>WNFV01005482.1_pt1 | contig 21835 bp, 12 predicted proteins | sample 5400101 | NCBI WGS metagenome assembly WNFV01 (sample SAMN13153361, study PRJNA577476) | soil metagenome | isolation source: 115 cm soil or saprolite under grassland replicate 1 | place: USA:California | collected 2016-06-15 | reverse complement strand
CTCGACCTTTCGCGGATCGAAACCGGCCAGCTGAGTATCGAGCGCGGGCTGGTCGATTTGAACGCCCTGGCGCGCCGGCTTGTCGAGGAGGCTCAGCCAACGACGGACCGACACACGATCACGTTCAGTGGGGCCGACCAGCCGATCATGCTGCTGGGCGACGAGCTACGATTAGAACAGGTGGTTCAAAACCTGATTCAGAATGCGATCAAGTACAGCCCCAGCGGCGGCACGGTGGCAGTGCTGGTCGAGCGCCAAGGCGCCAACGCCTACGTGCGCGTGAGTGACCAGGGCATCGGCATTCCAGCCGCCGCGCTGTCGCGGCTATTCCGGCGCTTCTACCGCGCGCCCAACGCCGATTCACAGCATATCAGCGGCATGGGCATCGGGCTGTATGTCGTCAAAGAGATAGTCGAGCTGCATGGCGGGACTGTCGAGGTGGCCAGCCAGGAGCTCCAGGGCAGCACATTTACGATCAGCCTGCCGCTGCTGGAGGTCGACAAATGACGAAGGACGAAGGACGGCGCTCATTCGTCTTCCGTTTTCTGCCCTTCGCCCAACGACATCCATCGTACGCGCATTCGTGGTATCATGCCCAGGCATCGCCAGCGGTGTCAGATCCGCCAGGGCTGTGCGCAGATGAAACCCGCCGGCGCCGTCGTTCGCGATGGCGTGCCATTGGCTGCATGTAGCGCGCCCGAATGCCCACAGAACCACAACCACACTTTCAAGGCTTTACGCCCGAACTGCTCGAATCGCTGCGGGTCGCCGGTGTACACGAGCGTTGGGCCGCCGTACAGCAGGGCCTGCACCCGGCGCTGCTCACGCTCGCCGAGGCATTGCAGGCCGAAGGCCTGCGCCGGTTCCCGCGCGCCTGGCCGCTGTACGAGTTCAGCTTTCGAAGCTTGCGTTATGTCAATAAACCCGGCGGGCGCGCGCCGATCGACGACTATCATATGGCGCTCGACCGCCCGCCGCGCGGATCGGGCGTCTATATCGTCGTCAGCGGCGCCGAGCGGCTGATCGTGATCGCCCTACAGATCGGCGCACGCCAACGTAAGGATGATCTACGCCAGATCTGGGAGGAAGGCCGCGCGATCTGGCAGCCGCTGATCGAGCGCGTGGATGAGGTTCGCTTCGCCGCGCCGCGACGAGTGACGAGTGACGAGCGACGGGTGACGAGTGACCCAACACCCGACACCCGACACCCGACACTCGACACCTGGATCGATCGCTACCTGGCCAGCCGCGGCGCGGCCTACCTGCTGGCCGGCTTCGCCTACAGCTGGGAGGATGCGCGGGTGGCACGGCCCGATTTCGCCGCGCAAGTGATCGACGATGTGCTGGCACTATTCCCGCTGAACGAGGCGATCATGGAGCAGGCCGAGGCGCTGGAGCCGCACACCGCCGCCCTGCTGCGCGAGCGCCGTGCCGGCAGCTACCCGCCGCTCCCGCTCCCGCCGATCGAGACGATCGTCGAGCGCATTCGCGCGCGCGGCTTCGCCCTGGCCGACTCGCTGATCCGCGCCTATCACGTCGCCTTGCAGACCAAGCCGCTGGTGATCTTGCCCGGCATCTCCGGCACCGGCAAGACCCGCCTGACGCGCCTGTACGCCGATGCGATCTTTGGTGGCACGCTGGAGGCCAACGAGCACTATCTGCTGGTGGCGGTGCAGCCCGATTGGCACAATGCGCGCGACCTACTGGGCTACTACAACGCCCTGAACAATCGCTTCCACCCCACGCCGTTTTTGCGCTTCCTCCAGCGCGCCGCCGCCGACCCAGCCACGCCCTTCTTCGTCTGCCTGGATGAGATGAATCTGGCGCGCCCGGAATACTACCTGGCGCCGATCCTCTCGGCGCTAGAAACCGAAGATCACCTGATCGACCTGGGCGTGCCGGGCGACATGGTCGAGGCTGTCAGCGGCGAGCTGATCCAAAACCCGTTCCGGCTGCCGCTCAACCTGCGGATCACCGGCACGGTCAATGTGGATGAAAGCAGCCACACGCTCTCGGACAAACTGCTCGACCGCGCCAATGTGATCGAGCTGACCGACGTCGATCTGGCAGCGTTCCGCCAATCCTACCGCGAGCCGATCGACCAGGCCGCCTGGCCGATCATCACCCAGATCCACGCGATCATGACCCGCGCCGGCCAGCCGTTCGGCTACCGCGCGATCGCCGAGATGCTGCGCTACATCGAGCAGGCGCGCGGCGTAATGCCACCAGCCCAGGCGCTCGACCAGCAGATCAAGCAGAAGATTCTGCCCAAGCTGCGCGGCGATGACACGCCACGGCTGCGCCGCGCGCTGGCCGCGCTGCTGGAGCTGCTGCTAGGCCAGCCGCAGAGCGCCTGGGGCAAGGCCGCCGCCATCGAGCCCGAGGCCGTGGCCGCCGCGCCATTTCCCGAAGCGGCCGAAAAAGTGCGGCGCATGCTGGAGCGTCTGGAGACCGAGGGCTTTACTGATTTTTATGGATGATCCACGAAGACCACTTCGTGTCCCTTCGTGGATCGTATCAGGCAATAAGAACGCAGGCGGACATTCACTAAACGCCGCTTTAGCCTTCGGCAGAGCGGTACTTTATCTTTTATCGTTTATGTTTTTGCGCTCTTCGAGCGCAAAAACATAAACAAAGAATCGGAAGTACCATGCTGCCGCAGGCAAATATCACTCTGAGACGACTATTGCATAACTCGTGTAATAAAGAGGTTATATGTCGTATTCATTGACCACCCTCTCGCCGCTAGATGGGCGCTACCGCGCCGAGGTGGCGGCGCTGGAGGCATATTTTAGCGAGGCGGCGCTGTTCCGCTACCGCGCGCGGATCGAGATCGAATACTTGATCTTTCTGACCAGAGCACGCGATGTTACGTTTGTGCCAAAGCTGAATGTCCAGGCCGCCGCCGAGCTGCGCGGCCTATACCGTGCCTTTAGTATGGAGGATGCCGAGGTGATCGCCGAATGGGATCGCAAGGTCAATCACGATGTCAAGGCGGTCGAGTACTGGCTGCGCGAGCGCATGGATAAGCTCGGCCTGGGCGAATGGAAGGAGGCGATCCACTTCGCGCTGACCTCCGAGGATGTCAACAACCTGGCCTATGCGCTGATGCTGCGTGAGGCGCGCGACCTGGTGCTCCTGCCGGCGCTGGGCGATCTTGGCGCGGCGCTGCACGAGCTGGCGCTGCGCGAGGCCACCACACCCATGCCGGCGCGCACCCACGGCCAGCCGGCCACGCCCACCACGCTCGGCAAGGAGGCCGCCGTGTTCCTGGCCCGGCTCCGGCGCGCGCATAGCAGCCTGGCGGCGGTCAAGCTGACTGGTAAGCTTAACGGCGCTAGTGGAACCTTCGCCGCTCATATGGTGGCCCTGCCGAATGTCGATTGGCTCATGTTTAGCCGCGCATTCATACGCTTCCTCGATCTCGATCCGGTCGAGCTGACCACCCAGATCGAGCCGCATGACACGCTGGCCGAGCTGTGCGATGCGCTCAAGCGGCTCAACACAGTGCTGATCGACCTGAGCCAGGATGTCTGGCGCTACATCAGCGACGGCTACCTGATTCAAGCGCCCCAAGCCGGCGAGGTTGGATCATCGACCATGCCGCATAAGATCAACCCGATCGATTTCGAGAACAGCGAGGGCAACCTGGGCGTGGCCAACGCGCTGCTGGAATTCTTCAGCCGCAAGCTGCCGATATCACGGCTCCAGCGTGACCTATCGGACAGTACGGTGATGCGCAACTTGGGCGTGGCGTTCGGCCACAGCCTGTTCGCCTATCGCCGGCTCTTGAATGGTCTGGGCAAGCTGGGCGTGGATCGCCAGCGCATGCTCGATGAGCTGCGCGCCCACCCGGCCGTGCTGGCCGAGGCGGTGCAGACCATCCTGCGCCGCGAGGGCTACCCCGAGCCATACGAGGTGCTGAAGGGCCTGACTCGCGGCCGCACGCTCACGCTCGATGATCTGAGCGCCTTCGTCGACACGCTGGACGTATCCGACGCAGTCAAGGCCGAGCTGCGCGCACTGACGCCCGAGGGGTATGTTGGGCGGGCAGCCGATCTGGCGCGGACGATCGCCAAGCGTTGATTCTGATAAGATGACAAGATGATTGGGTGACAAGATGAGCTGTGAATTGCAACAGATCATCTTGTCATCTTGTCATCTTGTCAACGGCTAGGACTGTGGAGCCATACCGGATCAGGATGGGGTACTGTCGCCCATCCGGCCCTCCGTCCTATTCACAAGCGCAGCGCGCCGTGCTACAGTATAAGTGTCGCCCCGGTCTGAGGGACGGCGGCGCGCCACCAGCACGTGATGGTCAGCCGTTCGTTCCTCTAGCTGGGGCGCTCCTCGCATCTGACGCCGGAGCGCGCCAACGGCATCGCCCGCCAGCTCGGCCAATTCCTCTCCGCGCTGCACCGCTTCCCGATCGAGCAGGCCACACAGCTAGGCGTGCCCGCCGGCGATCGGGGCGCGTGGCGCCGGCGCTACCAGAATCAATATGAGCAGATCCAATCCCGCGTGCTGCCGCTGCTCGACCAGGCGGCGCGGGCGCGGATCGTAGCATATTCTGTACGACTCCGCGCGCGGCACGATCAGCGGTGTCATCGATTGGGGCGATGCAGTGATCGGCGACCCAGCGATCGATTTCACCGGGCTGCTCGCATCATATGGCGAAGATTTTGTAGAGCGCGTCCTGTCGCACTATCAGGGGGCATTAGATACGTCGTTTCGGCAGCGGATGCGCTTCTACCTCGGCGTCATGCCGCTGAACACCGTGCTGTTTGGGCTTTCGACTGGGCAGGAGGAGTATGTGAGGCAGGGATTGCGCGATGACAAGATGACAAGATGACAAGATGAGGAGCTGCATCTTGTCATCTTGTCATCTTGTCATCGCGCTGCTTTATTTTTGCGAAGCCTTTAACGCGCCGTGCCTTCCCGCGCCAGCTTGGCCTCGATCTCGGCGATCTCGGTCTGGCGCGCAGCGATCTTCTCACCGGTCGGCGGGCCGGCGAAGCGATTGCGCTCAACCGCGAACCAGAAGATCGCCATCACCACCGCCAGGCCGACGCCGACGTACAGCACCTTGTCATTCGGCGGCTGGAAGCCGGTCCATGCCAGGATCAGGCCACCGACGATCGCGAGGATCGCGACCGGCTTGGAGAACGCGCCAAGGTTGAACGGCCCCTTGTGATTCCAGGTCTTGCCCTCGGCCAGCAGGCCCGCGGCCACTGGCATGGCGTACGAGAGGTAGAGGTAGACCGCGCAGCCGGCCGCCAGTACAAAGAACGCGGGCGCGTACAGCGTCCCGATGATTGTGAGCGCTGCGCCAACCCAGATCGCTACCACCGGCGTGCGATAGATCGGGCTGACTGTCTTGAGCGCATTCGAGTATGGCAGGCCGCCATCGCGTGCGAAGGCATAGGTCATGCGCGAGAGCGAGGTCAGCCCGGCCAGCGCGCACAGGTAGTTCGATACGACGATGCCTATACTGAGCAAGCCGCGCAAGAAGCTCGGCATCGCCGAATCGCCGAGCAGCCAGTAGAACACATTGCTGCCCTGCGCGGCGCCGTCCGCGACGCTCGACATCGCCAGCACGAACGCGCAGACCATAATGTAGCCGAACAGGCCCGACCAGAACACCGACTGCATCATCCCGCGCGGCACGATCCGCGCCGCGTCGCGCGTCTCTTCAGAGGTGTGCGCCGAGGCGTCGAAGCCGGTGATCGTGTAGCACACCAGTAGCAGGCCGAGTAGGAACGCCTTGAGCATACTGTCGGTCGTTGGCCAGAGAGTGTACGCTGTATCGCCGCTCCCGACGGTCGTGCCGGTATAGTTGGTGAAGGTGAACAGCCGCGAGAAGTCCAGGCTGGGCGCGAAGGCCAGCAGCGCGATCGTCAGCACGATCGCCGTGGCGAAGATCAGATAGCCGCTGAAATCCGTAAGCATCGTCGTCACACGAATGCCGAAGTGGTTGAACAGCGCCTGCGTGATCACGATCAGCGCGACGATGATGAACTGTGGGACGTTGAACGGTGCGCCGAAGAAGTCCAGATTGCCAATCTGGGTGAGATCGACGCCAAAGAACGGGGTCATGATCAAGCCATTAAACAGTAGGAATAAGCCCACATCCACCGACGCGACCACGAAGATCAGGCCCAGCAGGTTGAACCAGGCGGTTGCCCAGCCCCAGCCGCGGCCGCCCAGAATCGAGCTCCAGTGATACAGGCCGCCGGCGGTCGGGTACGCCGAGGCAATCTGGCCCATCGCCATCGCCACGATGAACGCGAACAGAGCGCCGATCGGCCAGCCGATGCCGATCGATGCGCCTCCGGCCGCGCTCAGGCCGTTGCCGAATGCGGTGATGCCGCCCGCGACGATACAGATGATCGCGAATGAGATCGCGAAATTCGAGAACCCGCTCATGCGTCGCGAAAGCTCCTGCGCGTAGCCGAGGCTGTGGCGCTCTTTGACGTCGGCTGCGTGTGTGGACCGCTTCCGCCAGGGTCTCTTGGGCTACTTCCTTAGAAACTCCAGCTTGTTCGAGCGACATGGATCTGCCTCCTCTACCTAATGGCCGTTTCCTCCAACGTTGTACATCTCCATCGCCAGCGCGACCGCACGTCGCCAGCGTGCTCGCCGTTCTTCTCGCTCATCGTGACCAATCGTCGGCGCGTATACCTCCGCTGCCCGCCACGATGCGGCGATCGTATCGAGGGGAACGCCGTGTGCGTGGTGACGGGCGATTTGGGCCACTCCCGTGGCAGTTGATTCGACCTCGACGGCGACCTGCACCTCCACTCCCAGATCGTCGGCCAGCGTTTGCATTAGAAAGCGGTTGCGCGCGGGTCCGCCATCGACCCGCAAGCTCGGCAGCGCCAGCCCCGAGTCATGTTGCATTGCCGCTAACACATCGGCCACGCGCTGGGCCAGCCCCTCCAATGTGGCGCGCGCCAGCTCGGCCGGCCCGCTGCTGCGGCTTAGCCCGAAGATTGTGCCGCGCGCCTGCGGCTGCCAGTACGGCGCGGCCAGCCCAGCCAGCGCCGGTATGAACAATGGCGTCGTCGCCGGGTCGGCCCCCTCGGCCAGAGCGCTGCTCTCGGCCGCATTGGCGATCAGCTTTAGCTCATCGCGCAGCCACTCGACCGCCGCGCCGGCCACGAACACGCCGCCATCGAGCGCGTAATGGGTCAGCCCAGGCGTCTGCCAGGCGACTGTGCTGAGCAGCCCGTGGTCGCTCAGCGCCGGGCGCTCACCGGTGTTGAGCAGCAGAAAGGCGCCCGTGCCAAACGTACACTTGGCCATTCCTGGCGAAAGGCAGCCCTGCCCAAACAGCGCCGCCTGCTGATCGCACAGCAGCCCGTGCAGCGCCAGCACCCGCCCGCCCAGGGCTATCTGGCCGGCCGGCCCAGCCGACGGCACGACCCGCGGCAGGATGGTGGGTGGAACGCTGAACAGCTTCAGTAGATCGTCGTCCCAGGCCAGCGCATGGATATTGTACAGCAGCGTGCGCGAGGCCGTGCTAGGGTCGGTCAGGTGCAGCTTGCCGCCGCTGAGCCGCCAGATCAGCCAGGTATCGATCGTGCCGAAACGTAGCTCGCCGGACTCAGCGCGGCTGGCCAGTTCGGCGTTTTCACGCAGCAGATAGGCCAGCTTGCTGGCTGAGAAATACGAGTCGAGCAGCAACCCAGTGCGCTCGCGTACCAACGCACCATGGCCGGCCGCCTCCAGCTCCTGGCAGATCGCATCGCCGCGCTTATCCTGCCAGGAGATCGCCGGCGTGAGCGGCACACCCGTAGCTGCATCCCACAGCAGAAACGTCTCGCCCTGGTTATCTAGCCCAGCCACCTTCGCTGGATACTGCTCCAGCAGCGGCGCGCAGGCCAGCTCGACCGAGCGCAGGATATCGAGCGGGTCTTGCTCGATCCGCGTCTCGCCGATAATGTTGGTGTGAACCGGCGCGGCGTTAGTCGCCAGCACCCGGCCATCACTATCTATGATCAGCGCCTTGGTCTGGCTGGTGCCCTGGTCGATCGCCAGGATGTAGTCGCTCACGCCCATGCTCCTGACAAGATGACAAGATGACGAGGTGACAAGATGAACTATCTTGTCTCATTTCATCTTGTCATTTTGTCATCTTGTCACGTAATACCCACGCGGCTGCCTGCTTCCCGACCACCTCACCCGCCGCCGCTGCCTCGTTCGCGTCGATCTCGCCGAGCGCCGCGCTGCCAGCTACTAACACCCCCGGCAGCCCAGCCGCACCTGCCAGCGCTGGCGGCAGCCACGCCAGCAGCGGAGTCGCCAGCACCAGCAGGTCGCACGCCATCCGCCGGCCATCCGCAAGCACGGTATCTGTCACGCGCGGCCAGCCTTCGATCGTGGCCACCTCCGGCACACGCGCCACGACCGCGGCCCCAGCGCGCACCAGTTCCCGCGCCGCCAGGTCGGCCCAGCGCCCCGCGCCGGCGATCACCGCGCGCTGCCCCGGCAGCCGCCCGGTCGCGGCCAGCAGCCGTAGCGCCGCGCCAGCCGTCAGCACGCCGGCTGGGCGCGTGCCCGGCAGCAGCAGGTTGCCGCGGGTCTGCTCGCGACCGCCGGTGGCCAACACCAGCGCGGTTGAGCCGGCGCGCGCGAGGCCGCTCGGGCTGAGCATCCGCAGTTCAAGCCCGGCCCGAAGGGCGAGCAGCGTCGTCCGGTAGCTGCGCCGCACGCCCGCCTCGGCCAGATTCGCATCGTCGCCTACGCGCAGGCCCATTGCCACGAGCGCGCCGCCCGCCCCATCCGCCAGATCGATCAGCAGGACATTCGCCACGCCTGCCGCGCGTGCCGCCAACGCCGCCGCGCTGCCAGCAGAGCCAGCGCCGGCTACGACGACATCCCATGTTGATCGGGCCGCGAGCGCGGTTGGATCGGGCTGCGGCATCAAGACCCTCGATTGATTAATCATCTTTTGGTGGGGTGCGGGGGGCGGCGAAGCCGCCCCCCGCACCCCACCCCTGGGGAGGTCTGGAGGGGCCGAAGGCCCCTCCAGACCTCCCCAGATTGATCTTGGATCACGTCGACCATAGCTAACCATCCACCAGCAATACTTCCGACCCGGCCACGTTCTTGCATACCTGCGCCACATCCAGGCCCTGCTCCTGCGCCAGCAGTTCCAGCAGCGGCGCGACGCACAGGCTGCCCTGGCACGGCCCGGCCATCACCCATAGGCGCCGCTTGAGCGCATCTAGCGTGCGCGCCGGCGCCGGCCCGCGAATGGCGGCGCGCACCTCGCCGGCGCTGACCATATTGCACGGGCATACGACCTGCCCGTAAGATACGTCGCGCGCCAGCAGCGCCGCGATCGCGTGATCGTCGGCGGCGGCCAACTGCGGCAGGCGCGGCCGGCCCGGTAGCGGCGCCTGGCGCGGCGGCAGCTCCAGGCCCTGCCCACGCAGCAGCTCGGTCACATAATCGCCAATCGCCGGCGAGGCCGAGAGACCAGTCGAGCGGATGCCGGCGACATGCAGCAGGCGTGGGCAGCCGGCTGCTGGCCGAATGATATAATCGCCCTCGCTACCGACCGAGCGCAGCCCAGCGTACTGGGCGATCGCCTGGTCAATTTCGAGCGCCGGCACCAGCCGCCGCGCGCCCGCACGCACTGCGGCCAGGCCGTCGGCGCTCGTCGCCCAGTCGCCGGGATCATCACCATCCTCGGCAGTCGGGCCAAGCAGCAGATTGCCATGCGCCGCCGGCGCGATCAGAATGCCCTTGCTGCGCGGTGTCGGCGTCGGCAGCAGGATGGTGTCGATCGGCGGCGCAACGGCCGGGTCGATCACCAGCAGCTGGCCCTTGCGCGGCCGGATGCTGAACGAGCTGTCACCGACCATGCGAGCGATCTGGGCCGCGTACAGCCCGGCGGCGTTGACCACGTAGCGTGCAGCGATCTGTCGGCGCGCGGTCGTGACAATCAGCCGCTCTGCTTGCCGCTCGATCGCCGCGACCGGCTCGTCGAGCAGCAGCCGCGCGCCCGCGCCGGCCGCGACCTCGGCATACGCCAGCGTCAGCCCAAACGAGTCGACCGACGCCTCGCCGGGGATGCGCAGCCCGCCGCACACCAGCGGGCTGACATACGGCCAGCCCGCGCGCACTACCGCAGCCGACATGCGCTCGACCGCGACGCCATTTGCAGCAGCCTGACGCGCATAGGTATCGAGCCGCGCCAGATCATCCTGATCGAGCGCCAGCATCAGCGCGCCGCAGGGCCGCAGGTCGACACCCAGCTGGTCGCACAGCGCCGCGAATATCCTATGCGATTGCGTCACCAGCCGCGCCTCTAGCGAACCGGGCGGCGCATCGAATCCGCTGTGCGCGATCGCGGTATTGGCGCGGCTGATGCCCTGGCCGACATCGTTCTCGGCCTCGCATAGCGCCAGCCGCAGATCGTAGCGCGCCAGCGCCCACAGCACCGCACAGCCCACCACGCCACCGCCAATCACCAGCACATCACAAGGTTCAGATTGCATGCCGCAAGCTCCGAATTGCATATTGCAAATTGCATATTGGCACAAGCTCAATTTGCAATATGCAATTTGCAATTCCCTATGCTCGCTCGAAGTAGCGCTCGCGCTCCCACGATGTCACCACCTCGTCGAATTTGCGCTGCTCGGTCTTGATGAAGTGCAGATAGTGCTCGGCTACATCCGCGCCGAAGGCCTCGCGCGCAAACTCGCTGTGCTCGAGCTCGTCGATCGCCTCGCGCAGCGTGCTGGGCACGCGCGGCAGATCGCGCGCGGCGTAGATATCGCCCTGGAAGATCTCCGGCGGCTCGACTTTGTTGGCGACCCCGTCCAGCCCGGCCGCAATCGCCGCAGCGTAGGCGATATACGGGTTGGCATCCGCGCCCGGCAGCCGGCACTCGACTCGCAACGACGAGCCATGACCAACCACGCGAAAGCCGGCAGTGCGGTTGTCGTAGCTCCAGGCGATCCCAGTCGGCGCCCACGAGCGCGACTGGTAGCGCTTGTACGAGGCTACATACGGCGCATAGCAGGCCGAGAACTCGCGCGCGCGCTTCATCCAGCCACCCATGAACCAGCGGAAAGTGTCGCTGGATGTGACCGGGCCAAGCTGTCGATCGCCGAGGAACGCGCTGCGCTCGCCCTGCTGATCCCATAGGCTCATATGAATATGGCAGCTCGATCCAGTGTGCTTCTCATCCCACTTCGCCATAAATGTGATCGCCTTGTTCTGCGCGTAGGCGATCTCTTTGGCGGCGTGCTTGTAAATAATATTCCGGTCGCACTGCGTCAGCGCGTCGCAAAATTGCAGGTTGATCTCTTGCTGGCCTAGCCCCGCCTCGCCCTTGCTGAACTCGATCGGCACGCCGCTGCCATCGAGCGCGCGGCGAATGCCACCGACCAGCTCATCCTCTTTGGTACCCTGGAGGATATGGTAATCCTCGTTGTAATCACCGATCGGCTGGAGATTGTGGTAGTTCTTGGCCTTGGCCGATGCGAAGGTCTCATTGAACAGGTACAGCTCGATCTCCGAGCCGCCCATCACCGTGAAGCCGGCCTCCTTCGCCCGCGCGAGCTGGCGCTGAAGCATGCGTCGCGGCGCAACTTCGACCACCTCTTCCTTTTGGGTGAATAGATCGCACAAGACCATCGCGGTGCGTGGCAGCCAGGCCGCCCGCCGCAGGGTCGCGAAATCCGGCCTGCAGTGGAAATCGCCGTAGCCGGTCTCCCAGCTGGTGTACTTATAGCCGGGGATAACATCCATCTCCATATCGCAGGCTAGCAGGTAGTCGCAGGCGTGCATGCCATCGTCGGCCACATGATCCATAAAGAAGTGGCCGGTGATTCGCTTGCCCATCAGGCGGCCGTACATATCCGGGAAGACCGTCAGCACCGTTTCGATCTCCCCGCGCTCGATCAGGTCGCCAAGCTCGGCGCGAGTCAGCATGCCGGGGACTGGGCCATGGTTCATATTTCACCTCTCCTTGAGGACTGAGGGCTGAGGACTGAGGACTGAGGCGCAGGCATCGTCACTCAGTCCTTGGCCCTCAGTCCTCAGTCCTCGGCAATAAACATGCTCTTCTGTTCGCTGTAGTGCTCCAGCGCCGATAAGCCAAGCTCGCGCCCGCTGCCGCTGCGCTTGACGCCGCCAAACGGCATCTCCATATGGACGCTCCAGCCGCTGTTGAATGAGATCACGCCGGTTTCGGCGGCGCGAACCACCCATAGCGCGCGGCCGACGTTGCCATAAGCAAGGACGAAAGGTGTGACGCGCCAGGGCGTTGGTAAATGGTTTGAACTCAGACCTATTGGGAACAATGCTATTCTAGGCGATGCGCGAGGGAATTGTCAACATTGTGTGAAAAGGTACGAAGCGCGGATTTAACCAATTTAATATTGACACACCTGCTATACTTATGATACTCCATCTGTAATTCACTCACCGACGTTGCACAGCTATCGTTCTACCTTACTCAGTAGCCAGCATGAGGCTCTGCTTGTGCGTCCCATGCGGAAGGAACACACACGTAGTGCTTATAGAGCGTCGCTTGAACATGCCTAACCGCACAGCATGTGGGTGCGCGCGATGTGCCGAATCACTCCCGAAGGTGTAAAGAACGGAGAGAACAATGATCCGGATCTCCGCGAGCATGTCGCGCATGTTTAGAATCGTCTGGCTCGGCTTGCTTCCCAGCATCGGGTTGGCATCCGCGCTGCTCCTACCAGCTGTCGTTGAGCAGGCAAACGCCCAGCCGGCTAGCGCTACTGCGGCCGCCCTGCCGTCGAACTTCCAAGAGTCGGTCGTCTTCAGTGGATTGGATCGCCCAACCGCCGTGCGCTTTGCCGGCGATGGCCGCGTGTTCGTGGCCCAGAAGAACGGCGTCATCAAAGTCTTCAGCAGCCTCAGCGCCACCACGGCGACGACGTTCGCAGATTTGCGTACCGAGGTGGACGACTATTGGGATCGCGGCCTGCTCGGGCTGGCGCTCGATCCGAATTTTCCGTCCAGCCCGTATATCTATGCGCTCTACTCCTTCGACGCGCCAATCGGCGGCGCTGCGCCCACCTGGAATGATACCTGCCCCACACCGCCGGGCGCAACCACCGATGGCTGCCTGATCAGTGGGCGCCTCGCGCGCCTGAGGGCCGATGCGACCGGCAATACAATGGCGCCTGGAGGCGAACAAATCCTTATTAACGACTGGTGCCAGCAATTCCCTAGCCACTCGATTGGGCAGATCGCGTTTGGGCCTGACGGCGCCCTCTACGCCAGTGGTGGCGAGGGAGCTAGCTTCAATAACGTCGACTGGGGCCAGTATGGAAACACATACGCTGGCGATCAACGTAACCCGTGTGGTGATCCTCCGGCCGGAGTGGGAGGAACTCAGACACCCCCAACCGCCGAGGGCGGAGCGCTCCGCAGCCAGAGCTTGAAGCGAACCGCTGGCCCGGCGCTCCTGAGCGGCGCGGTTCTGCGCCTCGATCCCGCCACCGGGCTGGCACTGCCAACCAATCCACTTTATGGTAGCGGCGACGTGAACGCGCGCCGGATCATCGGCTATGGGCTACGAAACCCGTTCCGCTTCACCTTCCGCCCGGGAACCAGCGAGCTGTGGATCGGTGACGTCGGATGGGATATGTGGGAAGAGGTAAATCGTATTCCCAACCCAACGGCCGCGCCGATCGCAAACTTTGGCTGGCCTTGTTATGAAGGCGACAATAGCCAGAGCAGCATCCTTTCTGGTTATCAAAGCGCCGGCCTCAATATATGCGCAAACCTTTACAATACCCCCGGCTCGGTTGTTGCGTCATACTACGCCTTCCAGCATAGAGTACAGGTGGTTTCGGGCGAGACCTGCTCAACCACCAACGGCTCCGCGATTACCGGCCTGGCGTTCTACAATGGCGGCGCCTACCCCACCTCATATAACGGCGCCCTGTTCTTTGCCGACCACTCTCGGAATTGCATCTGGGTAATGACCGCCGGCTCAAACGGCTTGCCGGATAAAACCAAGGTCGCGAACTTTATAACCGGGGCCTCCAATCCAGTTGACCTGGAGATTGGACCCAACGGCGACCTCTTCTATGTTGATATGGAGGGCGGGGCGATTCGGCGCATTCAATACGCAGGCGCGGGCAATCAGCCGCCGATCGCAGTTATCAGCGCAAATCCCACCAACGGCCCGGCGCCGCTGACCGTCAATTTCAGTGGAACTGGCTCATACGATCCAGATGCTGGAGATGCGATCGCGGCCTATTCCTGGGATCTCAACGGCGATGGCATTTACGGCGACTCGACATCGCCCACTCCGACGTTCACCTACACAACCCCAGGGAACTATACGGTCCGCCTCCAAGTCACCGATAAACATAATACGACTGCCACTAGCTCGGTCGTAATCGGGGTCAACAATACGGCGCCAACAGCCGTAATCGATACGCCAGCTAACTGCCTGTCCACTTCGCCCTGCTGGATCGTCGGCGACACGATTAGCTTCTCGGGGCATGCCTCGGATCAGCAGGATGGCACACTACCCGCGGCCGGCCTATCCTGGTCAATCATTCTCAAACACTGCTCCACTGATCTCAGCTCGTGCCACAATCACATTCTGCAGACGCCATCTGGGGTGGCAAGTGGAACGTTCACCGCACCGGATCACGACTATCCGTCGTATTTAGAAATCCAACTAACGGCGACCGATTCGGGCGGGCTGAAAAATACGACCAGTGTTCTGCTCTACCCGAAGACCGTGAATTTCACCTTACAATCGAGTCCCTCAGGTCTCCAACTGAATATCAACGGCGTTAATGGTACGACGTCCTTTGTTCACGCTGTGATCATCAACTCCGACAACACTATCAGTGCGCCGACCCCGCAAGACTTGAACGGGGTGCGGTATCAGTTCCAATCTTGGTCGGATGGTGGGACGCAAACTCACAACGTTAGCGCCGGCACGAGCAATACAACCTACACGGCCACCTACTCGCCGATCAGCGCCGATGTCCAGATTGTGAAGACTGGAGCCTTGAGCGCCGATAAAACGACGATCAACTATACTCTCACCGTGACAAATAAAGGTCCGGCCACGGCGCAGGGTGTGAGCGTGAAAGATATCGTTCCAGTCAAGACTCAATTGATCTCGGCCTCGTCCATGCAAGGCAGCTGTAGCGGCACGAGCACGGTCACCTGCTCTATCGGCGCGATGACGAATAACCAGGTCGTTACCGTCACCCTTGTGACAAAGCTCGTGAAGCAATCTGGATTCATATCGAATACGGCTAGCGTCAGCTCGAGCACGACCGACCCAAATTCGACAAACAATAGCTCGACTGTGCAGATCAAGGCACATTGATCGACGATTCCGCTACGTGTTTCCGCGGCCCTTCATAGTATCCCCTGCCTGATTTTGTGGCTGGGATGGCCTGGGAATAGGCTGGAAAGCATTCCCAGGTCACTCATTCCTCTGGATGGTTTTTCGCATATTGTTCAAGATGAGAGCGTTCGCCCAGCGGGCGAACGCTCTCATCTTGAACGACTGCAATAGGGAGCAAACAATATGCCACCATACAGCATACAAATGCGCATTTCATCTGCTATCTGCAATCGTCACACCTCGCCATACTCCTCCAGCAGCTCGCGCCACTCGCCGGTCAGCTCATCGCGCCGGGCGGCGTAGTACAGATGATCGACGCCATCTTCATCGCGGTAGATCAGATCGACCTGGCTGCGCATCGGGCGCAGATAGCCGACATTACCCCACCAGCGAACCTTGTCTTCGTCTAGCGGCGTATCCTGGATGGTCATGCGCGCCGCGTACTGCCGCACCGTCCCTTCTTCGATATCCTGCAAGCGCCAAGGCGCGTTGCTGACCTCGCCGGTGCGCAAATTGCGGAACACAAAGCGCTGCTCGCCATCTTCGTCGGCGATTGTGCTCACCACCTCAATGCCGGTGCGCGGGCGCGGCACCCGGATGAGGTTCAGCCAGGCATCAGTCAGCTTCTCGCGCGGAACGGCCGGGAACTCCTGGCTGGTTTCGCCCTCTTTGTCCTTCATCGCCAGATCGAAGCGCGGCGCCGCCTGCGCATCGCGCCGAATATGTAGTAGGCCGCCACGCCCGCGCCAGCGGTAGCGCCGCTCGCCCCAACTGCCGTCGTCCTGGCCGTCGAGTGTGGGCAGCTGGCCGTTGCTCTGCTCGGGCGCCAGCACCGGCTCATCCTCGCGAAACGCGTGCGGCTCGCTCTCCACCGCATCGGCGACGCGGTCGCCCAGCAGCGCCTGCCAGCCTTCGCCCAGGCCCCAGTCGGATACGCCGAAGAACACATGATCGATCACACCATTGGCATCACGATGCACCAGGTCGAACTTGGTGCGGTTGCCCTGGCGGTATGCCCGCCACAGCCCCAGCCGCCCGCGCCACTTAACCTGGCTCTGAATGTCGATCCGGCCATCACGCAGATCTTCGTAGCGGCTGATCGCATACGACCACAGCCCCTGCGCGCGATCGCGCGTTACGCCGGCGGTGGTGCGCAGATCGCGCACTTCGTATAGCCACACACCGGCGCGCTTCTGGGCGCTGACGATCTCCACGCCACTGCGCGGCAGATCCAGATCCTGGCCGTTGTCGAGCGGCGAGGAGGCGCCTTCGGCCATCGCGCGGCGGCAGAGCTGGATGATCTCACCGCGATCGGCCGATACCGTCTCGCCATCGCGCCGCACATAGATCACGCCGTCATCACCCATGTAAGGCGGCGGCTCGGGCGCGCGCACCTCTACTCGAATCAGATCATGGCCCTCGTAGTTAATCAGCTCCATCGTCAAATATGGCTGCGGAACAACCCGCTCCTGAACCTTGCGGCGCAGCTGATCGCTGACCTGATCGGGCCGCGCGATGCCGACCACGCCGGAACCATCTTTTTCGACGCCAACGATCAGCACGCCGCCGCCGGCATTCGCCAGCGCAGCCACATCGCGCCACAGCAGATCGACCGCAGCAGGGTCGTTGGGGCGCAGCACCTGGCGCTCGCTGGGCGGCCCAGATCGCAGCGTATCGACCTCCCACTGCTTCTGGTCGCGCTTGGGCACCCGCACGCGATCGAAATCCTGCGAGGCGAACAGCGCTTTAAGCGCGGCGAATGAGTTATCCGGCAGCAGAAACTCGACATAGCGATCGCCGATGCCGTGCTTATGCCAGGCATTGCCTTCGCCGGCATTGGTGCGGCGCAGGCGGTGCGCATCGGAACCCTGGATGCAGAACATGCGCCGCTCGTAGTGCTCGGTCTTACCATTATAGAAACCAGGTGAGGTGAACTTTTCGTGGTCGGTGTAGAAGTTGACAAACTCCAGGGCGAAAAGCGATAGATGCTGGGTCGCAGCGATGCGTGACTGGCCGCTGGTACCCATTCGTAGCGTCTCAGTGATCACGCCGTTGGGGCCATTCGCGTGCGCTGCGATCACCATGCCGCCCGATCGGGCAATAACCTCATACGCCTCGGTGACATAGCGCGTGTCGGGAACCGAGCAGGCTCCGCTTTTCAGCAAATCCGGCGAGACCCCCAACTGAAGCAGAGTCGCCTCGATCAGGCTCACCGGCCGGTCGGGCGCGAACAACCCCAGTATGTGTGCGCCAAAGTGCGATGTGAACTCAAAACCTGGCAGAAGCGTGATCTTCGCGAGCAGCCGCCGGTACTCATTCAGACGAATCTGCTCTTCTTCAGTAAGCCGCTGCGCCCGCTCCAGCGCCTGTAAGAAATCGATATCCTGGCGCATCTGCTCATAGCCATGGACCGAATTATGATCAGTGAATGCAATGATCTCCAGCTCACGGCGCTCGGCCTCTTGCAATATTTCCAGGTACGTGACATGTGGTTCCGCATAGTCTTCCGAAGCAGGGGTGTGAATGTGTAAATCAGCCCGTATCCAACGATAACCTTCGCGAGCGTCAGACCCATTACCATTAGTAGCCATACTATCTTTCTCCAACACGCTCAAGTGCCATTTTTCCGCCGCGCATCCGCTAACCTTTAATGTTCACACGCGCGCCGGCTTTTCTTAGTCTTTCTTGCGCCACGCTTCATTATCTGGCGGCACACCTCCCTAGGTTACAAACACTTGCGAGAAACATAACGACCAGCCGGACAATCCGGCACGCGCTCAATATTTTTCAAGCTGAGCCTTTATCATACCCCAAAGCGCTCTATCTGGCAACGCTGGCGCTACACAATTCGTGGTATGATCAGGGGTAGCAGAGCGGTCGTAAAATGCAATGCGTTGGTCGCAATTCAACCCGCGACTATTCATACACGCAGCGTACGTCGTGTTATATACCGAAAGACAGAATCTATGACCCAGGAAACCGAGCAGATCGGCGAGCTGATCTATCTGCCGAACGCCGATTATCCCTACCCGTTTCCCGTCGAGCACCCGCCGCACTACTGGATGACCGAGCAGACCGGCCGGCTCGCCGAGGCAGTCGAAACGTATGTCAGCGGCGAGCGGCTCGCGCCCAACGCGCTCGATCTCATTCGACAATACATGCGCCAGTATCTGGAGCGCGCGGTGATGACCGGCGACGCCAATCGAAAATTGCTGATCGGCAAGCTTGCCACGCTCCGCACGGCGCGCGAGATCGAGCGCTTCACCGACGAACTGGCCGAGATAGGCGTCGAGCCGTTCTAGTTGACAGGAGCGCGGCCACAGGCTACAATATCGCAGTCGTGCACCCGGGGCGTAGCGCAGTCTGGTAGCGCACCTGAATGGGGTTCAGGAGGTCGCTGGTTCGAATCCAGTCGCCCCGACCAATCTGTAAAATCTGAAGCGGCGTACGTGGTATGGGCGCACGTACGCCGCTTCTGCATACCCTAGGCGCATCGCCCACGCATCCAGCCGCCAAATGGTTGCACGCTACGATTTTCCGTGCTACAATCGGTTCCGTGTGCCGTGCCGCACCACCACGCCTTGTACGCCCCCTTGCAATGCCTTGACGCTTGCGCTATAATAGCCCAGTAGCTTTACACATTATAGGGCACTACTCAGCCTTCGAGTGATCATATCACGCGCACATCCGTAAAAGATTACACTTGAAACCGTCTGCGCTGCTTAGCAGCGGGAGGACCGAGATGGCAAGCATGAGCCTGCAAGCGGCCTACGACCAAGCTCGGCAGTGGCTCGAAAGTAATGACCTCGACCAAGCGATCGGTCTGGCACAGCATATTCTCGACCACTACCCCGACAACCTCGAAGCATACCGCATTCTGGGCGAGGCCCACCTGGCAAACCGGCAACTCGATCGAGCGCAGGAGTCGTTCGAGCGTGTTCTGCGATCGGATCCCGAAAATATCCCGGCACACGTCGGCTTGGGCATCACATCCGAACGCCAAGGCCAGATTGATCGGGCTGTCGCGGAGTTCGAACAAGCGCTTGAGATCAAGCCGGATATGGCCGAGCTACGCAGCCAGCTGCTGCGGCTCTACACCGAGGGCTGGGGCAGCGAGAACGCCCAGCTGCGCCTGAGCCGCGCCGGGCTGGCGCGCCTGTATGCGAAGGGCCATATGCTCCCACAGGCGATCAGCGAATTTCGCCAGGTGATCGCCGATCAGCCCGGCCGCTTCGACACCATGGTCGCCTTGGCCGAAACGCTGTGGCGCGATGGGCAAGAAGATGATGCTATGGCGCTCTGCCGTGATATTTTGGCGCAGCGCCCCGAGTCGCTCAAGGCCAATCTGCTGCTGGGCTACCTGCTGATGACATCGGGCGATCCCGCCGGCGAGCGCTACTGGCGCGCCGCCGAACGCATGGATCCCTATCACGGCGTCGCACGGGCCCTGTTTGAGACATTGCCACCCGGCAGCGACGAGCAGCCGACGATCGAGGAATGGGATGCCGACGCATGGCGCAGGCGACGCGCAGCCGAGCAGCAAGAGCAGGTCGCCGCGACACGCCCGATGGAGGCGATCACGCCCTCTGGCACAGCTGTTGCCGCGACGACACTGATCGATCGGCCTGCCCGCCCAGCAGCATCCGCGCTATCCTCAGGCGGCGACGATTTCCTGGCCAGTTTGCTGGCAATTGAGACGCCCGCGCTGCCACCCACGCCGCCCGCAGCGGATATTTCCGATGATGACCTTGGGCTGAACATCGATATGGCGCCGTTCTCGTTCGAGAGCCCGAGCGACGAGCCGCGCGTCGCACATTCGCCAGCCGCCGCTCCGCCTACGACCGATACCGATGAACTGGCCATGACGCCTTTCTCGCTAGCCGACCTGGGCCTCTCCGAAGATGAGATCGCCGGCATGGAGAGCCTGGGCGCGCTGGATGCTAGACCCCCCGTCGAATTTTCGCCGGCGCCCGAAGAAGAAGATCTCAAAATTGAGCCTTTCTCACTGGCCGACCTGGGCCTCTCCGAGGACGAGATCGCCGGCCTGGAGAGCTTGCAAACCGACACCAAGAGTGGCTTGCCGCCAGCACCTGGCACATCAAATCCCAGCGGCGATATTCAAGACATGGGCGACCTGCCGATCGACCTGATGCCCTTTTCGATCGACGAGCTCGACTTAGGGGCTAGCGACACATCTAACGCCGGGATCGGTGAGCTACCAACATCGCTCCAGCCATTCTCGCTTGACGAGCCGCCGCCCCAGCGCCCGCGCGTGTCGGGCTTTGTATCGCCGGAAAGCCCCGACAACGAGAATATCGCCGACGAGGACGACTTTGCCCCCGAGACGCGAGGCTATAGCTGGCAGCAGGCCTCTCAGAAGCCCGAAACCAGCTTTTTGAAGACACCGCGCGAGGAGCCCAGCAGCGACGCTTCGATCTTCTCCAAGCTCAAGCAACACCACCTTAACAATCCAGAAGAGCACACGCCACCACCATTGGCACCAATGCCGATCGAGCCCAATGAGCATCTTGGTCTCTTCTCGCTGGACGATATCTCGCTACGCGACGATAGCCCGCTGCCACTGCCCGATACAGGTGTTCCTACGGTTCCAGAGGCGCTCGAGCAGGCACAGCCGGCAGCGCCCGCGCCGCCCGCCGCGCCGGCACCTGAGATCGATAATCTAGAGGATGCCGTTGCCGCCGGTCAAATACAGCCTTTCTCGCTGGCCGACCTAGGCCTTTCGCCTGAAGAAATCGCCGCCATGGGCATTGGCGAGGCCGCCCCGGTACCCGATTCACACGCCGCGCCCCAGCTTTCTACCGGGGTCGTGATAGATTATGTCGAATTCGATCCATCTGGCAAGGATTACATCGGCGAATTCGTGCTGATCAAAAACACTGCCGCCACCTCGGTCGATCTGACCCGCTGGACATTACGTGACAAGGGCGCCCAGCACAGTTTTGTGTTTCCGCCTTTCCTGCTTGGAGCAAACGAATCCGTACAGCTGTGGACTCGGCGCGGCATCAACGATAGGGCCAATTTATATTGGGATAGTACCGGAGCGATCTGGAACAATACCGGCGACACCGCAATCCTCCTGGACGCCAGCGGCAATCAGGTAAGCAGCTATAGCTTCGGCCCACAGCCTCTTCCTGCGCCAACGCTAAGCGTGCCGACGATGCCCCCGCCGGCGCCTGAGATCGACAACCTGGAAGATGCGGTCGCGGCCGGCCAGGTGCAACCCTTCTCGCTGGCCGATCTCGGCCTCTCGGAAGAAGAGATCGCTGCCCTGGGCCTGGGCGAGCCGGCCGCACCTGAAACGCCGCCCGCCCCTGAGATCGACAACCTGGAAGATGCTGTCGCGGCCGGCCAGGTGCAACCCTTCTCGCTGGCCGATCTCGGCCTTTCGGAAGAAGAGATCGCTGCCTTGAATCTGGGCGAGCCGGCCGCACCTGAAAC
>WNFV01003949.1_pt1 | contig 21835 bp, 21 predicted proteins | sample 5400101 | NCBI WGS metagenome assembly WNFV01 (sample SAMN13153361, study PRJNA577476) | soil metagenome | isolation source: 115 cm soil or saprolite under grassland replicate 1 | place: USA:California | collected 2016-06-15 | reverse complement strand
TGAAGCATGGGTTGCGCCTGCATTTGTTTAACCTTTACAAGGATAATCTTGGCAATCCCCAGGTCCCTGAGAAACTCAAGCGAAAGAAAAGATGGAAGCAGGCGCCCACGGTTCATCCAATTACCTCTCCTCGTTGGCCCAGGATAGCGCTTGTAGTGACTTTAGTTGTATCCGCTGTCGCCCTGCTTATCAGTTCTTTAATCCTTTTCCATCGAACGACACCGACGACGACCAGAGCGTCTGCTGCCGGGGCAGCAACTACCAGCGCCCTGGCTGCTATTCCCGAGAAGAGCATCGCCGTTCTTCCATTCGAGAATTTAAGCGATGAGAAAGAGAACGCCTACTTCGCAGATGGTGTACAGGATGAAATTCTGACTGGTCTTTCCAGAGTTGCCGACCTGAAAGTGATCAGCCGCACATCCGTGATGCAGTACAAAACAGGAACGAGGCGAAACCTACGCGAGATCGCCACAGACTTAGGCGTCGCACATGTATTGGAAGGCAGCGTGCAGCGCACAGGAGGGAAGGTGCGAGTAAATGCGCAACTGATCGATGCCCGCACGGATGGGCATTTGTGGGCGCAGACCTATGACCGCGACATCGCCGACGTGTTTGCGATCCAAAGCGAGGTGGCCGAGAACATCGTGGCGCAACTCAAAGCCAATCTTTCCGCGAACGAGAAAGCGGCGATCGACGTGCGGCCGACGCGGGATCCCGAAGCGTTCGATCTTTATCTGCAAGCCAAACAGTTGATTAACAGCTTTCACGACACACCGGACTGGAAAGAGACTTTGCTCAAAGCGGTCCGATTGCTGGACGAGGCGATCTCACGCGACCGCAACTTTGCCCTCGCATATTATTGGGCGACCCGAGCTCACGACGCTTTGTATTGGCACGGTCTTGATCGTACCCCGGCGCGATTGGCGCAGGCGAAGACGATGGCGCAAAAGGCGCTCGATCTGGCGCCGGACTTGGGCGAAGCACATCTGGCGCAGGCGTTCGTTTATTATCATGGCAGTCGCGATTACGCGCGCGCTCGTGAACAACTTGCCATTGCTCGTCGCACCTTGCCGAACAGCGCGGAAGTTTATTCGTTGACTGGGTGGCTTGACCGGCGCCAGGCCCGATGGGAGGACGCGATCAAGAATGAGGAGAAAGCGGCTGAGTTGGATCCGCGGAACTCCCAATTCCTAAACAGTCTGGCGATACTTTACGAGATTCTGCGGAGATATGACGACGAAGAAGCCGTGTTCGACCGCGCCATCGCCGCCAATCCCAGTTCGACCGCGTACTTCCAAATGATGCGCGCGGAGATCGAATTGGCAAAAGGAAACATAAAAACGGCGCGCTCTGGATTGGATTCTTTGCCCGCCGGCTATGATCCTGACGGCGCGGTCACGTCGACGCGGATCAATCTCGCTTTATATGAGCGCGACCCGGCAGCAGCGGCGAAGATCCTCGCTGCATCGAAACTTGAAGAGCTCGTCGGTTCCCCAGCCTCGCTTCTGCCGCGCAGTTGGTTCGAGGCGTTGATTGCACGGGCACAAGGCGACGCGCAGAAAACGCGCGAGGCGTTTGGTGCCGCGCGAGTGAAAATAGAGGCAAAACTGCGTGACCAACCGGACGACGGTGTCTTACTCGCCACGCTTGGGCTCATCGATGCCGGACTTTCTCGCAAGGAGCAGGCAGTGGGCGAAGGACGCCGTGCTGTCGAGTTGCGGCCGATCAGTAACGACGCTGTGGATGGCGCCACTGTCATCGGAAATTTGGCGATGATTTATGCGTGGGTAGGCGATGTTGATTCGGCAATGGAACGGTTAACGTTTCTTGCCAAAACGCCCGGCGGCCCAGACTACGGGCAGCTGAAGTTTGATCCCGCATGGGATGCGGTCCGCCACGATCCGCGTTTTGCAAAAATGCTCGATGGGCTCCGGCCCGCTTCCAACCGGCGCTAGCTACGCGCTTCGTTAGGCCAGCGCGTCGATTCGGCTGAGTAGATCTCTTTTGCTCATGACGCCGGTGACCTGATCGCGCAGCTGTCCGTTCTTAAAGAAGAGCAAAGCTGGGATGGCACGAATGTTGTACTTGAACGAAAGACTCTGATTTTCGTCTACGTTCACTTTTCCAACCTTGACCGCACCCGCTTTTTCACGCGCAACCTCATCGAGCAGCGGTGCGATCATTTTGCAGGGGCCGCACCATTCCGCCCAAAAATCGACAATCACGGGCTTGTCGCTGTGGGTCACTTCACGGTCAAAGTTGGATTCATCGAGATTGATGGTGGCGGAATTGTCCATTGCTTTAGGAAAAGTAAGTCCAAATCTGAATAATCAAAATAATGGCGGAAACGCCAAGCAGCACCCAGCATAGAGGCATTGCACTTTTCTCTGCTGGCGCTACCGCAATCGAAGCGCTTTGGGGAGCAGCGTGTGGCATGGCAATGAGCGGTTGAGTCTTTTTCATCTGAACCGTGGGGAGAGGCTTGGAGGGCAGGTCAGGCATGCGCGCGATGCGCGCTGTCTCGTTTTTCGGGCTCGACGAAAGTGCGCCTGGCACGGGAGCTTGGGCGGCAGGCGATGGATCTGCCGAAAATGCCGGGGACGCTGACGGTGATGAGAAGACTTCGGGGGAGGTCAGAACTTGAGCGGTAGATTTTGAATCGGGCGACGGCTCTGCTGGAGGTTGAAGAGGCAGCTTGTCTGGCGATTGGCGAGGGCCCAGTTGGATTCGCACGGTCTCGCGCGATTTTGTATCTGAGCCGGGAGGCTTCGGTACGGACTGAGGCGGCAGTTCAATGCGAACGGTCTCGTCTTTTGGTTCGTTTGAGTCGGCCATCGAACGGAATGATTGCCACTAAATTTGCTCAACAAACAGGCTGCTGTCATCTCCTAAGTGATTCTCAGTCCAAAAACTCGGCTTTTTTACCTCCAGATCTCAGGCCAGAACATCGTACCCGCGGCTTCCAGTGATCCTGCGCCAAACGAATTCACCGACGGGCGCCGCTTTGGACAAGACAACGAGCGCATCCACATCCGGGGCATCGCCTTCGCTCCGGGCGATGTGCGGCTGATCGATCAGCAATCTGAGTTCGCTTCCAATTTTTGCGCGAGCACTTTCATACGCGATCCGTTTCAGGGGGATTTGGTTCGGCATTTTCGCTGCGCGCGAACCTTCCTCCTGTGAATATTTGAAGATGCCGAGACGTTCAAATCGAGTGTTCCGAATGAAATTGAGCAGCGTTTCAAATTCCTTTTCCGTTTCCCCAGGAAATCCGACGATGAAAGTCGTGCGCAAGGCAACTCCAGGAATTCCCGAGCGCAATTTGTCTACCAAATTCTCTATGTGCGCGCGCGACGTCTCACGCCGCATGCGCTCCAGCATCAAGTCGTCGATGTGCTGCAACGGAATATCGACGTAGCGCGCGACCTTGTCGCATTGCGCGATGGTCTCAATCAATTCATCACTCCAATGTGCCGGGTGCGTATAAAGCAGACGCACCCAAAATTCGCCATCGATCTTTTGAATCTCGCGAAGTAACCCGGCAAGAGTCGGTCCTCGTGTCGAATCGACCGGCTGACACGGCCCCGCTTTCTTCGGCCACAAATCCATTCCATAATATGTTGTATCTTGACTGATCAAATTGATCTCACGCACACCTTCACTGACCAGTCCCCGGATTTCTGCGAGGACTGATTGGACAGGCCGGCTGCGATGTCTTCCTCGCATTTGCGGAATCACGCAAAAACTGCACGGGTGATTGCAGCCTTCGGCAATTTTTAGGTAAGCGGAGTGCGGCGGCGTAAGCCTGAAGCGCGGCGTGTCGTAATCCGGGATGTAAGTGGGCCGAGTCTCCGTGAATGCAAGATTGACCTCGTCGCTTGTCGCATCTGTCCCATCCGTCGCATAGGACTTAGGTGACGCATGTGACTGATGCGTTACGATTTTCTCAACGATCTCCCCGAGTTGACTCACCTGATCGAGCCCAACAAACGCATCTACCTCAGGCATCTCCTGGCTCAGCTCTTTGGCGAACCTTTGCGACATACAGCCGCTTACGATCAGCTTTTGGTTTGGCCGCCTGTTTAAACCGCGCTGCTGATGTGCCTGCAGAATCGCGTTAATCGATTCTTCCTTGGCTGAATCTATGAAGGCACACGTATTAACTACCAGGACATCGGCATCCTCTGCGCGCGCTGTAATTTTCATTCCGCGCTGCAGAACACTTCCGAGCATGATCTCGGCATCGACAAGGTTTTTGGCACAGCCGAGGCTGATCATGCCAACCTTCGGTTTACCGGCAAAACCCATCGCCTTTCTGCTTATCTTCATTTTTTCGAGGTAGAAAAACATCCAACATCGAATGCAGCCGCTAAACCCTCGATGTTTGGCGTTGGATGTTGCGCGTTTCCTTTACTTTATTTAATCGACCGTTACGTCTTCGTCATCCTCTTCGAGCGGCTTACCATTTTTCATGATTTGAACGGCGTCGCGCTCGAGAACGCGAACCGAGACATGTTTGCCGCGAAATTCTACTGTCCCGTCGGCTGGCGAAACCCAGCGTTCGAAAGCGGGACTTTCGCTTTGATCGTCTACTGTGACCTTAAGGTAGGTCCGTTTAAGCGGACGAATCACGATGCGATTCGACGCACTTGATTCCACCGGCGAAGAACTGGTTTCCTCTTGCGCCTTCGCGAGATCCTCCGGAAGCACAGGCTTGGCTCGACGCACTTCGGGCTCACTTGGCACAGGATGAGCCCCCTTAACGGCTGTCGCCTTTGGCGGGGATGTCGACTCGGGCGAAACCGACGGTGCAGTCGCAGGAGCGGACGCAACATTGCTTGCCGGCGGCGTTTCAGCGGTGGCTGGTGGCGGACTTGTAGAGATCGGGCTGGACGCGGCGGCCGGAGAAATTTGGGCGGTAGGCTCTGCTTGACCGGGCCCGAGCCGCTGCAAAGTGAGAATTAATTTCATTATCGAAAAGCCGATTACTAACACGAGGACGCCAAAGATGAGCGGCATTGGCGAGATGCGGTCGCGACTACCAGCGGTGCGGCGCCTAACGACCGGAGCACTGATTGGTTTAGGAGGAGGATTGTCCTGCAGGTATGAATAGCCATCGACCGTAACGCGCTCGGAATCCTCAAAGGCGTCGAGATACGGCGTGACATCGACATCCAAAAATTTTCCGTAGATAACCAAGAAACCCTTCGCGTAGGCCAGACTGGGAAATTGAGAGAAATCATCCGCCTCAATCTCCGCCAGCCGAGCCGGACGAATTTTCGTCATTCGCGCCGCTTCGTCGAGCGTCAGATCTCGCGCACGCCTCGCCTCCTGAAATTTTTTTCCGAGACCTTCGATCGTCATGGCATCAACGCCGGCTAAACGGCGGCGTCGAGATCGACCAGAATCTCGCGCGGTTTGGCGCCTTCGCCGGGACCCAAAATACCGCGCTGCTCGAGAATATCAACGATGCGCGCAGCACGCGTGTAGCCAAGGCGCAACCGGCGCTGAAGCAGCGAGGTGGAGGCGCGTTTTTCCTGCCGGATGATTTCGAGACATTTTTCGACGAGCTCTTCGTCTTCCTCGGTCACTTCTTCTTCTGGCGCGGCGGCGGATTGAAGCTTCTCATGCATCGCCGCATCGAAAGCGGGTGGGCTTTGCGCAGAAACAAATTCAACCAGGCGATGAATTTCATCGTCGGTTACCAGCACGCCTTGAGCACGAATGAGACGCGAAGCGCTCGGTGGCAGATAGAGCATGTCGCCCTGTCCAAGCAAACGATCGGCGCCATTTTCGTCGAGAATCACCCGGCTATCGATCTTGGACGCGACCTGGAACGCAATGCGGCTTGGAATATTCGCTTTGATTACACCAGTGACGACATCCGCGCGCGGCGTTTGCGTGGCAACGATGAGATGAATACCGGCCGCACGAGCCATTTGCGTGATGCGCGCGATCGCACTCTCAACGTCGGCGGGCGCGGTCTGCATTAAATCGGCCAACTCGTCGATGATCACCACGATGTAGGGAATTTTGTCGGGAATTTGAAGTTCGTCTTCTCGCCGTGCTGTAGTGGCAGCCGTGTCGGCTGCTCCGGATTTTGCAGGCGAGACGCCTCCTCCCTCTACGGAATCTTCTTCAACATCGACATCTTTCTTTTTTATCGGACGAGCATTGAACCCGACGACGTTACGCACGCCGACGCGGGCAAAAATCTTGTATCGGCGTTCCATCTCATCGATCAGCCAGCGCAAAGCGAGCAGCACTTTCTTTGGATCGGTCACGATCGGGAAGGCGAGATGCGGCAGAGAATTATAAAACTGCATCTCAACCACTTTTGGATCGATCATGATGAAACGCAGCTCTTCTGGCGTAAATCGAAAGAGCATGCTGGCGATGAGCGCGTTGATACAAACGCTTTTTCCGCTGCCGGTAGTGCCTGCCACTAGCAGGTGCGGCATTTGTGCCAGATCCGTAATGATTGCTTTGCCGTAAACGTCTTTCCCGAGCGCGAGCGGAATTTTTATGTGCCCTTTCGCCTCCTCCCAGTCCGGTGACTGCAAGAGTTCGCGTAACGTCACTTTCACTTTGCGGGTATTCGCGAGCTCGATACCAACCGTGTCTTTTCCGGGAATGGGCGCGAGAATATTAATTCGCTCGGCGCGCGTCGCGCGGGCGAGATCTCGCTCCAGGCTAACGATCTTGTCCACGCGAACGCCTTTCGCCGGATACACTTCGTAGCGCGTAATAGTAGGGCCCTTTGTGATGTCGCCCGGCGCCACCGCGATGCCGAACTGTGCCAGCGTATCAATCAGGACTTGCTGGACGTGCTCCAGTTCCGAAGGATCCGCAGCAGTGCGTCCTTCCAGATCATGTTCGTCCAGTAAATCCACTCCGGGCAGCACATAATTTTCCGATTTCCACGCTCGACTCGTCAGGCCCGGCGCCGGCCTGGCTTTCTCGCCGGTGGCGCGCAACTCGGCAAGAGAAGGTTTTCGGCGAGAAGGTTCCTGCTCACTTGATAACGCGGTCGTATCGACGACTTTCGGCTTCGGCCTATCTGCAAGTTCATCCGGCGAAATAACCGTCCCAGTCGGTTGCGGCACAGCTATGCCTCTCTTTTTCAACTCCTTTTCGTATATCCGCCTTCGCTTGGCGAGCTGCCTCTCGCTGATTTCCAGTTTCCCTTTGAGATCGGCTTTTCGGAGTTGCCGGCGCAATCGCCATTCCTGCAGTCTTATCCCAAAGCGTCTCGTAGCCGCAACCGTCTCGCGAACAAGATAAATCGGACGCAGTCCAGTCACTAGAACCAGGGTCGTCGCATAGACTCCAATCAAGAGGATAAGCGAACCGAACGGGCCAAGCGCGCTGCGGAGCAAACCGTGATGCTCGTCAGCAAAAGCGTAGCCGATCCAACCGCCCGGCCCCTGGATATTGAAGGCGGCATGCCAGCCACGCAAATGGTACGGTTGCAGATGCAGTAAACAAGCGCCCGACCAGATAAAAAGAACAATCCACACCAATCGCCGCGTCACGCGCAGGCTCGGGTAAAACAGCTTCGCGGCTCCAAATCCGAGCAGAATCGCAGTCAAGAGGTACGCGGCTGCGCCCATTAACTGATAACAAATCCCCGCGACAATAGCGCCTACGGGCCCGATGAAATTCTGCGCAGGACGATTCGCCGGTGAATGTGAGCTAAACCAAATCCAGGAAGGCACATCTTTGGGCGTATAGGAAATCAACGCAAAAAAGAGCAATGTGCCGACGAAAAGCAGAACGAGAGCGAATACTTCGTTCCAAGCGCTGTGTCTGTCCGTGCGAGCCACCGCGTCTGATAGTAATCCTGCGGGCGCTTCTTTCAATCATTAGTAGAGACTGTTGTCCAGTGCTCCTGCTCCTGCTCCTGCTCCTGCTCCTGCTCCTGCTCATGCTCGTCATCCCGATCGTAATCGAACCGAGAACAGGTCAGCACGATATGCGATCGCCTGAGCCAACAGTCCTTCTCCCGCAACGGCGCGCCCGGCCCGCCTCTGCCTTGGACGAGCTCCGCCGTGGCGAGCGGTCGCGCCCTACCATCACGCTGCCAATCGCGAATCGTCAAATCGATCACAAGCACGATTAGGAGCAGGATTTCAACCGAATATGACGAGACGAGAAATACTGCGCTTTGATCTTGCACGCGAAGCTAGAGGACGGTTACTCTGGCGCGCGTTATGCGAATTTCGGTTGGGAGGTCGGTATGCATTCTGAGCGCTGCTGCTGTGATCGCCATTTGTTCCTGCGAAAAACATCCCCTTCCCGAAGAGCGTGAAGTCCAAACGGAACAGGTCGCTCCGGAAAAAACCTCATCCGAGCCGAGCAAGATAGAGTCTGAGAAACCTTTGTCCTCGCCAACGCCAGCCGAAGTTGTCCCGGCGAATCCGCGTCCCTAACCAAAACCTACCCATGGCCAATCACAAATACGCGACCTCACCGCCAAACATCAGCACGATGCCGCCAGGCGTGCCGTACATCATCGGGAACGAAGCAGCCGAGCGCTTCTCCTATTATGGGATGAAGTCGGTCCTGACCGTCTTCATGGCGCATTACATTTTGAATCAGTCGGGTGTGCTGGCGCCGATGAGTCCGAACGAGGCGTACATGTACACGCATTATTTCGTGTTCGGCGTCTACTTCCTTCCGATTTTTGGCGCGATCATCGCGGACAGCTGGCTTGGCAAATACTGGACCATTCTGTCGCTGTCGATCGTTTACTGCCTTGGCAATCTCACGCTCGCGTGCATGGCAACTTCCTGGGGACTTGCAATAGGGCAGCGAACGATGCTCGCAATAGGATTGACGCTGATTTGTCTAGGCGCAGGTGGCATTAAACCATGCGTGTCGGCCAACGTGGGTGATCAGTTTGGCGAATCGAACAAGCACCTCCTCTCAAAGATGTTTGGTTGGTTCTATTTCTCGATTAACGCCGGTTCGTTTATCTCCTCAATCCTTTGTCCATGGCTTCTTGCGAATCCCAAGTACGGGCCCGCATGGGCATTTGGAATTCCTGGCATAACGATGGTTATCGCTACTTTGTTCTTCTGGGGCGGCCGTCACAAAATGGTGCACGTGCCGCCGGGTGGCCTTGGCTATCTGCGCGAAACCTTCAGTCGCCACGGCCTTGTCACGCTTGCACGCATTGCGATGGTCTACGTTTTCATCCTGGTCTTCTGGGCTCTCTGGGGAATGAGCAACGGCGTGGAATGGACGTTGCAAGCTGAGAAAATGAATTTGCACTGGCTTGGCATGGATTTAATCGCCGCGCAGGTGCAAACGGCAAACCCCATCCTCATTTTGCTTTTCATACCGTTGGTGAATTACGTGATCTATCCTGCGATCGACAAAGTTTTCCCGCTTACGCCACTGCGCAAAATCGGCATCGGCCTTTTCCTCACCGGTTTGTCCTTTATCGTCATCGTTTGGATCCAGGGGCAAATCGATTCGGGATTAAGGCCGAGCATCAATTGGCAGCTGCTTGGCTACGTGATTCTTACCCTTGGCGAAGCGATGGTTTCGATCACCGGGCTTGAGTTTTCCTATACTCAGGCGCCCAACACGATGAAGAGCTCGGTGATGGCCTTGTGGCTTCTCACTGTCGCCAGCGGCGAAGGATTCGTCGGTCTATTCAACAGCTGGGTCTTGAATCCCGACGGCACACGGAAGCTAACGGACTATCAATACTTCACGTTCTTCACGGTTTTGATGTTCGCAACCGCTGTCGTTTTCGTCGTTGTTTCGTGTTTCTATAAGGGGCGCACTTACCTGCAAACACAGCAGCTTACCCCGGATGAAATCGCGACGGAGCCGATTCTTCACGGCGGCACTCCGAGCTGAACGGATGAGAGCGATCGCAGTCATCCTGGGAGTGTTGCTGGCGAGCCCGATCGCCAGAATTCACGGCAATCCGCAGGACGACGCCTTCCAAAAGATCGCCGGGGATTACATCGAAGAAGGACTACGGACCAATCCGGAGGAGGCGACCGAGCTGGGCGATCACCGGTTTGATGGTCTGCTGACCGATTATTCGCCCGAAGCGCGAGCGAAAGAGCTAGCGTCGCAAAAAGAGTTTCGTGACAAGCTCAACGCCGTCGACGGGTCGCAACTGACCGGTGCGAACAATGTCGATTTTCGCATTCTCAAGGAGAACATCGATTACAAGATCTTCGAAGCTGAAGAGTTGAAAGACGCGGAGTGGAATCCGCTGGTTTACATGCAGAGCCTGGCCAACAGCCTTTATCTCCTGGTGGCGCGCGACTTCGCATCACCGGAAAAACGCATTCCGAACTTGCGCCAGCGCATGGAGGCGATTCCGCGCGTAATCGAGCAGGCGAAAGCCAATCTGCACAATCCGCCGCGGGTTCACATGGAAACAGCAATTGAACAAACGCAGGGCGCAATCAGCCTCGTGCGGGAAGGACTCGCTCCGCTGCTCGATCGCGCGCCGCAAATGAAAACGGAGCTGGCGCCGTTACAGGAAAAGACCGCTGCCGCGCTGGAAGATTACAGAAAATGGCTCCAGAACGATCTGCTGCCGCGATCCGATGGTGATTTCCGCCTTGGCGCGGAAAAGTTTCGAAAGAAACTGCGCTTCGCCCTCGCCTCCGATTTGTCGATGGAAGAAATCAGAAAGCGCGCGCAAGCCGACTTGCAACAGACGCAGACCGCCATCTACGAAACTGCGCTGCCGCTCTACAAAAAGTATTTCCCGAAAGTGGATAAGGCGACGCTGGCTGACAAAAAGAAGGTCACGGCCGCAGTGCTCGACAAACTTGCGGAGCAACATCCCGACGACAACACGGTGGTCGGCTACGCGCAAAAAGTTGTCGCCGAGGCGACTGATTTCGTAAAGCGGCGCAATTTAGTCACGGTTCCAGACGTGCCCCTCGACGTGATCGCGATGCCCGAATTTAAACGCGGTGTCGCCATCGCCTACTGCGATTCTCCCGGCCCGCTTGAGAAGAGCGGCAAAACATTTTTCGCCGTCGCGCCGACGCCGAAAGACTGGGCGAAGGAGCGCAAGGAATCGTTCTTTCGTGAATACAACAATTATATGATTCGCGATTTGACCGTGCATGAGGCGATGCCTGGCCATTATTTACAGCTTGCTCACGCTAACGAATTCCGCGCGCCCACATTGGTTCGCGCAATTTTTCAGAGCGGCACATTCGTCGAAGGCTGGGCGGTTTATTGCGAACAAATGATGGCAGAACAGGGTTACGGCGGACCCGAGGTCAAAATGCAGCAGTTGAAAATGCGGTTACGCGCCATCGCCAACGCCATTCTGGATCAAAGCATCCACGCCGGGAACATGAGCGAGCAGGAAGCGATGGATTTGATGATGAAAGAAGCTTTTCAACAGGAGGGTGAAGCGGTGGCGAAATGGAAACGCGCGCGGCTCACCTCAGCACAGCTATCTACATACTTTGTTGGCGCGACTGAGCATCTTGATCTTCGCGCGGCTGCGGAGAAAAAACTCGGCAAGAATTTCGATCTAAAAAAATACAACGACGAGGTCATTTCTTACGGCAGTCCTCCCGTGAAGTACGTCCGCGAGCTGATGGGATTATGACGTCCGGCGTCGATGGCGACGCGTTTTGGCGGTTTTTTGTTTTCGTGCCGTAACGGGGCGCAGCTTCTTCCTGGCGGACAAGCGCACCAGCTCGTCGAGATTAAAAGTCTGGCGCCGGTTCGTCCCCATCTCCCGGAAATCGACGTGATACCAGCCGTTCATTCGTTCCACGCGATAACGTTTTTGCCCAATGCGCATCGGCTCGTGTGCTATGACGCGATGGATAACTTTTTCATATTTCGAACGCGACCATCGCCGCATCCGGCGCCGTCCCCAGTCAATTGCATGCCCAACGTCGTCATACGCCTCGGGGCGCTTCGGAAAATCGAGTAGTGAGCGGGCATCTCCATCAAAAACTGCCGCGATATGTTGAAGCGTGCTCAAATCACTGATGCGCCGAATTTGATGTCGAAATGGCCTCAGACTTTCTGCTGCGATTTCACGCAGGCCAAGCACGCGACCGTCGCGCAATTTCCAAATCGAAGCATTGATGTCCGCCGAGAATGGGTTTTCGCCCAAGGAGTCCCCCATGATTCGCCATCCGCGGCGGGAAGAATGCTTTCGCAAACGAAACGGCGTTGGACGAGGAACGCCACTGCGGCTCAGTTGTCGCAGACCAAAATCTTCCCAATTCAAGACAGTTTTCACGACGCCGGCAACGAAGGCGCACGTCGCCAGCATCAGCGCTGGATCCGGCGTGAAATCTGCAGTCACTTCAAGTCGGGTTTTGCGTGGACGAACGCCGACGGCGCTGCTTTGTCGGTTTGCCGCCAGCAAAAGCACCGGTACGGGAAGAATGTGTGCCAGAAGAAAGGCAAGTTTAGTCGCATTGCGCGATTTCGATTTTCGCGCATCGGGAAATGAAAAGTTGTAGTGCGTGCTAAAGCCTTGCAGCCGGCATTTGCGACCGTGGCGTTTGCCCCAATGATCCAGCTCTTCTCGCAAATAGCGAATTTGTTCCCAGAGCAACCGCGTTGCGCGATAGCAACAGCCACGCTCCAGTTCGACGATCGGTGTGGCGACTTCGATCACACCTGTGTCAAAGTAAATCGCGCCTCCGGCAGGCAGCTGAAATGATTTCCCCGTCCTGGGAATCATTCGTCGCCGTATCAGACGGCTGGGGTCGCCAAAAACCTTTTCCGGCCGCCTTCGTTTGCCGTCAACCAACAGATTAAACTCGGCTTCAAGACCAATGACCGCTCGCGGCGGCGAGGCGAGAAACTTCGTCTCGCGAAGGTAACGACCCAGTTCTGGCCCTGAATTTTTCACGGTAACAGCAAGAGATTCAGCTCGCTTCGCTGCATTCGCGCGGAGTCAAGCTCACAAACCCTAAATCGAGGTGGAGATGGTCGTCGGTTTCCCCTCTTCTTGATCCGAAGGGACGGACAAGCACGGCCCGGCTTAGCGACGATGCGACCGCGCCATATTTTTCAATTGATTTCGTGTCATCGAGAAAGGTGTCGCCGACGCGGTAAATATTTGCCGCTGTTGCCCAGGCGTGAATGCTCCTAGCCCCGCCAATCTGATGCGCAGGGGACCGATAACCGCCATTTGCACTGATAAAAACCGGCGCGCCGACTTCCCGACGAAAATCCTCCAAAAACGCCGCAAGCAAAATAACCGCGCACGGCACATAATGCGGAAATTGACGGAGCAACAGTTCGGCTTCCCGGCAATCGACGAGCATCAATTCCGCAAGTGTGAAGTGCGGCGTCAGGCGGATCGCGTGTGCGTCCTGCCAGGTGTCGATTTCATAAAAGAAACGTGGCAGGTAGTGCACATTCCCGGCCGAGTCGCTTTCGGCTTCGCCTGGTCGCAGCAATGCGCGGTATTCCGCAGACAGATTCAGGCCGTCGATCGGGCGAAGTTCGTGGACACTCATCGCGATTTCCGCGCTATCCCGGTTAACCAGCGGTGAATCACTTCGGAAATGCTGGCGACGGTCTCGCGGCGGCCATCGTGTTCCGGATCAAATTCCGTGAGAATAACGGCAATGTACGGCTGGCGTTCCGGCAAGTAGACAATGCCCATATCGTGGCAGGCGGTCGAAATCTCACCGGTTTTATGGGCCACCGTGGCGTGTGCGGGAAGACGGGCAGGAATCATCGAGTTAAACCGCTGCGCAAGCAAAATGTGAATCGCGTGCTCCCGGTTTTCATTGCTGAGAAAATTGCCGCGTAACGCGCACAGCAGCATGAGTAATCCGTCGGCGGTAACCTGATTATCGATGCCCTTTTCATGTGCCGCGCGATCCTCGACACCGCGGCGTAGTTCCACGCCGCTTACCTGTGCATCCCGCAGCACGTTTCGCGCGTATTCCACTCCGACAAGATCAAGCAGTAAATTGGTAGCGAGATTACTGCTGGCGGCAATCATGCCTTCCGCAAGGTCGGAAATTTTTACTGTTCGTCCGATGGCCCGGTACAATTCGGGCATCGCGTCAGAATCGGAATCGACGCGAAAAGGAAAGCCGTCGGCTGCACCGATGAAACGATTTCGCACGTGAAGCGGATCTTCCAACCGAAGGCGACCCTCATCTGCTGCGCGAAGAACGGCCAGGAGCACTGCGACTTTGATCGTGCTAGCGGCGTGAAACCAGCGAGCGCCGGCAATGGAAAATCGAAAACCGCTCTCGAAATCGAGCAGCGCTACTGCGATCGCACGTGCCTTGCTCTCGCGAACTGTTTTTTGCAGCTCTTCGCCCAGACTTACCGAAAGATCGGCCAGGGAAGTCATGGGACTGCTCTTTACATACGAGCAAGGAAGTCGCAAATTCGCCGATGCCCAATCTGGCGACCTGGATTCGACCGAAAGACGAAAAATCGTTTCGCGCCATTTTCGGTAGGCATCCTGAAATCAAAGTCTGGAATGCGCTGGATCAGCAAGTCCCCCTGGAACAAATGGACGGCCTTTTGCTGACAGGCGGTTCCGATATTTCTCCAGAATTTTTGCGCCAGGAAATTGTCGATCCAAGTGTGATCCATACGGATGCCGATTCTGCACGAGATCGCTGGGAATTTGAGGCCGTGCGGGAAGCGCTCTCACGCGGCTTGCCGATTTTCGCCATTTGCAAAGGTCTTCAGGTATTCAATGTCGCCCTCGGCGGCACCCTGAAGCTCGATATCAAAGGGCACAATTTGCCTGAGCAACGCGATCGGGAAGTTCAGTCACTGCGTCATGCCCGCCGCGCCTCGCACCGTTTCTCGAAAGTGAACAGCGCGCATCATCAGGCAATCGAACGGCTGGCAGACGGCTGCGAAGTCGAAGCTTGGTCCGCCCACGATGGTATCGTCGAGCAAATATCTCTGCGGAAATATCCGTTTGCTCGGGGCGTACAATATCATCCGGAGCGCAGTCCTGTTTATGGACCACTCTTCGAAGAGTTCTTTGACAGAATTAGCAAAATTAACTGAGTGATTTCAGAAAAAGATTCTGTCGATTCTGTTCATTCTGTCTGAAGGATGTCCACACCGCAAAACACTATCGCCATCGTTTACGATTACGATCAAACGCTGAGCCCGAGTTATATGCAGGAGGATGTGATCTTTCCTGCTTTCGGAATTAATAGCGAACATTTTTGGCGCCGTTGCTCCGAGCTGATGCGGGAACAGGGTTACGACAACGAACTCGCTTACATGAAGGTGATGCTGGACACGTTCGGCATGGATCGCCCGACCAATGCAGAACTGAAAAAACTGGGCGGGAAATTGAATTTTTACAAAGGCCTGCCGGAGATGTTTGAAGAATTTCGAAAGGATCTTCTCACCGAAGAGCAGATCGCCCACGGCATCACGGTGGAGCACTATATTATCTCATCCGGGTTGAAGGTGTTGCTCGATGGAAGCCGGTTGCAGCCTTATGTGCACGCCATTTTCGGATGCGAATTTGCAGAAGACGAGCAAGGCCGGATCGCTTTTCCCAAGCGCGTCATCAGCCATACGCAGAAAACGCAGTTCTTATTTCGAATAAACAAGGGCCTGTTAGACATGTCGCAGGACGTCAACGACCACATGGACCCGGACGTTCGGCCGACCCCCTTCCCAAACATGATCTATGTTGGCGACGGACCGACCGATGTCCCCTGCTTTGCGGTGATGAAGAAGAACGGCGGGCAGGCGATCGCAGTTTATAATCCAGACGATCCAGAGCGGATTGGATTCCGGAAGTGTTACCAGCTCTCAGCCCATGCCGATCGCGTCAAACACATCGCTCCAGCAGATTACCGGCCAAACACGCATTTGCGACTGTTGCTGGAGCAAATGGTTGAAGAAACCGCGACCCGCATAATCGCCCAGCGCAAGGAAGCGATCGAGACCGGCACCGTCCCCGCGCCCAAACACTAAGCTGCAGCGCGCTTGCCTCCATAGTAAAAGAACGGGACTCCAAGCATGATCACCGCCAGTCCAATGGATGATCGAACTGGTCTGGCGCTCAGCGAAGCCTCTCAACTGGTACGCAGCAAGAAAGTGTCACCAGTCGAATTGACCCAGGAGTGTTTGAGCCGGATAGAACGGCTCAATCCGAAACTGAACGCGTTCATCACTGTTACTGCCGATTCCGCGCTGGCCGAAGCTCGTCAGGCAGAGGCAGAAGTCCAGAACGACCGTTGGAGAGGCACGCTACATGGGATCCCGATTGCCCTAAAAGATCTGGTAGATACCGCTGGCGTGCGCACTACCGCGGCCAGCGCCGTATTCAAAGACCGTGTTCCAACCGAGGACGCTGAGATTGTCCGCCGCTTGAAGGCTGCCGGTGCGGTGTTCCTTGGCAAGCTAAACCTGCAGGAATTCGCCTACGGTGGCAGCTCTGCGATCAGTTATTTCGGCCCGGTTCATAATCCTTGGAATCTCGATTACAGTCCAGGCGGCTCTTCCGGCGGATCTGCGGCCGCTGTCGCGGCGCGACTCTGTTTCGCTGCAATTGGGACTGATACCGGCGGGTCCATCCGCCAGCCGGCAGCCTACTGCGGTGTCGTGGGCCTCAAACCTACTTACGGATGCGTGAGCGGCTCGGGCGTCATCCCCCTGTCCTGGTCGTTCGACCATGTAGGCCCGATTACTCGCACGGCAATGGACGCCGCTCTCATCCTCAAGGTCATTGCTGGTTATGACTCGCAGGACACTACGAGCATCGATGCCCACGTCCCCGATTACGCGGCCACAATCACCGCCACCACCTCTTCGTTGCGGCTCGGCATTCCGCGCGCCTACTTCTACGATGAACTCCACCCCGAAATTCAGATGGCCATGGAGACGGCTCTCTTGGTCCTGAAAACGATTACCGCCTCCGAGCACGACGTCGCACCGCTTTTGACCGATGCCAGTTACTCATCCTGGATGGATCCTTACGGTGTCATCTTCACAGCGGAAGCGTACGCTTACCACAAGGATTACATTGCCAGGAATCCCGAACTGTACCAGGCGGCGACTCTGAAAAGACTGCGTGTCGGGGCAGACGTCACAACCGCCACATACATTCAGAGCCGGCGCCGGCTCGACCAAGTTCGGCGCTTCATTGCGCACGCGTTCAATAGCGTAGATCTCCTAATCACTCCGACTGTGCGCGTGCCTCCATTTACCATTGCCGATCTGCAAGCCGACCCCGACACCGTCCGCGCTAAGGAACTCGCCATGCTGCATAACACGCGGCCCTGGAACTTCCCCGGCCTGCCAACCATCTCCGTTCCTAGCGGCTTTACGCGCACCGGCCTCCCGATCGGCATGCAGATTACCGGTCCACCTGGCGGCGAAGAAACAGTTCTCCGTCTCGCCTACGCTTACGAGCAAGCCACCGAGTGGCACAAATGTAAACCGAATCTCGGTTGACTCTGCCAATGTTGGCTATCGAGTCACTCCAACCACTTCAATCAAGGTGAGCACTGACGTCCGTTGACCAGAAGCCTGATTTTCGGCACAGTCGAGTAAAATGGCGACAAAGCCCTCCGCGCTAATCGACACGCGCGTCATCTATTGCGGCGACAATCTCGATCAGCTGCGAAAGTTCCCCGCCAGCTGTGTCGATCTCATCTACATAGATCCGCCATTTAATTCGAACCGGAACTACGAAGTCTTCTGGGGCGAAACGAAGGAGAAACGCAGCTTCGCGGATCGACACGCATCCACGCAAGCCTACATCGATTACATGCGACCCCGATGCGTCGAGCTGCATCGCGTCCTAAAGAAAACGGGCAGCTTCTATTATCACTGCGACTGGCACGCCAGCCACTATGTCAAGATCATGCTCGACCAGATTTTCGGCGAGAACCAGTTCGTGAATGAAATCATCTGGAAGCGCTCATCCGCGCATAGTGACGTAAAGCAAGGCCGACGCGCTTTCGGTGTAATTAGTGACTCCATCTTTTTCTATAACAAGGGAGAAACCTCAACGTGGAATCCACAGTACACGCCTTACACGGCGGAATACACCAATCGTGACTATCGACGGATCGATGAGAAAGGCCGTCGTTATCGAATCGACAACATTCAAGGACCTGGTGGAGCGGCGAAGGGAAATCCCCGATACGAAGTCATGGGAGTCACGCGATACTGGCGTTTCTCAAAGGCGAGGATGGAGGAATTAATCAAAGAAGGTCGAATCATCCAGACGCGCCCTGGTGCCGTCCCGCAGTACAAGCGCTACCTGGACGAAATGCCCGGTATCCCATTGCAGAACATTTGGGACGATATTCCGATTATCAGCAACCGCTCCGCCGAGTATCTCGGTTATCCAACGCAAAAGCCACTTATGCTGCTCGAACGCATCATAAAATCCAGCAGCACTGAAAATGACATCGTACTCGATGCTTTCTGTGGTTGTGGAACGGCCTTAGTCGCTGCGCAAAAATTAAAGCGTCAGTGGGTGGGCATTGACTTTTCGCCAACCGCTTGTCGCGTCATGGCGCAGCGGCTGAAAAAAGATTGTGCGCTTAAAGAGGACGAGAATCTGCATCAGATTGGGCGCGGATTTGTCGTGCGTGATTTGCCGAAGACCGAAGCAGAATTGTGCAAATATCCTCCGTTCGAATTTGAAAACTGGGCAGTGGTCGCCCTCGGTGGAATCCCAAACAAAGCGCAAGTCGGCGATTTCGGGATTGACGGCCGTATTTATCCTGTCGGCGCCATGCCAGCGCAGCGTGTCCGCGAAACAGGGGAAATGGAATTCATGGATGTTTGGTATCCGGTCCAAGTAAAGCAAAGAGATAAAGTCGGTCGCCCCGACATCGACTCCTTCGAAGCCGTGATGATGCGCGAGGAGCGAAAACTGGGGTACTTCGTCGGGTTCGATTTCACCGGCGATGCCCTATTCGAGATCGACCGGTTCCGGCGAAAAGAAGGGCGCGAGATCAAGCCCTTAACGGTTCGCGAGATTTTGGACGAGGAGATCGCGCAAAAGGAATGAACGCAAAACCGAGACGTACGGTGTTGGAGGTCTGGGTTGGCGACAGAAAGAATCCGCAATTGCTGAACTGTTTGGAGTCTCCAGCCGACGGCGAAATTACGGAACAGCTCAAGCTTCTTCCTGGTGGAGATCAGATTTCAACGGTTGAATTGCACATTTCGAAAACTCACCACATTGCGATTGGTGGATCAGTAGCCGAAGGCTTTTATGCTCGCTACCGCGAGTTTTCTCGTGCGGGCGAGTGGGAAACCATGTGTGATGATCTTTCGCTGGACTCGGCGACCAATTTGCTCATCAGCTATCGGGATCAAATTCGAGATTGGAAGAGGCTGGTAGAATGGAAACGGCGAGCCATCACAGACAAGCTTCACCAACAACGCGATGAGCATGAAACTCAAAAACTGACTTTGTGGTTCGCCAAAGGCGTCGCGTTTTTCATGGGCTTCCTTGATACTGGCTCAAAATCTTCGGGGAAATCACGTCGCAAATAGTTGTTGAATCTGCTGGGCAAAACAGGTCACGCGCGTGCTTCGCTTCGGAAACTGTCAAATTCTTTGCTGGCGAAAAAATGCGGTTTACTGCCGGATTTCGGCGGTCAAAAGCGGATTAAAGGCGGAAATAGCGATTGAACCTAATTACAGGAGCCAGCAAAACGGAATCAGGGTGTATGAGGCCCTGTGCAAACGAAATATCAACATTAGCGTAGTAACCGCAACGTAAGAACGTCGGAGACTAGGATGGATACTGAGGAAGACGAAATAAAGATCCAGCACGGTTTACTTGGGCGGCCGGAAAGCCCAGCGTTGGAACGTACCGCACGGCTAGCGATTGAAACAGCGTTGGTCCAATTGATCTCAGGCAAGCTGCTCTATCAGAAAATCACTATCGAACTCGTGGAGTTGGTGCCAGCGCTGGCTAAGCACAACGTGAAGCCGAGTGCCGTTCGATTGGCAGCGCTTGAAGAGGAAATAGCGACACGACCATGGGAACTCGAGACACGGCACCAAGGTGACCAAGCGGCGCATTTTCCGATCTTTGCCGCGGCGAATGTTGGCGGTCAGCCCGTTGGCACGCCTGTGCATAAAATGAATATTCATTTTTATGCCCCCGCTGTGCAGCTCCAATGCGCAACGTGTAAATCTGATAGGACCTTCATCGCACTAGTCGCTTCAAGGCAGTTCAACTTAGAAAATCCTTATCCACGACCTTCCGGCCGAGGCTCGACTGAACAAGTTTACACCTTGTATTATCGCTGCGAAGCCTGTCGAAAGTTCATGTATGCGGTTCTTGTTCGAAGGGAGGGATTGCGCGTGCATCTCTGCGGTTTCGCACCTCGGCGTCTACAAAGAAGCATTCGATCTGTACCCAAATCACTCGAACCAATTTTGAACGACGCCACAAACGCGGTCGCAGAAGGCGACCTTTACGGTGGCTTCTACCATCTACGTACGATGATTGAGCATTTTGCAAAGCTCAGATTGGGAATGCCGTTAGATTCACGCGAACGCGGCGACGACGTTCTTAAGCGGTACTATGATTCGATTCAGGCAAACTTAAGGTCAACTTTGCCATCGCTCACAGCTTGCTACGAGAAGCTCAGCAATAACATCCATGCCCGCGTTGGAACAATCGAAGATTTTCAGGCCCAGCTGACGGCAGTTTGTGACCATATTGAAGGGCTTAGTTTTCTGAGCAAATACGTGAGCGGAAAGCCGTAACCGCAGGCGCTCATTCAAGTCGCGCGATCTTCTCCCGTTCCGCCTTCATGACTTCAAGCAGAGCGGCATGCGCTGCATAATAATGCCGTTCCCAACCGTGAGGATCGTATGCAAAATCCAAATCCTTGAAGACTCGATTACGCGCAGCGGTAATATTTTCTAACACAATCCGATCCTGCTCTCTGGTCGCGTCCAATATCAGCGTAAGCTCTGTCTCTAATCTGAAGGCCCGCTCGAGTTTTTGACTCGCGTCTGAGTGGCTGAGTCGGCCTAAGCCACGATCAGCATTCGCTATCATTAGTGACGAAACAAATTCCGAATAGGTTCTGCGCATGTCCCTCATCATCTCTACGCGCTCTAGAACAACGGCTTCAAACCGCGCGCGATTCCGCCCAATTCTTACCGAAAAAAGCGGCCCAACAACCACGGCGACCAGCGCGGTAACCGCCGAGATGATCGCGACAATTGTCTGCACATCTAGGTAAATTTGGCCTATCATGAAACGTTCATACTACACATCGTGAACAACGAAAGCGCGTTGACGCATGTCACCTCGGGAAATCATTTTCTATCAGAGTGATTTTGGCGATAGACCGGTCGAGGAGTTTCTCGCAGGTTTGGATGCGGCAGTGCGAGCAAAAGTGGTTCGTAACCTCGAATTGTTACGAACTCAGCAAATCGTCTCGACGAAACTCTGGAAAAAGCTAAGTGGATCCGATTTGTGGGAAGTCCGGGTTGAATATGCTGGCAATATCTATCGCCTGCTCGCCGCTTTCGCGAAGAACAATCGCGTGATTCTGCTACATGCGTTTCAGAAGAAATCGCAAAAAACGCCGCGACAGGATATGGAAATTGCTCTGCAGAGGCAAAAGAGGTATTTTCAACGACACGGTTACCTGTGAAAGACGATCTCGACAAATTCCACGAACGAAACATGGCCTCCGATCCCGAGTACGCCATCGCGCGCCAGTTGCTTGACCTTGGCGAGGCTGTTGCGTGCCTCCGGGAGAAAGCAGGCCTGACTCGCGGCGAGCTTGGCAAACAACTTCGCGTGAAAGCGCGTGACATCGCAATTGTCGAAGAGGAAACGCCGCGTGCGCCGGCCGGACTG
>WNFV01007815.1_pt1 | contig 21843 bp, 20 predicted proteins | sample 5400101 | NCBI WGS metagenome assembly WNFV01 (sample SAMN13153361, study PRJNA577476) | soil metagenome | isolation source: 115 cm soil or saprolite under grassland replicate 1 | place: USA:California | collected 2016-06-15 | reverse complement strand
GCTTCCATTGCTCGCCACGTCTGACGAGGAACTCGAGGCCAAACCAGAAGAAGAGCGCCGTGGCGGCGGTCGCTATGGCCAGGACGACGGCTCTTGTGTCGCCGATCAATCCGGTGCCCGCCACGTACACGTCGATGCCGATGCTGAGCGCGAAGGGCAGCAGCGCGAGCCCGGCGATGCGGTTGGTGAATGCGATCAGGGCGCCCGAATCGTGGCCGCGCAGCAAGATCTGGTGATACGGCCCTGGCGCCAGCAGCAGCCCGACGGCGATCAGCATGAGCGCCAGGCCGATCATCTTCAGGTCCTGCGCGCCCGCTGGCAGCTTGGCAAAGCCTGACTGGAACGCGCCCTGGAACTGGAACCCGAGCAGCACCTGCGCACCGAGGATGAGCATGCGCGTCTCGTCGAGCGCATTGTCGACCTGAGTGCGTAGCTCGGCCACGTCTTCTCGCTACGCACGTTGCGGACCCGCGATGGTCGTACGATGACGCCGTGGCAATCGACACGGTTGGAGTTCTGTCAGCGGGCGAAATGGGCAGCGGCGTGGGTGCCGTGCTCTCGCAGCACGGTGTGCGCGTGTTGACCTGGCTCGAGGGCCGCGGCGCACGGACCCGTGAGCGGGCGCAGCAGGCTGGGATGATGGAGGTCAAAGACCTGCAAACGTTGGTCGGCGAAGCACAGGTCGTGCTGTCCATCGTGCCGCCAGCCGTGGCGCCAGCAATTGCAGAGCAGCTTGCCTCCGCCATCCGCACTGCCAGAGCGGATGTGCTCGTCGCCGACTGCAACGCCATCGCACCTGGCACTGTCCGCCGCATCGCCACCGTCCTGACGTCGGCCGGCGCGCGCTTTGCCGACGCGGGCATCATCGGTCCACCGCCGACCCGCCCAGGCAATCGCTTCTTCACCTCAGGCCCGGGCGCCCAGGAGCTTGCACAACTCCGAGACAACGGCCTCGACGTGCGAGTCCTCGAAGGCGACGTGGGCCAGGCGTCGGCGCTCAAGATGTGCTACGCCGCCCTCACCAAGGGCCTTCAAGCGCTGGGCACAGAGTTGCAAGTGGCGGCTCGCCTGCTAGGCGTAGACGACACGCTGCGCGAACAGCAGGCGCAGGACATGAAGTTGATCCTGGACTACCTGGAGCGCGCGATTCCGACCATGATCCCCAAGGCCTATCGCTGGGTGGGCGAGATGGAAGAGATCGCGCGGTGCTTCGAAGAAGTCGGCTTGCCTGGCGCGACATTCGACGGCTTCGCCGAGGTGTATCGGCGCGTCACCGAAGCCGACGACGCTCCCGTACCAGAGGTGCTGGACCGAGTAGCCGACACGGCGCTGCTCCACCGCCATGTCAAGCTGTTCAACGAAGGCGTCCGCTCGGGCAACTTCGAGCCTATGCTCAGTCAGTTCAGCGACGACGCCGACCTGGTCTTCGAAGGCGTGCCAGTCGGGCCATTTCACGGCCGCTCGGCCATCCTCGATGCATACCGACAACAACCACCCGACGACGAGATCGACCTGCTCGAAGTCCGTCCGCATGCGACCGAGATCGAAGCCGACTACGCCTGGCGGCGTGATGGCGGCCAGCGCGCCGGCCGCATGATCGTGGAGCCGGCGGCGCGCCAGATCAAACGTCTCGTGGTGACGTTCGAATAGAGCGCGAGCCACTGCTCGAAGCTCAGTCGCGCCGCGCCCGCGTGTGCCGAAAAGCCTGTGTCCCGTGCGATGCGCAGGCTGCCCGTTCGGCCGAACAGTGGCCGCAGCGCCTGGAGCATCGTCGGCGCTCCGAAGCACCGGGCGAGCAGCATGCAGTACAGCGCCCGGTCGTGGGCGAGTGGGGGCCCACGCTTGCGCAGTCTGAGGAAGACGACATCGACGCGCGGCGGCGGCGCGAAGTCGGTGCGCTTGAACGCATGGATGATGGTGGGCGCGAACCACGGCTTGAGCTGATTGCCCAGCAAGGTCGGCCCAGTCAGACGCAGCGCCGCCTCGCGCTGGACCACCAGGTAGCTGTCGACCGGCGGGTACGCAGCTGACGTCAGTCGCCGCACCAGGCGGGCCGTGATATCGAATGGAACATTGGCCACGACCTTGTACGGCCCGCGCGGCAGGCGCACCGCCAACGCATCCGCCCAGCGCACTTGCACGCCTGGCTGCTCGGCGAAACGCATGGACAAGCCGCGCGCCAGCAGCGGGTCCTTCTCGACGGCGACGACCCTCCGACACCGCCTTGCCAACGGCGCGGTCAGTTCACCATGGCCAGCGCCGAGATCGAGCACGACGTCGTCCGCCGTGACGGTGGTCAGGTCAAGTAGCCGTTCAATCCGGCCAGGATGCCGAAGGAAATTCTGGGTATGCCAGGGGGTGGTGGTAAACAACAAAGCGCGCTCCGCATGCAACTAAGCACGGCACAAGAACCAACGAAGCGCGGCTTTCGCGAACGACTCAGCCGGCTCCGCTTACACGCGGAAGCGCGTCAGACCCACGGCATCCGAGTATAGGGCGGCGCGTTAGTCGCCGGTCAGGACCGCCAGAGGAAAGAAGGCGGTGACCGTCCAGTTTGGGGCGTCGACGATCTGGCTGATGCGCAGCTCGGCGGCGACGCTGGCGGTAATGTAGGCGTCCGCGGGCGACAGGTGTGCCTCGCGCGCGAGCCAGTCGATCAAGTAGCGCGTGGCGTTACGCGCCGCCTCCATCAGGTCGGGCGCGTGCGCGGTACAGCCGTGGTAGGCGCCGCCAATGACGGTCGGCGGCGTCGGAATGCTCAACTCGGGTTCGCGTATAGCGACATCAGAGCGGACCGTGAAGCGCAAACGGGTCGTGCTGTCCATCTCGACGGCGGTGATGCACACCTCGCCGTCGCCCTGCACGCCATGCGCGTCGCCGACCGAGAACAGCGCGCCCTCCACCTCGATGGGCAGAAAGAGCGTGCTGCCCGCGGTGAGCTGGCGCACGTCCATGTTGCCGCCGACGCGGCGCGGCGGAACCGTGCTGTGACTGCCCGGCTCGGCCAGGGCGACGCCCATCACGCCACAGAACGGGCCCAGCGGCACGCTCACGCCGGGCACGCCGCGCGCACACTGTCCGTCGGACGTGTCCCAGATCCGCAAATACGCCTGCGGGAAGTCATCGGGCAGCAGTCCGCGACCGGGGAAGAAGCCGGTGTAGCCCCAATCGTTCGGCTTGACTTCGAGGATGTCGACCACCAGCGTGTCGCCTGGCCGCGCGCCCCGCACATAGACCGGCCCGGTAAGCGCATGGCCGCGCATAGGCCCCGGTACCGCCGCGTCGGCGCTCGTCGAGTTCCGGGTGAAATGGTGTCCGCCGGCGTCCCAGGTTTCGAAGGTGACCGTGTCGCCTGCGTCGATCTCGAGCGTTGGCTCGAGGCTGTTGTCCCAGGCGAAGTGCAGCCGTTCAGCGCTGAGCGAATGCTCGCTCATCGGCGACGCGCAACGTCCTCGTACGTCTTGACCAGCAGCACCAGCGCCTGATTGTAGGGCGTCGCGATGCCCAGCCGAGCGCCCTCGCGTACCACCGTGCCATTGATCGCGTCGATCTCCGTCGGCCGACCGCGCGGCCACCTTCACGATGGCGTCGTAACCAGGTCGCGGCGCTGCGCGCGTGCCTCGTAAGTGCGGAAGCCGGGCAGGAGCAGCGCGCACAGCGCACAGCCGAGGACACATAACACTCCGCCCGAGAACACCGAGACGGGCACGCTGAACGCACTGGCGACCAGGCCCGATTCGGCGTTGCCCAGCAGCGGTCCGCTCGAGTAGCTGACGAGTTCGATCGATGCCAATCTGCCGCGCAGCGCATCGGGCACGGTCTGGTTCCAGATGGATGAGCGGAAGATACCGCTGATCGCGTCCGCGCCGCCGGCCAGCGCGAGGAACGCCATCGCAATCGGCGGCGTGGTCGCCAACGCGAACAACGCGATCGCGACACCCCAGGCTGTCGCGGCCAACACGACCGCGAGACCATGCCGACGCACGTGCGAGGTCCAGCCGCTTGTGGCCGTGGCGACAAACGCGCCCAGCGCCGGCGCCGAATACAGCAGTCCCAGCACGCTCGGTCCGCCCATGCTGTCGGCGATGGCCGGGAACAGCGCGGAGGGCATGCCAAAGAACATGGCGACCATGTCGACGATATAGGTACCCATGAGCTCGGGCTTCGATCGGGCAAAGGCGAGTCCGTCGAGGACGCCGCGCAGGCTGGGCCGCTCGGCGTCGGCCGCCGGCGGTACGGCCTTCATCAGCCACAACGCGACGAGCGAGGCGAGGAAACTCGCAACGTCAAGCCCGAAGGTGAGCGGGAGGCCGACGGTTGAGATCAGGACACCGCCGATTGCCGGCCCGAGCAGCATGCCCAGCGTGCCGCGCAGCATCGACAGCGCGCCCGCCGCGGTCAACTCGTGCCGCTCGACCAGGCGCGGCAGCAGCGCTTCCAGCGACGGCCGCTGGAGCGCGACCAGACCGGCGTGGAGCGCGGCCAGGACGTATATCGCCAACAGCGATGGCTCTTGTTGCAGTGCGTTCAGGAGAAGGAGTGTCGAGAGAACGGTGAACGCGATCTCGGTGCCCAAGACCATCTGGCGTCGATCGTGTGCGTCGGCGAAGGCGCCGCCAACCAGGGACAGCCCGAGCATCGGCACGAGCTCGACGATGCCGAGCACACCAACGAGCAGTGGTGACTTGGTCAGCTCGTAGACCTGAAATGGGATCGCGACCATCGCGACTTGGGAGCCCAGGAACGAGACCATCTGGCCCCAGAACAGCAGCCGAAAATCGCGATGGCGCAGCGGGGTCAGGTCAACCGTCGCCAGACGGAGCCACTCAGGCACTGCGTTCGATCAGATCGAGCAGGACGGGGTAGACGAGCTCAGGTCGGGCGCCAGGCTGGTACGGCCCGATGAAGTCGTGCAGCCTGCCTACCTCTGTTGTGAACTCATGGAGGATGACGTGTGCGCCGTGGTTCTGCCAGGCCTGTAGGACGACTTTGGTCGCGCGGTTGTTGACCGCCATGTCTTGCCTGTTGATGACCGTGAGGATGGTGCTCGTCTTCGGCGGCTGGTGTTGCGCCTGTGCGTAGACGTTGGCGGCGAGGCTGAATGCTTCGGCCATTGCCTGTGTTGAGAACCGCGGATAACTGCATGCTGGGCCGATGTTCTCGCGCTTGATCGGATCCCACCACAGGTTCAGGTTAGGCAGCCGTTTGACTGCGTTGCTGACTGGCTTGACCGCGCGAATTGGCAGCGTCCATGGCGCGAAGGCTGGCGCCAGCAGCACCGCCAGGTCGATGTCGACCCTGGTTTGTGCGCAGTGCGCGCTGATGGCGCCGCTCACCGATAGGCCGGCCACGGTGACATGGCCGGCGAACGTGTGTGCCAGCTCGATGGCCTTGCTCGCGTAGTTTTTGAAGTCGTGGTGCGTGAGCTGTTGCGGCGCCGTCGTTCGGCGGTCTATGAACCCGTGCAGTGGCATGCGCGGGATGAGCACCGTGTAGCCCTTTTCGTAGAAGAGCTGCCCCAGTTGTAGGAATTGACACGGGCTGCTGGTGATCCCGTGCAGGAAGACGATGGCTCGCTTGGTCTGTTGGCCATGGTGCAGCAATCGCGAGCCGCAATCGGGATTGAGGCGCGCGTCCGCTAGCTCTGTGTCTCGGAGCGTGGTGAAGACATCAAGCGCCGACGAAAAGGACCCGGTAGAGGGCGGCACGCGCGAACAAGGCTAGCTAACGGCGCTCCCTGGACGCATGCGAGCCTTGGCTGGCGTTTCTTAGGCCGCTAGTTGCCCGTGCCAGGTGGCGCGCCTGGACTGGGTTGACCCGGAGCAGTGCCGCCGCCAAGCGTGGGGCTGGTGTCGCTCGGGGCCGTGCCGACCGTAGGGCTCGTGCCCGCCGAGGTGCCACCCAGGCCAGCGCCGCTACCGCCCGGCTGCCCGCCACCGCCCGGCGTGGGGCTGGTGCCACTTCCGCTGGGCGTCGTGGCGCTGCTCGACGTCGGCGCGGTGGTGGTGCCGCTGCTCGGTGTTGTGGTCGTGATGCCACCTGTGCCGCTGCTCGACGTCGGCGCTGGGCTGGTGCCGCTGCTCGGTGTTGTGGTCGTGCTACCGGTGCCGCTGCTGGGTGTCGTGCCAACGGCGGTGCCTCCGCTCGAGGTGGGGCTGGTGCTGCTCGCGGTCGACGCGCCGCCGAGGGTGGTCCCGTTCGGCGTGCCACCCGGAGCCGTAACACTGCCGCTGGGCGTGGTGCCACTAGTCGATGTCGTGGCGGTGGCCGCGCCAGTGCTGGACGCGGGGCTGGCGCTGCCTCCGACCGATGTCGTGCCAACGGCGGTGCTCGGCGTCGTGCCGCTGGCGCTGCCACCTGAGGCCGCGCCCGTTGCGGCATCGCTCGCCGTGGTAGAGCCTGGGGCTGGGCTGGTGCCGACGCTGGTTGGCCCCGTCCCGTTGGTGGTATTCGGTGGCGTCGTGCCACCCGTGGTGCTGCTGGCGCCGCTCGTGCTGCCACCTGGCGTCTGGCCGCTCGTCGTGCCGGTACCGCCTGAGGTCGTGCCGGTAGTGCCGCTCGGTGCGCTTGTGGCACCGCCTGCGACACCGCCACCGCCCGAGGCTGCCGAGGCCGATGTGTCGGGCGCGGAAGCGCCGCCGATGGGCACCACCATGCCCAGCGCCAGCGAGACCGGCGTCTTGCCAACCGTGACCGTCTGGGCGATCGAGTTGCTGACCAGGTCCCAGTACAGCAACTCACCGCCCGCGGTGGTGGCGTAAGCGCGCGTCGTTTCAGCTCCCGTTGCCAGCGCCAGCACGCCACCGTCAACAGCGAGACTCCGGACAACGGAGTCCGCCTGACCCAGCGCATTCGCCAGCAGGTCGACCGACACCAGCGCGTGGTCGGCAGCCGACGATGCCAGGACCAGGTAATGCCCGTCATGGGTCGCCGACAACCCCGTCATGCCAGCACCAGCCGCGCCGAGCGGGATCGCTTCCGCTGCCCGCATCTGCGTTAGAAAGGAAGATTCGCGGGACCGCCGGTACGCCAGCGCGGCCGAAGCTCACCGCATGCGGGCCAGCGTCGAGCTGGATCGGCGGGCCAAGCGTCCGCGACGACGCGTCGACGACTTGCACGTGGTCGCCTTCGCTGAGCACCAGAACCACACCGCTGTCCTCGGCAGGCGGACTTACCACCTGGACCGCATTGGATGCCGCGTCGACACTACCCAGGACGGTGCTGCTGTTCAGACTCGCCAGGCTGAGCGACGGCGTCTCGGAGATCGTCACCGCCGTATCCGAGTCGGGCGCGGTCGCGACCGCGCGCGGCGGCGCATCCAGGCTCACCGTGGCCACGGCCCTGGCGAGGCCGATTGGGACGACACTCAGCGTGTGGTCGTCGCGATTGGCAGTGACCGCGTACTCGCCCGAGAGCGGCAGCGGTGCGCGCATGCCGGCCTGGCCCAGCGTCGGGACGGCTGGTGCGCCAGCGTTCGGGGCTGGCGTAGGCGTCGGTTCGTCGAGTGGGACGGGCGTCGGCGCGGGGCGGACGGTCGGCCGCGGCGTGGTGAGATCGTCGGGCGCGCTGCACGCCGAGGCCAGAATGAGTGGCACTGCCGCGAGCCACGTCCATTGGTAAATGGTCATCGGTATGGAACGCGCGGCCAACGCGCGCTTAATTGAGAATGCGCGCGCGAGCCGCAAACGTGCCAGAAATGAAGGGCGTAACTAGGGGGTGCGCTGGGTCTCGCCCTTGATGCGATCGGCGGTGCCTTCGGCGCGCGTCTTCTCGTCGTCCGTCAGCTTGCCGATGCCCTGTTCGATGCGGCCCTTCGCCTCGTTGGCGGCGCCCTTCACGTTGCGTTTGGTCTCAGCAACGGTCCGCTCACCGCGACCCTCAGCTTCGAGGTCGCGCTCGCCGCTGATCTTGCCCGCACCCTCCTTGACGCTGCCCTTCAGCTCATCAATACGATCGCTCATGAGTTATTTAGTTTCCTCCAATCCTGGGGCTGGCGTGCAAGATACGGACCGCCGCACGTTTTGGCTTTTTGGGAAATGGAGCCGGTAGGTCTCTACCGGCTCTATTTTTCCAAAAAGACTCACTAACCATTAAGGACTGGTGGGCGTGCCGTACTGGCGCTGGCTGGGCTTGCTCTGGGCGCCGCCAGGGCGGACAATAATCAATGGCATGGTCAGTTTCAGCGGGGGTGGCGGCGGCGGTGCGCTCGCGGGGCCGATGGGCATCGTGGCGCTGCTGGTCCTGGCGGTCATCGTCCTCGGCGCCTGGTGGCTGTTTAGCCGCTAAGGAAATTGCCTGGCCGCACACGGCCTGAGCGGATAGACTTGCGGCCGCCTATGGCCGCCACGTCTGACCTGTCCGCTGAGCGTGGCATGACCGACGCCGGGCTTCGCGACCTGCTGGCGATCGTCAATTCCAGCCGTGGCCTGGACGAGATCCTGGGCTACCTGGTCGTTCAGGCGCAGCAGGTGTTAGGTACCGACGGCGCGGTGCTCTACCTGCGTGATGAGCACCAGCCGGACGTCCTGCTCCTCAAAGCGGCACACGGCCTGCCCGAGCCGATGATCAGCCCGACTGTCCCGGTCGGATTTCCGATCGTCGGACTTTCGGTCAGCAAACAGCGGATCGTCGTCACCGAGGACTTCCCGGCGGCGCTCCTGCAGCCGTTCTCGCCGACGGTCGACGGCCAGTTCGAGGACCGCGGTGCCTATCTCGAAGTGGTCCGCCCGGGCCCAATCTCGTACCGCGATCTCGACCACCAGGAACGCAATCGGCTCATCGCCGAGAATTACCGCACCCTGGCCGCGGTGCCCCTCTCGGCGCGCGAGGCTACCTACGGCTCGCTCGTGCTGTACTACCGCGACAAGCGTGCGTTCGACGTGCGTCAGGTCGACCTTGCCCTCGCGTTCGCGCAGCAGGCAGCGTTGGCGATCGAAAACGCGCGCCTGCGCGCGCAGGCCGACCAGCGCTTGACCGAAATCGTGCGCCGCCAGCGCGTCGCCGAAGGTCTGCGCGACCTGATGGCCGTGGTCAATTCGAACCACGACCTGGACGAAATCCTGGTGGAGGTGCTGCAGCAGTCGAGTCGCTTGCTGGGCTGCGACGCGGGCGCCGTCTACCTGCGGGACATCGACGATGGCGAGCTGCTGCGGGTCCGCGCCGCGCACGGCATGGAGCAGTCAGAGTTGGCAGTGGAGATCAGGGTCGGCTCGCCAACAACGGGCCTGGCTGTCGGCGAGGGGCGCACCTACGTGTGCTACGACCTGCTCGAGGCGCTCGCCGACGACCTCGCCCGCGCCAGCGAGTCGGTACTCGCCCAGCACGACGGCTATGGCCGAGTCGTACGCATGGGCGCACGGCTCGATCCTGACCTCGAGCCGACGTCCGAGCCGCGGGTGCGGCGCCTGACTGCGCGCTTCCGCGCCGTCGTCGCCACCCCACTAGTCGTGCGCGGCCGCTCGTTCGGCGCTCTCAGCCTGTTCTACAGCCAGCCGCGCGTTTTCTCGGACGAAGAGGTCGACCTGGCTGCTACGTTCGCGCAGCAGGCCACGCTGGCGATCGAAAACGCCCGCCTGCACGCCGAAGCCGAGCAGCGCATGCGCGAAAACGAGCGCCGCCGCCGCGTCGCCGAAGGCATGCGCGACCTGTTGGCTGTGGTCAACTCGACCCGCTCGCTCGACGAGATCCTGGACGGCGTGCTCGCGCAGTCGGCTGATCTCCTCGGTAGCGACGCGGGCAGCATCCTGGTGCTGGATGGTCGAGACGGCGAGCAAGGCGTGCTGACCGTACGTGCCTCGCGCGCCTTGATATCAGACATCGTGCCGGCCAAACTGCCGGTTGGTACCGCCGTCACCGGAGTCGCCGTCGCGCGCGGTCAAACCGTGGCCGTGCCGGACATGCTCGCGGTCATTCCGGAAGAACAGCAGCCAACGCCCCTGGTCGAGCAGCGCAGCGGCTTCTTGGAGTTGCTGCGAGTGGGCTACCCCGGCGCAGAGCTCGCGCCCACCATGCCGCGCGTGCGCGACATTGCCCGCTATTACCGCGGCTTGCTCGCGGTACCCCTGTCCGTCCGCGGTCGGATGCAGGGCGCGATCACGCTGTACTACCGCCGCCCGCGCCAGTTCACTCGCGAAGACGTGCGCCTGGCCGAGGCATTCGCCGATCAGACGGCGCTGGCGATCGAGAACGCGCGCCTCCACGCTCAGTCGATTCAGCGCTCGCGCGACCTCGAGGCGCTGTATCGAGCCGACGAAGTGCTGTATCGATCGCTGCGGTTGGAAGAGGTGCTGCAGGCGCTGGTCGACGTCGCCAGTGACGTGCTCCAGGCGGACATGACCTCGGTTCTGGTGTGGGACGAGCACCACGAGATGTTGATCCCCGGTGCGACGCGCGGCTTCAAGCCTGAAGTCGTGGCGACCATGGCCCATAAGCCCGGCGAGGGTGTCACCACGATCGTCGCTACGACCGGCCTACCCGTCGCCGTCGAAGATGCCACTACCGATCCGCGCGTGGCGCATCGCATCACCGACGCTGAGGGCATCCGTTCGCTGCTGCACGTGCCGATCAAGGTGAACGGCGAAGTCTTTGGCGTGTTCGGCGTCAACTATCTCCAGGCCCGCACGCTGGCGGGCGACGAGGAGCGCGTGCTGCTTGCCCTCGCGCACCGCGCCGCCGTCGCGATCGAGAATGCGCGCCTCTTCGCCGAGTCTCAGCAGCGCCTGCACGAGCTCGAAGCGCTGTACCTCGCGGACCAAACGCTGCACGGTTCGCTGCGGCTGAGCGACGTCCTGCAGGCGCTGGCGAACGTCGCGACGGACGTGCTTGGGGCTGATAAGACCTCGGTTCACGTGTGGGACGCCGACCGTACCGCACTCGTCGTGGCCGCCTCACTCGGGTTCGGTGCCGAGACCATCGCCACGCCGCTCGTGCCCGGTGTCGACCTGGTAGTGGACGACGGTAACGATCCCGACCTCCTGACCGTCCAGGACACCCGTACTGACGCGCGCATGTCGACCACGCTGCGCCAGATTGTCGAACGCGAGCGCATCGAGGCCATCGTCGCCGCGCCGATCACGGTCGGTGGGCAAATGTTCGGTTTGTTTGGTGCGGCGTTCTGTACGCGCCACTCGGTGACCGAGGAGGAGCGTAGGCTAGTGACGGCGCTCGCTCAGCGCGCTGGTCTGGCGATTCAGAACGCGCGCCTGTTCGAACAGGCGCAGCAAGTCGCCACCGCCGAAGAGCGACAGCGTCTGGCGCGCGAGCTGCACGACGCGGTCACGCAAACGCTGTTCTCGGCAAGCCTGATTGCCGAGGTTGTCCCGCGCTTGTGGGAGCGCAATCCGAGCGAGGGCCGCCGGCGCCTGGAAGAGCTGCGGCGGCTCACGCGTGGCGCCTTAGCCGAGATGCGCACGCTGCTGCTCGAGCTGCGCCCGGCGGCGCTGGTCGAGACGCCGCTCGGCCATCTGGTGCGTCAGCTCGGCGAGGCGGCGACGAGCCGGGCCAATGTGATAGTCGAGGTCGACGTTGACGGTCAGGAGTGGGTGCTGCCGGCCGAGGTGCAGATTGCGCTGTATCGCATTGCCCAGGAGGCGCTGAACAACGTGGGCAAGCATGCCGGGGCCAGTCGGGTCCAGGTGCGCCTGCGCTGGTCGAGCGATTCGGTCAATCTGCGGGTGCAGGACGACGGGCGGGGGTTCGACCCGAAGTCGATGCCGCTCGGGCGACTGGGTGTGGGTATCATGCACGAGCGCGCCCGAGCGATCGGGGCGCGGCTGCGAATCGATAGTCGCCCGGGGGCTGGGACACGCGTCAGCGCTCGCTGGCGGAGGGTGTAAAGCGAACACGACCGTGATCGAACAGCGCGCAACGCGAATCGCCATCGTCGACGACCATGCCATGGTGCGTTCTGGGCTGGCCGCGTTTCTGTCCGTGGCTGACGACCTGGAGCTCGTCGGCGAGGCCGAAAACGGTCAGCAAGCCTTGCGCCTGTGCGCCGAGGAACGGCCCGACGTCGTACTGATGGACCTGGTGATGCCGGGCATGGATGGTGTCCAGACCACGCGCGCTATTCGGGAGCGCTTCCCCGAGATCCGCGTGATTGCGCTGACCTCTTTTCCTGAGGACCGTCTGGTTCAGGATGTGCTGGAAGCTGGCGCCCTGAGTTACCTCTTGAAGAACGTCGGCGCTGACGAGCTAGCGCGGGCGATCCGTGCTGCTCGGGAAGGCCGGTCGACGTTGGCCCCTGAGGCGGCGCAGGTATTGATCCACCGCGCCACCCACGCGCCGTCGCCCGGCCACGACCTGTCGCCTCGCGAACGCGAAGTTCTGGCGCTGATGGTCCAGGGCCTCTCAAATCCTGATATCGCCGATCGCCTCGTTGTGGGTAGGTCGACCATCAAGTTCCACGTCAGCTCCATCCTTGGCAAACTAGGCGTCCAGAGCCGCACCGAAGCCGTAGCGATAGCAGTCCAAAACCGCCTCATCACTTAGACGCTTTTCGCTCAACCGCGACGCTCGTGCTCGGTTGCCCTTATCTCTTTCGAAAAATAGAGCCGGCAGAGACTGACCAGTCTCGGCCGGCTCCCTTTTTCCAAAAAAGAAAAGGCCAGCCTGGTCATATGGCTAGGTGAAAGACTGACCCCTCGTCCGATGTCGCGGGGCGGCCGGGGGGCCATGCTTGATGAGACAAGCAACAGAGATGGCAATTGAGAGCCTGGTCGAGCGCGCACAGTCGGGAGACCGCGAAGCGCTGGCGCTGCTGGTGGAGCGCCACCAGACCCAGGTATATAGCCTTGCGCTGGCCATCAGCCGCGATCCGACGGATGCGGCGGACCTGACACAGGAAACCTTCGTTCGGCTCATCAGATCGGTCAATAGCTTTCGCGGTGACGGCGCCACGTTCAAAACCTGGCTCCACCGTATGACCGTGAACATCTGTCTCGACGCCATGCGCCGCAAGCGCCGAGCGCCGGTGACGTTAGAAACAGACGATCAGGACGAACCACAGCATGAGCTGAGCTCACCGGACCAGTGGAGCGAGCCCGAGTGGCGCGCGGAATGGCGCGAATCAGCCCACGAGGTGCGCGCGGCGCTCAAAACGCTGCCGTTACCGCAGCGTATGGCGCTGACCTTGCACTATTTCCAGGACCGCTCGTACGAGCAGATCGCGGCAGTCATGGATCTGCCGATGAATACCGTCAAAAGTCACCTGCTGCGCGGCAAGCAGCGCATGGCCCGTCTGCTCGCGGCTCGAATGGCCGCCGGTAAGCCGGGTCGGCAGCGGCCCACAGCGAACCACCCGAGGGGTAATTTGCGATTGAGTTTCGTTAACGCGTGAGAGTCCTGGTCGCCGATGACGACGTGCACGTCAGGTCCGCACTGCGCCTGCTCCTCGAACAGGAACCCGATGTGCAAGTAGTCGGCGAGAGTACGGCCGCCGACGAGCTGGTCGGCGAGATTGACCGAACGCACCCGGCGGTGGTGCTGTTCGACTGGGAGCTGCCGGGGCTGCGCAGCAACGGTCTGCTGACGCAACTGCGGATGACGATACCCGGATTGCGCATGATTGCCATGAGCGGGCGACCCGAGCAGCGCGTCGATGCGCTGCGCGCCGGCGTCGACGCCTTCGTGTGTAAGGGCGATGCGCCTGAGACGCTACTCGGCGCAGTGCGGGCGCTGGCCGAGGCCGTGGCCTCGTACAAGCAGTCCGATCAGCAGCCAGTAAGCGACGTGAGCGGGCCAGAATCGCTCAAAGTCGTCAAGTAGGCCGTGCACCAGCCAGCCGGTCAGGCCGGCCAGCAGCGCGGCGCGCCACAGCCAATCGCGTGTAGCCACCGCGGGTGCGCCAAACCGCACCAGCGAAAGCAGGAACACCGACAGGCCAGCGAAGCCGAGCACACCAGTGTCGGCCAGCGACTCCAGATACAGGCTGTGAGCATGCGTGCCGATGTGCGCCTCGGAGATGCCCGAGTAGTCGGCAAAACGCAGACGGAAATTGTCGGGGCCAACTCCCAACAGGGGGTAGTCGCGGAGCATGCTCGACGCGGCATTCCAGTATTGGACACGCGCGGGCCGCGGTAGGATCACTTCGGAGTCGACCGGCGGTTGGGCGGCCAGCAGCGGAGCGGGCTCGACGACCAGGCTCATCGGCGCCGTCGGCGAGCCTCGCCAGCTGAACCAGGCGACACCCTCACGCAGGGCGTCCCATTCGACCAGGTACAGGCCAGCCGCGGCGGGCGCGTGCAGGCGCGCGACCATGTCCAGGCTGGCGTGCGGCGGGACATCTGCCGGTACGAGTGTGGCGGGGCAGTCGAACGCGATCGGCGTGCCGTCGGTTCGCAGGAGGTGATAGCCGAGGGCGACGCGACTGTCGTCGAGTGCCGACCACTCGCTCGTGCTGGCGTTGGTGACACGGATGTGGACGTCGAGCACCTGCTCAGGCGCGGCGGCGACCAGGGCCGGCGCGGCATAGATCGCGCGGTAGCCGTTTTGCTCGACCTCGGCGACGAGTCGGCGTTCGACTTGCGGCACGAGCCCGCCTACAAGCGCAAGGGCGAACGGCCCTGCCACACCGGCGAGCCCGAGCGCGTAGGCCATGCGTCGCGCGCGGTGCCGGGCGGCGATGGCGGCGAACAGTAGCAGTGACGCAGCGGCGGCCAGAATGCCCGCTCGACTGAATGTCAACATCAATGCGGCCAGTTGGGCCAGGAGCAGTGCGCCAGCAATAGCCCGCCAGGGCGCCAACACGGTGAATGTCAGCGCGACCAGCAGGGGCAGGGTCAGCTCGAGCACACTGGCGGCGACATTGGGATGGGAGAGCAGCGAGCCAAGGCGGGGCACGTCGGCGACGGGCACGCTCGTGTGGTGCAGAGCGCCGAGGGGCACCAGGCCAACCAGGTCCGCGAGGCCAAGGATTGCACGCCGGCGCCGCCCAGCGCGAGGGCAACACACAGAGCTTGCCATTGACGGTGGGTGCGCGCCACGGCCACAACGGCCCATGCCAGCAGCGCACCGCTGAGCGGCCGCGTAAGCGCGCCGATTGCTTCGTCTCGACGCATGGGCGCAAGCAGAGCCGCGGCGGCAAGGATGGCAAGCCAGAGGGCCAGCGGCAGCCGCAGTGGGCGCGGCAGCATGGTTCGTGTCAGCAGGGCGACGGCCAGGCCGAGCGCAATGACCGTCCACAGCAACGCGGACAGCGCGCGCAACAGGGTCGTATCGGTGACGTCGCCGGCGCCGAACACCAGACACAGCAGGCACGTAGCGGCGAGGGCCGCGCCGTTCAGGCCGCGAGTCGCGCGTAGCATCGGAGGAAGCCCTGGGTGCAAACGTCGAGCGCAAACTCCCGCTCGACGACATCGCGCGCAGCGGTCGTCCGTGAAGTTTGCAGCGCATCAGCCAGCGCAGGCGCATCGCCAATGGCGACCGTTGCCTCCGACGCCAGGTCGGGAATCACGCCCACGTTCGTGCCGACTACGGGAATGCCGCAGCTGGCTGCCTCGAGCGCGACCATGCATTGCGCCTCGTGGCGTGAGGTGACCACGAAGGTGCGCGCCGCCTGGTACAGCGACGCCAGGTCCGCATGGTCGCGAGACCCCAGGAAACGAACACTGTCGGTGAGGCCGAGGCGGTGGGCGAGCCGCTCGAGTGTGCCGCGCAGCGGGCCGTCGCCGACGATATCCAGCGGCAGGGCTGCGCCACGTCGACGCAGCTCGGCCACGGCCTCCAGCAACAGGCGTTGATCCTTGACCGGGGTCAGCGCGCCCACATGCAGGAGCCGATCGCGCGAGCGGTCTGTGGCGGGGCGAAACAGCGTGGTGTCGACACCGAGCGGCAGTAGCTCCACCTGCGCTCGGGAGGGTTGGGCGATGCGCACCAGGTAGCGTGAGCCAGCGGAGACCGCGCGCGCCAGGCGCAGCGCGGTGCTGACCTTGAGCCGCTCCCACGGACTGCACTGATCGCCATAGCCGATGTCGCGCAGACCAACCAGCTCGCCGCCAGCGAGGCTCACCAGCGTCGGAATGCGGAGCATGCGACCTGCCAGCGCGGCCAGCAGGCCACTTTCCGTTGCCCAGAAGGCGTGCAGGACGTCGAAGCGTCGCAGCCTGTGCTCGGCGGCGAGGGTGCTGAGCGCGCGCTGCCAGACATTCAACGCGCGCGGGCCGCGCGCTTCGGCACCGCCCAAGGCGATCACGTCAGCACCGTCGATGCGGTAGCGGCTGCGCCGATACGGGTAGCGTACGGCGATGATACGCACGTGCGCGCGCGGCGCAAGCTCGCGAGCCAGGTGACGGAGGGCGGGGATGCACCAGTCCGTGGCATCGGCGCTGAAGCCGGGCACCACGAGACCGACGTTCATGGTCCGACGCGGTACAGGCTGTAGGCGCCAAAGGTGCCGAGCGCGTCGAGACCTGGGCCGTTGCGCAGACGGTGGTATAGCTCGGCGGGTCGCTTGGTCTGCCACTGGTCTTCGACGTTGGCCACGTCTACTAAGAGATACGTAGGCGTTGGTCTGATCAGTTCTTGGTCTGGCAGATCGAACAGGTCCTGCGTCGGTAGGTAACTGCGGTGGGTGAACGTCAACGTTGGGCCGAAGGTCAGCAGTCGCGCGTCAGCTGGCACTTGGGCCTCGGTCCACCTGACCAGGGCAACGTCTGTTTCATGGCGATCGACGAAGTCGGTGAGGAGTCGCGTGCCGCCGACCAGCATGACCGCTACGCCGATCGCGACATAGGCCGCCGTGGGCCGGATGCCCACTTTCTGGGCCGCCCAGATCACGCCCAGGGCGATGAGGATCGCCAGCGGCGGGACATAGGCCAGGGTGAAGCGGAAGTTTTGCCACGGCGCGCCGGCATGGAAGGCGAAGACCACGGCTGCCCAGCCCACCACGATGAGCGCTGCTCTCTTGGGAAGTTGGAAGAGGCCAATGGCGATGGCTGGTGCGAGCAGAGGACCGAAGAGGGCCAAATTGGCGGGCGCGAGGGCGTAGTACAGCCCGTTCGGCCGGGCATAGCTCAGGTGGCCATCGGGCGTGTCGAAGTCACGCAGCACGGCGTTCAGCGGTGACCAGGTGTACACCTGCAGGTTGCCGGCAAACGCGGCATCGGCCGTGGGCTCGCGCAGCGCGGCCAGCAGGGATGGCCCCAGGACTGGTGCCAGCACGGCCGCGCCGACGAGTGCCGCCGCGACCACGTGTCTGATGGGTGGCCTGCCGGATAGGACGTAGGCCGCGAATGGCAGGGCCACGAGGCCGTAGATCCAGCGGCTGAGGATGGCCAACGTCAGCGCCAGGGTGGCCGCGATGAGCCATGGGAGTCCGTGGCGCTGGGCGTAGCGGACGATGACGAAGGCCGACAGCGTGGCCAGGGCGAGGCCAGTGGTGTCGGCCATGACGACCATGCTCGATTGCCATAGCTGGCCGGTCAGTGCCGTGAGGCCACCAGCCAGGAGCGGCAGCCAGCGTTCTTGTGGCCAGAGCTCGCGCGTGAGGAGTGCCGCGAGCACTGGCACGAGCGCACCCATGACGAGGCTGACTGACTGCCCCGCCACTGGAATTGGTCCGACGACGAATGACAGAAGCGCGACCAGCAGCGGGTAGCCCGGCGGCCAGAAGAACGCCGGCCAGGGCTGTGCGTGGATCAGCGCACTGCGCAGCGGCCCGGTGGCGTAGTCGAAATAGGCGTAAGCGTCCTGGCCATAAAGGCCATCGAAGCCACGGGTGAGCGCCGTCCCTGCGGCTGGCACGATGACGAGCAGCGCCAGTGTAACCAGGCCCCTTGCCGACAGGCCCGCGCCACCTTGATACGCAAGGCTGGACCCTCTGCGCGTTACTGGGAGGACCGCCGCCGCGGTGGGGCGGCTAGCGCTGGCTGGTTGGGCGTTCGCGGACGGCGACTTTAGAAGCCACACGTCTCGGGACGCTGGTAGGCCAGCAGGCGCTGCAGCGGGCGGAGCTCGTACGGGTAGCGGTAGACGCCCAGGTGGTAGCGCCAGGCGCTGGCGGCGCGCAGGGCGAAGCGGCGGAAGCCGCGCAGGTCCGGATTGGTGATCGTCGGGTAGTACGCGCTGAGCACACGTTCGAAGTCGCGCAAGTGGCGACGGATCGGATCGGCCAGCCAGGGGATCTGGGCGCTGCGGCGCTGGGAAAAGTCGGACCACTCGGGCGAAATCCACTCGTCCAAGGTCGTTGGAAATTGAAAGCCCTCGGCTTGCGCCTGGTCGTACAGCTCGCCAGCCAGCGGCACCGGCGTGTAGACGTACATGATGATCTCGGTGCTCGGGTTTACCCGTTTGACCTGGCGAATGAAGGCCAGCGTTTGATGAACGTCGGCCTCGGGGTCGGGCGGGTTGCCCAGGACGAAGGAGAACTCGGGCACGATGCCGAAGCGGCGCATGTGCTCGGCCATCGCCAGCGTCTTCTCGGTTGATGCCGAGCCGCCCTTGTTCATGCGTTTCAACGTCTCATTCGAGCCGGACTCGGCACCCATGAACACCATGCGCAGGCCCGCGTCGCGCATCAACTGCCACGATCGATCCGAGTAGCGCAGCAGCGTATCGATGCGCGCTTCACCCCACCAGGCGATGCCGAGGTCCATGATGCGCTCGGCGAATTCAGCCGTGCGCGCTTCGTGGACAAAGAAGTTGTTGTCGTAGAACTCGACCGCGTCGGCGCCGTAGTTCGTGACGAGGCGGCGCGCCACGCCGGCGGTGCGTTCGGCTGATTGCGCCATCCAGCGTCCACCGACCATGTTCACGACCGCGCAGAAGTTGCAGAAGAACGGGCAGCCATAGCTCGAGTGGTGTGGCAGCGTGCGGCGGCCCATGAACGTCTTGCGCGCATAGCGCAAGACGTCGACGCGGTCGTACGGGAAGTCTGGCAGTGAGTCGGGGTGCGGGATCGGCGCCATGGCGTTCGAGGTTGGAATGCCGTTGGGCGCGAGATACGCGAGGACGTTAAAGCTCGTCGGATCTTCGCCCGCGGCCACTTGATCGACGAGCGACTGGAAGACGACTTCGCCATGGCCGCGCACCACGTAGTCGACATAGCCCGAGCGCAGGCAGGCGTCGTAGTGCTGGGTCGGAAAGTAGCCACCCCAGATGATCTTGAGCTGGGGGTGGCGTGTCTTCAGTTCACGGCATAAGGGCGTGGCGTCGCTCAGCTGTGGGCCGGGCATGACCGTGACGGCGAGCATCGTCGCGCCCTGCTCGCGCACCAGCCGATCGATGGTCTGGTCGAGATTGCCATCGACGATGGTGTACTCGTGCCGTCCTTCGAGCAGCGCGCCGAGCGCGAGCAACGAGAGCGGCATGACCGGCTTGCGGCGCGCCGATGAGGGCGGGTTGTACAGAATCAACATCGCGCTACCTGGTAGACCCACATCTGTTCGTTGACGAAGTCGCGGTGAGCCACCGGGCGGTTGTTGAACCCGCGCGCTTCGAGCGCACTGAGGAAGCTATTGCTTTCGCCATCGGACGATAGGACGAGCAGCGCATGACCTTCAGGGGTGAGATGGTCGCCGAGGCCGGCGGCAAAGCGCTCGATGACGTCTGGCGAACGCCAGGCGCGATCGCCGTCGTCGCGCGGTGTGCCGCGATAGTACGGCGGATTGAACAGCACCACGTCGAAGCGCTCGCCGGAGACCGGCGCGAAGAGGTCGCCCTGGCGCGGATCGACCTGGTGCTCGACCAGGTTCAACAGGGCGTTGATGCGCGTGCAGCGCACCGCGGCGGGGTTGATATCGACGGCGACCACCTGGCAGCCCGCACGGGCGGCCGCGACCGCGCCGGCGCCTGAACCGCTGCCCAGGTCGAGCACGCGACTGCTCGGGCGGAGCAGGTCAGCACGTGCCAGTTGGCGAACCAGGAACTCGCCCGAGCGCAGCAGCTTCGGGTTGAACACTTGGGGCAGGACGACGAGCGGCACGCCGTCGACGTGCTCGAGCACCAGGTTGCGATACCGCTGCCGATCCAGCACTCGCACGCGCAGCGTCAGCAGCAGCCGCCAGAGGGCACGTTTCATCGGCGTTCAAACACCGCCACGTAGTGGTCAGCCCAGTATTGGCCGAATGGCATGCGACTATCCAGGCCGGCCAGGGCGGGCGGCCAGCGGTTGACCAGGTGTCCGAGGTAGGACGGCGGCAGCAGCGTGCCCAGTCCCTCGCAGTGGTGGATGGTGAACCACGGCTTGAAGGCAGCGGCGAGGCGGCGCGGCGACGGGTACCACAGCGGCAGGTCGGTGCCGCCGATGGAGGCAGTGGCAGGCCGCCAGCGGCGCGTGGCGCGGCGGACGTCGCCGTGGAGTGCGTACCAGGTGGTTTCCCACAGGCAGAACGGGCCCATGACCACGGCCACAAAGGCGCCACCCCGCCTGATGGGCAGCCGTCGCGCGAGTGAGGGCAGATCGGCCACGCAGTTGAGGACGCCGAAGTTGGCGAATGCCCCATCGAAGCTGCCATCAACATGCAGACTGCCAGCGTCCTGCTGGGCAAACGCCACCGGCAAGCCGGCTGCCTTGCGTCGGGCAACCGCGAGCATGCCTGGGGAGATGTCGGTCGCGAGGACGGACACGCCCCGTTGGCCAAGCCATGCTGCGTCTTCGCCTGTCCCGCAGCCTATTTCGAGGACCGACTGACCAGGGGTGAATGTCAGATACTGCTGCACACGCCGCCGGAGCCAGCGGCCGAGCAGCGTGTCGGTGAACTCGGCGTCATAGCTGGGCGCGACGGCGTCAAAGACGGCCGTGGTCATGCCAGTTCGCGTTCGCGTTCCGTTAGCAGCATGCCCAGGCGGCCGACCTGCGCAGACAGAAACGTCTTCGCCATGCCTGGATAGGCGCGCACGTGGGGTCGCCGCAGCGCTCGCTGCAGCGCGACCTCGCTGACCATCCAGCGTGTGGCGAAGCGGTAATAGCGTGGCGAGTGGCGACCCAGCACCCCGTAATCGCGATCCGAGCCGTCTTCCCAGGCTCGATGGGCGACCACCCGATCCTCGACCGATGCGTAGTACGGCGTGCCCTTGATCGGATACGCCACTGTCGTCAGGAACGTGTCCGGGCCGGCTGCCTTGAGATGCGCGACCGTCTCTTCGATATCCACGCGCTCTTCGCCTTCGTAGCCGAGCATGATGAACATGCCCACGCTGATGCCATACCGCTGGAGCAGGTGGACCATCGACTTGACGCGCTCGGCGTCGGTGCGCCGTTTCATCGCGTCGAGCACCTTCTGTGAGCCGCTCTCGGCGCCGATCCACAAGCGGCTGCAGCCCATCCGCGCCAGCGTCTGCACGACCTCCTCGTTGAGCCGGTCCTCGCGCGAGATCGTCTCGAATGGCACTTTCAATCCGCGCTGCTCGAGTTGCCCGGCGTACTCGAACAACCACTTGTGGTTGATCGTGAACACGTCGTCGGCGTACCACAGCAGGTCGGGTTGGTAGGTGTCGACGATGTGCTGGACCTCGTCGACCACGTTGGCGGGCGTCCGCCGCCGATGCGAGTAGCCGAAGACGGCGTGGCTGCACCACGTGCACGTGAATGGACAGCCGCGCGCGGTGATCAGCGACACCGAGCCCTGGCCATGGTGCTCGCGCCAGATGCGTACGTATTCGTGCTGGTCGATCGCGGCTCGGTCGGGGAATGGCTGGCCATTGAGGTCGGGAATCATCGGCCGCGGCTCATTGCGCACGATCGCACCACTCGCATCCCGGTAAGCGATGCCTTGGATGCCAGCCAGGTCGGCGGTGCCGCGCCGCAGCAGGTCCTCTAGCGTCAGCTCGCCCTCGCCGATGACGATCACGTCCGCCCCGCGGTTGAGGTATTCGTCGAGATAATTCGCGGGGTCGGGTCCGCCCAGG
>WNFV01003015.1_pt1 | contig 21847 bp, 18 predicted proteins | sample 5400101 | NCBI WGS metagenome assembly WNFV01 (sample SAMN13153361, study PRJNA577476) | soil metagenome | isolation source: 115 cm soil or saprolite under grassland replicate 1 | place: USA:California | collected 2016-06-15 | reverse complement strand
TACCTGGCCCTGCTGGTCAAGCCGATGGGGCTGTCGGTGACCCGGCTGGCGAGCGGCCTGCCGGTCGGCGGCGACCTCGAGTACGCCGACGAGATCACGCTCGGGCGGGCGTTCGAAGGCCGCCGCGTACTGGACGTCTGACGCGATCCACTGTCCGGTAACCGGACCGGCCGCGGCGCCGTGAGTGGTCGTGCTTGACAGGTAACGGTGGTATCACGGCGCGGCTTGGACTTGGTCACAGGGCACCGGCTTCCTTGACCAAGGGACTGGCAAAGAACGAAGGTTCGGTTAACCGGCGACGTAACTCCCGTCGGCGTTGTGTCGCGTGTCCTGGTTAACCTCTGGGCACCGCGTAAAGGCAGTGCACGTGCAGCCGATCGGCTGCCGGCGTCACGCCAGGTCACGGGGGCCGTCGCGGATATCAGCGAGACGGTCGCCGGGGCGAGGCGGCGGACCCGGCCCCCGGCTGGGAAGGATCGAGTTATGACCGTCGCTCCCGAGCCGACCTCACAGGACCTCGCCGCCCCGATCGGTGAGTCACTGGCCGAGGGTGGCGAAGGCAAGATCGAAGGCCGGTCGCTCGGCCAGATCGCCTGGCGGCGGCTCAAGCGGGATCGGGTGGCGATGGCGGGGGCGGTTGTCGTCATCCTGCTGATCCTGGTCGCGATCTTCGCGCCGCTGATCATCAAGTATGTGGGGCACGACCCGAACGATTCGGACCGCGCCGCCTGGAACGACACGATCCAGGCCCCGAAATCCACCTTCCCGTTCGGCTCGTACGACTCCCACCACCCGTTCGGGGTGGACGCGCCCGGCGCCCGCGACATCTTCAGCCGGGTGGTGTACGGATCCCGGATCTCGCTGCTGATCGCCTTCTTCGCCACCATGCTGTCGGTGCTCATCGGGTCGACTCTCGGGATCATCGCCGGCTTCTTCGGCGGGTGGGTGGACACCCTGGTCAGCCGCGCGATGGACGTGTTCCTCGCGTTCCCGTTGCTGGTGTTCGCGATCGCGTTGGCGGGGGTGATCCCGGACTCCGCGTTCGGACTGTCCGGGGACGCGCTGCGGATCGTCCTGCTGATCTTCATCATCGGGTTCTTCAACTGGGGGTACATCGCGCGGGTGATCAGGGGGCAGGCGCTGTCGCTGCGGGAGCGTGAGTTCATCGACGCCGCCCGGAGCCTGGGGGCCCGCAACACGTACATCCTGGTGAAGGAGATGCTGCCGAATCTGGTGGCCCCGATCCTGATCTACTCGACTCTGCTGATCCCGACGAACGTGCTGTTCGAAGCGGCCCTTTCCTTCCTGGGAGTGGGTGTTCGGCCGCCGACCGCTACCTGGGGTGGGATGCTCTCCGAGGCGGTGCACTACTACACGATTCCGCACTTCATGTTCTGGCCAGGCATGGCCATCTTCGTCACCGTACTGGCGTTCAACGTGTTCGGTGACGGGCTGCGAGATGCGATCGATCCGAAAACCCGCTGACACCACGGGTTTCGTATCAACGAGGGGAGTTCAGGTAGATGAAGAGAAGGCTGACGGGCGTGGTGGCGGTATGTACCGCGCTCGCCCTCGCTCTCACCGCCTGTGGCGGCGAGAAGAAGGGCACGAAGACAACAACCGAACCAAAGTTCAACGCGGCGAACGGCGCGATCTTCAACCCTTCTGACAAGAAGGGCGGCACCATGAAGTTCGCGATCTCGTCGGACTGGGACTCCGTCGATCCGGGCGACACCTACTACGCCCTGTCGTGGAACCTGATCCGGCTCTACACCCGGGCGCTGGTGATGTTCAAACCGGGGCCGGGCAAGGAGAGCCAGAAACTCGTCGGAGACCTCGCCGAGGACGTGGGCAAGTCGAGCGATGGCGGCAAGACCTGGACGTACAAGCTGCGCGAGGGTCTGAAGTACGAGGACGGTACGCCGATCACGTCCAAGGACGTCGAGTACGGCGTGTCCCGGTCGTTGGAGAAGGGCGTGCTGGTCAACGGGCCGACGTACTTCAACGACTTCCTGGACCTGAAGGGCTACAAGGGGCCGTACTCGTCCAAGGGCAAGGACAACCCGGCGATCGACACGCCTGACGACCGCACGGTGGTCTTCCACCTGACTAAGCCGTTCGCTGGCTTCGACTACTTCGCGCAGATTCCCGCCACGGCCCCGGTGCCGCAGGCGAAGGACACCGGCGTGAAGTACAAGGAGCATGTGGTCTCCTCCGGCCCGTACAAGTTCGAGTCGTACCAGGCGGGCAAGGGCTTCACCCTGGTGCGCAACAAGAACTGGGACCCGAAGACTGACCCGCTCCGTAAGGCGCTGCCGGACAAGTACGTGGTCCAGATCGGCGTTAACGCGGACGACCTCGACAACCGGCTCATCGACGGTGACGTCCACGTCGACATCGCCGGTACGGGTGTGCAGCCGGCCGCGCTCAGCCGGGTGCTCGGTCAGCCGGACCTGAAGAAGCGGGCGGACAACCCGCCGTCGGCGCGGCTGTGGTACACCTCGATCAACCCGCAGGTGAAGCCGCTGGACAACATCGAGTGCCGTAAGGCGGTCATGTACGCGAGCGACCGTACGGAGTACCAGACGGCGTACGGTGGCCCGCTCGCCGGAGGCAAGATCGCGACCGGCCTGCTGCCGCCGGTGATCCCGGGCTACAAGCCGCTCGACGTCTACACCGCTGGCAAGGACAACAAGGGCGACCTCGACAAGGCCAAGGAATCGCTCAAGGCCTGTGGCAAGCCCGACGGGTTCTCCACCAACGTCGCCTACCGGGCGGAGCGTCCGAAGGAGAAGGCGACCGCCGAGGCGCTGCAGCGGTCCCTGAAGCGGGTCGGCATCAAGCTGACGCTCAAGCCGTACCCGACCGGCGACTACTTCGCGCTCTACGCGGGCAAGCCGAGCTACCGCAACAAGAACAACCTCGGCCTGATGACCAACGGCTGGGCTGCCGACTGGCCCGACGGCTTCGGCTTCCTGTCGCAGATCGTGGACAGTCGGGTGATCCGGCCTGAGGGCGGCTCGTCGAACTGCAGCGTGATGATCCCCGAGGTGGACAAGATGCTGGACGACGCCATCGCGGAGCCTGACGCGAAGAAGCGTGAGGTGATCTGGTCGGCGATCGACAAGCGGGTCATGGAGGAGGCCGTGATCCTGCCGGGTGTTTGGGCGACCGCGGTCACCTTGCGCGGCAAGGGTCTGACGAACGTGTTCGTCAACGACGCCATAGGCATGTACGACTACACGGCGTTGGGCTTGGAGTAACCCGGTTCTCGGCACGGTAGTCGGATAGACACTAGGTAAGGCAGGTGAAGGCAGCGGGTGGCCGGCCTGCCCAGGGGTGACGAGCTCCGGGCAGGCCGGCCACCCAGCCGGACAGCGTGGTCACGTACCTCATTCGACGTCTGATCGGCGCGATCCTCATGCTCTGGATCGTCAGCGTCGTCACGTTCTCGATCTTCTTCGTGATACCGCGGTGGGCGGGCGGCTCGGCGGAGAGCCTCGCCTCCCGCTACGTCGGCCGTACCGCCACCCGGGAGCAGGTCTCCGCCGCGGCCGAGCGGCTCGGCTTCAACGACCCGCTCTACCTGCAGTACGGCCGGTGGCTCAAGGGCATCTTCGTCGGTACGGACGTCAACCTGGGGCCCTCCGTCGAACACTGCCCGGCGCCCTGCCTCGGCTACTCCTACATCGGGCTGCACCCGGTATGGCCGGACCTGTTGGACCGGATGCAGGTCACCGGGTCACTGGCTTTCGGCGCGTCGATCCTGTGGCTGCTCAGCGGCGTGGCGGTCGGCGTGATCTCGGCGCTGCGGCGCGGCAGCGTCTTCGACCGGGTCGCGATGGGCACCGCGCTGGGTGGCGTTTCGCTGCCGATCTTCTGGACCGGACTGATGTGCTTGGCGATCTTCAGCTACTCGCTCGGCTGGACCGCCGAAGGCAGCGCGTACACGCCGTTCACCGAGAATCCCGCCGAGTGGGCGTACGACCTGATCCTGCCGTGGATCACGCTCGCCCTGTTGTTCTCGGCGGCGTACGCCCGGCTCACCAGAGCGGGCATGCTTGAGACCATGAGCGAGGACTACGTGCGTACCGCCCGGGCCAAGGGCCTTCCAGAACGGACCGTGATCGTCAAGCACGGCCTGCGAGGTGCGCTGACCCCGATCGTCACCATCTTCGGCCTCGACGTCGGGTTGCTGCTCGGCGGCGCGGTGCTCACCGAGAGCACCTTCTCGCTGAACGGCCTCGGCAAGTACGCCATCGACGCGATCAGCGCGAACGACCTGCCTAAGGTGATGGGCGTGGTGATGTTCGCGGCGTTCTTCGTCGTGATGGCGAACCTGATCGTCGACCTGCTGTACGCCGTGGTGGACCCGAGGGTGAGGTTGGGCTGATGACCGGAGAGATTCTCCCCGAGCGCAGATCGGTGCCGTCCACCGCCTTCCTGGAGGTACGGGACCTGAAGATCCACTTCCCGACCGACGACGGCCTGGTCAAGTCCGTCGACGGGCTGTCGTTCAATCTGGAGCGGGGCCGCGCCCTGGGCATCGTCGGCGAGTCGGGTTCCGGTAAGTCGGTCACCAGCCTGGGCATCCTCGGCCTGCACAACCGGCGCAACGCGAAGGTGTCGGGCGAGATCTGGCTGGACGGGCAGGAGATCGTCGGCTCGTCGCCCGAGTCGGTACGCCGCCTGCGCGGCAAGAAGATGGCGATGATCTTCCAGGATCCGCTGTCGGCGATGCACCCGTACTACACGGTGGGTTCGCAGATCATCGAGGCGTACCGGATCCACACCAAGGTCTCCAAGGCGGTTGCCCGCAAGCACGCGATCGACCTGCTCCGCCGGGTGGGCATCCCGCGCCCTGAGAAGCGGGTCGACGACTATCCGCACCAGTTCTCCGGCGGGATGCGGCAGCGCGCCATGATCGCGATGGCACTCTCCTGTGACCCGGATCTGCTGATCGCCGACGAGCCGACGACCGCGCTCGACGTGACCGTGCAGGCGCAGATCCTGGACCTGATGCGAGACCTGCAGGAGGAGTTCAACTCAGCGTTGATCATCATCACCCACGACCTCGGCGTGGTCGCCGAGCTCTCCGACGAGATCCTCGTGATGTACGGCGGCAAGTGCGTCGAGTACGGCTCCGCCAACACCGTCTTCGAGCACCCCGAGCACCCGTACACCTGGGGGCTGCTGGGTTCGATGCCGCGGATGGACAAGAAACGTTCCGAGCGGCTGCTGCCGATCAAGGGCACGCCGCCGTCGCTGATCAACCAGCCGGTCGGGTGCGCGTTCCACCCGCGCTGTACGTTCACGGACCGTACCGGCGGCAAGAGCGATACGGTCGTACCGGAGCTCTCGCCGAGCGCGGAGCCAGGACACCTCGTACGGTGCCATATGCCGCAGGAGCTGCGGCGGGAGATCTGGGAGAAAGAGATCAAGCCGAAGATCGAGGCGGCATGAGCGAGCCGATCAACTCCGACGCGCTGGTATCGGTACGCGGCCTGCAGAAGCACTTCCCGATCACCAAGGGCGTGCTGAAGCGGAAGGTCGGGGCGGTGCAGGCCGTCGACGGCCTCGACTTCGACGTGTTCAAGGGCGAGACCCTCGGTCTGGTGGGAGAGTCCGGCTGCGGCAAGACCACCACGGGCCGGCTGCTGATCCGGCTCCTCGAGCCGACGGCGGGGAAGATCGTCCTCAACGGACGGGACATTTCGCACCTGTCGCAGGGCCAGCTCCGCCCGCTCCGCCGCGACATGCAGATGATCTTCCAGGACCCGTACTCGTCGCTGAATCCGCGGCACACCGTGGGCACGATCGTCGGTGCGCCTTACCGGATCCAGGGCGTGAAGACCGAGCATGGGATCAAGAAGGCGGTCCAGGAGCTGCTGGAGCTCGTCGGGCTCAACCCGGAGCACTACAACCGCTATCCGCATGAGTTCTCCGGCGGCCAGCGGCAGCGCATCGGGGTCGCCCGTACGCTCGCGCTCAGGCCGAAGCTGATCGTCGCCGACGAGCCGGTCTCCGCGCTGGACGTGTCGATCCAGGCGCAGGTGGTGAACCTGCTCGACGACCTGCAGGGAGAGCTCGGCCTGACGTACGTGATGATCGCCCACGACTTGTCCGTGGTGCGCCACATCTCCGACCGGGTCGCGGTGATGTACCTCGGCAAGATCGTGGAGCTGGCGGATCGGGACACGCTGTACGAATCGCCGATGCACCCGTACACCAACGCTCTGATCTCCGCGGTGCCGGTGCCGGACCCGGGGCGCCGGGACAAGGCGCAACGGGAGCGGATCCTGCTCACCGGTGACGTGCCGAGTCCGATCGACCCACCGTCGGGCTGCCGGTTCCGTACCAGGTGCTGGAAGGCACAGGAGATCTGCGCGACCGATCCGCCGCCGCTGGAGACCAAGTCCGGCGGAGCGCTGGGGCACGTGGTCGCCTGCCACTTCCCGATCGTCGACGAAGCCGAGCGGCACCGCGGACGCCGGGTGTCGGCCGAGTCGGCCGAGGCCGTATAGAAGTTGTCCCGTCGTACGGCCACGCTAGGCTCGGGTGCTGATCAGTCTCGCCGGCGGCGCGGGGTGACCGCTGCCGTTGGCCCAACGCCTACCGACGGACAGGGATGACCATGCAGCTGGGGAGGGTCAGATCCGCGATCGCCTTGGCGGTGGTCGTGATCCTCGCTTCCGGTGTGACGGGGTGCGCGGAGAGCAAGCGTGGCAAGGGCAGCACCACCAGGAGCAAACTGATCTTCGGGACGGCAGGCCGCCCGGTCAGCTTCGACCCCGCCTTAGCCACCGACGACGAGACGTTACGGGTCGACCGGCAGTTGTACGAGACCCTGATCACGTACCGGCCGGGCAGCCCGGAGCTGGCGCCTGGGCTTGCGAAGACCTGGCAGAACAGCCCGGACGGCAAGCAGTGGACCTTCACCCTGCGGAGGGGCGTGAAGTTCCAGGACGGTACGCCGTTCAACGCGGCCGCGGTCTGCTACAACTTCGACCGGTGGAACAACCTGAGCGAGCTACCGGCGCAGTCGAAGGCCGGCTACTGGTCCGAGATCTTCGGCGGCTTCAGGGTCAACGCCGGCAAGGACTTCGGCAAGTCGATCTACCGTGGCTGTGAGGCGAAGGACGACCACACCGCGGTGATCAAGCTGAGCGCCTTCAGCGGCAGGTTCCCGGCGGCGTTCACCCTCACCTCGTTCTCGATCTCCAGCCCCACCGCGCTCCGCAAATACCACGCTGACGATGTCACCGAGGTGGACGACACGTACGACTTCCCCGCGTACGCCACGGCGCACCCGACCGGCACCGGGCCGTTCAAACTACTCAAGGTGGACCGGAAGACGGGCTCGGTGACGTTGGGCCGGTTCGGCGCGTACCACGGCGGGAAGCCGAAGCTCAAGACGCTGATATTCGAGGTCATCCCGAACGAGCTCGAGCGCAAGAAGGCGCTGCGCGCCGGCACGATCCACGGGTACGACATGCCGTCGACCGCCGACTACCAGGGACTGGTGGACGACGGCTTCAACCTGCAGTTCCGCCGGCCGTTCGACGTGCTCTACCTGGGCATCAACCAGAAGGGCAACAAGAAGCTCGCCGACATCCGGGTCCGCAAGGCGATCGCGTACGCCCTCGACCGGGAGAAACTGGTGAGGACCAACCTGCCCGACAAGGCCATGGTCGCCACCCAGTTCGTGCCTCCGGGCCTCGACGGCTACGCCAAGGACATCAGGACGTACGAGTACGACGTCGACAAGGCCAAGGCGCTGTTGAAGGCGGCCCACGCGGAGGACCTGACGCTGCGGTTCCACTATCCGACCGGGGCGACGCCGCCGTACCTGCCGGATCCGCAGGGGATCTACGACATGATGGTCGCGGACCTCGCGCAGGTCGGCATCGAGCTCGAGCCGGAGCCGGAGCAGTGGAGCAAGGACTACCTCGGGGAGATCACCACCACCCGGGAGCACGACCTGCACCTGCTGGGCCGGGCCGGTGACTACAGCTACGTCGGCGACTTCGTCGGCACCTGCTTCGGTCAGGGGTCGCCCGAGTTCGGCGACGAGGGTATGAAGCGGATGTTCGCCGCGATCGACCGGGCGGACTCCTCGGTGGACGTCATCACCCGCGACGCCGCATGGGAGAACGTGAACCGGAATCTGATGAACGAGTGGCTGCCGGCGATTCCGATCGCGTACACGCCGTCGGCGATGGTGCTGACGAAGAACGTGAAGGGGCTGCCGGCGAGCCCGCTCGCGCAGGAACAGTTCGGCGCCGCGTACTTCGACTAGGCGTACGGGGTCCAGCCCGCCGAGTCCGGCGGCACCGCCCCGCCCCGGGTCAGTACGTCGACGACCAGCTCGTGGACCGCGGATGCGACGGCGGGGTCCACCGGGGCGGGCAGCGCGGCCTGGCCGCCGGCGACGGCGTACCACTCCTCGGCCCCGGTGTACTGGACTCGGAGCGTGAGCGAACCACCCGCCGTGACCTCGGTACGCAGGGTCAGGTCTCCGGTGATCACCCCGACCTCGGCGGTCATCACGCCGCCGGGGCCGGGGGTGAAATCCGAGGTGTACGTCAGCACGTAGCCATCATGTCGTACAGCGCGGACTTCTCGGCGTCGGTGGCCGTGAGCTGCCACTGGTACTTCACGTCGATCCACCAGCGGGCGTAGTCACACCAGACCTCGGTGTTGCCCGGCCGCCACTTCGACGGGTCCTGATCGCCCTTGGAGCTGTTGCTGGAGATCGACACCGCGATCAGTTGACCGTGGTCGAGGTCGTTGGCGAACAGGGAGCGCTTGGCGTCGTCCCAGCGCTGAGCGCCGGAACGCCAGGCTTCGGCCAACGGCACCATGTGGTCGATGCTCACGTCCGGCGCCTCGTTGAGCCACACCTTGTCGTACACGCTGTACCACTTGCCGCTGTCCGGGTAGCAGTCCGAGCCCACGGTGACGTCGGTGCCGTCCCGCTGCAGTACGACTTCCCGGGTGTTGCAGTTGTCGTGCTGGTTGGTCCAGTGCGGAAACCGGTCGCGGCTGTAGCCGTCCATCGGCAGCGGATCCGCGACCTGCAACGCCTGCAGTTCGCTGTACGCCGTGTCGACCGACGGCGGCGCCGGCGGGTACGCGAGGGCCTGACCCGACGTGCCGAGCAGGGTCGTGAAGGCCACCGCGAGGGTCGTGGCGATGCCAGCCAGGATTTTTCGCACGATCCTCACCTCTTCATAGCAATAGAGAAGCGTTAGTACGGATCGTGCAGCATTTCTGTGCTATTAGGACAGATCAGGCAACTTATCGCCAAGTGCACCTTCGGGTTCGTGGCGGTTGACGGCGCTGGCGACGGCGCGCAGCGACGCGGTGAGGATGTTGGGGTCGACGCCGACGCCCCAGCGGACCTCGCCGTCGACGTCGCACTCCACGTACGCCGCGGCCGTCGCGTCGCCGCCGGAGGAGAGCGCGTGCTCGGCGTAGTCGAGGACCCGTACCGGTACGTCCACCTGGGACAACGCGTGGGTGAACGCGTCGATCGGGCCGTTGCCGATGCCGGAGATGGTGTGGTCGACGCCGTCGACGGCGACGTCGGCGGACACCTCCACCTTGTCGTCCACAGTGGACGTCGAGTAGTTGGCCACGGCGATCCGGCCGCCGTCGAGGTACTCCCGGCGGAAGATGTCCCACATCCGCCCCGGCGACACCTCACCGCCCTCGTTGTCGGTGTGCGCCTGGACGACACCGGAGAACTCGATCTGCAGCCGGCGCGGCAGGTCCATCTGGTGTTCGGTCTTCATCACGTACGCGACGCCGCCCTTGCCGGACTGCGAGTTCACCCGGATCACGGCCTCGTACGAGCGCCCCACGTCCTTCGGGTCGATCGGCAGGTACGGCACCGCCCAGGTGAACTCCTCGAGCGGCACTCCCGCGACTGACGCGTCCCGGGCCAGGAAGTCGAAGCCCTTGTTGATCGCGTCCTGGTGCGATCCCGAGAAGGCGGTGTAGACCAGGTCGCCGGCATAAGGGTGCCGCTCGTGCACCGGCAGCTGGTTGCAGTACTCCACGGTGCGGCGGATCTCGTCGATGTTGGAGAAGTCGATCTGTGGGTCGACGCCCTGGCTGAACAGGTTCAGCCCCAGCGTCACCAGGTCCACGTTGCCGGTACGTTCCCCGTTGCCGAACAGGCAGCCTTCGATCCGGTCCGCCCCGGCCATCACCCCGAACTCGGCGGCCGCCACCGCGCAGCCCCGGTCGTTGTGCGGATGTACGGAGAGCACCATCGCCTCGCGCCGCGGCAGGTTGCGGTGCATCCACTCGATGGAGTCGGCGTACACGTTGGGGGTGGCCATCTCGACGGTGGCCGGCAGGTTGACGATCAGCTTGCGGTCAACGGTCGGCTCGATCACCTCGGCGACCTTGCCGCAGACCTCGGCGGCGTACTCCAGCTCGGTCCCGGTGTACGACTCGGGCGAGTACTCGTAGTAGATCTCGGTGTCGGGCAGCTGCTCGGCGTACTTCAGGCAGAGCCGGGCGGCGCTGGTCGCGACGTCTGTGATGCCGTCGCGGTCCATGCCGAACACCACCCGCCGCTGCAGCACAGAGGTGGAGTTGTAGAAGTGCACGATCGCCTGCTTGGCGCCCCGGATGGAGTCGAACGTACGCGCGATCAGCGGCTCCCGGCACTGCACCAGCACCTGGACGATCACGTCGTCCGGGATCAGGTCCTCTTCGATCAGCTGCCGGATGAAGTCGTAGTCGGTCTGGCTGGCCGCCGGGAAACCGACCTCGATCTGCTTGTACCCCATCCGGGTCAGCAGCTGGAACATCCGCCGCTTCCGCTCGGGCGACATCGGGTCGATCAGCGCCTGGTTGCCGTCCCGCAGGTCCACGGCACACCACTGCGGAGCCTTTGCGATCCGGGTCCCCGGCCACGTGCGGTCCGGAAGATCAACAGAAAATTGCTGGTGGTACGGCAGATAGCGGCCGACCGGCATCCGGCTCGGATGTTGCGTATCGAACGGATCGGCGGCTACGTCGCTGGGCTCTGACACCTCAGGGCTCCTTCGTCATGTGGGCGCACACTGGCTGCACTGCTTCCTGGCTGCACTTCGGGGTGTTGCGTGGGGGGAATGGCGACCGGCGGGCTCATCGGCTGGGATCGATCCAGCGGCCCGGGCGGCGTGGCGCAACTCCGCGACGAGGTGCCGGCCTAGAGGGCCTCGTCGCGGCGACGAAGAAGCAGCGCCGTCCACATGACGTGCCCACGCTACGTGACGCGACGGCTCCATGAGAACGCGATCTCGTAATCCGAGACGCGGTTCACTCCCAGTCAACGGCGATCTTGGCCGGTGGACGTGCCGGGTCGCGGGTCAGGGCTTCCTGCTGGGCGACGTGCCGGGGGACGCCGACGAGGACTTCGACGGCGAGGGCTTCGGCGGTGGCGGCGAGGTCGGCAGCGGCTTCGCGTCGGTCACCGGGCCGGGCAGCTTCACCGTCCTGGCCGGCTTCGACGCTGCCCCCGAGATCACCAACGTACGGCCGCCGAACCGGGCCCCGGTCAGTACGCCGTCCGCGTCGAAGCAGTAGATCCCCGGATCCATCGGCGGGGCCATGGCCGCCGAGTTCGACTCCACCGAGAAGCAGTCGCCGCTGGGCACCGACAGTCGGGTGTCGTGGGCGACGGACAGCGCCTCCCGGGTGTCACTCAATACGTCGAGCCAGTCGGTGAACGGGTGCTCCAGCCGGGGGTCGTACGCCGCCGGCACCCGCTGCCCGGGCGTAGCGATCTTGGCGCAGCTGCGCGCGGCGCCGAGCGTGCACTGGTAGATGCCGTGCGCGTTGCTCACCAGCGAGACGTCCCGGGCACCACCGTGGGCGCCGCCGGGGATGTCGAACCGCCAGCTGCCGTCGTGCGCGAACTCGATGCCCACCGTGCGGTCGGCCCTGTCTTTGACCCGCAACGTGTAGCTGGCCCGGTATCGCGCGTCCTTGGCGGCGGCCACCCGGCCGAGCAGTTGTTCGGCGGCGCTCTCGGGCGGGGCGGCCGCTTTGGACGAGTCGGGGGCGTCGAGCGGTTTCGAGCCGCCGCAGCCGGTCAGCGCGACACAGAATGCCGACAGTGCGGCGAGCACGGCGAGACGGGTGTGAGGTGACACGGGGAAATTCTCACTGGCGGATCGCCGAGACTTGGGGAAGGCTCGCCGTTTGAGCGGATCCGTTGCGCGGATCCGCGGGTGCCCGCAGCAGCGTCGCCGTGGGGCAGGTCACGGTATCTCTGGGTCACGACCCGGTACGGAAACCGCCGGTCGGTACCCTTGCTGACGGACTGCACGTAACTGATGTAAGGAATCCTGTGGCACTCGTAGTGCAGAAGTACGGCGGTTCGTCGGTCGCGGATGCGGAGCGCATCAAGCGAGTTGCCGAGCGTATCGTGACCGCGCGGAAGGCCGGGCACGACGTGGTCGTGGCGGTTTCCGCGATGGGCGACACCACCGATGAGCTGCTCGACCTCGCGAGCCATGTGAGCCCGCTGCCGCCGCCACGGGAGCTGGACATGCTGCTCACCGCCGGCGAGCGGATCTCGATGGCGCTGCTCGCGATGGCGATCCACAACCTTGGGTACGAGGCGCGCTCGTACACCGGGTCGCAGGCCGGGATGATCACGACGTCCGTACACGGGAAGGCGCGGATCATCGACGTCACGCCCGGTCGGATCCGCGGCGCCCTGGACGAGGGGGCCGTGGCGATCGTCGCCGGATTCCAGGGGGTTTCCCGGGAAACCAAGGAGATCACCACCCTCGGCCGAGGCGGGTCGGACACCACCGCGGTGGCGCTCGCCGCCGCGCTCGGCGCCGACGTCTGCGAGATCTACACCGACGTGGACGGCGTCTACAGCGCCGACCCCCGCATCGTGCCGAACGCCCGCCGGATCGAGCAGGTCACGTACGAGGAGATGCTGGAACTGGCCGCATGCGGCGCCAAGATTCTTCACCTGCGCAGCGTGGAGTACGCCCGCCAGACCGGCCTTCCGTTGCACGTCCGCTCGTCGTACTCGAATAAGCCCGGAACGATTGTGACCGGGTCGATGGAGGACCTTTCCGTGGAACAAGCCATGATCACCGGGGTCGCACACGACCGCAGTGAAGCCAAGATCACCGTGCTCGGCGTACCGGACGAACCGGGCGAGGCGGCGCGGCTGTTCGAGGCCGTGACCGACGCCGAGATCAACATCGACATGATCGTGCAGAACGTCTCCACGCACGGCAGTTCGCGTACCGACATCTCGTTCACGCTGCCCAAGGACGACGGCGCGACCGCGATGGCGGCGCTGCAGAAGGTGAAGGAGAAGGTCGGCTTCGAGGGGTTGCTCTTCGACGACCATGTCGGCAAGGTGTCGTTGGTGGGCGCCGGCATGCGGTCGCATCCCGGCGTGGCGGCGAAGTTCTTCGCCGCGCTCGGTGCGGCGGGCGTCAACATCGAGATGATCTCCACGTCGGAGATCCGGATCTCGGTGGTGTGCCGCGACACCGACCTCGACGCCGCGGTACGCGCGATCCACGACGCGTTCGACCTCGGCGGCGACGAGGAAGCGATCGTGTACGCCGGGACCGGAAGGTGATCATGACCGAGAAGAAGCTGCCGACGCTGGCCGTGGTCGGTGCCACCGGAGCGGTGGGCACCGTGATGTGCGAGTTGCTGTCCAGTCGGGAGAACAAGTTCGGCGAGATCAAGCTGCTCGCCTCGGAACGGTCCGTCGGTCGCAAGGTCAAGGTGCGCGGTGAAGAGCTGACCATCGAGCAGGTGTCCCCTGAGGCGTTCGACGGCGTCGACATCGCGATGTTCGTCAGCACCGACGACATCTCCCGCGAGTTCGCCCCCGTCGCGGCCGCCCGTGGTGCCGTCGCGGTGGACAACTCGCAGGTGTTCCGGATGGACCCGGACGTGCCGCTGGTCGTACCGGAGATCAACCCGGAGCAGGCTCGCAACCGGCCCAAGGGCATCATCGCCAACGCCAACTGCACGACGCTCACGATGATCGTCGCGATCGCCCCGCTACACCGGGAGTACGGCCTGCGCGAGCTGATGGTCTCGTCGTACCAGGCCGCTTCGGGTGCGGGTCAGCTCGGTGCCGACGTACTGCACGACCAGTTGTCGAAGGTGGCGGGTGACCGGTCGATCGGCAGCCGGCCCGGCGACATCCGGCAGGCGATCGGCGACGACACGGGCCCGTTCCCGGCTCCGCTGGCCCTCAACGTGGTGCCGTGGGCGGGGTCGTTGAAGGACGACGGCTGGTCGTCCGAGGAGCTCAAGATCCGCAACGAGTCGCGCAAGATCCTCGGCCTGCCGGACCTCAAGGTGGCCGCGACCTGCGTACGGGTGCCGGTGGTGACGGGGCACTCGGCGGCCGTACACGCCATCTTCGGTAGCGAAGTGACCGCCGAGGGGGCGCGGCAGGTGCTGCGCGGCGCACCCGGCGTGATCCTGGTCGACGACCCGGCAGCCGGCGAGTTCCCGACGCCGGCGGACGCCGTCGGCACCGACCCGTCGTGGACCGGCCGGATCCGCCGCTCGATCGACGACCCCCGGGCCTTGGACCTCTTCGTCTCGGGCGACAACCTCCGCAAGGGCGCCGCCCTCAACACCCTCCAGATCGCCGAACTGGTAACCGCCGAACTGGTCTGAGCCTTCGCGGGTCAGGCGAGCTTGGCGTCGACGGTGATGTCGATGGCGGCCAGGGCTCGGGAGACCGGGCAGTTGGCCTTGGCGGTTTCGGCGTGTTTGGCGAACTCGTCCTGCGACAGGCCGGGTACGTGGCCGACGGTGTGCAGGTCGACCCGGGTGATCGAGAAGCCCGCGTCGCCCTTCGTCAGGTGTACGTCGGCCCTGGTCTCGACGGACTCCGGGGTGTGGCCGGCCTGGGCCAGTACGTTCGAGAACGCCATCGAGAAGCAGCCCGCGTGCGCGGCGGCGATCAACTCCTCGGGGTTCGAGCCGGTGCCCTCCTCGAACCTGGACGAGAACGAATACGGCCCCTCGTACGCTCCGCTGTCGAGCCGCATCGTGCCGTTGCCTTCGGGGAGATTTCCGTGCCAGATCGCTGAAGCGCTGCGCTTGGGCATTGTGACCTCCTGCGTACCATGTCGTCGCCTTGACGCTAGTGCACGGTGCGGCGAGCGCCCAGGGTCAGGCGAAGTCGTGGGGATCGGCCTTCGGGATGGTCACCTGGGCCGGGCCGGCCGGGCCGGCCTGGTCGTCGAGGAACTCGTCGGTGGCAAGCTCGGTCGGGTGCAGCACCCGGTGCAGGAACTCCCGGGTACGCGGCTCGCGCGGATTGCCCAGCACCTCGGCGGGGGTGCCCTGCTCGATGATCCGGCCGTCGTCCATGAACACCACCCGGTCGGCGACTTCCCGGGCGAAGGCCATCTCGTGGGTCACCACCAGCATCGTCATGCCGTCCAGCGCCAGCTTGCGCATCACCGATAGCACCTCGCCGACCAGCTCCGGGTCGAGCGCGCTGGTTGGCTCGTCGAACAGCATCATCGCCGGGTCCATGGACAGCGACCGGGCGATCGCCACCCGCTGCTGCTGCCCACCGGAGAGCTGCGGCGGGTACGCCTGCTCCTTCTCCGACAAGCCGACCCGCTCCAGATTTTCCCGCGCGACCTTGACCGACTTGCTCCGTGAACGCCGCAGCACCCGGCGCTGCGCGATCGTCAGGTTGTCCAGCACGGACAGGTGACCGAACAGGTTGAACTGCTGGAACACCATCCCGATGTGGCGGCGTACGTCGTCGATGTCCACGTTGCGGTCGGTGATCTCGACGCCGAGTACGTCGATGGTGCCGCCGGTCGGCTGTTCGAGCAGGTTGACGCAGCGCAGCAGGGTGGACTTGCCCGAGCCGGACGGGCCGATCACGCAGACGACTTCGCCGTACTCGACCCGCAGGTCGATGCCGCGCAGCACCTCGAGGTCGCCGAACGACTTGTGCAGGTCCTTGATGGAGACCGCTGGTGTGGTCATCTGCGCCCCCTCCCGGCTCGGAGCTCGAGCCATCGTACGAGCTGCGACAGCGGCAGCGTGATGAGCAGGTACATCAGGCCGGCGACCACCAGCGGCGTCGTGTTCACCATCTCGTTCAGGTTGTCCTTGCCGAACTTGGTGAGGTCGACCGTCTCGAAGGTGGTGCCGAGCACGTACACCAGCGAACTGTCCTTCGTGAGCAGGATGATCTCGTTGGTCATCGGCGGGATCACGATCCGGAACGCCTGCGGCAGGACGATCGAGAGCATCGCCCGGGTGTACGACATTCCCAGCGTCCGCGCCGCCTCCAGCTGACCCCGCGGCACCGCCTGGATCCCGGCCCGGATCGTCTCCGCCATGTACGCCGCCGCGGTCAACCCGAGACCGATCATGACCTGGCCGTACGTGCCGCCGACCAGCTCGTAGTCCGGGAAGGCGACCGGGATGCCGTACCCGACCATGAACAGCACGAGCAGCGCGGGCAGCCCCCGGAACAGTTCGATGTACGCCCGCGCGAACCACCGGTACGGCGGCACCGACGACAACCGCATCAACGCCAGCAGCAGCCCGAGCGCGAGCCCGAAGGCGAATGCCAGCAAGGTGTAGGCGATCGTGTTGCGCAGCGCGATGGTGATGATGTCGGGGAACAGTTGCCGGGCGAGGTCGACCCGGAAGAAAGACTCTCGAAGCCGTCCCCAGTCGGCGAGGAGCACGACGGCGGCGACGACGATCACGAAGATCGCGTACTGAATGGTCAGGCTGAGTTGCTGGCGCCGGCGAGGACCGAGAGCCCGGCGGCTGGGGGTGAGGACCACCGGGCCGGGTGCCGGTTCGCCCGGCGTCGTCGATGAGCTGCTCATGTCACGTCCTTGTGGCGGGTGTTGCCCTGAAGCGCCGAGGGGGACGCGGATGCGTCCCCCTCGCACTGTCTTCCGCGGTCGTCCACTTCTGTCAGCTGGCGGGCTTCCGGCCGATCCACTTCTCGTAGATCTTGTCGTACGTGCCGTCTTCCTTGGCCTTCTTCAGCTCGTCGTTGACCACCTTCAGCAACGCCTTGTTGCCGGTCTTGACGGCCATGCCGTACTGCTCGCCGGTGTCGAACTCGGCGGCGATCTTGAACTTGCCGGGGTTGTCCTTGACGTACTCGGTCCATACCGGAAGGTCGTTGACGATCGCCTCGATCTGACCGCCTTCGAGCGCCTGCTGCTCGGCGCCGAGGTCCTCGTACGCGACGACCTTGAGGTCGAGGCTCTGCTCCTTGACCTGCTTCTTGATGTAGATCTCTCCGGTGGTGCCGGTCTGCACGCCGACCTTCTTGCCGTTCAGATCTTTCAGCGTCTTGTACGCCTTGTCCGCCTTGACCAGCAGTGCCTGGTGGGCGTCGAAGTAGCCCTCCGAGAAGTCCATCACCTTCTCCCGCTCGGGCGTGATGGTCATCGCGGCGGCTGCCAGGTCGCACTTGCCGGTCTTGAGGTCCTGGCCGCTCTTGATGCCCTCGAACGGGGTGTCGACGTACTTCTGCTTGACGCCGAGCTCCTTGGCGACCAGCGCCGTGAGGTCCACGTCGAAGCCGACCACGTCCTTGCCCTTCTGGGATTCGAAGGGTGCGTACGGCAGGCCGGTGCAGATCGTCAGCTGGTTCTTCTTGACCAGACTCACGTCGTGTTTCTTGCTGGCACCGCCCGGCTCCTTCTTGGCGCAGCCGGTCGCGATCATGACGACACTGAGCGCCAGCCCGATGATCGCCAATGTGCGCGGGTGCCCTGTAATGGCGCGCATGTTTGCCTCCGCGTGTCCGCTCCCCCGATACCGTTTCAAGCCCTTCGCCCGATCCTACGATCGCGCTGTTAACGCACCATGAGGATGCCGCTGTTTCGTGATCTCGACCGGGTTGTCAACCCTCCAGCGGGCACCCCGGCGTTGACAGCTCGGACGAGATCAACCTGCTGGTATCGGAGCGCGGCGAGAGGGGCTACGGGAGGGTGTCGAGGTGCGGGCCGACGGTGTTGGAGAAGCTGTTGCCGGCGACCTTGTCCCAGTTGACCGACCAGGTCATCGCGCCGCGAATGTCCGGGTACGTGTGCGGCGGCTTGAAGCTGCCGCAGTTGGTGCCGCGGGCCAGGCAGTCCAGCGCTTGGTTCACCACGGACGGGTCGACGTACCCGCCGCCGGCGGCGCGGGAGGAGGCAGGAAGGCCGAGCGCCACCTGGTCCGGGCGCAGCCCGTTCTCCAGCTGGATGCAGGCGAGCGCGGTGAGGAAGTCGACGGTGCCCTGGGCGTACACCTTGCCGTCGCAGCCGAGCATCGTGCCGGAGTTGTAGTACTGCATGTGTACGACGGTCAGGATGTCCTTCACGTTGAGCGCCACCTGGAAGTAGCCGCCGCCGGTGGACTGCATGTCGATGGTCTGCGGCGCCATCGTCAGCACCAACCCGGACCCGGCCTTGCTGGACAGCTGCCGCAGCGCCGAGGTCATGTACTGCGCGTTGAGCCCGTTCTCCAGGTCGATGTCCACGCCGTCGAAGCCGAACCTGGTCATCGCGGCGTACACACTGGAGGCGAAGTTGGCGGCGCTGGTCGGGTCGCTTACCGAGACCGTGCCGTTCTGGCCGCCGACGGAGAGCACCACCTGCTTGCCTTTGGCGTGCAGGCTGGCGACGTCGCTGGTGAGGTCGGCGTCGGTGTAGCCGCCCAGCTCCGAGGACAGTTGCGGGTCCACGGCGAAGGTGACGCCGCCGGGCTTCGACGCGTCGGCCTCGGCGAAGGCGACGGCGATCAGGTCGTACTCGGAGGAGACGTCGCGTAGCCGCAGCGCCACGGAGCCGTTGACGAAGTTGTGCCAGTAGCCGGTGAGCGTGTGCTTCGGCAGCGCCGCCGGCGGCGGCCCGGTCGGGCTCGGCGTCGGAGAGGGGGACGTGGTCGGCGTGGGCGAGGAGGTGGGGGAGACGGTCGGGCTGGGACTCGGCCCTCCCGGTCCGTCGAGGCTGACGTCGTCGGCGTAGTACGTGCCCTGCGCGTACCAGCCGTGCAGGTAGATCTGGGCGCTGGTCTGGGAGCCGCCGGTGGTGAAGCTCGTGGTCAGCTGGGTGTAGCTGGTCGCCGACGGGGTCCACGTCGACGTGCCGCCGGTGACGCCCAGGTAGACGTAGCTGCCGCGTACCCAGGCGGAGAGGGTGTAGGTCGTCGAGGGCTGGACTGAGACGGTCTGGGTGCACGTCGCGTTGTCCGAGTCGTTGGCGGCGCCGGCCAGGGCGTAGCTGCCGCCGTGGACCGGACTGGTGACGACCGAGCCGAGGCCGCCGCTGCAGGACCAGCCGGTGAGTGAGCCGGATTCGAAGCCGGCGTTGCCGAGCAGGTTGGCGGCGCTGGCCGGCAGCGCGAGGCTAACCGCCGCGACGAGTCCCGCGACGATAAGTCCTCCGAGTACGAGGCCGCGCCTGGACATACGCCACTCCTTCACCCGGTTCGTCCTGTTGTTGCACGAGGAAACCCCCTGGCGCGATAAATGTCAAGGTTTCTTAACTATTAAGCCTTGGGGAGCGTTCCGCGGCGGTCTCCGACGTGTCGGGACATGATCGAACGTCCAGCCGATTTGACAGTGCGAATGCAGCGGTCAAACGTGGGGGAGCACGCGTAATCAGACGGTGGGGTGTGAGGCCGCAGCGTCGCTGAGGTCGCTGCTGGCGAACCGGAGTCCACATGGGAGGGCCACGGCTCGCCGCCGATGGGGCGCCCACTTCACCGCCTCCCGGGAGGGAGAGTGGCGTGAAGATCTTGCTGGGTTCCTTCGCTTTCGCGGTCGCCGTGGCGACCGTACTCGTACCGACTGAGGCGCAGGCCGCCGGGGACGCGCTGGTCACGAACGACGCCACCGCGGGCTCGTACCTGCGGTACGACGGCACCAGCGACCCGACGACCGTGGCCTGCAGCACCGGGCGCCGGTCGCAGAACGAGCCGTCGGTCGCCGTCGATCCGCGCGACCCGAACATCGTCGTGGCAGGCTCGAACGACTACTGCTCGCAGATCGTCAACGGCGACGTGTGGGCGGGCTATTACCGCTCCACCGACGGTGGCCAGACCTGGAGCGACAGCCTGGTGCCCGGCTATCCGGCGGACGAGTCCGCTGCCGGCACCGCGTCGCCGGTTCATGGCTCGTGCGCCGCGGCGGGTGACCCGACGCAGGCGTTCGACGCTGCAGGGAGGCTGTTCTACGGCTTCATCTGCTTCAACCGCGCCAAGCCGCAGAACGGCTCCATCTACGCTGCCACGTACGACCAGGACGGCGCCCGGTACGTCCGGACCGTACGCGTCGCCAGCGGCACGCCGTCGACGGCCGGTCTGTTCCAGGACAAGGTCAACATCGCGGTGGACCAGGCGACGGGCAACGTCTACATCGCGTGGGTGCGCTACTCCGGCTCGGCGGACAACAACGTCGTGTACTTCTCCCGCTCCACCGATCACGGCGCCACCTTCTCCCCGGGGATCCGGGTGTCGGCTGGGCTGTCCGAGGAGCAGTTCGCCGATCTGGCGGTCGGACCGGACGGCACGGTCTTCTTGACGTACCGGACGATCGCCCACCAGCCGTCCACCCGGAACGCGATCTTCCTGGTGCGCTCCACTGACCAGGGGGTTTCCTTCGGTACGCCGAGTCAGGTCGCGAGCATCACGCCTTTCGACTCCACCCAGTTCGGCGCCGACAGCTGTGGCGACGGGCCGTTCGCGTGCGCCACCGGATTCACGTACTCGCGGTTCGCCACCTTGTCGGCGGTGGCCGCGGACGCGAGCGGCGTACACGTGGTGTGGAATGCCCGCAACGCCGCGGGCCAGTCCAAGGTGTACGTACGCAACTCCCCGGACGGGGTCAGCTGGCCGACCGCGGCCGCCCAGCTCGACGCCGTACCCGCTGGTCACCAGTGGTTCCCGGACATCGCGTCAGCGGACGGGGTGATCACCACGGTGTTCTACGACTCGCGGAGCGACCCCGGGTACGCACCCTCGGTGCCGCCGGGCAACACGGCCTCCGGGGTCAACTCCGGTGACGTGGTCGACACGCTCGTCGCCCGGTCCGGCGACGGTGGCGCGACGTGGACAGAGGCCCCCGTCGCGGTCGCCCGCAGCAACTTCGGCTGGGAGACCCACGGGTCGCGCCGGCTCGGGTTCTGGGGCGACTACATCTACGTCTCCGCGGTGCCGGGTGCGGTGCAGGCCGCCTGGACCGACTCCCGCGACCTGGTCCCGGGTGTCGACCCGCGCGAGCCTGCGGCGACGGACGGGTTCGACGTGTACCAGCCGTGCACGTACGTGCCGAACGACATCAACGCGCCGTCGTACAGTTCGCCGACGGTTGACGACCCGTGCCTGAGCCAGGGTGGCCTGGATCAGAACGTGTACGCCGCACGGGTCTAGCAGGTAGCCGTATCGAGGGCCTGGTTACCCAGATCGGTAACCAGGCCCTCAGGGTTTACGCAGTTGGCCGTTGACATCGATCAGCCCCGCCCGTTCCAGGACGATCGCGGAGTCACGCCACGGCGGGCACGGCCACTCCCCGCCGCACTCAGCGGCGAGACAGCGCCGGTGGAAGAGGCTGGGCATGTGCAGCACGAAGTCCTCCCGCGCCTGCCGGATCTCTTCGGGCGTGGGCCGGTCGTGACGCGGACTCCGCCGCCTCGGGAACGCTTCGCTCACGCGGAGCGCCCTTTCCTTGGTACGCAGAACGGGCAGGTCAGCGTCTCCCCGCACCTCCGACACCAGGCCAGGGACCGGCGGAAGGTGGTCAGCCCCGCGACGAATCCCAGCACTATCCCCGCCAGCAACGACACTCCCTCTG
>WNFV01006842.1_pt1 | contig 21859 bp, 21 predicted proteins | sample 5400101 | NCBI WGS metagenome assembly WNFV01 (sample SAMN13153361, study PRJNA577476) | soil metagenome | isolation source: 115 cm soil or saprolite under grassland replicate 1 | place: USA:California | collected 2016-06-15 | reverse complement strand
GTGACCCGGGTGGCCCGCGAGGTGGGCACCGAGGGCAAGCTCGGCGGTCAGGCCGACGTCCGCGGCGTGGCCGGCACCTGGAAGGACCTGACCGACAGCGTCAACTCGATGGCCGGCAACCTGACCGCCCAGGTCCGCAGCATCGCCCGGGTCGTCACGGCGGTCGCGAACGGGGACCTGCGGGGCAGGCTCACCCTGGAGGCCAAGGGCGAGATCGCCGCGCTGGCCGACACCATCAACGGCATGACCGACACGCTGGCCACCTTTGCCGACCAGGTCACGACGGTCGCCCGCGAGGTGGGCACCGAGGGCAAGCTCGGCGGCCAGGCCAAGGTGCCCGGCGCGGCCGGCACCTGGCACGACCTGACCGACAACGTGAACCAGCTGGCCGCCAACCTGACGACCCAGGTCCGGGCCATCAGCGAGGTTGCCACGGCGGTCGCTCGGGGCGATCTCTCGCGAACGATCCAGGTCGAAGTCGAGGGCGAGGTCGAGAACCTCAAGGACAACATCAACGAGATGATCCGCAACCTGAGAGACACGACTCGCAAGAATGACGAGCAGTACTGGCTGAAGACGAATCTGGCCCGCTTCGGCGCGCTGCTCCAGGGCCAGCGTGATCTGCGGGCCGCCGGGCGGCTCATCCTGTCCGAGCTGGCACCGGTCGTCGGGATCCAGCGTGGCGTCTTCTACCTCATCGAAGGGCAGGGTGAGAAACGGCTGCTCACCCTCCTCGCCAGCTACGCGGCGCCCGAGGCGCCTGTTCGGCTGGGAATCGGAGAGGGCCTGATCGGCCAGTGCGCGCGCGACAGCCGCAGGATCCTGTTGACCGACGTCCCGCGCGACTACATCGCGATCAAGTCCGGCCTGGGTGAGGCGTCACCCCGTTCGATCGTCCTGCTGCCCGTCGTCCTCGAGGGCGAGACGCAGGCCGTCATCGAGCTCGCGTCGTTCGCCGGGTTTAGCGAAGTCGACCTGTCGTTCCTGGAGCAACTGACGGAGACCATCGGAATCGTCCTCAGCTCCATGGCGGCCAGCATCCGTACCGAGCAGCTCCTCCAGGAGCAGGCGGCCCGCGCGGAGGCGGAAGCCGGGCTGGCTCGGCTCCGCCAGGTCGTCGACGTCATGCCCGAGGGGATCCTCATCTCGGACGCCCTCGGGGAGGTCTACCTGAGCAACGCCGCCGCCGAGCAGATCATGGGGATCGTGCCGCCCACCGTGCTCCCGGGACCGGACAGCCTGCCCACCGTCCTTCATCTCGACGGTTCCTACTGCGAGCCGGAGGACCTGCCGCTGGCGCGCGCCGTCTTCGGCCGACAGGTCGTCCTGGGCGAGCAGCTGGTCGTGACCAATGCGAAGACCGATCGCGAAGTCCCGATCCTCGTGAACAGCGCGCCACTGAGCGATGCCCTCGGCACGCCGGCGGGCGGAGTGGCGGTCTTCCAGGACATCGGGCCGCTCCGGGATCTGGAGCGTCAGAAGGATGAATTCCTGGCCGCCGTCTCCCACGATCTCAAGACCCCGGCCACGATCATCATGGGTCGGGCCAACCTGCTCCAGCGGGCCCTGGCGCGGGCCGACGGATCCGGCCTGGCCGAGTTCGAGGATGGCCTCCAGTCGATCGACGAGAGCACCGTGCAACTGGTCCGCCTGGTGGACGAGCTGCTCGACGTGACGCGTCTCCGGATGGGTCAACCGGTTGAGCTGGACCTGGGTCCGACCGACATCGTGAAGATCGCCCGCCGGCTCTCCGACGAATACCAGAAGATGAGCCCGCGTCACGTCATCGAGATGGAAACGGGCGTCAACCGGCTCGTCGGCGAATGGGACGAGGCCCGCATCGAACGCGTGATGGCCAACCTCCTCTCCAACGCCGTCAAGTACAGCCCAATGGGTGGCCGGATCGTCGTCCGGACATCGAGCGAGGAACGTGACGGGGAGGAATGGGCCGTGCTGTCCGTCCAGGATGAGGGGATGGGAATCCCGCCGGACGAGCTGAGCCGCGTCTTCGATCCCTACTTCCGGGGCAGCAACGCTGTGGGCAAGACGAGCGGCACCGGCGTCGGGCTGGCGGGTACGCGCCACATCGTGGGGCAGCACGGAGGCACGATCGCGGTCGAGTCTGCCATCGGGAAGATGACGATCTTCACGGTGTCATTGCCTCTGGCACGTGAGGGGCTCCAGCTCGTCGAGGCCTGACGCCGAGGCACATGGCGCTCTGACCCACTGGCCGGCGCCGGCCCGGTATTCCATGGTGAATGGCTTCGGGCATGAGCCTGCGCGGCCGCGCGCCCGGATCGCCCTTCCGAGTCATCTGCCAAGCACGCTCAATGCCCGTCTATTCAGGGTGGGATCGCGGTCTACTGTGGGGCCGCCGAGCGCGAGCCCGTCCGGCGCCGCGACGGACTCAGGACGGCTGGACGACCGGCAATGCCCGGCTGGCGGATGCGCTCGCCGGGACCAGCATGCCGGTCCCGAGCTCCATCGCCCCGGCGATCTCACGGAACCGGGTGACGGCATGAGGCTCCAGCGAGTAGTAGACCCACGAGGCGCGCCGCTCGGCGCGGACCCAGCCGGACCGGCGCAGGACCTTGAGGTGATGGGAGATGGTCGGCTGGGCGACGTCGCAGCATGCGCTGAAGTCGCAGGCACAGACCGTCCCCTGCTGGCTCAGCTGGCGCAGGATGGCCAGGCGGGTGGGATCGGCGGCTCCCTGGAGGAGCTGGACGTCGGGATCGGTCGGGCGCTTCATGAGCGCATGGTATTGACAAACGTCTATTTCGACAAGTATCAATACCACGACACCGGAATCACCGCCGCCGCGGAGCAACCAGGGGACCGAGAGGACGACCGATGACCGACCAGATCCACGAGACCGTGCGCGCCTCGTACGCGGCGACCGCCCTGACCGTGCTGGAGTCCACGAAGCCGGCCGGCGCGTCCTGCTGCGAGGGGAGCTGCGGCTGCGGCGCGGGCGATGCCGCCACGTTCGGGTCGGAGCTGTACTCCGTCCTCGACCGATCCGAGCTGCCCGGACCGGCCGTCCTGGCCTCCCTAGGCTGCGGCAATCCCGTCGCCGTCGCCGAGCTCCGGCCCGGCGAGGTGGTCCTGGATCTCGGCTCGGGCGGAGGGATCGACGTCCTCCTCTCGGCCCGGCGGGTCGGTCCGGCCGGCAAGGCGTACGGGCTGGACATGACCGACGAGATGCTCGCCCTGGCCCGGAAGAACGCGGCCGAGGCCGATGCCGGGAACGTGGAGTTCCTGAAGGGCTATATCGAGTCGATCCCCCTGCCGGCCGGCACGATCGACGTCGTCATCAGCAACTGCGTCGTCAACCTGGCCGCGGACAAGCCGGCGGTCTTCAGGGAGATCGCCCGGGTCCTGAAGCCGGGCGGGCGCCTGGGCATCACCGACGTCGTTGCAGAGGATCGCCTGACCCCTCAGGAACGCGCCGAGCGCGGCTCGTACGCCGGCTGCGTCGCGGGAGCGCTCTCGTTCGCCGAGTATCGATCCGGCCTGGCGGCCGCGGGTCTCGCCGACATCGAGATCAGCCCCACCCACGCGGTGGAGGATGGGATGGTCAGCGCGATCATCAGGGCGACCAAGCCCGCATAGGCTCGCTCGGGGTGGCCGCCCAGGTCAGGCCGCGGCGCCGGCCGGCAGCGACACGAAGAACGTCGAACCCTGGCCTTCCACGCTTTCCACCCAGGCTCGGCCGCCGTGGCTCTCCGCGACGTGCCTCACGATCGCCAGGCCCAGGCCGGTGCCGCCCTTGCCCCGAACCCGCGCCTTGTCGACCTTGTAGAAGCGCTCGAAGACCCGCGCCAGATCCGCCTGGGGGATGCCCACGCCGTGGTCCTGGACGGCCAGGACGATCGATTCCTCGTCGCGCTGGGCGCGGACCGTCACGACCGCGCCCGACCCCGAGAACTTGATGGCGTTGTGAAGGAGGTTGACGAGGAGCTGTCCCAGCCGTTCCTCGTCGCCTCGGACCGGGGGCAGGTCGGCGGGGATCGCGCTCTCGAGTGGCACGCCCTGGCGGTCGGCGAACAGGCGGACCCGGTCGAGCGAGGCCCTGACGAGCTCGCCGACGTCCACCTCGCCGAGATGGAGCGGCACCGTGCCCTGCTCGATCGCGGACAGGTCCAGCAGCTCGTTGACCATCTGGACCAGGTGCCCGGTCTCCACGTCGATCTTGAGGATGCCGTCGCGGATGCGGGGCGGCAGGTCGAGGCCTTCGAGGTCCCGCGCCAGCGTCTCGGTCAGCAGCCGCACGTTCGTCAGCGGGGTCCGAAGCTCGTGGGAGAGGTTGTCGATGAACTCGGCCCGGATCCGTTGCAGTCGCCTCAGCTCGGAGACGTCCTCGATGATCAGCCAGTAGCCCTCGATCGGCGACCGCCGGGCGCGGACGACGAGGGTCTGGCCGCCGGTCCGGCTGACCTCGCCGCTTGCCCAGCCGACCCCCCGGGCCTTCAGGGCGATCGATTCGATCCGGTGGTCGCCGAACGCCTCCATAGCCGATAGCCCGACCAGCCCGCCTGGCGTGCGCCCCAGGAAGGAGTGAGCCGCGGCGTTGGCGAGCGCGACGGCCATTCGATCGTCCAGTCGGACGATCCCGGAACCCACGAGGTTGACCACGTGTGCCAGCTCGTCACGCGACCGGCGGACCTCCCACGCGGCGCTCTGGCGGCCCTCGATGACTGCCCGGACGGTCGCCTCGAGGTCGCCATCGGGTGCGACCTGGAGGGTTCGGCGCAGGCGCTCGAGCCTCCGGCCGCGGTCGAGTGCGACGATGATGGCTCCGCCGGCCAGCAGGGCCAGCAGGCTCAGGCCGGCCGGTCCCCGTACCGGACGTCACGTTTGCAGCACGATGCTCGGCCGGGTGTTTGACGCTCGTTCGACGCCGGGTCTAGGCTAGCCCGACCCCAGTCACTCGGCGCCGTGGCCGCCGTCGCGCGAGGGCGGGGAGGAGGTCCGGCATGCGTGCGATACGAAGGGGACACGGATGGCGCGGCTGATCCTCGTCTCGAACAGGCTGCCGATCGCGGCCCGGACCGAACGTGGCGAGCTGGTCGTCACGAACAGTCCCGGCGGCCTCGCCAGCGGCCTGAGCGGCCTCCATGAGACCGGCAATGGCGTGTGGGTGGGCTGGCCCGGTGAGACGTGGCGGCTGGCCCCCCATCAACGCGATGCGCTGCGGCAGCGGTTAATCGACATGCGCTGCGTGCCCGTGGAGCTGACCTCGGGCGAGGTGCAGCGCTACTACGACTGGTTCTCGAACGGCGTCCTCTGGCCGCTCCTCCATTACGAGCTGGATCGCCTGCCGATGCATCCCCGCGGCTGGGACGCCTACCGCCGCGTGAACGAACGGTTCGCCGACACCATCGTGGAGTCCTACCGGCCGGGCGACGTCGTGTGGATTCACGACTACCAGCTCATGCTGGTACCGGCCATGGTCCGGCGGCGGATGCCGGGAGCGGCGATCGGCTTCTTCTTCCACGTACCGTTCCCGTCCTCGGAGCTGTTCCGGGTCCTGCCGTGGCGGCGCGAGCTGCTGGAGGGCGTCCTGGGGGCGACGCTCGTCGGCTTTCACACGGCCTCATACGCCGGCCACTTCATCAGCTCGGCATCCAAGATCCTGGGCTGCGAGACACGTAACGGGCGCGTCCTGATCGACGGCCGCCAGGTGCGCGTCGCCGACTTTCCGATGGGCATCGACGCGTGGGCGTACGACCAGCTCGCCCGGCAGGAAGCGGTCGTCGGCGAGATGGACCGGCTCCGTCGGGCGTCCGGGGAGGCTCCGTTGATCGTGTCCGTGGACCGGCTCGATTACACGAAGGGGATTCCCCGCCGGCTGCTGTCCTTCGAGCGGCTCCTGGAGCGCTATCCCAGCCTCCGTGGCCACGTCCGTCTGGTCCAGGTCGCCGCTCCGTCGCGCGAGACGGTCAGCGAGTATCGCGACTACCGCCGCTCGGTGGACGAGCTGGTGGGCCGGATCAACGGCAGGTTCGCGACGCTGGGCCACGATCCGATCCAGTACATCTCGCAGTCGCTGCCGCGCGAGCGACTCGTGGCCCTCTTCCGGGCGGCGTCGGTCGCCCTGGTGACTCCCCTCCGAGATGGCATGAACCTGGTCGCCAAGGAGTTCGTCGCCAGTCGAGTCGACGAGGACGGGGTCCTGATCCTGAGCGAGTTCGCCGGCGCGGCGGCCGAGCTGTCGGGCGCCCTGCTGGTCAACCCGTACGACCTCGACGGCGTGGCCTCGGCACTCCGTCATGGACTTGTCATGCCTGCGGCCGAGCGTCGCGACCGGATGCGCGGCCTGCGGGCGCGCGTGACCGAGCACGACGTGCACCGCTGGTCACGCGAGTTCCTGAACGCCCTGCACAAGGAGCAGCGCCGGGCGGCTCGCGCGGCTTCCGCGGGCAGCGGCCTGGCCGACGCCGTCCGGCCGCTCGACGTCCTGGCGGAGCTCGACCCGGGCCTGCGCGGTCCGCTGACCCTGATCCTCGACTACGACGGCACCCTCGTCCCGCTTAAGCCACGACCCGAGGAGGCATGGCCCGACGACGAGATCCTGCGCCTGCTCGCAACGTTGGCCGGCCTGCCCGAGGTGACGGTGCACGTGACGAGCGGCCGGCGTCGCGACGATCTCGAGCGCTGGCTCGGCCACCTGCCCCTGGGCCTCCACGCCGAGCATGGCCTGTGGTCGCGGGCGCCCGGCCAGCCCGACTGGCAGCAGCGCCTTGGAGAGCGCCCGGCGTGGCTCGACGGCGTTCGGCCCCGCCTCGAGGCGCGAGCGCGCGACGTCGCCGGGTCCTTCGTGGAGGAGAAGGAGGCGTCGCTGGCCTGGCATTACCGCAACGTCGAGTCGCCGATCGGCGATCGGGCGGCCCGCGAGCTGCGCCGCGAGCTGGCCGGGGCGCTTCGACCGGGCGACGCGAAGGTCCTGGATGGCAACAAGGTCATCGAGGTACGGGAGGCCAGCATTCACAAGGGGCTGCCCGTCAGCGAGCTGGCCGACGCCCAGCCCGGATCGCGGATGCTGATCGCAGGTGACGATGCGACGGACGAGGACATGTTCGCGGCCGCGCCGCCTGACGCGATCACGGTTCGCGTGGGCCCGGGCCGAACGCGCGCCCGCTTCCGGGTGGCCGGGCCGGACCAGGTTCGTTCGCTCCTCGCGGAGCTCGCCCGCCGGCGAGCAGGCCAGGACGACATCAACGCTGGTGAGCACGACGTGGCTGAGCTGGTCGAGGCGGGCACGGGCGTCGGGGCCGGCGCGCCTTAGACACATAGACTTGGGGGGTGCACCGAAGCGGCGCGCCCCATCCGATCCTCACCGTGACGGCCGTGGTCAAGGCGGCAGTCTTCGACCTCGGCGGCGTGCTCGTCGACTGGAACCCGCGCTATCTCTACCGCAATCTGCTGGATGACGAGGAGGCCGTCGAGCGGTTCCTCGCCGAGGTGACCACCCAGGAGTGGAACGGGCAGCAGGACCTCGGGAGGTCGTGGTCGGAGGCGGTCGAATCGCTCGCCCGCGATCATCCCGACAAGCGCGATCTCATCGCGGCGTACCGCGAGCGCTGGGACGAGATGCTGGGCGGCCCGATCCAGGAAACCGTCCAGATCCTGGCCGAGCTTCGGGCCAGCGGCTTGCCGCTCTACGCGCTCAGCAACTGGTCGTCTGAGACGTTCCCGATCGCCCGGTCCCGCTACCCGTTCCTGGACTGGTTCGCGGGGATCGTGATCTCCGGTGAGGTCCGCCTCGGCAAGCCCGATCCGCGGGTCTTCCGGTACCTGCTGGACCGCTATCGCCTGGATGCCGGATCGACGGTTTTCATCGACGACTCGGAGCGCAACGTGAACGCGGCCGCCGAGCTGGGCATGATCGCGATCCGATTCTCGGACGCCGAGCGCCTGCGAGCGGACCTGGCCGGCCTGGGCCTCATTCGGGCCCGGAGCGGAGCCAACGCGGGCTGAGCCGTTCGCGATCGGCGGCAGCACGGTCACAGCGGCCATCTCGAGGCTGTCACCGGCCGGGTGCGGGCAGAAATGTTCATGCCATTGCAGGGTCCGTTACAGCCTCCGAAAGGGCCTTCAGATGCCTTCCGGACTAGGGTCGCCCAGCCCAGGCTGACGGCCTGGCCGCGCTTGGAGGTCCAACCCCATGTTGACCTGGATCATCGTCATCGCTCTCCTGCTCCTCCTGTTGGGCGGATTCGGCTACGGCTATCGCGGCTCGCGCTACTACGGCGGCGGGCTTGGCATCCTGGGCACGGTTCTCGTCGTGATCCTGATCCTCTGGCTGGTTGGCGCGCTCCGCTGAACTGGAAGCGCGCTGTGCGCGCATGCCATCAGGGCACGGCGATCGGCGCCGGAGTCCGTGTCGTCGGCATCCCCGCTCGCCGGGCGATCCGGCCGAGCAGGGCAGCATCGCGGACCGCGCAGCCCAAGCCGTCGTTATTGAAATAGACGTACGCGTCTGCGTCGCGGCCCCATTCACCGCTTAGCCGGTCCAGCCAGCCGGCGAGCGCGGCTCGCCCATAGCATGGAGGCGGCGAGGCTCGCCCCTCGTGGAGTCGCAGGTAGGTCCAGTCCGCGGTCCGCCAGATCGGACCCGGCCGCGACCCGCGGTCGGTGAGGCAGAGGGCGGCACGATGCCGTTCGAGCATGCGGCGGCACTCGGCCACGAACCACGACGGGTGGCGAGGCTCCACCGCGACACGGACGTTCCGCGGAAAGGCCGCGAGCGTGGCCGCCAGCCGCTCGGGCTCGAACCGCATGTCGGGCGGCAGCTGGAGGAGTACCGGGCCGAACCGGGGGCCCAGCTTCTGGGCCCGTTCCAGGAGCCTGGCGACGGCCGGCCCGGGATCCTGCAGGCGGCGGACGTGCGTCAGGTAGCGACTCGCCTTGACCGCGAAGACGAATTCGTCGGGCACCGTCCCGGCCCAGCCCGCAAACGTGGTTGCGGCCGGCAGCCGGTAGAACGTGACGTTGAGCTCGACCGTGTCGAAGGCGTTCGCGTAGTGGGGCAGCCACCGGTCCGTCGGAAGACCGACCGGGTAGAAGCGGCCCCGCCAGTGGCGGTACTCATATCCCGAGGTGCCGATTCGGAGGACCACGCTCGGTCATCCTGACATCGTGGGAACGAGCCCGTCATCCCGCCCTCCGGAGCTGGGCTTGCAACGGGGCTGCGTGTGGCCGGGCCGCACGCATCCCGCCCACGCGGACGCGGCGCTGGCCCTCTGGTACCCCGCGGCCCGGACCGAAGTACGGCTTGTTGGCCGCCGTTCCGGACCGCCACACTCCCGTCAGCAGCGAGCCGGACCTCACCCCTGCGTACCCCAGGGCGCCAGACCGGGCTCGACAGCGCGACCGAGCGAGGCAACGAATGGCATCGATGGCCGTCAACGAACTGGGGCCCATGCTCACGGCGACCGAAGTCGCCGACATGCTTCACCTGCACGTCAACACGGTGAAGCGGCTGGGCGATCGCGGCGAGCTCCCCTTCTATCGCGTCTGCAAGCGGGGCGATCGTCGCTTCCGCCTGGATGACGTCATGGAGTTCCTCGCCCGCAATCGCTGATCCGCGGATCCGCCGACTCGACGCGGCCGGACCTGCCACACACGCGATCACGCTCGGGCGCCCGCCCTGCCTCGGCGCGGCCGCCACTCGGATGCGCACGTAGACTCACGGCACCGGCCCGTGCCGCCGGCCCCATCGAACCTCCGCTGACGCTGCGGGCCGACCCGGTCCGGTACCGACCCGGTCCGGTATATGGGAGTCTGGCCGGCCACGAGGGGCTGCATGCCGCGTTCCTCGAGCATGAGCGCTCAAGCGACCTCGGGGCCGCAACGGTCGAGCGAGGGTGATCAAGACACCACGGGCGCCCGGCATCGGTGTGGTCATTACCTGGCGATATTCCGCCGGGTCCAGCGGCCATCAGGAGCTCGCACGCCGCCGTTATCCGACTCTTGATCGGTGCGGTCGATGGCCGGGCCGTTAAGAGCGGCCGGGACCCTCCGCCCGGCCCGTCTGCACGTTCCGTAATGATCAGGTCGATGCGGCGCGCACAGCGGCCACAGCGCGCTCCGCCGGCGTTCGGCTGGCCTTCGCCTCAGGATCCGATTCCCTCCGCGTGGTGGGGCAATCCGGCGAGGGCGTTGGCGAAGATCTCCAGGCCCTCCAGGATCTCCGCGGCCGTCACGTCCAGGGGCGGAACCCAGCGCACCACCTGGTGGGCGATTCCGCAGCTGAGCACGAGCAGGCCTTCGTCGGCCGAGCGCGCCAGGACCGCATCGCACGTGGCCCCGTCCGGCTCTCTCGTCGCCCGATCGAGCACGAGCTCGGCGCCCACCATCAGCCCCGGCCCCCGGACGTCGCCGATGCGATCGTCCTCGGCCATGATTCGATGCAGGCCGGCGGTCAGCTCGGCCCCGCGCGCAGCCGCGTTCTGCACGAGACCCTGCTCGCGGATCGTCCGAAGGACCGCCAGTGCCGCGGCGCAGGCGACGGGGTTGCCGCCGAACGTGGAACCGTGTGCGCCACGGCCCCAGCGCTCCTGGAGCTCGCGAGAGCTCACGATGGCCGACAGCGGCAACCCGTTGGCGATCGCCTTGGCCAGGCAGACCACGTCGGGCACGATGCCGGCGTGCTCGAAGGCCCACATGCGGCCGGTCCGGCCGAATCCGGTCTGCACCTCGTCGGCGATGAGCAGGATCCCGTTTTCGTGGCAGATGGCCCGTAGTCCCTGGAGGTATGCCGCCGGGGCCGGCGTGTAGCCGCCCTCGCCTTGAACGGGCTCGATGAGGATCGCGGCGACGGAGGTCGGCGCGATGACCGTGTCGAAGAGGGAACGGAGGGACGCGAGGCTGGCGTCGGTTGCCGCTGCCGCTTCGCCGCCGAAATCCCGGTACGCCGCCGGGAAGGGGGCGAAGTACACGGCCGGGAGGAGCGGCTCGTAGCCGGTCCGGTAGTTGATATTGGACGTGGTGACGCTCGCCGCGCCGAAGGTCCGCCCGTGGAATCCGCCCCGGAAGGCGACGATGCCCGGTCGCCCGGTGACGCGACGTGCGAGCTTCAGCGCGGCCTCGATCGCCTCCGAGCCGGAGTTGAGGAACATGACGGTGTCCAGTGGCTCGGGAAAGGTGTTCGCGAGCTCCGCCGCGAGCCGTACGGGTGGCTCGCTGTAGCCGATCGCCCCGGTCGGAACCATGAGGCGGTCGACCTGCTCGTGGATCGCGGCGGTGACCGCCGGGTGCCGATGACCGAGGGCGGAAACCGCGATGCCGTTGGCGAAGTCGAGGTACGCCTTCCCGGCCGTGTCGTACAGGCGGTGTCCGTCGCCATGGCTCCAGCTTCGCTCGAAATAGCGTCCGAGAACCGGCGTGAAATGGTGCCGCGCGAGATCCGCGAGGTCGACGGCGTCGCCGTCCGGGGTGGCGGTCACGCGGCTCCTTCGTCGGCGGGGTTGGTGGATCCCGGCGCGCCCAGCAGGCGCGCGTGTGTGGGCCGGCCGAGTATAGGCGGTGGCCAATGGGCGCGACCGGCGGCCTAGAATGACGCCCGACAGAGGCGTCCGCAGCGGAGCACCCGTGATCGACTTCACGCTCACGGACGAGAACCGGCTCGTCCAGCAGAGCGCCCGCGCCTTCGCCGAGGCGGAGATCCTGCCCCACATTCGCGACTGGGACGCGCGCGGCGAGGTGCACCGCGAGGTCTTCGCCCGGATGGGCGAGCTGGGCTTCCTGGGCGCCCCGATTCCCGAGCGCTACGGCGGTGCCGGCATGGATTACATCAGCTTCGCCATCCTGTGCGAGGAGCTCGAGCGGGCGGACACGGCTTTCCGCGTCGTGCAAAGCGTCCACGTCGGCCTCAATTCCCTCGCCCTCCTCCAGTGGGGGAGCGAGGACCAGCGCCAGCGCTACCTCGTGCCCCAGGCGCGGGGCGAAAAGCTCGCCACGTTCGGGCTCACCGAGCCCGGGGTGGGCACGGACGCCGGCGCACTCCAGACGACGGCCCGACGGCGCGGCGACCGCTACGTCCTCAACGGCCAGAAGATCTGGATCAGCCTGGCGGACATCGCCGACCACTTCCTCGTCTTCGCCACGCTGGACCGGTCGAAGGGTCATCGGGCCATCACGGCCTTCATCGTCGAGCGGGGGTTCCGCGGCCTCTCCACGGCGACGCTGCACGGCAAGCTCGGCATTCGAGCCGGCAACACCGGCGTCATCAACCTCGACGACTGCGAGGTGCCGCTGGAGAATCGCGTGGGCGAGGAGGGCGAGGGCTTCCTCGTCGCGATGAGCGCGATCGACCAGGGCCGCTACACCGTTGCGGCGGGGGCCGTCGGTCTCGGCCACGCCTGCCTGGACGCATCCGTGGCGTACGCCCGCCAGCGGCAGACGTTCGGCGAGGAGATCGGTCACCACCAGCTCGTCAAGCAGATGCTGGCCAACATGGCCCGTGGCACGGAGACGGGGCGCCTCCTCGTGTGGCGAGCCGGCTGGCTGAAGAACCACGGCCGGCGCAACACCCGCGAGACCAGCCTCGCCAAGTGGCACGCCACGGAGCATGCGGTCCAGGCCGCCCTGGACGCGATCCAGGTCCACGGCGCGAACGGCTACAGCAACGAGTTCCCCGTCGAGCGCTACCTGCGCAACGCCAAAGCGGCGGTGATCTACGAGGGGACCAGCCAGCTGCATACGCTCATCCAGGCCGACTACGCGCTCGGTTACCGCGAGGACCGTCCGCTGCGCTGCGAGCCCTGGCCAGCCCAGGGCTTCGAGCGGGGCATCGAACGGGTCCCGGCCTGATCGGCCGGGTAACGCCAGCGGTGAGCGGCGGCACATCGGTCCCGCGATGGTCCGAGCGCGGAATGGCCACTCTGGCTGCCCTGGCCGAGACGTTCGTGCGCGGGACGGCAACCCGGCGGGCCAGCCTCGCGGCCGCTGCGATCGATACCCTCGATCCGGCGCAAGCGCGGCAGCTCCGCCTGGTGCTCCGGCTGCTCGAGTCGCCTGTAGCCGGCCTCGCCCTGGGTGCTGGGCCGATCGCCTTCCGCGACATGGACATGCCCGCCCGGGAGCGCTACCTGCGAGGCTGGGCCGGCTCGCGCCTGGCGCTTCGGCGATCGGGCTTCCAGGCATTCAAGAAGCTGCTGTGCTTCCTGGCCTATGCGGATCCCGGGGATGGCGTCCGGAATCCGCTCTGGCAGGCCATCCGCTACGAGCCGCCCGTCGAGCCGCTCACCGCCGAGGCGACGCCGATCCGTCCGCATCGCCTGCCTGACGGCGATCGGCCGCTCCAGCTCACCGCAGACGTCGTGGTGGTCGGCTCGGGCGCCGGCGGCGGCGTTCTGGCCGCCGAGCTCGCCCGTGCCGGCCGCTCGGTCGTGGTCCTCGAGGCGGGGCCGTTCGTGCCCGAGTCGGAGATGCCGACCGACGAGCTGGCGGCGTACGACCGGATGTACCTGGACCACGGGCTGACCTCGACGTGGGACGGCGCCATCTCGATCCTCGCCGGCTCGGTCGTGGGCGGCGGTACGACCGTCAACTGGATGACGTCGATCCCGGTCCAGCCGCCGGTCCGCGCGGAGTGGGCACGCGACCACGGCGTGGACGGTGTCGACGGCGCCGAGCTGGAGGCCGATCTGGCCGTGCTCGAGCGCGAGCTCGGCCTGCAGGGCCCGCCGAACGTGCCGCCCAAGGACGCGGCGATCCTGCGCGGCGCTGCGACACTCGGCTGGGAAGCCGGAGAGACGCGGCGGAACGGCGTTGGCTGTGGCGACTGCGGATCGTGCCCGTTCGGCTGCCGTCGCGGAGCAAAGCAGGGCGGGCTGCGGGTCCATCTCGCCGAGGCCTGGCGCTGCGGGGCGCGGATCGTCCCCGACGCCACCGTGCAGCGGGTGATTCTCGATCCGTCGGAGTCGGCGCCGGCGACCGGCGTGGAGGCCACCCTCGGCGACGGGCGGAGTCTGCGGGTGGTCGCGCAGCAGACGGTGCTCGCGGCGGGCGCGCTGCGGACGCCGCTGATCCTGGAGCGAAGCGGCCTGCAGCACCCGGCGATCGGCCACCACCTTCGCCTCCACCCGGTCGCGGTCGTGGGGGCGTTCCTGCCCGGCCCCGTGGCGATGTGGTCGGGCACGACTCAGGCGGCGCGCTCGCTGGAGTTCCTCGATCCACGCGAACCGGGCGGTTCCGGATTCGTCGTCGAGTCGGCGCCCGCCCATCCCGGCCTGATCGGGCTCGCCTTTCCGTGGCAGTCGGCGGACGATTTCGCGGAGACCATGCGCCGCATCGACCACGTGGCCCCGCTCATCGCGATCAGCCGCGACCTCGGTTCCGGCCGGGTGCGGTCGCGGCGTGCCGGCGGCGCGCGGATCGACTACCGGCTGGCGGCGACCGAGGTTGCCACCCTGCGCCGCGGCCTGGTGGAGCTGGCCCGGCTGGGCCGTGCTGCCGGCGCCGAGCAGCTGGTCGCGCTTGGCACCCCGGCGGCCTGGTTCGGCGGGAACCCCGCAGGGCGCCGGGAAGATGCCGGGTTCGAGGCGTACCTGGCTCGTCTGGCCGCGTTCGACTTCGCGCCGAACCGGGCGATGGTCTTCTCCGCGCACCAGATGGGCAGCGCCCGGATGGGCTCGGCGCCCGCCGACCATGCCTGCGACGAGCGCGGGCGCGTCTGGACGGAGCGCGGCCGTGTCATCCGCGGACTCTACGTGGGCGACGCCTCACTGTTTCCGACCGCGATCGGCGTCAACCCGATGATCACGGTCATGCTCCTGGCGCGTCGGGTCGCGCGGACGGTCCTGGCCGAGGCCTGATCCGCCGCGGGCGGAAGGCCATCGGCCGGTCGATGGCGGGTGTCCGCTCCCCAGGCATCGCTTCGCTGGCCGCGGGCTCGGTCCGTATTTGGGGCCCGGACCGGCTGCGCGCCGTGACGATGAGGGCCACCGCCGCCACGATCACGACGGCCGCCACGACGGTTCGCGGGGAGATCGGCTCGGCGAGCAGGAGCGCCCCGAGGATGAATGCGACGACAGGGTTGACGTACGCATAGGTGGCGATCTTGGGCAGCGGCGCGACCCGCAGCAGCCAGACGTAGGTCGTGTAGCCGACCAGGCTGCCGACGACGATGAGGTAGGCGAGCGCCCAGGCCGAGTTCGAGCTCACCGCGGCCGGCGAGAATCGGCCCAGCTCGCCGGTCGCCAGGGAGGCGCCGCCCAGCGCAATCGCGCCGCCCAGCATCTGGAAGGCCGTGGCGACGAGCGGGCGACCCGGCAGTTTGGCGCGGTGGGAGGCGTACAGGGAACCTGCCGCCCAGGAGATTGGCGAGAACAGCACGGCCGCCAGGCCTCCCGGATCCAGGCTCAGATTGCCACCGGCCGGCGCCACCAGGATCGCCACACCCACCAGCCCGACCACGATGCCGACGATGACCACCGGCGGCAGCCGCTCGCCGAAGAAGACCCGGCCGAGCACCGCGACCCAGGCCGGCATGAGCGCGATCAGCAGCGCGGTGATGCCCGACGGCACGGTCTGCTCGGCGAGCGCCACCATTCCCATGCCTCCGCCCAGGAGCGCGATCCCCACGACGAGCGAGTCGCGCAGCTGGCGCCGGTTGATGCGGAGCGCGTTCGGGCCCTCGCGAACCGCGCTCCAGGCCAGAAGCAGGCCGCCGGAGATGAGGAACCGCACCGAGCCCATGAGGAAGGCGGGGATCGACTCGACCGAGATCTTGATCCCCAGGTACGTGGAGCCCCACACGAAGTAGAGGGTGATCAGGCCCAACCAGATCGCCAGCGGCGCGGCCGCAGAGCGGCCGGACGATCCGGTGGGCGAACTTGTCATAGTCGAATGGTCCAAGATGTCGATAGCCTACCGGGAATCGATCCGGCTGTCACGCCGCCGCCGCGACCGGCCGGCACTTGCGGCATGGCCTGTAGCCGGCCTGTCGAGCCTGGGCCAGCGACCGGAACTGGACGCGGTGGCGGTCGGTCACCCGGCGTGCCTGGTGGCAGCTGGGCAGGCAGACGACGTTGGTGGTGTCCGAGCCGATATAGCGGATGCCCGCCCGGGCCATCTCTTCGAGCCCGGCCGGGTCCAGGCCCTCCCAGGAGAGCAATGCCCGCTTGTTGGCCGGCCCGCCGAGCGAATACTGGCCAAGGTGTCCGTCGGAGCGCACCACCCGGTGGCAGGGGATCAGCAGGGGAATCGGGTTGTGAGCGAGTGCCGAGCCAACGGCCCGCACGGCGGCCGGCCGGCCGATCTCGGAGGCGATCCAGCCGTACGGCCGAACCTCGCCACGTGGGATCTGCAGCGCCTTGAGGAGGACGGCCCGCTCGAACTCGGTCCGGCCGCGCAGGTCGACCGGGACTCGGGCACGGCGGTCGCCGCCGAGCCGGCGGGCGATGGACGCGGCGAGTCGTGGCGGAAGGCCGGCCGGCGCGCGACGGATCGGTCGGCCGGCCGCGGCCCGGAAGCTTGCCTCGAAGGCGCTCCCACTCTCGGCGCTCGTCAGGGCGGACACGCCTCGGCCGTTCCAGGCGACCCAGACCTCGCCGATCGCCGTCTCCAGGCTCGCGTACTCGTCGGCCAGTCCCGCCGCGACGAGGGTGTTCGGCAGCAACGTGGGCGGGGCCGTGGCACCCAGGTCGTGCAGCGCGGTCTCGATCGCCGCCTCGAGTCGAGCATGGCTCGACCGCTGGATATCGGGCTGTTCGGTCATGCGATCGACTCCTCTCGTTCGGCCGCCTCGATGGCGTGGCGGAGCAGCGCCAGGCCCCGATGGACCTGGGCCTTGACGGTGCCCTCGGGGCGGCCGAGGACTTCACTCATCTCCGGATATGACAGGCCGTCGACGTGACGGAGCACGATCGCCGCGCGGTATCGCACGGGGAGAGCCGCGATCCGGGCCACCCACGCCTCGGCGGATTCGCGTCGGAGAGCGTGCTGCAGGGGCGATTGGGAAGGCGGCGACTGGGCGGCCGTTGTTTGGGCGATCGTCGCACCGCCCGTGTCCGCGAGCTCCGGGCCGAGCGGGGTGGTCGCCAGGTGTCGCCGAACGGCCCGGCTCCGGCAGCGACGGATGACGATGGTCGCCAGCCAGCCCCGCAGCCGCAGCTCTCGGATGCGCGCAGGCTCGTAGCCGGCCAGCGCCCGGTAGGCTCGCAGGAAGGTGTCCTGGGCGACCTCTTCGGCGTCGGACGCGTTGCCCAGCATTCGCAGCGCGATCGTGTACAGGCGATCCTGGTGCGCGCGCACGAGCGCCTCGAAGGCGCCGTCGAGGTCGTCGGCGAGGCGGGCCAGGAGCGCGTCGTCATCCATCAGGTGCACCAACCCGTCCACTCCGGGATCCGTTGCATCCGTCGTCATCCGGCGTCGCCACCTGTTCACCGAACCGCCGAGCGATCGGACGATGGCGAGCCGTCGGATGGCGACGAGCGGTCGAAAGCCCGCCTGCCTCTGGTAGCATGCCCGGGCCTGCCAGGAGGACGACGCGCTGAACGCATCGTACGAGCGCTCGCTCGCCATCGCGGGTCGCCAGGTCCCACTCACGGTCGCGGTGGGCGTTGCCCTGGCGGTCATTGCCTGGGCCCTGATCGTCGCATTCTGCGAGCCGTTCGGGCGACTGTGGGGGACCGGTCAGGACGCCCGCTCGTATTGGGCTCCCAGCCTGGCCGACCCGTACGCCAACGCGAATTGGACGACGCCCAGCGCGTATCCGTACTCGCCGTTCCTCCTCCAGGTGCTCCAGCCGATTCGCATCCTGCCCTGGCAGGCGTTCATCGCGGTCTGGACGGCAATCCTCATCGCGGCCGTGGCCTACCTGACCGGGCCGCGCCTCCTGGCCGTGGGAATCACCTTCGCGGCGATGGAGCTTGCCGGCGGCAACATCGAGCTGCTGCTCGCGGTCGCGATCGTTCTGGGCTTCCGCTGGCCGTCGGCCTGGGCGTTCGTGCTCCTGACGAAGGTGACGCCGGGGATCGGCCTCCTGTGGTTCGTGGTCCGCCGGGAGTGGCGCCCGCTGGCGATCGCGCTCGCGACGACCGCAGCCATCGCCGGCGCCTCCATCCTGGGGGGCCCGGACCGACCGCCGCTGGACCGTCCCGGTCGCCGGCATGCTGGCGCTGCCGGCGCTCTGGTACGGCGGGTTCAGCATGCTGCTGGCCGTCCTGCCGCTCCTCCCGGCTCGCACGTGGGGCGAGCTGACCGCTCGCCTCCGGCAGGGTTGGCACGGCCAGCTTCGACGCTCAGATCCGCCCGGATCTCATCTGGCAGCGCCCTGAGCTCGCCACAAGCGACAGCCCGACCCCACCTGTGGATGCGACAATCCAGCCACGATGCGTTCCGCAGAGCGTTCCGACGAGCTGGCGGCCAGCCTCGGCGGCTTCTACAGCTGCTGGGTTGCCTACCTGGGACTCGAGCTCGGCTTGTTCGAGCGAATCCAGGCGGCCATCCAGATGTGGCCCCGGTCCTTCTCGATGAGAGCCGGCCCGAGTAACTGGGCGGGCAGGTCATGAGCGCGGTCGTGTCCACTCTGGACTACGACCGGATGCTGGAGTTCTTCCGAACGGGCCGGCCGATCCCGGAACGACCGCCGCGCTTCCACCGCGCGATCGAACGAGTCACGGTCCAGGACATCGCGGTCTTCTTCCAGGAGGGATTGGCCGCCCTGCCGGCACTGACCGACCAGCTCAGCCGGGGCATCGACGTGCTCGACGTCGCCTGCGGCGGGGGTCGCTGGCTCACGGCGCTCGCCACGCGATTTCCCAGGACTCGCCTGGTGGGCGTCGAATTCGAACCCGATTCGGTTGCCCGCGCCATGCGGCACGCGAGCAAGGCCGGACTTGCCGACCGGATCCGGATCGAGGCCCGCGAGGTCGCCGACATGACGTTCGATCGTGCGTTCGGTCTCGTCTACCTGCAGGACGCGCTCCACGAGCTGCCGGACCCGGTTGCGGGCCTGCGGCAGTCGTGGGCGGCCGTGGCGCCAGGCGGACAGCTCGTCATCCTCGACTGGTGCCTGCCGTCGGACCCCGACGAGGACCGGACGCTTCAGGGACAGCTGCTGTGGGGGATCCAGCTCGACGAGCTCTACCAGGGCACCCGGATGTTCACGCTCGAGGAGTTCGTGGAGCTCCACGCCGCCGCCGGGGTCCCGGAGCCGACCGTGGTCGAGCTACAATCCGGGGCGACGCTGTTCGTGGTGCCTCGGGCGAGTTGAGGCCGAACTCGCCCAGTTCCTCGCCCGGCTCGGAGATCCTGCGGCGGCCTACGGCGTGACCGTGATCGTGGCGGTCATGAACGCGTGGATCTTGCAGTGGTAGGCCAGCGTCCCGGCCGAAGAGAACGTCTGCTTGTAGGTCGCGCCCTGGGCCAGGTTGTCGCTCGTGGCGCCGCCGGTGTCGAACGTGACCGTGTGGGCCGCGCTGTCCTGATTCGTCCAGGTCACCTCCGTGCCGACCTTGACCGTCAGGGTCGGTGGGTTGAAGGCGAGGTTCTGGATCGTGACGGCAGAAGCGCCGCCCCCGCCGCCGGCGCTCGATGGTGCCGCGGACGCCGGCGCCGCCGTCGCGACCGGGGTGCTGCTGCCGGAGCAGGCGCCGATCGCGAGCGACGCCGCGATGAGGAGGCCGGTGAGCTTCGCAATCCGCACGATTGTGGTTCCTCCGTAATGGGCCAGGCCAAATCGGCAGTCGGATGGCCGTTGGCCGGACGGTGGCTCGCCGAGTCCTATGTCGAACCACGATACGACGCACGTCTGCCTTCGGTTTCAGAGTGCGATGCCGTGCGCAGGCGAGTTGGTCCCTGCCGACCGGAACGGTCGTAGCATGCATCCCATGGGCCCGATCTTCCGTCTCGCCGTGCGGAGCCTTGGCCTGGGCGCGCTGATGGCGATGACGACCCGGAATGCCCTGGCACACGGTGTCGGGGCTCCGGAGCCGACGCTGCTGATCGCACTCACCACCTGGTCCCCTGATCCCCTGCCGTGGACTGCCGTGCTCGTGGCGGCCGGCGGCTACCTGATCGCCGTTCGGCACGTAAACGGCGCGCATCCGCGGGTACCAGTTCCCCGCTGGCAGGTGGATGCTTGGCTCGCCGGGCTCGTGGCCATCCTGGTCGCGCTGGTGTCGGCCGCCGACGTGTACGCCGGCGACCTCCTGACCGTGCACATGGTCCAGCACCTGTTGCTGGCGATGGTGGCACCGGCGCTCCTGGCACTCGGCGCCCCGGTCACGCTCGTCCTGCGGATCGCCAGCCCGCGGGCACGGCATCGTCTGATCCTGCCGGTGCTCCACTCCCGGGTCGTGCGCCTGATCGCCTCCCCGCTCGTCGCTTGGCCGGTCTTCGCGATCGCGATGTGGCTCACGCACTTCAGCCCGCTGTACGACGTGGCGCTCGAGGATCCGATGCTGCACGTTGTCGAGCACCTGGTCTACCTCGTATCCGGCTTGCTCTTCTGGTGGCCGGTGGTGGCCGCGGACCCGAGCCCGTGGCGCCTGGGATATGGAGCGCGGCTTGCGTACGTCGGGCTCCAGATGCCGGTCAACGCAGCCGTGGGGTTAGCGATCTACTTCGCCCCGACCGTCCTCTACCCGCACTACGCGACGATCGAGCGCTCGTGGGGCCCGGACGCGCTCAGCGACCAGCAGATCGGCGGCGTCTTGATGTGGGGAGCGGGCGACCTGCTGCTCCTCGTCGCCGTCGCTGCGCTCGTTGCGGCGTGGATGCGTGCCGACGCCCGCCGGAGCCGTCGGTCAGATGCCCGCTCGTCGGCCGCGCTGGCCGCTGAGGCCGCCGGCCGCGCCGGCGAGCATGCGCCGCCCAACTGAGGGTCAGCGCGTGCGGACGGCCTCCAGAATGGATCGCCCGCTCTCTAGAGCACGTACAGCGTCGAGAACAGGAAGAGCCACACGGCGTCGACGAAGTGCCAGTAGTAGCTCACGGCCTCGACCGCCGTGTGACGATCGGCCGAAACAAGCCCGCGACGTACGCGGTTCGCAACGATCCCGATGAGGCCTAGGCCGGCGAGCACGTGAGCCCCGTGAAAGCCGGTGAGGGTGTAGAAGGTCGACCCGAAAATCCCGGCGTCGAGGCCAAAGCCGTTCGTCGCAAACTCGTAGCCCTGGATCACGATGAAGATCCCGCCCAGGACCAGCGTGAGCCCGAGCCGGCGCAGCGTCTGCAGACGGTCTCCGCGGCGAGCCGAGCGGACCGCCCATTGCATCGTTCCGCTCGATGAGACCAGCAGCAGGGTATTGAGGCCCGGCAGCAGCAGCTCGGGCCGCTCGATGTGCCCTAGCGGCGGCCACCCCGGGCTCTCGGAGCGGACCACGAAGTAGGCGGCGAAGAGCGCGCCGAAGAGCATCACCTCCGACAGGATGGCGAGCTTGACGCCGAGCAGGACGTTGCCCTGTGCGGCGGCCGTGTCCGGGCTGTGCGATCCGACCCCCGAGTGTGCGCTCACGGGGCCGATCGACCCTCCGCCGGGGCCGCGCCACGGCTGCCGTACTGGTACGGGGTGGCGGTGACGGTCGGGATCTGGTCGAAGTTGTCGACTGGTGGCGGCGAGGCAACTTGCCATTCCAGGGTCTGGGCGCGCCAGGGGTTGGACGCTGCCTGCGGGCCCCGGCGCCACGATCGGACCATGTTGAAGACGAAGACCGCCACCGAGAGCGCGATGTTGAGAGCGGCGATGCTGACGAACAGGTTCACCGGGCCGAGGTCGGCGGGATAATCCGCCACTCGCCGGCGCATCCCCTCGATCCCGAGCCAGAACATGGGGAGGAAGGTCGCGTTAAAGGCGAGGGTGAACCACCAGAAGTGGAGCCGACCCAGACGCTCGCTATACATC
>WNFV01008799.1_pt1 | contig 21883 bp, 20 predicted proteins | sample 5400101 | NCBI WGS metagenome assembly WNFV01 (sample SAMN13153361, study PRJNA577476) | soil metagenome | isolation source: 115 cm soil or saprolite under grassland replicate 1 | place: USA:California | collected 2016-06-15 | reverse complement strand
TCGGCCGCGTCTATGACTCGGCGCGTGCCCAGAGTGTGAGCAGCGAGCGCGAAAGGCGCTCGGGCTCGATCCGGTGTGGCGGATCGAAGTGGTGGCGCTCCGGGAACGTCTCGACGCTGAAGTCGGAGAAGATCGTGGCCAGTCGCTCCGCCATTCGGCTGAAGTAGTCAGGGTTGCTGCGACCGCCGAGCGCGAAGTAGACCGGTCTATCGAACGCCCGCAGCGCTTCGAGGTCGAGGTCGCCGTGATCGAACGCGTGAATGAACGCGCGCAGACCCGCGGGCCGCTTCGCCATCCACGCTGGGGGCGGTCCCTCGGGAGGCGGCGGTGGTTCGACCCCAGGGGCCAGCTGCAGCCGGACGAACCCCGCCATGAACTGGTCGGGCGGTAGCGGCTCGAGCGCTCGGAAGCGCTGAAACAGCTCCTCCTCCGGCGGAGTTCGCTCGTTGCCCGCCCAGGCCGGTTCCAGGAGCGCCAAGCTCAGAAGTCGCTCGCCGTGCAGGGCGGTGAAGGCCAACGAGGAGGCGCCGCCGCCCGAGTAGCCGACCAGATGGAAACGATCGAAGCCGTGAGCGTCGGCCTCGCGGAGAATCCCCTGCGCCTCGGTACCGAGGCTGAAGTCAGGCGGCGGCCGATCGCCGGAATACACCTCGAGATCCTTCGCGACCGCATCAACGCGGTCGCCCAGGGTCGCCAGCAACGCCGCGTAGGCCTGCTCGGCCGGCACTACCCCACCGGGCAACAGTATGACGCGATGGCCATTCGCCACGCGCCCGATCCTATGCGCGCTTGGAGACACGGGACGCCGCATACAAGCTGGCGCCGATATCGTCGACGAGTGGGACCGGACAAAGACGCCGAGAGTGGCTCACGACCTACCGGCGGCCTTACCGAGGTCGAGCGTGTCGGCGAGACCATCCGTCGCACCGCGGGTCCCTGGACACCTGCCGTGCGCGCCTTGCTTGCTCACCTGGAGCGGGTTGGATTCGAGGGAGCGCCGCGTCCGCTCGGGATCGACAATGAGGGCCGCGAAGTACTCAGCTTCGTGACCGGAGGTGGTCCGTCTCACGCCGACGACGAGCTCGCACGTGTCGCGCGGCTCATACGCTCGTTACACGATTCCACTGAGTCGTTCGAGGCGCTGCCTGATGCCGAATGGCAGTTCATGGTCGGCGCGCCCCGACGAGGCGACGTCGTCTGCCACAACGATCTTTCTCCTGACAACACGATCTATGGCCCCGAACACACGCCCCGCGCATTCATCGATTGGGACCTCGCTGCGCCGGCACCCCGCATCTGGGATGTAGCGTGGGCGGTCTACCGATTCGTCCCCCTCTACGACGATGCAACCTGCGAGCGACTCGGCCATCCGATTCGCTCACGCTCCGCACGGCTGAGAATCTTCTGCGATGCCTATGAGCTCGATGCCCAAGAAGCGCTGCTTCCGACGGTGTGTCAGCGCATTCGCGCCCTCTACGACACGGCGCAGTCGTGGGGTGAAGCAGGACGGCCGGGTTGGCGCGAGGTCTGGCACGACACGCGCGGCGAGCAATGGCTACGCGGACTGCGCTACGTCGAGGCGGAGCGTGGCGAGTGGGAGCGGGAACTCGTCGGCGGCTAGGACTACTTCGATGCTCGTGGTGCTCAGCGGACTTCCCGGCTCCGGAAAGACAACGATCGGAAGAGCCGTCGCCGAGATGCTGGCAGCCGCCTACGTCCGGATCGATGCGCTTGAAGCAGCGATGTGGCGGGCAGGCATCGCCCGCGAGCAACCCACCGGTTTAGCCGCCTACGTGGTCGCCGAAGCCGTCGCTGAAGGGTGCCTGCATGCTGGCTCGAGCGTCGTCGTGGATGCCGTCAACGCGGTCGAGGCTGCCCGGCAAACCTGGCGCAACCTCGCAGCGCGGACGCACAATCCGCTCCGAATCATCGAGGTCATCTGTTCCGATGCAGCCGAACACCGCCGCCGCGTCGAGGCACGAAGCGTCGACCTGGAAGGCCATTACGTCCCAACCTGGGCAGACGTTGTCGGGCGCGAGTACGAACCCTGGCAGGAGTCGCGCCTCGTCGTCGACACGAGCCAATCTCCAGCCGAATGCCGTCTCCAGATCGAGGAGTACCTCAAGGAGGAATCGCCCTGACCGAGGTCAGGCGGGTGGGCGCACGACGGAGAAGCTGGCGCAGGCGAAGTCGCCGTTCCGTCCCAGCTCGTCCAGACTGAGCTCGATCCGCCGCGGCAGCAGAGGCGCACCCCCGCCCAGGGTGACCGGTGCGATCGAGACGATGACCTCGTCCAGCAGGCCCAGGTCGGCGAACTGACCGGCCAGGTCTCCCCCGCCGACGATCCAGACATTCCGGTCGCCGGCGGCGCCGACCATCTCGTTGTGCACGGTTGCGATGTCCGCGCTGGTGAACTCGATTCGCGAGTCGGGGACGACCGGCAGCTGCCGGTGCGTGAAGACCCAGCACGGGATCTCGTACGGCCACTTCCACTCCGCCGGATTCTTGTCCGCGAACTCGTGGTCGAGGATCCATTCGTAGGTCGTCGAGCCCATCGCCATGGCACCGACGCCGGCGATGAACTCGCCGTAATTCAACGGCCCGTCCTCCTCGCGCTTCCGCGTAAACAGCCAGTCCAGCGAGTTGTCGGGGTCGGCGATGAAGCCGTCGAGGCTCGTCGCCGTGTAGTACTGAGTGAGGCTCACGCTGCAGCAGCGTAGAGGTCTGGCCGGGTGGGCGAGCGTTCGGGAACCGCCTCAGACCGGCGGCAATAGACTCGCTCGATGCTGTTTGAGCCGGAAGCGCACGAGGCACCCTCGAATGAACCGTGGAGTGCCGAAAGGGTGCGAACGGCGATCGCCTCGATCGTTGCCGACGCGGAGAGTGCATTCGACGACGGGTGGCCGACGCATCCACAGGACGCCGACAACGAGGACGACGCGCGCACGCGGTTCCGGACGGTGTATCTCGGCGGTGCGGGGGTCGTGGCTGCGCTCCACCGCCTCGCGGGGCGTGGCTTGGTCGAATTACGACGGGACTATGTTCCGTATCTGGAGCGTTCGCTCGAAGCCCAGCCAGATTTTCCTCACCAGGGCGCCGAGAGCAGCCTGTGGATGGGCGAGACGGGAATCCGGCTGGTGTTACAACGGCTCGCGCCTTCGCAGGCGAATCTCGAGCGGCTGTCCGAGCTGATCGCGGCGAACGAGCGCGACGAGCGTTGCGAAGTAATGTGGGGCAGTCCCGGCACGATTCTCGCCGGTCGCGAACTCGGGCTCGACGTGACGGCGAGCGTCGAGTGGTTGCAGGGCCGACGGGACGCGGACGGCCTGTGGACGCAGCAACTGGCGGGGCAGAGCGGGCGCTATCTCGGTCCGGCACACGGGTTCGCAGGGTGTGTGCTTGCGCTCGGCGATGGCGCCGGCGTCTCGGAGACGCTCCGGCGCTTTGCCGTCGAGGAGGGTGGGCTCGTCAACTGGCCGCCGGTCACGGGGATGCGACTCGACGAAAACGGCGACGGTCAAATCCGCACGCAATGGTGCCACGGCGCGCCAGGGATCGTCGCGACGCTCACTCACATCCTTGACGAGGAGCTCGCGGTCGCAGGCGGCGAGTTGGCGTGGCGTGCTGGGCCCCTGCGAAAGGGCGCAAACCTCTGCCACGGCACAGCGGGGAACGGATACGCATTCCTGGCGCTGCTCGAGCACACGGGAGACGAACGGTGGCTCATGCGAGCGCGCGCGTTCGCGATGCACGCTGCAGGTCAAGTCGAGCACAGCCGCTCGGACTACGGGCACGGCCGCTACACGCTCTGGACGGGCGACCTCGGCACTGCCCTCTACCTCGCCGACTGCACCGATGGTCGAGGGGGAGCTACCCCTCCCATAGGACGATCATCCGTCGAGGTTGTCTTTTCCCTCGTCCGCCGTTCGTCTTAGAGGCGACCAAGCTCCACGAAAGGAGGAAGCGATGAAGTACATGCTGCTGATCCAATTCGGCGACGCCCCGACGCCGTACTCGCCGGACAAATGGGAGCGCCTGTCTGAGGACGAGCAGAAGGCGATCTATGGGGCCTACCAGGAGATCAACGAGACTCCTGGCGTCACCCCGTCTGGCGTCCAGCTGCAGCCCGCCGAGGCGGCCACCACGGTGCGGGTTCGGGACGGCGAGACACTGATCACCGATGGGCCGTTCGTCACCATCAAGGAGGCGCTCGCTGGCTGGCTCGTGTTCGAGGCCGACGACATCGACGCCGCGATCGAGCTCGCGTCGCGCATTCCGGCGGCGCGCATGGGCGGTGCGGTGGAGGTGCGTCCGGTCGTGGAGCAATAGCGATCCTCGAGCAGGTTTTCCGCGACGAGTGGGGCCGCGTCCTCGCCGGCCTGATCGGCTTCCTCGGCGACTTCGACCTCGCCGAGGAAGCCGCCCAGGAAGCGTTTGCGGTCGCCGCCGAGCGCTGGCCTCGCGACGGGATGCCCGCCAATCCGCGCGCCTGGCTGATGACGACGGCGCGCAACCTCGCGATCGACCGCATCCGCCGCGATCGCACGCTCACGGCCAAGACCCGCTTGCTCGACGTGCCGCAAACGATGGAGGACGAAGTGGACGAGACGACGATTCCTGACGAGCGGCTCGAGCTCGTCTTCACCTGCTGCCATCCGGCACTCGCGCTCGACGCCCAGGTCGCGCTCACGCTGCGGACGCTCGGCGGTCTGAGGACGGAGGAAATCGCCCGCGCCTTCCTCGTCCCCGAGGCGACCATGGCCAAGCGGCTCGTCCGCGCGAAGGGCAAGATCAAGGCGGCCGGGATCCCCTTTCGAGTGCCGCCGGCTCATCTGCTCCCCGACCGCCTCGCCGCCGTGCTTGCGGTCGTCTACCTGATCTTCAACGAGGGCTACGGCGGCCGGGGAGAGCTCGCGGCCGAGGCGATCCGGCTCGGGCGCACGCTAGCCGAGCTGATGCCCGACGAGCCTGAGGTGCACGGACTGCTGGCGCTGATGCTGATGAACGACGCCCGGCGCGACGCACGATTCGCTGACGGCACGGTCGTCCTCCTCCGCGACCAGGATCGATCGCTCTGGGACTTCGACCAGATCGAGGAGGGGCGCGCCACGCTCGAGCGCGCGCTGGCGCTCGGCGGCCGCGACCCCTACGTGCTGCAGGCGGCGATCGCGGCCCTGCACCTAGACGAGCCCCAGGACTGGCCGCAGATCGCCGCTCTGTACGGCGAGCTCGCCCGCCTCACGGGCTCGCCCGTCGTCGAGCTCAACCGGGCTGCCGCGATCGCCGAAGCAGGCGAGGTCGAGGCCGCGCTCGCCCTCATCGAGCGCCTCGAGCTCGACCAATACCATTACCTGCACGCGACGCGCGCGGACCTGCTGCGCCGGCTGGATCGCGTCGAAGATGCCCGTGCGGCCTACGAGCGCGCCCTCGAGCTCGTTCACTCGGACGCCGAGCGGCGCTTTCTCGAGCGACGGCTCGCGGAGCTCGACGCGTGACCCGCTCTGGAGGACCGTCGGACACGGCGGTTGGTGGATCTCGGTCGAATCTCGAGCGGCCTGTTAGCTGCTCCTGAAGCCCTTATCCGGCCCTCCGAAGACCTCGGAGCTCGTACGCCGTGACGGGCCGAGCGAAGCCCCTCAGCTCGAGCTCGCCGAAGAGAGCCGCATCGACCGCTTCCTCGACGGCTCCGAAGACGCGTTGGCCGATCAGGATCTGACCCCCCGCGGCGCGCGTGCTAAGCCGGGAGGCGAGGTTCGTCACCGGCCCGAGCGCGCCGTAGTCATAGCGGCCTTCGAAGCCGATCCGGCCAAGCGTCGCGTAACCCGCCTCGATTCCGATTCCGAGATCGAGCTGTATCCCACGCTTCCGCCACACCTGCGCCAGGTCCGCGAACCGCTCCTGGGCGGCAAGCGCAAGCCGAATCGCCTGGAGCTCGTGATCTTCGACGGCGAGCGGGTCGTTGAAGAACACCATCACGCCGTCGCCCGCAAAGTGCTCGAGCGTCCCGTCGTAGGCGGGGATCAGCTCGCCGAGCGTCTCGTGGTACATGCGTAGCACTTCGAACAGCTCTTCCGGCGCAGCGGTCTCGGCGAACGCCGTGAAGCCCCGGAGGTCGCAAAAGAGGCAGGAGATGTACGCACGGTGGCCGGCGAGCAGCTGCTCGCCCTGCTTCGAGGAGATGAGCTCGGCGACCTGCGACAAAGCGGGACATCTCCGTCCGCTGCCGCTCGACGGCGTCAATCAGCTGCGTGTTCGCGATCGCGATCGCCGCCTGGTCGGCGAATGTCTTGACGAGCTCCACCTGCTCGTCGGCGAACGGTCCGGGGACATTGCGGCCGACCGCGATGGCCCCGATCAGCTCGTCGTCGAGAACAATCGGAACGCCGAGCAACGCGCGATATCCGACCATGCGCTGTGCCTCGAATGAGTAATCGGGGTCCACCAAGACGTCAGGGATCTGCACCGACTCACCGGCAAGCGCTACCCGGCCGACGACGGTCGTCCGGTCACGGGCGTGCGGATGTTCCTCTGCGTATTCGTAGGCCGCTTGCAGGTCGCCGCTCTCTGAGAAGATCCGAAAGAGATCGCCTTCCGCCAGGTAAAGCTGGGCGTGCTCGCCGTGACAGAGCCTTTTCGCGGCGCCAACGATCTCGTCCAGCACCGGCTGCAGTCCTTCGGAACTCGCGACTGCGCGAAGAACGTCGCTGATCGCCCGCTGCTGCTCGCGCAGGTTCTCGTTATCCCGAACAAGCTCGTCAACGTCTCGCATCACGCGCTCGCCCACGGCGCGGACTTTACGACCTGCTGCCCGACCCCGTCGACGCGCGGCTTCCCCGGCGAGCAAAACAAAAGTCGTGTCGCTACGTCGGCGATGCGTAGGCGAGCGCCAACGTCGCTCGCAGAAGAAAACGCGCAAACCGAACTGCTCGGCCGCCGACGCCGCACGGCCGCACGACGATACGTCGAGGAGACTCCGGGGCGCCTTATCTCAATCCCGAAACGACAAAAGATCCGCCGAAGCGGGCCTTTCGAGCAGCGGGGTGGGATTTGGACACATTTCGCCGACCGGCTCCCATACCGCCTCGTCGAGGTCCGGCCGCTGGCGAGCGCGCGGGATTTGGTCACACGCGCGGCGGGTCGACCGCGGCCTCGGTGACATGGTAGTAGCCGACCCCCGCTCGGGCGCTCACCTGCACCACTCCTTCGACATCCGGCGCGGCAACCATCCAGACGTATGTCTCCTCGTCGACGAGCGCGAAGGATCCCCGCCATTGGAGCGAGATCCCTTCTCGCCGCAGCCCTGTGACGGCCGCTCGAAGGCGCGACGACAACGCCGTTGCGGCCGCTTCGTCGAGCTTCGGGCGTAGCTCTCGACGAAGAACGCTCGCTCGCCTTCCGCTGCCATTCGAGCGAACGTACGGCGAGCGGGGACGCGGCGCGTCGGGGGAAACCCGACAAGTTGTTACTCGTCGGCGATCGAGAGCGTCCCCTCCGCGACGCGGCGGGCCAGCTCGGTGCGCGAGCGCATGCCGACCTTGCGGTAGATCCGGGTTAGATGCGCCTCGACGGTCGCCACCGTCGTGAAGAGCTGCGCGGCCACCTCGCGGTTGGTCCGCCCTGCCGCCACGAGCGCCGCGACGCGCCGCTCAGCGCTCGTCAGCTCGCGGTCGCGCCGCGGCCGCGGGCTCGCCCGTCGCAGCTCCTTCTCGGCGCGCTCGACCCAGAGCTGCGCTCCGAGCTCGACGAAGACGGCCTTCGCGGCCTCGAGCTTCTCCGCCGCGCGGCGTCGCTCGCCCAGTCGGCGCAGCGCGTCGCCGGCGATCAACAGCGCGCGAGCCCGGTCAAGCGGGAAGCCCGAGGTCTGGAACTCGCCGGCTGACTCGTCGGCTACGCCGAGCGCTCTCTCGGTCTCGCCTCGCGCGAGCTGGAGTAGCGCCCTGGACCGAAGCACCGCCGAGCCCGCCCACCGGTGCCCAGCCTTCGCCTCCGCGACGAGCGCCGCCAGAAGCTCCTCGGCCTCCTCGAGCCGGCCGAGTGCTACGAGCGCCTCGACGGCATCGGCCACCGCAGGCATGACCTCCCGGTTGCGCCGGCTCGGTTGCGGCAGCGTGCGAGGGATATCCTCGAGCGCTTCACAGGCGCGTGGGGGCTCGCCGCGGGAGAGCTCGAGGAAGCCGCGCACCCACCGGTTCACCGCCGCGAAGTAGGGCCAGTGCATCCTGTCGCCGTGGGCTGCCGCTTCGGACAGGAGCCGGCGAGACTCGTCGACACGGCCGCGGAGTGCGGCGAGTCGCCCCTTGCTCAGCAGGGTGAAGGACTTGGCATAAAGGTCATCACCGTCGACGGCGACCTCCCAGGCGTCCTCGAGATGTTGCTCGGCGAGCTGCCAGTTGCCCGCGCGGCACTCGAGGTCGGCGAGGTCTACCACGATGCGCCAGCGCTCGGGCTCCATCCCCCTGCGAAGCATCGCGTCGAGCTCAGCCGCGAGCATTTCGCGCGCGCCGTCAAGGTCGCCGTCCCGCAGCAATGCTCGTCCAGCATTTCCGCGCGGTGTCGGCCAGTAGGGGAGCGTTCCATGGTCGTCGGCGAGCGCGACCGAGCGCTGCCGCAGAGCCGGCTCGGGGCGTCCAGCCTGGTCCGCCCGGGAGGCGACGACGGCGAGAGCGGTGGCGAGGAGGGCCGGATCTTCGATCTCTTCGGCCGCCGCGAGCGCCTGTCGTGCCGACTGCTCGCTCGCGACGACATCCTCCCGATATAGCTGGTAGGAGCTCAGGACCAGCAGAGCGCGGGCACGCAGGGCGAGGTCCTCACCGACATACTCGAGCGCCTCCTCGGCTGCCGGCCCGATGATCTCGAGATCGTGATCCACCGTGATTCGCAGCAGCAACGCCCGCGCACGGCGCGGTCCTGCGATGCCTCGTGCGAGGGCTTCGTCGAGGTAGGCGGACGCATCGGTGGTCCGGCCGGAATCCGCGAGGTAGCCCACAACCGCGAGCCCGCGGTCGTCACGATCCGCGACTTGGGCCGGCGGGGTCAGGCGGACCGCCTGCTGCGCGAACTCGGCCGCCGCGGCGGGCGCACCCCGTGCCCTGGCGCGCGCAGCGGCCTTGTCCAGAAGCGCCGCGACGTCCGCGTCCGGCCCGGCGGCGGCGAGCGCCAGGTGCCGGGCCCGCTCCTCGAGATCGTGCGAGACGGCCGCCACACGGGCGTGCAGGGCGCGGCGCTGTCCCGCCGGCAGGGCGGCGTAGACCGCGGACGCGAGCAGGGGAGGGGGGAAGCGGATGACGCCGTCGTCGCCGAGCGTGACGGCCCCAAGCTCGGACGCCTCGTCCAGCAATGCGCCTGCGCCGGCGTCGATCGCCGCGAGCAGCGACGGCGTCGGACGCTCGACGGCCGCGACGAGCGCGAGCAGCGGGCGCAGCTCCGGCGGATACCCGGCGACGCGCTCGCGCACCAGCTCGTCCAGCGACGCCGGCATCGGTAAGGGACCGAACTGCGGCCCGCCGCGCCCCGTGACCGATCGCGCGAACTCGAGCGCGAACATCGGATTGCCGCCCGACGCCGAATGGACCCGGGCAAGCGCCGGACGCGGAATACGCACGTCGAGGCGAGAGCGAACGAGCTGGTGGAGGGCGCCGACGCTTAGCGCGCCGAGCTCGATCTCCTCGACCCGTTCGTCGAGGGCCCGCCGGAGATCGAGCGGATCTCGTCCATCGCCTCGTTGAGTCGTGAGGACTCCGATCGGCCCTTCGCCGAGCCGCCTGGCGGCGAACGAGACGACGGCCTGCGACTGCGGATCGAGCCACTGGACGTCGTCGACGGCGAGGAGCACCGGCTCGCGGCGCGCGAGTGCGTGGAGCAACGCGACGAAGGCGCGCGGCAGCGCGATCGAGTCGGGGCGCGCGAGGGGCTTCGAAACCGACCGCGACCGCGAGCGCAGCCCGCTGAGCCTCGGTCAGCTCATCGGCGGCGCCGGCGAGAGCCTCATCTACGAGGTCGGCGAGGCCCCCGAGCGCCAGCGGCATCTCCGCCTCGACGCAACGCGTCGTCAGGATCCTGATCCCGGCCCCCTCGGCAGCCTCGACCGCGGCGCGCCACAACAGTGTCTTCCCGATCCCTGCCTCGCCGCGGATCGCCGCACCCCGCGGCCTATCCGGCACGGCCTCGACGAACCGGAGCAGCCGGCGGAGCTCCTCCTCGCGGCCGACGAGCTCCAAGCCGGATGCGACCGTCACCCGTCGATTGTGGCCCACTCGTCGCGAGATCTCCAAGCAGCCAATGGGCGAAATGTGGGGGTTTCCTCGATGCGACGAGACGTCCTCACGGCGCAATCTGGACGTGACGGGCCAAGCAAGCCAGAGAAAGGAAGGATGCGATGGCAGAAACGAGCAAACGGTGGCGCACGATCGTGGCGCTGCTGACGATGGCGGGAGCAGTCGCAGTTCTAAGCGCCTTCGCCGCGCCCGCCCAGGCCGAGGGCGTGACACCTGAGACGCTCGCGGCACAGGGCTGGACCTGCTTTCCGACTCCTCCGTTCGTCAGTCCGCCAAGAATCTCGTGCGCTCCTGACGTTCGACTTGGCCGGGAACTTCGATGGCACGGTGTACCTCATCCGCGCCGACCTCTACAGGGGGCAGCCGTGTGGGCCGTCCGGAGATCCTTACGTCTTCCGCGCACTCATCGGCTACTACGAGTGCCTGCGGATCTAGCGACGCGGGACGGCGCCATGACGTAAACGAAAAGGCCCTGCAGTGCAGGGCCTTTTCAATAGCGGGGGCAGGATTTTGAACCTGCGCCGCCGCGCTCAGCCGAGCGAGTCGAGGGCCAGCGCGACGGCCTCGTCGGCCGTCAGCAGGCGGCCTTGCTCCCAGGCCTCGGCGAAAGCAGATTCGTCCAGTTGCGCACGGACCGCAGTGAGTGTCTCTTCGTTCATCTGCGCAAGCCATGGGCGCAAGCCTGCTCCGAGCTCCTCGTGCAGGGCCTCCGAGCTGGACAGGAGCCGGGCAGCCGTTCCCGGTCTTTGGACGGAGGCGAGGACGCGGGCGACGCGGCAGAGGCCTCTCGCGATCCCAATTGGATCTCCGAGGTCGCGGTGGATGCGGTGGCTCTCCTTCAGCATCGAGATTGCGTCGTCGACCCGCCCGTCGTCGACGGCGATCATCGCCAGCGCACCGAGGGTCGACGCTTCGATGTGCTCGTTGCCGAGCGCACGCGCCCGACGAAGGTTGTCCTCGTGCAGTGCTCGGCCGCGTTCGCGGTCGCCGAGCCTGTAGCACATCCACGCAAGCATGCGAGTCGCCACGAGCGCGTATTGCTGGTCGCCGAGCTCGCGGAATTGTCGTGCGCTTTCGTCGAAGAGCTGCTGAGCCATTGCGAAATCGTCTCCATCGGCGACGGCGAGGCCGAGCAAGAATCCGGACTCCGCGGTGCCCCATGCATCCCCGAGCATGCGATGGAGCGCGAGCCCCTCCTCGGCCCGAAGCGTCGCCGTCGTAGCGTCTCCGAGACTGACCGCCATGTCGGCCGCTCCATTGAGCGCTTTGGCACGGGCCGCCGTCGGACGATTGTCGCTGCGGAGCGCATTCTCGAGCCGACGGCGGCCCTCCGGAAGATGGCCCTTCTCGTCCCAGAACCGCGACAGGGCTCCGGCCAGCCGCAAGGCAAGTTCGCTCGCGCCTGCGGCCCCGAACCGGTCGAGAGCGCCTCGCAGATTGTCGTGCTCGCGCTCCAGCCGGTCGAGCCACTCGCGCGAATACGCGCGCAGGTTCGGCTCCGCCTCCTCCGCGAGCGCCAGGAAGTGCTGAGCGTGGCGCTGCCGCAACCCGTCGGCTTCTCCAGAGGCCTCGAGCCGCTCGGCTGCGTACTCACGGATCGTCTCCAACATCCAGAACCGCTCCTCCGTGTGGCGGAGGAGGTTCTTGTCAACGAGCGACTGGAGGATGTCGAGATCGGCGTCGGCAACCTCCTCTGCCGCCGCGAGCGACCATCCGCCAGAGAAGACCGCGAGACGGGCGAACAGGCGCCTCTCCTCCTCATCGAGCAGGTCAAACGACCACTCGATCGTCGCTCGTAGCGTCTGCTGGCGGGGATCCGCGTCCCGCCCGCCCTTGAGCAGGTCGAGTCGCTGAGCGAGCCGCTCGAGGATCTGCTTCGGCGAGAGCACGCTTGCCCGGCCGGCGGCGAGTTCGAGCGCGAGCGGGAGGTTATCGAGCGCCCGGCAAAGTTCGTAGGTGGCCTCGTCCGGTTCCGCCCGTGCCCGAGCACAGAAGAGCTCGACCGCCTCCGGCTCCACGAGCGGAAGCACCGGGTACTCGACCTCGCCCCTGACGCGCAAGAGCTCACGGCTCGTGACGAGCAGTTTGAGATTGCGGCAGGTCTCGACGAGCGAGGCGAGCTCGGGTGCCGCCTCGACCAGGTGTTCGAGGTTGTCGAGCAGCAGCAGCAGTTCACGCTCGCCGATGTGCTCCGCGAGACCGTCCTGGGCCCCGAGCGTCTGCGCGATCGTCTCGACGACGAGCGCCGGATCGCGCAGCGGAGCAAGGCCGACCCAGAACACGCCTGCCTTGAACTTCGGCACGAGCTCCACTGCAGCCTCGATGGCGAGGCGCGTCTTGCCCGAGCCGCCCGGGCCCGTCAACGTGAGCAGGCGCGCGCCCCGTTGAAGCAGAGCTGCGACTTCCTCCACCTCCTCGTCCCTGCCCACGAAGGAGCTCGCAGGGCGCGGGAGGTTCGTGTTCGAGATCGTCTTGAGCGGAGGGAAGCGTTCCGAACCGAGCTGGAAGATCCCGACCGGGTCTCGGAAGTCCTTGAGGCGGTGCTCGCCGAGATCCGTCAGCTCGACCTCGACGAGCTCGCGCGTCTCCTTCGAGAGCAGCACTTGGCCGCCGTGGCCCGAGGCGGCGATGCGGGCTCCGAGATGGACGTCCTTGCCTACGTAGCCCTCTTCGGCCAGGTGCGGAGTGCCGGTATGGATGCCGATCCGAACCCGGATCGGGCCGGAGGCAAGCTCTAACGTCGCCGCCGCCGCCGCGTCGAGCGCGCCCCGAACGGTCGGGAAGACGACGAAGAACGCGTCCCCCTGGGTGTCGACCTCGACCCCGCCGTGCGCGCTGAAGGCCTGGCGCAAGATGCGGCGGTGCTCAGCAAGCGCCTGCGCGTAGCCCTCAGCGCCGAGCTCGTGCAAGAGCTTCGTCGAACCCTCGACGTCGGTGAAGAAGAAGGTGACGGTTCCCAAGGGGAGATCGCGCCGCACAGGCGTCATGATGCGCCAGCGCGAGTTGTCTGTCACTGAGCGGGCTGTGGGCGATTGCCGAGAACGTCCGGTTGGCCAACCAGCGTCGCAGGTTCATGGCGTCCCCTCTGTTTCTGGCAAAGAAGAGCCCCCGCAAAGCGGGGGCCCGATAGCGGGGGGCACGACTTGAACCTGCGACCTCCGGCTTATGAGACGTCTGTTTCCAGGTTAGGTGACTCAGACCCGGCTTGATTAGGCGGTAGCAGATCAGGTGAGGTCTGCTCAGATCAGCTCAGACCGGGCAAAAGTTCACGCAAAGTTTTCGCGTAGTCCACCCGCGCCAGGGCAGGAGTTGCGCGCTCACAGCGCGACCCGAGCGACAACGTCGCGAAGGTTCTCCCCGGATTGGGACTACACTGCGGAGCTTCTTCGGCCGAAACAGTCATTGACGCCGAACGGATCCGGAACGAAAGGACAAGCCGTCATGGAACCGAGAAAGCTGATCACGACGTTCGCTGCCCTCGCGCTGCTCGCAGGAGCAGGCGTCGCCGGGGCATTTGCAGGGAGCCCCGCGGCTGCGCCGGCCACGACGACGACCGCCTGCACCGATCAGGATCAGCAGGGCGAGAATGAAGAGGCGGAAGCGGCGACCGAAGTCGAGCAGGCCGCGACCGAGGTCGAGCAGGAGGCCACTCGCGAGCAGGCCGACGACCAGAACGGCGATGACCAGCCCGGCGAGCCGGGCGACGAGCAGGGCGAAAACGAAGACTGCGACTAGCCCCGCGCGCGGGCTTTCAGTCGGCCGGCAAGTCCTCCTTGTCCTGAGTTGCCTTGCCGCACTCGCGCTCTCGGTTCCCACTGCCGCGGTCGCAAGCGACGCGACCCTGAAGGCGAGGGTCGCGAGCTGGTCGCATCGGATCGCCCTGGACGCGCACGGAATCGGTCTCAGCGCGAGCCGCCGTCATCCCCGTCGAATGATGCGCAGAGCGCGTCACTTCCGCGCCGATTCGCTGCGCGCGGTGCGTGCGCTCGCTCCCGTCCGAGCCTCGAGCGTCCGCGGGGCGCGCGCGAAGCGGCTGGCGGTTGCGGCTTTCCGTGACTACGCGATCGTCGGGCGCGAGTGGGCGCTGAGCGGTCAAGCGCGCCTGCGCGGACTGAGGCTGGCCGCGGCTGGCCACGCGCGCCGGGCGGCCCGATTCGCCAGAAGCGGAAGCCGGCTGCTCGTCGCGGCGGGCAAGCTTCTTCGCTAGGTTCGACGGCGCCAGCTAAAGCGAGAAGCAGAAGGGCCCCGTCTCCGGGGCCCTTCCAGTAGCGGGGGCAGGATTTGAACCTGCGACCTCCGGGTTATGAGACTTCTGTTGTCAGCCTTGTTGACGAAGTAGGGGCGTGATTAGCGGGCCTCAGATCAGCCTAGGTCACCTTCGGTCATCTCAGATGGGCAAAAGCTTGGGCAAAACGTTTCACCATCAAGCGCAAAGCGTGCAATTCAGTCTCGTCGTGCTCATAAGCCCTACCGGACCTTTATGATCGGGCAGTTGAGCCTGACTGACGTCGAGCGCTCGGTCAGTGTGCCCTTCTTCTCGAGCTGGTCGATCTGCGTGTCGCTCTTGATCACGACCGGCTTCGCGCTCGTTTTCCAGGTCAGGATCGTCTCCTTCCAGATGGGCGAGTAGCTCGCCTCGCCGGGCTCGGAGCCGAAGACGGCGAGCTGTCCTGCGGCTGCTTTGCCTTGAACAAGGTAGATCTCCGGCGCCGATTTCAGCGGCACCGTCTTGAGCCCGGGCGCGTAGTTGATTTGCATCGCCCTCGCATCGGCCCTTTTGGAGACGTCGGTATTCAGGTAGGTGTCTTTGTGGCCGTCGTAGTAGCCATGGAAGGCCGGCCGTGTGATCGTGATCTGTGGGCCCATCCTCGGGCCGCCACTCGTCAGCGAGGCGTAAGCGCCGGCGGCGACGGCGAGGGTGGCAAACGTCAGCGCGCACACTAGGAAAATCCTGCGCTGCATGGGTCACCTCCGTGATCGATTGCGTAGGCAATACGCGCGCACGCGTGCTCCGGTTTCTTGCAGCCCGGCCGGGGGGCGATTCCGCCTGAGCGACCGACAAATGCGCAGATCAAAGGGCGATCAGGTATCGAAAGACGCACCGAGCCGCTTCCGAGTTTCGGGGGTGGCGATGCGACGCCTAAACTCCGGCGTGCGTGGCGTGTGGCGGGATGCCGTCCGGCAGCTCCTCGCAGAAGGGGCGCAGCTGGTCGAGATTCCGCGGCCCGAATACGAGGGGGAGGTGGGTCGTGCAAGAGGGGCGAGTCGAGGCCATCTATCTCTCAGCGAGCGCGCGGAAGCTCCCCCGCTCCGTCGCCCGGGTGAGGGCGGTGCACGGAAAGGGACTCGAGGGAGACCGCTACTTCAGCCGAACAGGGACATGGTCCGACTATCCGGTCGAGACAGGGCGCGACTTGACGCTCGTCGAAGCAGAAGTGTTAGAGGAGGTCGGCCTTGCTCCGGCAGGTGCACGGCGCAACGTCTTGACACGCGGGGTCGCCCTTGAAGCCCTCATCGGGAAACACTTCCGCGTCGGTGAGGTCGAGTGCTACGGCGACCGTATCTGCGAGCCCTGCGCTCACCTCGAGCGCCTAACTCGCGCAGGCGTCCTGAAGGCACTTCGCCACCGCGGCGGCCTGCGCGCCGACATCACCCGCAGCGGCGAGATCGCGGTCGGCGACGCCGTGGTTCCGCTCTAATTGGCCGGCCTCGAGCGTCGACCCGCTTGACGGCGCGCCACGCTCCCAGCAAGGCGTTCTTCGGGAGGCGCGGAGAGCGCCGAGGGCGGCGGCTCCGAGTCCGGCTGCGGTTGGGCCGGTGCAGTAGGCGTCGGCTACGGCTCCACGAGTAACGTCTTCCGCGATGCAGTTCCTACACCGGATCCGAGCGGCGGCGGATCGAGTCACCGCGTACCTGAGGCTTGTCGGCGCGGATCCCCACGATGACGAGGACCTGCGTGCTCGAAAGGCGCTGCTGATCCTGATCTCAGTGCTGATCCTGCCGGTCGCTGCGTTGTGGGGGGCGCTGTATCTCTCGTTCGGATCGCCGGTCGGTGTGGTGCCGCTCGTGTACTTCGGCATCTTGCTCGGGGCGATCGCCGTGTTCTCGCGCACGCGCGACTTCCCGTGGCTGCTGCGGGTGGCCCAGGTCGACATCCTGCTCGCGCCAACGCTGTCGATGATCCCGCTTGGCGGATTCCTCGACTCCGGCGGCGTCGGCCTATGGGGAATTCTCGCCCCGCTCGGGGCGCTCGTGTTCAGCGACGTCAGGTCGGCGGCCCGCTGGTACGTCGCGTACCTCGTCGTGTTTCTCGGATCGGGAATCGCGGGCGAGGTCATAGGCCCAATCTGGGCGCCGCTGCCCGTCTGGTTCACGAGCACGATGCTGGCCCTGAACATCGCGGTCGGCGGCACCATCGTGTTCACGCTGCTCGCGGTGTTCGCCAGCCAGCGCCGCGACGCGCTGGCAGCGCTCCGGCAGGAGCAGGCGAAGGCCGAGAACCTCCTGCTCAACATCCTGCCCCGCTCGATCGCCGACAGGCTGAAGGCCCAGACCCAGCCGATCGCGGATCATTTCGGGTCGGCCTCGATCCTGTTCGCCGACGTGGTCGACTTCACGCCCTGGTCGGAGCGTCTCCCGCCCGCCGAGGTCGTCGGCTACCTCGATCACCTGTTCAGTCACTTCGACGACCTCGCCGAGCGGTACGGGCTCGAGAAGATCAAGACCATCGGCGATTGCTACATGGTCGCAGCGGGCGTTCCGACACCACGCCCCGACCATGCTCGCGCGCTCGCGCTGATGGCGCTCGACATGCTCGAGGCGATGCGCTCAGAGGACGAAGTCGGGCACCTCGGCCTCGAGCTCCGGGTCGGCATCAATTCGGGGCCTGTGGTGGCCGGCGTGATCGGCCGAAAGCGCTTCCTCTACGACCTCTGGGGCGACGCCGTGAACACGGCCAGTCGCATGGAGTCCCACGGGACGCCGGGGCGGATCCAGATCACTGGCGCAACGTACGAGCTGCTCGCCGACGAGTTCGAGTGCGAGCCGCGGGGGACGATCGCGGTGAAGGGAAAGGGCGAGGTCGAGGCGTGGTACCTCATCGGTGCACAGGGCGACCGCGCGTCAGCCGCCAACGACGGGGCGCGCGAGCACACGCTCGCCGACCGAGGCGAGCCCTAGTGAAATAAACAAGAAGGCCCCGTTTCCGGGGCCTTTCGAAGTAGCGGGGGCAGGATTTGAACCTGCGACCTCAGGGTTATGAGCCGCCCCGATTGTGTACACGCATGCCGCCGTGTTCCGCCGAAACGCCGGCTCCGAGCCAGTTTTCGGCCGCGACCATGCATTTAGGCGGAACACGGTGACATCGCAGCGGAAGCCCGATGCTTGCAGAACGCTTGTAGATGGAGACGGTTCGGCGCATGTCGGCTGTGACGATCCTCATCGCACGACGCGCTCGAGGCGGACGGTGCGCCGGAGCCGGTCGAGAGCCCGGTCGAGTGCCTCGTCGAGCGCGCGTGAGCGGCGGATGCCCGGCTCCAGGTGGAGCGCCTTGACGACGAGCGAGCCGTCGCTCCGCTCGGACTTCAGTTCGAAGCCGAGCACGCGCTGCCCGAAACGAGTTTCCCAAGCAGGTGTCGAACGGCGAGAGGAGGACAGCGGTGGTGGGCTGCGGGCGGTCGAGCTCGATCCCCGCCTCAACGTCGATCGGCGCACGGCCGTCCTCTATGGCACGCCGCTCGAGCTTCCCGTGGGCGACGACCGAGCACGGGCTCTATCGCGACGGGGTGCCCACCCTGCTGCCGCTCCCTGAGGATGCCGCTTTTGCAGGGACATCCGAACACCATATGCGCCTCTCCTACCGCAGCCAGGCAAGGTTTCCGGCTGCTTGATTGCCCGGCGGGCCGAGCCAGTCGAAGTATCCGGCGACGAACAAGCCACCCTTGATCGGTGCGATCCGTGTGACCTGGATGCTGTCCGGCGGCACGTCGAAGCGCCATTGCTCGAGCGTCCCGTTCGCGTCAACGGCACCGAGCACCTGAGTCGACTCGCCGTCGAAATCCTGGCCACCGAAGACAATGTCCGATCCGAACAGCGCGAGCGTCTCCACACCGATTGGCACCGCGGGCGCGAATCCGAGGAGGGCTCCGTGTCGGTTGAGCGCGAAGGCTGCGAGGTTCTTGCGCGGTCGCCGCGTCACGTGGTCGAAGTTGCCGCCGGCGTAGAGCGTGGCACCGCGCGTCGCGAACGCGAAGACGTACGAATCCGTAGAACGGCGCCACAGCTCGCGCCGGCCGTCGCCCTCGGCCGAGAACGCGATCACGCTCTGCCCGCCGACGACGAGCGTGCGATGCCAGACGGTCATCGCGGTGACGTCGAATTCGAAGTCGAGCTTCGGAGCAAAACGACGACGGACGCCGGTTCCGCGTATCGAGAAAGCGGCAATGTGCGTCTCGCGCGTCGTCCCAGGAAAAACGAGGAAGCCCCCGACGAAGACCCGCCCGGCCCCGACCGCCAGGGCGTCGATGTCCCAGTAGCTCAAGTGCGGGCGCCACGGCAATACTCGACCGGCACCGTCGGCGCTCACGGCTGCGAGGCCACTGCGGGGAGCGCCGGCGACGCGTTTGAAGGGCCCGGCGACAAAGATCGTCCGACCCGCGGCCACGAGCGCCGAGACTCCGCAACACCCTGCATCTGACGCGTCTGGATGCCAAGCGAGCAACCTTCCCGTACGCCCATCGAACGCTGCGAGGTTGTGGCGCACGGCGCCTCCAGCACCCGTAAAGACCCCGCCGAGCAGCAGGCGGCCACCCTGAGGCACGAGCGTCCGCGTGTCGCTGTTAACCGGTGGCGAAACTCGGTGGAGAACGGCGTGTGCCGTTCCGGCGCGAGCCGAATAGACGTGAAGGAGAGGAAAGCTTTCGCGCTCGTCCTTCGTCGATATGCCGGTCATATACACGGTCGTCGCGTCGGCCGCGAGGAGGCCCGGTCTGATGGCGCCCCACGATCGGGTCCGCCCGGTTGCGAGATTGACGGCAGCCAGACCAGATGAGCTTCGACGGCTGCGGTTGTAGGCCACATAGGCGGTTCCCCTGACCACTGCGATGGAGAGCACGGTCCTGGGGATCTGCAATGAGGGACGCCTGAGCGCTCCACTTCCCGCGTCGAGGACCGCGAGGTTCTCGTTCCGCCCCTGCTTGAAGCCGCCGCCGACGATCAACCTGTCCTGGTCGATCGCCATCGCGACCACGCCGCCCTCGTCCTGATAGCACGACTCGCAAAAGTGACGGTCCCAGAGGCGAGTCCCGGTCGCGAGGTCGTACGCGGCGAGACGGCGGTTTCCGAAGCCGACGTACAGCCGGCCTCCGCTCGCGACAAGGCGGCGAGCTGCGCCTGCGCCGCGAGGGCGCGCGTAGGCAATTGGAAGGGTTAGGCCGGTTGTCGCACTAAGGGCGTGCGTCACAGCGACCGTCTTCGGCTTAGCGGCGGCCAGGACGAGAACGTTTCCGGCAAGCGCCAACGCTTTGACCTCGCCGAGAGCCGGAGGAGCGAAGACCGGATCTAATCTCCCGTCCGCACGCACGTGCGCGAGACCGCCACGGCGGGTGTCGCCTACGGTGGTGAAGGACCCGCCGACGTACCACCCGCCGGCCCCGTCGGCGACGGCGGCGTTGACCGGGCCGCCGGCGACCTCCGCGCGAATCGGTTCGATCGCGCGGCCTCTGGCTGGCACCACGAACGCCGAGCCCGTGCGGGGCGCGATACGGCTGAACTCGCCGCCGAGGTAGACGGCTCCGCCGACGCGAACCATCGCGTTGACATAGCCCGCGACGACGTAGCGGCTCGACACTGTGGTCGGCAGCGACGCGCGGGCGGTAACCGGCAGCATCCGTCCGGCCGTGGCGTCAGACGCCGACCCGGCGCCGAGAGCCAGAGCGAGGCCGACGCCTGCGAGAAGGGCTCCAAACGCCGTTCCCGCTTTGAGCCGTTCGAGCATCCCCGTAAGTGTGCACCTCGACCCGACCGCGTGCCATGGACGCGGGATGGAAGATCGATGGACGGTGGCGGGGCGCGCTGCTTAGAGCCCTATTCCGCTAGGCCCCCCGGCTGACCGCTCGCCAGGTGATGAGGGCGCATGCGAGGTGGAGCATCGCCAGGTACGTGTCGGCCCGCTTCTCCCAACGCACGAGGATGCGGCGGAAGCAGTGAAGCCAGGAGTGCGTGCGCTCGACCACCCAGCGCCGGGCGCGGAAACCGGCCTCGCGCTTGAGCGCCCGCTCCTCGCCGCGCGAACGGATGTGGCAGGTGAAGCCGAACTCCTCCGCGAGTGCGCGCACCTCGTCGTAGTCGTAGCCGCGGTCGAGACAGAGTCCCTGCGGCCTTCTCCGGGTGGGCTTGGGCCGCGGGGCGCGCCCCCCACGATCTCCGAACACGACCTTCTCGGCGTCTTCGCGCAGAGCGGTTCTCACGAGCGCCTTCCGCACTGGCGGCATGGCCGTTGAGCCGTCCGGGACGCGCGCGCGTAGAGCAGAATGCGGTCAAGGAGGAGCCATGAAGACGACCATTCTTCCCGAGCACCCCGACGCAGAGTCTCCGGCCGGCGCCGACATCCGCTTCGTCATGGCGTGCGAGGCCGGGAACATGATCCACAGCACGGTGCCACCTCAGCAGGTCAACCGGGCCACGATGCACGCGACGGTGAGCGAGTTGTGGTTCGTGCTCGAGGGACGAGGAGAGATCTGGAGAGACGACGGCGATGAGAGCTGTGTCACTGCGCTCGTGCCCGGCACGTCGGTCGACATACCCATGGGGACGGCGTTTCAGTACCGAAACACGGGGGACGCGGACCTCACGTTCATCTGCGTCTCCATGCCGCCTTGGCCGGGAGACTCGGAGGCGGCGTACGTCGAAGGGAAGTGGCCGCCCACGATCTGACCGGGCGGGAGGGCGGCTTCCCGAGAGCGGACGAAGGGACTCGAACCCTCGACACCTGGCTTGGGAAGTGGATCAGGGCTTCCTGTTGGGTGCTCTCGGCACCCTGGAATGGCTTAGGTCGGAGTCGCCGGGGGCGGCTCTGCGGCCGGCGGCGCGGCTGGTTCCTTCACTGCTCCCAGCCGGAAATGGAGCGCCGATAGGTCCTTTGCCCCGGGCGGGGGTCGCAACGGCCGCGTTAGGCGCGGCAACACCCGCAGTTCGCCTTCGGTGTATGGGCCGCTGTCCTCGCCGCCAATCTTCAAGGCGTAGTCGCTCACGAACAGCATTCTGACAGTGCGCTGGGCCACAAACGGGCCACACCCCGACGAGACGTGAGTACCGTGCCCCAAATACAAGAAGGCCCTGACGAGCAGGGCCTTCCTCAATAGCGGGGGCAGGATTTGAACCTGCGACCTCCGGGTTATGAGCCGCCTCGATTGTGTACACGCATGCCGCCGTCTCCACCGAAATGCAGACTCCGAGCCGGTTTTCGGGCGTGGGCGTGCATTTGGGCGGAATACGGTGACATCGCTGCGGCAGCTTGATGCTTGCAAGGCGCTTGCAGTTCGGGCCTCCTGCGGCAGGGGTTTATGAAGCCGTCCGAGAGCCCTCGCCGTCCGTCGTTCTCACGGCGGTGA
>WNFV01003106.1_pt1 | contig 21896 bp, 18 predicted proteins | sample 5400101 | NCBI WGS metagenome assembly WNFV01 (sample SAMN13153361, study PRJNA577476) | soil metagenome | isolation source: 115 cm soil or saprolite under grassland replicate 1 | place: USA:California | collected 2016-06-15 | reverse complement strand
CACAACAAGTTCGATGTCACCGAGAGCGAGAGCCTGCTCATCGGGACGAACTTCGGGATCGTGACCGACATCGAGACTGGTCCGAACGGCCACCTGTTCGTGGTGTCCCTGTCGCAGGGCGCGATCCACGAGATCGCCCGGCGCTAGGCCCGGTTCGGGATAGTCTCCACGCTCTGCGAGGCGGGGGCCCCGGGAAGGAGGAGACGGATGCGCAGGATAGTCGTGCTCGTCGTCATGCTCGCGCTGGTGTTGCTGGCGCCGGCGTCGGCGGCCGGGGCCGGCGACAACTTCGTGGCCACGCTCTCGGGCGACCAGGAGGTCCCGGCGCGCGACACCCAGGCGGTGGGGGTGGCCACGTTCAAGCTCCGCGAGGACGGCACGGCGCTGCAGTTCAAGGTCAACGTCGCCAACATCGACAACGTCGTCGCGACCGACCTCGCGGCGGTGCTGGCCGCAATGGCCAGCGGCGCCACCTACGTCAACGTGCACACCAACGACGGCGTGGCGCCGCCGAACACCGGCCCGGGGGACTTCCCCGGCGGGGAGATCCGCGGCCAGGTCCGCTAGGACGCACGAGCGGGCGCGAGGAGGAGGGCCCGACCGGGCCCTCCTCCTTGTTCAAGGTGCTGCGCCCTGACCAGGTCAAAGCAGGTAGTTAGCGAGAACCGGATTCCTCCAAGGCACGCGATCTGCTCGGCTGGACGGAGACCGAGCCGCACGAGGCGGTGCACCGCTCGGTCGCCTGGCACCTGGCCCACCCGCCGGAGGACGCGAGCGAGGACTTCGCCGACGACGATCGGGCGCTGGCGGCGGCCGGCTGACTGACTCCGACCGAACCTGGTTCTCGTAGACACGCGAGCATGTGGCTGTCGCGCCGCGCTTTCTTAATGGCTGGCGATTGCGTCCGGGAGCGAAGCGGGGTGCCCGGACTCCGCATCGAGGCAGACGTAGCGCGAGCCGCCTTCGGCGACCCGAGCGTCCTCGACGAAGGCGTCGTAATGAACCTGGATCGAGCGCTCCGTGATCCGGCCCAGGACGACCTCGATGCGCAGCTCGTCGTCGGCGCGAACCGGGGCGAGGTAGCGGACGTTCACAGCGGCGACCGTCAGCCTCCGGTCGGGTCCCAGGCTCGCATCCAGTTGGCCGAACCGGTCGCGCCAGCACTCGATGAACGCTGCCTCGAAGAACTCGAGGAAACGAGGGTGGCCGAGCATGGTGCTCGCCGCGCACTCCTGCGGGCGCACGCGCTGGATGTAGACGAATGGCGCCGGACGAGTCGCGCTCCAGACCCGATGGCGCTGGCCTGTGAGGCCCTCCTCAACGACCGCCTCGGCGTCGGGAGCCTCAGCCGTTCCTCTCCGCGCCAGGCGTGCGCTGGTGTCGGATCGGGCGCGCTCCCACAGGTCCCGCCTGTCTCGCATCACGGCCGGGTAGACGATCAGGTGCCGGAACGGCCTGATCGCCGCCATGTACGCGGCTCCGAACAGACCGTTTGGCTTCACCAAGACGGCCATCTGGGCGCGGTAGCCGCCGGATCCGTCCGGAACCCGGCCGATGTGCATGACCCCGTGCATGGTCCTGTTGGCGATCTCCGCAGCGAACTCGCTCTCGGTCAGGTACAACGGGGTGAAGGGGAGCGAGTCGAATTCCGGACCGGGTGGGGCGTCGCGCAGATCCACAGGCAGCCGGTCGCGGAGTGTCGGCACCCGGGAGCCGAGGCCGGCGTCCGGGTCGTCCCAGCCGAGCAGCTCTCCGAGCTTCCACCGGATCGCCCAGAGCGCGCGCGCCGCGCGGGAGGAACCCTTCGACGGGTCCATCGAGGCGATCAGCTCCACCAGCCGAGAGAAGTCGTCCGGGCCGCCCCGTCCCGGCAGCTCCCACACGTCCTCGAGCCGGAAGTCCCGAGTGAGCTCGTGGATCCGCCAGGGCCGGGAGGTGTGTGCGGTGTTGGGGAGCCTCACCGGCACCTCATCTGCTGTCCTCCTTGGTGCGGGCCGCAAGGCTCAGGCGGGAACCTGGAACTGCAGTATCATACATACATGCATGTACGTGATGCATCTCCCTCGAAGGGGCAGGCGCCGGCAGTTCGCCAGCGTTCGACCCAGGCTGAGCGGAGCGCCCGCACGCGCAGCGCCTTGCTCGAGTCGGCCGCGAGGAGCCTCTCCCGCTACGGCTACGGCAACCTCGTGCTCGAACAGGTGGCGCGCGAGGCCGGTTACACGCGCGGCGCGCTGTATCACCAGTTCAAGGACAAGGAGGACCTGGCCCGGGCGGTGATCGAGTGGGTCGATGAGACCTGGAGGCGCGAGGTGGGTGGGCTGGTCGACCAGCAGCCCGATCCGGTCGCTGCGCTGATCGCGATGGCGCGCGGTCACGCTGTCTACTGCCGACGGGACGTTGCCCGCGTCGGGATGGCGCTGAGGCTCGAGTTCAGCGGTCAGGACCATCCCCTTGCGCGCGAGATCGAGCGGATCTCAGAGACGCTGGTCAAGCGCTGCACCCGCCTGATCAAGGCGGGGCGCGAAGCCGGCTTGATTCCACCCGGCCCCCCTGCCAGAGCGGTTGCGCTGGCGCTTGTCGGAGCGCTCGAGGGCACCGTGATCGCGCTCGCCGGGCTAGCACCGCACGACGAGCGACTCGCCGCCCGCGCCGCCGCGGGCGTGCTCGGACTGGACAGCCAAACCGACTGGGCGACGATTTCCTAATCGGCGGCCGCCGTCAGGAAGTTCCCGCTCGCTGAATCCGCCCGGGGTGTTCGCCAGTATTACCTATGGGGCTGGGGCACCTTCGGAGCGTCTACCTCGAGGAGGAGATGGGATGCGCAGGATGCTCGTGCTCGTTCCCGTGCTCGCGCTGGTGTTGCTGGCGTCCGCGTCGCCGGCCGGAGCCGGCGACAATTTCGCCGCCACGCTCTCCGGCGGCCAGGAAGTCCCGGCGCGGGACACCCAGGCGGTGGGCGTGGCAACCTTCAAGCTGCGCGAGGACGGCGCGGCGCTGCAGTTCAAGGTCAACGTCGCCAACATCGACAACGTCGTCGCGTCGCACATCCACTGCGGGGCGGTCGGGGTCAACGGCCCGGTCGGCGTCACCCTGTTCGGCGGGTCCGCCGGCGGGGGCGCGGTGAACGGGACGTTGGCGCAGGGGACGATCACCGCCCCCGATCCCGGCAACGCGTGCGGGTGGACGGATCTGGCGGCGGTCCTGGCCGCGATGGCCAGTGGCGACACCTACGTCAACGTGCACACCAACGACGGCGTGGCGCCGCCGAACACCGGCCCGGGGGACTTCCCCGGTGGGGAGATCCGCGGCCAGGTCCGCTAGCGACACCCGCGAAAGGAGAGTCGGCAGACGGCCCGCGTCAGCCGCTCCCGTCCTCGGTAGCGGCAAGGAGCGTCGGCTGGGGTTGACAGGCGGTCGTGGGGACTTACCTTCACCGCTATGGCCCGCTACCGCGCTCCGCGATGAGCATGCCCGGCCGTGACCGGCTGCGTCGCCCGCGCGTCATCCTGGCTCCCGAGATCGCCGATGTCGCAGGGGCGGTCACGGCACGCCTTCCCGACCTGGTGGACCGCGTCGTGCAGCGGATTCGCGACGAGTTCGACTTCTACCGTGAGGGCGGTGTCGTCGGCGTCGAGGAGCTTCGGGATTCGGTCGCGAGCAACCTCGGGTCGATGGTGGGGCAGCTCACCAAGGACCGGCCGCCCGACCTGTCGGTCCCTCGCGAGACCGGCCGTCGCCGCGCCCGGCAGGGTGCACCACTGGCGGAGATCCTTCATGCCTACCGGATCGGGTTCACGGAGCTGTGGGAGGCGATCGTCGACGAGGCTCGCCGCAGCGGCCAGGCGCAGACGGAGACGCTGGTGGACGCCGCCAGTGGCGTGTGGTGGCTGATCGGCGAGTACACCCAGGAGCTCACCGTGGCGTACCGGGAGGCCGCGGCGGAGCTGCTGCTCGCCGGGGCGCGGGAGCACGCCGCGCTGGTGGAGGCGCTGTTCACCGGCGGCATCCCGGACAGGGACACCCCCTGGGAGGCCGCGAAGCAGCTCAGGCTGCCATGGGAAGGCGTGTTCGTGGTGGTGGCCGTCGAGGCGCCGGGGCTGGCGCAGGAGGGACTGCCGGACGCCGAGGCGCTCCTGGCCGCCCGTGGGTTCGGGTCGGCCTGGCGACTGCAGCCCGACATGCAGGTAGGCGTGGTGTCACTGCGCCACCTCGACGTGCACCCAGTCCTCCTCGAGCTGCTGGGACGCAGCGTGCGCGCCCGCGCCGGCGTCAGCCCCGTCTACCACACGCTCGGCGGCACCCCCCGCGCCCTGCACTATGCGCGGCTGGTCCTCGGCAGCCTTCCCGCCGGCGTCCCGGCGGTCGCCCAGTTCGAGGAGACGCCGCTCCGCGTGCTCGCCGCCGCCGCCCCGGACGCGGCCGGCGAGCTCGCCCGTGCGGTGCTCGGACCGGTCCTCGACCTGCCCGCCCAGGACCGCTCGACGCTGCTGGGCACCCTGCAGGCCTGGTTCGACGCCGGCGGCTCCGCCGACGAGGCCGGCAAGCGGATCTACTGCCATCCCAACACCGTGCGGTACCGGCTGCGCCGGTTGCAGGAGCACACCGGCCGGTCCCTGGACGACCCGAGGGCCGCGGCCGAGCTGCTTGCCGCCCTGGACGCGCTGCGCCTGGCGCAAGGCAGGCGCCAGCCGGACGAGCACTGAAGCCGGCGGCGCTGGTCAGCCGCGGCCGTTGTCGCCGGGAACAGTTTGGCGAGGGTGATGCTGTCCCGCACGCCATTGTCCCTGGGCGCCCCCGAGGGGACGCTTCCACACAGGAACCGACGCGTGGAGGCGGCGATGGCGAACCTGGCCTCGAACCTTGTCGAAGCAGCGGAGATCTACCCGGATCGGGCGGCGGTCCGGCACGACGACCTGGTCTTGACCTACGGCGAGCTGGACGAGCGGTCCGCGAGGGTCGCCGGCCTGCTGGCCGCACACGGCGTCGAGCCGGGCGACCGGGTCGGCCTGATCTTGCCGAACGTGGCGGAGTTCCCGGTGCTCTACTACGGCGTGCTGCGTGCCGGTGCGGTCGTGGTGCCGATGAACCCGCTGCTGAAGGCCCGCGAGGTCGAGTACTACCTCGGCGACTCCGGTGCCAGGCTGGTCTTCGCATGGCACCAGATCGCCGACGAGGCCGCCAAGGGCGCCGAGGCCGCCGGGGCCGGGGTCGTCCCGGTCGTGCCCGCCGCGTTCGGCCGGCTGCTGGACGAGAGCGCGCCGCGGGCGGCGGTCGCCGGCCGCGCGGACGACGACACGGCGGTGATCCTGTACACCTCGGGCACGACCGGCAGGCCCAAGGGCGCCGAGCTGACCCATGCCAACCTGGTGCGCAATGCGGCGGTGTCGGCGGCCACCCTGTTCCGCCTCGAGCCCGACGACGTGGTGATGGGCTGCCTGCCGCTGTTCCACTCCTTCGGGCAGACCTGTGGGCTGAACGCCGTGGTGGGCAGTGGCGCCTGCCTGACCCTGCTGGCGCGGTTCGACCCGGCCAAGGCGCTGGAGGTGATCCAGCGCGACCGGGTGACCGTCTTCGAGGGCGTCCCGACGATGTACCTCGCGCTGCTCCACGATCCTCGCCGCGGCGAGCACGACGTGAGCTCGCTGCGCGTCTGCGTGTCCGGCGGCGCCGCGCTGCCCGTGGAGGTGCTGCGCGGCTTCGAGGAGGCGTTCGGCTGCATCGTCCTGGAGGGATATGGACTCTCGGAGACGTCCCCGGTCGCCTCGTTCAACCATCCCGACCGGGCACGCAAGGCCGGCTCGATCGGCACGCCGATCCAGGGCGTCGAGATGCGGCTGGTCGACTCCCTCGGCGACGACGTGCCCGCCGGCGAGGTCGGCGAGATCGCGATCCGGGGTCACAACCTCATGAAGGGCTACTGGCGCCGCGAGCAGGCCACCCGCGAGGCGGTCCCCGACGGGTGGTTCCGCACCGGCGACCTGGCCCGCCAGGACGACGACGGCTACTTCTTCATCGTCGACCGCAAGAAGGACCTGATCATCCGCGGCGGCTACAACGTCTACCCGCGGGAGGTCGAGGAGGTGCTCTACGAGCACGCGGCCGTCGCCGAGGTCGCCGTGGTCGGCATCCCGCACCCGACCCACGGGGAGGAGGTCGGCGCCGCGGTGGTGCTCAAGCCCGGGGCCGCGGCCACCCCGGCGGACCTGCGGGCCTTCTGCAAGGAGCGGGTCGCGGCCTACAAGTACCCCAGGCACGTGTGGCTGGAGACGGCGCTGCCGAAGACGGCCACCGGGAAGCTCCTGCGCCGTGAGGTGCAGCCGCCCGAGGACCTGTCGCCATGACACCCCAGCCAGTGGACGCTCGGCCTCCGGCGGCGGAAGCCGCCGACGCCGCCGCGGCGCTGGACCTGCTGCTCGCCGCTGCGGCGCTGGGGCCGCTGCGCCGTTTCCTCCCGGGCGCGGCTGGCGTCCGGTTCGCCGCCGCCCTCGCCCGCCGGCCGAGCGAGTTGGCGCGCCAGGCGACCTCGCTTGCCGGTGAGCTCGCCCGTGTCGGCCTCGGCAGCTCCACCCTGGCGCCCTCGCCGCGGGACCGCCGCTTCGCCGACCCGGCCTGGACCGCCAACCCGCTGCTGCGCCGCCTCGTCCAGGCCTACCTGACGGCCGCCCGGACCGCCGAAGGGCTGCTCGCCGACGCGGATCTCGAGTGGCGCGACGCCACCCGGCTGGCGTTCGTGGTCGACAACCTGGTGCAGGCGCTGGCGCCCAGCAACAACCCGGCCGTGAGCCCGGTCTTCTGGAAGGCGCTCGTCGACTCCGGCGGGGGCAGCGTGGTCCGCGGCGCCCGGCACCTGGCCACCGACCTGGCCACGCCGCCGCGAGTGCCGTCGATGGTGGCGGCCGACGCCTTCGAGGTGGGGTCCGACCTCGCGGTGACCCCCGGTGCGGTGGTGCTGCGCACGCCGATGTTCGAGCTGCTGCAGTACCAGCCGCAGACGCCCCAGGTGCGCCGCGTGCCCCTGCTGGTCGTCCCGCCGACCATCAACAAGTACTACATCCTCGACCTCGCTCCCGGACGCAGCCTGGTCGAGTACCTCGTCGGGCGCGGCCAGCAGGTCTTCGTCATCTCGTGGCGCAACCCTGACGCCAGGCACCGCGACTGGGGAGCCGACGCCTACGGGCAGGCGGTCGTCGAGGCGTTGCGGGCGACCCGGCGGATCTGCCGCGTCGACCGGTCGCTGCTGCTGGGGCTGTGCTCGGGTGGGATCCTCGCGGCGATGGTGCTGGCACACCTGGCCGCCGGCGGACAGCAGGACCAGGTCGCCGGCGGACAGCAGGACCAGGTCGCCGGGTTCGGTCTGGCGGTGACCGTGCTCGACCAGGCCCGGGCCGGGATGGCCGCTGCCGCCCTCGACGAGGCGACCGCTCGGGCTGCCGTCGCGGCCTCCGCGGCGCGTGGCTACCTGGACGGCCGCTCACTGGCGGAGGTGTTCGCCTGGCTGCGTCCCGGGGACCTGATCTGGAACTACTGGGTCAACAACTACCTGCAGGGACGCACGCCGCCCCCGTTCGACATCCTGTACTGGAACGCCGACACGACCAGGATGCCCGCCGGGCTGCACCGGGACTTCATCCGGCTGGCGGTGGGCAACGCCCTCGCCAGACCCGGTGCGGCCGCCATGCTCGGCGCCCCGGTGGACCTGGCCAAGGTGGACGTGGACGCCTACGTCGTCGCCGGCGTCGCCGACCACCTCTGCCCATGGCAGTCCTGCTACCGCAGCACCCAGATGCTCGGGGGGCGCGCACGCTTCGTGCTGTCCAGCAGCGGTCACGTCGCCTCGATCGTGAACCCGCCCGGGAACCCGAAGGCGACCTTCCGGACGGCGCCGGAGAACCCGCCGGACCCCGCCGACTGGTCGGGCCGCGCCACCACCGAGTCCGGCTCGTGGTGGCCCGACTACGACCGCTGGCTGGAGCAGCGCGGTGGTGGAGAGAAGGCCCGGCCCCGGCGGCTGGGCGCCGCGGGCTTCCGCCCGACGGCGCCCGCGCCCGGCACCTACGTCCTGGACCGCTGAGACGAGCATGCCCAGGTTCGTGCGCACCGTCGCGGTCGGCGGCCAGCACCTGCGGGTGGCGGTGCGCCCCGGTGACGGGACCCGCACCCCGCTGGTGCTCGCCAACGGCATCGGAGCCAGCCTCGAGCTGCTGCAGCCGTTCGTCGACCGCCTCGACCCCTCGGTCGAGGTGGTCCGCTTCGACGTCCCCGGGGTGGGGGGCTCACCCCTGCCGAGGATGCCCTACCGGCTGCCGCGCCTGGCGCGGCTGCTCGGGCGCCTCCTCGACCAGCTCGGCTATGGCACCGTTGACCTGCTCGGGATCTCTTGGGGTGGTGGCCTGGCCCAGCAGTTCGCGCTGTGCCACCGCGGCCGCTGCCGGCGGCTGGTTCTGGCCGCCACCGGCACGGGCATGCTGATGGTGCCCGGCCGGCCGAAGGTCCTGGCGAGGATGGCCACACCCCGCCGGTACCTGGATCCCGACTACGCCGAGCGGATCGCCGCCGACCTCTACGGCGGCAGCGCACGGTCCGACCCGTCCCTGGCACGGGCGCTCCTGCACGGCCGCACCCGCGTCGGCCCGCGGCGTGGCTACCTCTACCAGCTCGCCGCCGGTGCCGGCTGGACCAGCCTGCCGTTGCTGCCCTGGATCCGGCAGCCGACGCTCCTGCTCGCCGGCGACGACGACCCCATCATCCCGCTGGTCAACGCCCGCATCATGCAGCGCCTGCTGCCAGACGCCGAGCTGCACGTCTACCGAGGCGGTCACCTCGGCCTGCTCACCGAGGCCGCGGAGCTGGCGCCCGTGGTGGACCGCTTCCTGCGCTCGGACGGCCGCACGACCGAGGCCCGCACCTGAGCCGCCGAAGGAGGTTCGCCATGCCCGCCGATGCCGACTTCTACGCCCTCGAGCTCCTGCTCGACGACGAGGACCGCGCGCTGCTGCAGCGCGTGCGCGGCTTCATGGAGAAGGAGGTGCAGCCGATCGTCAACCACTACTGGACCAGGGCGAAGTTCCCGCACCAGATCCTGCCCGGCCTGGCCGAGCTCGGCATCGCGGGGCTCCCGTACAGCGGCTACGGCTGTGCGGGCAGGAGCCCGCTGCTGGACGGCATGGTCGCGATGGAGCTGGCCCGCACCGACCCGTCGATCGCGACCTTCAACGGCGTCCACGGCGGCCTGGCGATGGGCTCGGTCTACCTGTGCGGCTCCGAGGAGCAGAAGCGGCGCTGGCTGCCGCCCATGGCCCGCATGGAGAAGCTCGGCGCCTTCGGGCTCACCGAGCCCGAGGTCGGCTCCGGCGCGTCACGGGGCCTGGCGACCACCGCCCGCCGCGACGGCGACGCCTGGGTGCTGGACGGCCACAAGAAGTGGATCGGCAACGCCAGCTTCGCCGACCTGACCGTGATCTGGGCAAGGGACGTCGACGACGGCCAGGTCAAGGGCTTCGTCGTCGAGGCGGGCACGCCCGGGTTCAGCGCCGAGGACCTGCAGGACAAGATCGCGCTGCGGATCGTGCAGAACGCCCTCGTCACGCTCGACGGCGTGCGGGTCCCCGAGGCCAACCGGCTGCGGCACGCCACCTCCTTCCGGGACACCGCCGCGGTGCTGCGCATGACCCGGGCCGGGGTGGCCTGGATGGCGGTGGGCTGCGCGCGCGGCGCCTACGAGCACGCCCTGGCCTACGCCGTCGAACGTGAACAGTTCGGCCGGCCGATCGCCGGGTTCCAGCTCGTCCAGGACCTGCTCGTCAAGATGCTGGGCAACATCACCGCGTCGGCGGCCCTGTGCGCCCGGCTGTCGCAGCTGCAGGCCGCCGGCCTGGCCGGGGACGAGCACGCCTCGCTGGCGAAGGCGTTCTGCACCGTGCGGATGCGCGAGACGGTCGGCTGGGCGCGCGAGCTGCTGGGCGGCAACGGCATCCTGCTCGAGCACCACGTCGGTCGCTTCGTCGCCGACGCCGAGGCGATCTACTCCTACGAGGGCACGCGTGAGATGAACACGCTGATCGTGGGCCGGGCGATCACCGGCCACAGCGCCTTCGTCTGAGCAGGTAGCTGGCGAGAACCTGGATGCGGGCCGCGGTCGTCTGTCGTCGCCAGTTTCATTGCAACGGCGCTGACCTCGCTATTGACGCCACTGCCGCCGAATGCTTGCATTTCGTCGCCACTGCTTGCTGCAGCGCGGGGAGGTTCGCGCCAAGGCCGCAAGGGAGCGGCCTGCTGCCCGTTGTTGGTCGACGCAGGTGCCGAGAGACCCCCGACCCCCGGCCGACGCCCACTCCGAACCGGTTCCCGCCGCCCGTCACGACCGTTGTTGCGGTGCGCCGTGCCCTTGCCGCGTAACGCGCGCAAGGGCTGCGTGCGCTCTATCACCAGCCACTTCAGCCGAAGGGAGTCCTGCCATGGGGCCGAGGCGCACTTCCCTGCTGGTGCTCGTGTTGTTCTTCCTGATCTCGATGGCGGGGCTGACCACCGGCGCGTCCGGAGCTCCCGCCCGTAACGGCGACGAGCTCGAGCTGTACAAGGCGACGGTGGACGCGGCCACGCTGCAGAACCTTCAGCGTGGCGGCTACGACGTCGCGTCCGTGAAGGCGACGCCCGCGGGCGCCGAGGTCGCCCTGGTCCTTTCGGGCACGGAGCGCGACCGGCTTCGCGGCCAGGGTGTCCGCCTGGAGGTCGTGCGGGACAAGCAGGGCCGCACGCAGCGCCAGCGCGCCGAGGTCCAGGCCGCCGCCGGGTTCACGGTGTGGCGCTCGTATGACGAGCCGGGTGGGATCCGGGACCAGATGTACGACATCGCCCGCCGCAACCCGCAGCTCGTCAAGCTCGAGGTCCTCGGGAAGACGCGCCAGGGGCGCGAGTACATCGCGCTGAAGCTGACCCAGGACGCCCGCGAGGTCCGCGACGGGACCCGTCCGGCGACGCTCTACGCCGCCACCCACCACGCGCGCGAGTGGATCAGCACCGAGGTCGACCGCCGGCTGCTCAACTGGTACATCGACCGCTGGCGGGCCAACGACAAGGACGTCAAGCGGCTCCTCAAGGACAACGAGCTGTGGTTCGTCCTGGTCCACAACCCCGACGGCTACCAGTACACCTTCGACACCGAGCGGCTCTGGCGCAAGAACCTCCGCGACAACGACGGCAACGGGACCATCAACAACAACGACGGCGTCGACCCGAACCGCAACTACTCCGAGCACTGGAACTACGACACCGAGGGATCCTCGTCGCTGTTCCCCAGCCAGACGTACCGCGGTCCCGCCCCGGAGTCCGAGCAAGAGACGCAGGCGATGGTGGGCCTGTTCGACAAGGTGCGCTTCCGGTTCGCGATCAGCTACCACTCGTTCGGCCCGCTGCTGCTGTACCCGCAGGGTTGGCAGACGCTGACGCCCTCGGCCGACGACCCCATCTACGTGGCGCTCACCGGCAGGGACACCGACCCGGCGGTGCCCGGCTTCAACCCCGGGGTCTCGGCCGACCTGTACACGACCAACGGCGAGTTCACCGACTGGGCACACGGTTCCCGGAACACCCTGGCCTGGACGCCGGAGCTGGAAGAGGGTTGCGAGGGTTGCGGCTTCGTCTTCCCGGACGACGAGGCGCTGGTCCAGGCGGAGTTCCAGAAGAACCTGGACTTCGCCGTCCGCGTGGCGAAGTCCGCCACGGACCCGGACGACCCGGTCTCCCACATCGGCCTCGACACCGCCGGCCTGTACCTGGACACCTCCAAGCTCGACCCGTGGAAGACGAACTGGCCGACCTCGGACCTGCGCGTGGACGTCTCCTACGCCGGTGACTCCGCCCAGCCCGTCGAGGTGCTGGCCAAGCGGGCGGCGGGGCCCGTGACCCTGCGCTACTCGGTCAACAACGGCGCGGTCCAGACCGCAACGACCAAGGAGTCGCCCGACGGCGAACGGTACGGGGGCAACAACGCCTACAACACCTACTACCACTACCTGCGGGGCGTGATTCCCGGGCTGAAGGTCGGCGACTCGGTCGCGTACTGGTTCACCGGCGGCGGTGAAACCACCGAGCACGTCTCGTTCGCCGTGGTGGAGGACTCCGACGACGCCGACGTCCTGATCCTGGCCGCCGAGGACCGCACCGGCGCCTCGACCTCACCCCCGTACCCGAGCACGAGCCCGACGACCCCCAACTACCTGTCGTTCTACGAGGACGCCCTCAAGGCGAACGGGGTCGGCTACGACGTCTACGACGTCGACGCCAGGGGGCGGAAGGCGCCCGACCACCTCGGCGTGCTGGGCCACTACAAGGCGGTCATCTGGTACCGGGGCAACGACGTCCACGTGCGGGAGCCCGGCTGGCCTGGCGGGAACGTCTCACGCCTGGCAGTCGACGAGACCCTGGAGATCCGCCAGTACCTGAACGAAGGCGGCAAGCTCCTGTACACGGGCCAGTGGGCCGGGGCAACGGAGAACGGCATCGGCGGCATGCAGCTCTACGACCCGGTGGCCAACCAGCAGTGCCAGGGAGGCACGCCACCGCCGCCGCCAGAGGTCACGGCGCGCTGCCTGAACTGGGGCGACAAGAACGACTTCGTCCAGTACTACCTCGGGACGTACATCTACGTCTCCAACGCCGGCTTCGACGCGGACGGGAACCCGTTCCCGATCAACGGTGTGGACACGCCCTTCGACGGACCGCCGGCGTCGGCATGGACCCTCGGGGGCGGGACCGGCGCGGACAACCAGGGCCACAACGCCTCGTTCCTCGCCACCAGCGGGATCCTGGACGCGAAGACCTACCCGCAGTTCGACAGCTGGGTCTCGGCGAAGTGGGACCGTCCCGGCGGCCCGTTCGCCCCGCACACCGGCGACTTCTACGTCTACTCGGGGATCGCCGACATCACCTACAAGCGGCTGGCGCACACGGTCGACGTGCCCGCCGGCGGGGCCACGATGTCGTTCTGGACCTCCTTCGACACCGAGGCCGCCTGGGACCACGTCTTCGTCGAGGCCCACACGGTCGGGCAGAACAACTGGACCACCCTGCCCGACGCCAACGGGCACACGAACCAGGAGACCGGTGAGAGCTGCAAGCAGGAGAACTCGGGAGGCTGGCGGACGCTGCACCCGCACCTGGACCACTACCAGACCCAGACCGGCACCTCGGCGTGCACGCCGACCGGGACCACCGGCGCGTGGAACGCCGCGTCGGGGAACTCCGGCGGCTGGCAGCATTGGCAGGTCGACCTGAGCGGCTTCGCGGGCCAGCAGGTCGAGGTCTCCGTCTCCTACGCAAGCGACTGGGCGTCCCAGGGCCTGGGCGTGTTCGTCGACGACGTCGAGGTCTCCACCGGCCAGGGAACCACCTCCTTCGAGGCGGGGATGGACGGGTGGACCACTCCGGGCGCCCCGCCGGGGAGCTCGCCCAACTCCAACGACTTCAGCCGGATCACGTCGGCCGGGTTCCCCGAAGGACCCGTCGCCACCACCAAGGACAGCATCTACTTCGGGTTCGGCTTCGAGGGGATCACCGACGAGGCCGACCGCAACGAGGTGATGGGCCGGGCGATCGCCTACCTGCGCTCGTAGCGGTCCGGGTAGAACGGACGGGACCGGCCCCCGGGGGAAACCCGGGGGCCGGTTCACGTTCGAGCGGCTTCCGCCGGATCTGCCCGGCGTGAATCTTCTGCCCGGTCGCTCCCGTATACCCCTGGAGAGGACAGCACGACCTCAGGAGGGGCCCGGCCGATGATCGCCTTCGCGCACCGCCGCTGGTTCTGGCTCGGCATCGCGGCGGTGAGCGCGGGGGTGGTCCTGCATCTTCCCAGCTACTTCGGCGCGGCCGAGATGGGCTACCAGATGGCCGGGATGCCCCTGGACCCCGCGATGAAGGCGGGCATGGCCCTGATCGTCGCCGGCATCGCCATGGCGGCGTACGGGCTGGTGCCGCGCGGCGCCGGCGGCCTCCCGGAGCGGGTCGCCGGGCTGCGGGTGACCGCGCTGGACGAGGCCCCGCTGCGGCGCGCCCACCTGACGCTGCTCGCCGTCATGGCCGTCGCCGTGACCATCGACGTCATGAAGCCGACCACGCTGGCGTTCGTGGTGCCCGGCATGGCGCAGGAGTACGGCCTGAAGTCGCCGCTGAACCCGCAGGGTCGCGTGCCCGTGGCCCTGCTGCCGCTGTGCGCGCTCGTCGGCATGGTGGCCGGCGCCGCCGGCTGGGGCTGGCTGGGCGACCGTATCGGCAGGCGGGCGTCGATCCTGCTCGCCGGCGTCATGTTCATCGCCACCTCCATCTGCGGCGCGATGCCCTCGTTCGCCTGGAACCTGCTCATGTGCTTCCTGATGGGCGCGGCGGTCGGGGGGATGCTGCCCATCGCGTTCGCCCTGCTGGCCGAGACCATCCCCGCCCGCCACCGCAGCTGGCTGATGGTGCTGATCGGCGGTGACGTGGCGGGCGCGTACGTCGTCACCAGCCTGCTCGCCTCCGCGCTGGAGCCGCGCTTCGGCTGGCGCGTCCTGTGGCTGATCGGGCTGCCGACGGGCGTGCTGCTCATCCTGCTCAACCGCTGGATCCCCGAGTCGCCCCGCTTCCTGCTCGCCGCGGGCCGCACCGCGGAGGCGGAGGCGGTGATGGCGCGCTTCGGCGCCCGCCTGGTGCATGAGAACCCGGAGCCCCGCTCGGAGGAGGAACCGGGCCGCTACGTCCAGCTCTTCCGCCGGCCGTTTGGCGGCCTCACGACCGCCGTGGTGCTGTTCGGCCTCGGCTGGGGCCTGGTGAACAGCGGGTTCCTGCTGTGGCTTCCGACCAACCTGCGCCAGCTCGGGCTCGAGACCGGCGCCGCCGAGCGCCTGCTCGCCGGCGCCGCCATCATCGGGTTCCCCGCGGTGTTCGTGGTGGCATTGCTGTACGGCTTCTGGAGCAGCAGGCGGACGATGATCGCCGTCGCCCTGCTCACCTCGGCCACGCTGCTGGCCTTCGTCGCGCTGGGGCGGCGCGTCGCAGAGCACCCGTACGTGCTCCAGGCGCTCATCGTGCTGCTGCTGGTGGGCACGAACTCCATCCTCGCCGTGCTGACGCCGTACAGCTCGGAGGTGTACCCGACGCGCGTCCGGGCGCGGGGGACCGGCCTGGCGGGCGCCTGCGCCCGCGGCGGCGGGCTGCTGGGCGTGACCGTCGTGGTGATCGGGCTGGCTCCGCCGAGCCTGACCGGGGCGGCGCTGCTCGGTGCCGTCCCGACCGCGCTCGCCGCCACGGCGATCGCCCGCTACGGGGTCGAGACCCGCCGCCGGCGGCTCGAGGAGATCACCGCGACCGAGCTGGCCGTTGAAACCACGCCTGGAGGGTGACCGATGGACTACCTGGTGATCGGCGCGGGCCCGGCGGGCCTGCAGCTCGGCTACTTCCTGGAGCGGGCGGGACGTGACTACCAGATCCTCGAAGCGGGCGCGGCGCCCGGGACGTTCTTCGGCACGTTCCCGCGGCACCGGCGGCTGATCTCGATCAACAAGCCGCACACGGGCTGGGACGACCCCGAGCTGAACCTGCGGATGGACTGGAACTCGCTGCTGTCGGACGACCCGCGCCTGCTGTTCACCCGCTACACCGGGCGCTACCTCCCCGACGCCGACGACCTGGTGCGCTACCTGGCCGACTTCGCCGAGGCGTTCGGCCTGCGCGTCCGCTACGGCGCCAGGGTCGTCCGCGTGAGCCGGGAAGGCGGGTCCTTCCGCGCGACCGACCAGGACGGGCGGGTGTCCGAGGCACGGCGGCTGGTCGTGGCGACCGGCTTCTCGGCGCCGTACCTCCCGCCGATCCCCGGCATCGAGACCGCGGAGCTGTACGGGACCGTCTCGGTCGACCCGGCCGACTTCACCGACCAGCGGGTGCTGGTCATCGGCAAGGGCAACTCCGGGTTCGAGACCGCCGACAACCTGATCGAGACGGCGGCGGTGATCCACGTGGCGGGCCCGGAGTCCATCCGCATGGCGTGGCGGACCCACTACGTCGGGCACCTGCGCGCGGTCAACAACAACCTGCTCGACACCTACCAGCTCAAGTCGCAGAACGCGCTCCTGGACGGCACCATCCAGCGGATCGACCGGCGCGACGGGACCTATCTGGTGACCGTGAGCTTCGCGCGGGCCAACGAGGTCACCAAGGACATCCCCTACGACCGGGTGATCGTGTGCACGGGCTTCCGCTTCGACCCGTCGATCTTCGACGCGTCGTGCCGCCCGGAGCTGGTCATCCAGGACCGCTTCCCCGCGCAGACCGCGGAGTGGGAGTCGGTGAACGTCCCTGGGCTGTACTTCGCCGGGACGCTGATGCAGGTGCGCGACTTCAAGCGGTCGACCGGCGGGTTCATCCACGGCTTCCGGTACGGCGTCAGGGCGCTGCACCGCATCCTGGAACGCAAGCACCACGGCGTGGAGTGGCCCCGGCGGGAGCTCCCCGCCGACCCGGGTGCGCTGGCGGACGCCGTGCTCGCCCGCGTCAACCGGACCTCGGCCCTGTGGCAGCAGTTCGGCTTCCTCTGCGACCTGATCACGGTCGGACCGGACGGGAGGGCGCACTACCTCGAGGAGCTGCCAGTCGACTACGTGCCGGCCAGCTACGGCGGCGACCGTTTCACGGTCACGCTGGAGTACGGGCCCGACCACGACCGCCTCGATCCGTTCGACATCTCGGTGGGCCGCATCGCCCAGTCCGACGCCGAGTCCGCGGCGAAGGGCCGCTACCTGCACCCGGTCGTGCGGGCGTACCGCCTCGGGGAGCTGGCCGCGGAGCACCACGTGACCGAGAACCTCGAGAACGAGTGGACCGACGAGCGGGTCCACCGCCGGCCGCTGCATGCCTTCCTCGCCCGCGAGCTGGGCCGGGTCACGGTGTGAGCGGCATGGAAGCCCTGTCGCTGCGGGAGATCGAGGACCAGGCGCGCCACCGCCTCGACCCCGCCGTCTACGACTTCTTCGCCGGCGGCGCCGGCGACGAGGTCACGGTCCGGGCGAACGAGGCGGCGTTCGCCGGGATCGGCCTGGTGCCGCGCGTGCTCCGCGGCGGCGGGCCGCGGGAGCTGGCGGTCACCCTGCTCGGCCACCGTGCCGCCCTGCCCGTGATGGTCGCGCCGACCGCGTTCCACCGGCTCGCCCATCCCGACGGGGAGCTGGCGACCGCGCGGGCGGCGGCGAAGGCGGGCGTGGTCATGGTCGTCAGCATGGCGTCGACGGTGGCGGTCGAGGAGGTCGCCGAGACCGGCGCCGAGCTGTGGTTCCAGCTCTACATCCAGCCCGACCTCGGCTTCACCGAGCACCTGGTGCGGCGCGCCGAGGCGGCGGGATGCTCGGCGCTGGTGGTGTCGGTGGACTCGCCGGTGTTCGGCCGCCGCGAGCGGGACCTGCGCAACGGCTTCCTCGACCTGCCACGGGGGATGGCCTGTGCCCACATGGACGGACGGCCGATCGGCTTCCGCTCGGACCTGTCGTGGGACCACGTCGACTGGCTGCGCTCGGTCAGCAGGCTGCCGATCGTGCTCAAGGGCGTCGTCCACCCGAAGGACGCGCGGGTCGCGGTCGGCTGCGGCATCGACGCCCTCGCCGTCTCCAACCACGGCGGCCGCCAGCTCGACACCGTGCCGGCAACGGTCGAGCTGCTGCCCCAGGTCGCCGACGCCGTCGGGGGGACGGTCCCGCTGCTGCTCGACGGCGGCGTGCGCCGCGGCACCGACGTCGTCAAGGCGCTGGCGCTCGGCGCGGAGGCCGTCGGGATCGGCCGTCCCGTCCTCTGGGGGCTCGCGGTCGACGGCGAGGACGGCGTCGCGCGGGTGCTGGACATGCTCCGCGCCGAGCTCGACCTGGCGCTGGCCCTGTGCGGCTGCCGCTCGCCAGGCGACGTGGGTCCCGACCTCATCTGGGGGAAGCCATGCTAGCGCTGCTCCTCCTCGGCGCCGGCCTGCTGCTGGCGAGCCTCTTCTTGCTGCCGAAGGCGGTCGTCGCGCTGCGCATGCGCCTGTTCGCCCGCATCAACGGCCACGAGGGGATCGCCGTTCCCGGCGAGCTCGTGGACGCCGCCCACTTCAAGGAGGTGTACGCCCACCCGGCGGCGAACGGGCGCAGCCGCGGTGCCGGCCTGTCGGACCTGTTCTGGTACTGGCTGTCTCCGGGTGCCGAGATCCACCAGGAGCACCTCGAGGCGGGGGAGCGGTACGAGGAGGTCGCCCGCTCCACCCGGCGCATCCTCGCCATGCCTCGCGAGCAGGCCGAGGCGCTGGCGGCGCGGTGCACGGCCGGGGCGCTGGACGGGATCCGCGGTGCCCGGCTCGTCCGGCTCCGCGACCTCCTGATGCCGGTGTGGGCCGAGTTCTACTACGAGGTCGTCTTCGGGGAGCGGTGCCCGCCCGAGGCGCGGGCGCTGATCGTGGGCAACGCCGACGACGTCGCGACCGCGCTCAAGTGCTGCGGGCTGCGGCACATGGACCGGCGCGACCGGCTGACCCGGTTCCTCGTCGGCCGGCTCGAAGCCGGCGGTCCGCCGCACGAGCTCCCCGCCGACCTGTCGTTGCGGGAGCGCGCCCTCTACCTGCAGGGCACCTTCTTCAACACCGCGATCGTGCAGACGTCCGAGGCGGTGGCCCACCTGCTGATGGTCCTGGCACGGCACCCGGAGGCGCAGGTCCAGGCGCTGCGCGACGACCGCTACCTGGACCAGGTGATGGAGGAGACGTTCCGCCTCTACCCGCTCTTCGGGGTCGCCCACCGCATCACCACCGGGGAGATCACGGTGCGCGACGGCGCCACCCTCCCGGAGGGCTCGGTGCTGTGCTTCGACTACCCGGCGTTCCACCGCGCCGGCTTCGACGACCCGGACCGCTTCGACCCGTCGCGCTGGGAGACGCTCTCCGCGCGGGAGGTCAACCACATCCCGTTCGGCGTCGCCGCGAACCGGCCCTGCCCGGCGTGGCGGCTGGCGCCGATCACCATGCGGGCGGCAGCGCGCGAGCTGCTGATGCGCTTCGCGCTGTCCACCTCGGCGTCGCACAGCCGCTCGATGCCGAACCGCGGGCCGTGCCTGCTCGTGCCGCACGACGCCTCCCGCAGACCGCGCCTGGTGCCGCTGGCCTATCTCTGGCTGCGGGACCGGTGGGAGGATCTCGCGCGCAGCGTCGTCCAGCTCGTGCTCGGGACCTACATGGTGCGGGACGCGCGGCGGCAGCGGCTCTGCCAGCGCCATTTCGAGGCGCTCGAACGGGACGCCGGGCCCGCCGGGCACCCGCCGCTGGGCACGGAGGAGTCGCGGGCGCCGGGCCTCAGGGGGCGCGGGTCATGAAGATCCCGGCACGGCTCGGGTCGGAGGCCATCGTGCGGCGCTCGCCCGCCGGGACGAACCCGAGACTCCGGTACAGCCGCAGGTCCGCCGCCTCGCCCGGCCGCACCGGCCTGATCTCCACGCCTTGACCCCGCATCATGCAGAGCGTTTGCTTCATGGGTAGTACGTCGCCGATCGCACGAGGGATTCCACACACGGTGTACCAGAGGCGTCACCGGACGGGCACGATGGCCGGCGACTTGTCGGACGAGTCGCTGCTCGCGGGCATGGCCCTTGGGGACCCCGACGCCACCACCGCCTTCGTCCGGCGCTACCAGTCACGGGTCTACGGGCTGGCGCTCACCATCGTGGGGTCCGCCGCGGTCGCCGAGGAGGTGGCGCAGGAAGCCTTCCTGCGGGTCTGGCGCAACGCCGGCGCGTACGACGCGCGTCGCGGGCGGGCGGCGACCTGGGTGCTGACGATCACGCGCAACCTCGCCATCGACGCGCTGCGCCTCCGCGGCGAGCAGCCCATCGACCCGCAGGCACTCATGGGGACCCTGCTCTCGCGCGAAGAGGGCGAGAACGAGGGTGCGCACGTCGACGACAAGGAGCACCTCCGCAGCGCGGTGCGTGCGCTCCCGCCGGAGCAGAGCAGGCTGATCGTGCTGTCGGTGTTCTACGGGATGACCGCCAAGGAGATGGCCGACCTGGAGGGCATCCCGCTCGGCACGGCGAAGACGCGGGTCCGCCGGGGCCTGGCCAAGCTCCGCGAGGCACTCGGGGTTGGCGGTGGCTGAGGGACCGCGGTGCGCCGAGGCCCGGGAGCTGTTCCCCGAGCTGGCCGCCGGCGTGGCCGCCGGCGACGAGCGGGCGCGTGCCCTCCGGCACCTCAGCGGCTGCTCGGAGTGCCGGCGCGCGCTCGCCGGGACCGCGGAGGTCGTCGACGAGCTGCTCCTGCTGGCGCCTGAGCACGAGCCGCCCGCGGGCTTCGAGTCCTCGGTGCTGGCGCGCCTCGCGCCCGCGCCGCCGCGCCGCCTCCGGCTCCGGCTGCTGGCGGCCGCGGCGATCGTGACCGTCGCCGCGCTCGCCGGGGGCGCCGTGTGGTGGCGGACGTCAGATGACCGCCAGCTCGCGAGCGACTACCGCCACACCCTCGAGGTCGCGCACGGGCACGGCCTCAGCGCCGCGCCGCTGCTGCTCGCGGGCGGTGCCGAGACGGGCACCTTGTTCGCCTACCAGGGCTCGCCCTCCTGGGTGTACGTCACCTTCAGGTCCGCGCCCCCCCAAGGCCGCTACGAGGTCCGCCTGCTGACCAGGGACGGACGCCGCCTGCCGCTGCGCGGGTTCAGCGCCACCTCGTCCGCGACCGCGTGGGGCAGCACGGTCCGGGTGCCAATCCAGGAGATCCAGAAGATCGAGTTCGTCAGCTCGGGCATCCCCGTGATGACGGCCACCTTCGCCTGAGCGGACACAGTCGACACTCGAGGATGGGGCATGCAAGGAGCCATTGATTGGTTGGCGGATCTTCCTCCGCAACTCTCGGCCGCATTGGTGGCCGCCGTCGTCGCGCTGACCACGTCGATCGTGACGACCCTCGCCGCCCCTGGCCTCAAGTACCGGTACGATCGAAGGCTGGAGACCAACAAGGTGGAGATCACCTATCGTTCCGAGCAGCAGAAGGCCCTGCGTGATCACTTCGCAAAGTACAAGGGCCTGCTGCTCGAGGCCGGCGAGTCCCTCAATCATCGGTTCTGGAATTTCTACTACCACGAGAAGGCCGGCTGGCTCGACCTGCGTGGCCACTACTTCGGAGACGACTGCGGTTACTACGCCAAGAGCTTCGCCTACCGGCTGCTGGTGATGCTCAGCGTCATCCGTCTGGTGGAGAGGAAATCCCTCTACATCGATGCCACGGTCGCCACGGCAGAGGATTTCAACTTCCTGAAGGCCCTCAAGCTCAACCTGCGGATATGGACGGATACCGCGCTGTTCCACGGGCTTACCTACGATCAAGGAGTCGCCACCGACCATTTCTTCAGGGACAGTCTGGCGAGCATGGCGGACAGGCTTCAAGACAGGGACAACGTCATCATCTCCATGAAGCGTTCGGCAGGGCGGTCCAGCATGACAAGCATCCGTACGTCGACGTCTTCCAGTATCTGGACGGCGTGTGCACTGGCGAGGAACGATATCGGTTCGACCGGATCGTCTGCGCGCACCTGGTGCTTCTGGCGACCCTGAACAACTCCGGCTACGACTATCAGCAGTCGACGGCCGCGAGGATGGCCGAGGCCGCAGCCAAGTGTGAGCATCCAGCGGTGCTCTCGAACCTCGAGTACATGATCAGGAACCTGAAGCTCGAGCGGGATACCGGCTTCCAGCAGTTGCTTTCGGTCCTGGCGTCGCCTGCCGCTCCAGACGGCTCGCCCGCGGTCCGGCGGCCACGGTGGCCACTCGTCAACGGGCCAGGGAGCGCGCGACGCGACGGATCGCTCGACAGAACGGCTCGTCGCGATCCTGCTCGGCACGGGAGAGCTCGCTGAACGGTCGCAGCGATGGGTGGCTCG
>WNFV01003008.1_pt1 | contig 21896 bp, 21 predicted proteins | sample 5400101 | NCBI WGS metagenome assembly WNFV01 (sample SAMN13153361, study PRJNA577476) | soil metagenome | isolation source: 115 cm soil or saprolite under grassland replicate 1 | place: USA:California | collected 2016-06-15 | reverse complement strand
CCGTGTGGTCGGCGCCGGTGCCCGCCGGTCTGGCCACCCGCCAGCTCTACGTCGACGGCGTACGGGCGCAGCGCGCCAGCGGCCCGGTCCCGGTGACGCTGACCTCGACGAGCACCGGGTACACCGCGTCGGCGCCGACCATGGCGAGCTGGCGCAACCCCGGCGCCATCGAGCTCGTCTACACCGGTGGCGACGGGTACTGGGGCCTGCGCACCGGCGGGCTGGGCGGCTGGACCGAGCCGCGGTGCCCGGTGGCGTCGATCTCCGGTACTACGATCACCATGGCGCAGCCGTGCTGGGACAACTCGACCAGGCGGGTCAACCGCACCGACGGCTCCGGCCGCACCGTCAACCTGGTCGGTCCGTCCACATTGGGCAACAGCCAGCGGCCGGCCCACGTCGAGAACGCGTTCGAACTGCTCAACCAGCCCGGCGAGTGGTACCTGGACTCCCCCGCCAACACCGTCTACTACATCCCGCGCCGGGGCGAGGACCTGCGCCGCGCCGACGTGGAGGCGCCGGTCCTGCAGGTGCTGGTTTCCGGGCACGGCACAGCGTCCGCCCTGATCCACGACATCACGTTCGCGGGCATCCAGTTCTCCTACGCCACCTGGCTGACCCCGAGCACGCCCGAGGGGTTCTCGGAGATCCAGGCCAACTACACCATCACCGGGCCGAACGGGTACGCGACCCAGGGGTTGTGCCAGTTCATCGCCGGCAGCACGTGCCCGTACGGCAGCTGGACCAAGCTGCCGGGCAACGTCAGCTTCTCCTACGACCACAGGATTGCCTTCCTCGACAACGCGCTCGCTCGACCACGAGCACGGCATCTACACCGACAACGGCGCCACGTTCGTCACCGCGAGCGGCAACGTGCTGTTCGGCAACCACGACGACTGGGGCTCACGACACACCGACTTCGGGCCGGGAGCGACCGGGTCCGACCCGACCGTTATCGAGAACAACTACTGGCAGCAGGGCGACCAGGACTCGTCATCGAACAACGCCACCGTCGCGGGCAACCTCATCGTTTCCAGCCTCGACCAGGTGCCGCTGGAGATCCTGGCCAATGCCGGGCTGGAACCGACCTTCCGCCACATCCTGGCACGGCGGTTCACGTTGCCGACGGCACCGGACGCGCCGGCGCTGGTGACCGCGTTCGGCGCCAACACATCGGCCTACGTCGCCTGGAACCCAACCTTCGTCGACCACGGGCCGCCGGGAATGGTGCCGGCCGCGCCGACGTCGGTGAGCGTCCGGCCGGGCCAGGACGCGGTGACCCTGCACTGGCACCCGCCGGCCTCGGTCGGCGGTACGCCGATCGTCGGGTACACCATCAGCGGCGGCGTGGTCAACGGCCCTGACATTCCGACGACCATGTACACCGGGCACCAGGCGCTGTGGGCGAACAGCACCCGGGACGTCTTCACGACAATTGGCGGGCTGCAACAGCTCACGCCGTACACCTTCCAGATCGCCGCGGTCAACGTGAGCGGAGCGAGCGTGGCGGTCTCGACCGACACGGTGATCCTGGCCCCCACCAAGGCTTGCGCCGGCGCGACGCTGGCCGCCATCCCACGGGCCGCGCTGGCCCTGCCGGGCTCGACCGCCACGGTGAGCGCGACGCTCGCCAACGGCTGCACGACGACGCTGCATGCAGCCCGGCTGCTCCTGTTCGCGCCGCAGGGCTACGGGGTCGCGCCACCGTCACCGGCGGACCTCGGCGACATCGTGGTCGGCCAGTCGGCAACACGCACCTTCGCCATCAGCGTCCCCGCCGACGCCACATCCTCCGTCGACCTGATCACCCAGGCCGTGTTCACCGATGACGCGGGCCAGCTGCAGGGCCTGCGCACCAGGTCGACGGTCAACGTGCCGGCGGCCTCGCTCGCCGCGGCGTTCAATAACGTCGGTACCACCACCGACACCAACACCGGCGCCGGTGACATCGACGGATCCGGTTCCAGCTTCTCCGCCCAAGCGCTCGCCGCCGCCGGGGTCACGCCGGGTGCGACGGTCACCACCCGCGGCATCTCCTTCGTCTGGCCGAACGTACCCACCGGGCAGCCGGACAACGCGGTCGCCAGCGGACAGGCGTTCCTTCTCGCCGGTACCGGCGCCACGCTGGGGTTCCTCGTCACGGCTACCTACGGTTCGGCCAGCGGTACCGGCCAGGTCGTCTATACCGACGGCACGACGCAGCCGTTCACGATCGGTGCCCCGGACTGGTTCAGCGGAGGCAACACGTCTTCGCCGCTGCGATCGGTTAGCAACGTGCCTGTCCATTGTGGAGCATAGCCAGGTGCGGACCGACGTGCGCACCCGGATACATTGACCGAACTCGAACGTTGCTCGAACACGATCCCAGTGCCCATGGGAACTTGTCGACATGAGACGTTCCCGCCGCTTCACCTTGTTCTCGGCCGTGGGGTCGTCGCCCTTTGGCCTACCACAGGTATGGAAGCGCACAACACCGCGGTCACGGCGATGCCTGTGATGTCTTGAGCACCGCCTGCCACCGGGGGCAGTTGGGGTGGATCGTCCTCGCCCGGTCGAGCGCCCGCCGCGCCTCGTCTGGCCGGCCTTGCAGCGTACGCAGGCGGGCGAGCGTCAGCAGCGCGTCGCCCTCGACCACGTCGTTCGTCGCCCACGAGATCGCGTGCTCGACCCACCGCTCCGCGGTTCGCAGCTTCCCGTCGTGAAGTGCGAGCAGGGCATACTTCTCGGCGAAGTCGTCGCGCTCGCAGCCTTCCGCAAGGTTGCCCACATGCCCCCGGGTCAGGTCGACCAACTCGCTCGGGATCGGCTGGCCCGCCTCGAGTCCGGCCAGCACGCAGGCGAAGAGCAGCTGGAAGTCCGACACGTCTGCCCGCTCGAGGTCATCGAGGTTCCGGGCGGCCGCCTGTGCGCCCTCGAGGTACTCGCCGCGGAGTCCGTGAACCAGCGCCTGGCCGCGCCGTACCAGGTCCGGAGACGCGCCGGCGGCAACCAGCTCGGCGGTCACCCGCGCCGCGATGTCGGCGTACTGACGGGCCACCGCGCGGCCAAGCGCGAGCAGCGGACCGCGCAGCCGCGCATCGGCGTACGGCGCGTAGATGGCGCGTACCCGAGTCCCGGACATCCTCGGAAGGCGCCACAGGAGTAATGCGGTGCTCGGGTGCCGGTCGGCCCCGTACCGCCACGGCACGACGGCAAGCGCCAGTGCCGCGGCTGCCATCCCGCCGACGCTGCGCCACGGGTCAACGGTCCAGCCGTTGGCGTACCCGTGCACCCTGGCCGCCACAGCGACCACGGCGAACACTGCGACCGGCACGGCGGAGGGCAGCCACAGTCGCAACCGGATGGCCGGTCCGGTGGCCACCCAACCCAGGCCCACCCGCGGCGGCCAACGACGAAGGACGATGTCCCGGGACGGGCGCTCGACCAGCCTCTTCCGGCCACCGAAGCCCAGGACGATCGACACGAGGGACAGCCGACCCACCGCGGCGCCGGCCAGTTGGGCGAGCAGGTGCACGACGTACGCGACGAATGCGAGTGCCAGCGCGATGCCGATCTCGCGCAGCCAAGGCTCCCACCGGCGCCCGTTGTCGGTAATGGTTTCGGTCGCCGCAAGGTACGCGGCGGCGGCCACGAACCCACTGACCAACCGCTCGGTCGGCGGGTTGGAGACGCGCTGGCTTCTCGGGCGCCGCTGGGCCACAGAGGGTAAGGCTAGCGTCCGGAACCGGTGCCCGCCGCGCGGCGAACGCGACGATTGCGGCAGTGAAGACACGGCGTCTCTACCAACACGACCTCACCAACACCGGCCCGGTGCGCGCGCTGGCGCACCAGCGTGCGTCGTCTCGGACCCCACCCGGCCGGCACCACCAGACACACCACCGCCGGCCGCCGGTCGAGCCGAACTGAGCGTACTCGGCGACCCGGCTCTACCTCGGCCGCCTCGGCGCAGATCATGGGTACCCGTGGCTGGCTCGACGGCGATGGCTCGCGCATCACGGTGACCAACTTCGGGTCGCTGTCTCTGTCCTGTTGGTCAACTGGCGTGATGGCCGCTGCCGACCGACGCTTCAGACGGTTGCCGGGACTTCGCCTGCGGAGACTGGCTGTGCTACACCGGTGGCCTACCGGGCTCGCGCGGAGGGTAGGGTTGCCCGCATAGGTGATCACCTGCAGACGGGTCGTCGAGGGCAGCTCGGGGTCGGGGAACGTGCCGCCGACTTCGTCCTGAGCGGCCCGACCGGTGTGCCAGCCCGGTTCTACGCGCACGCGGGGGGCCGACCGACGGCGGTCGTCTTCAGCGCCGATGGCCACGACCCGCGACTGGTTGACCTCGCCAACCGGCTCGCCGGACGGGCGGACGTCGCGCTGTTCTGCGTCATGCCGAACGGGCCAGCCGGCGACATCGGTCTTCCGGTGTGGTCGGACCGCGAAGGCACCGTCACCGCCGCCTACGGGGTGACGGCTGGCGAGCTGACCGCGGTCGTGCTCGACCCGAACCTGCGCGTCGTGGGCGTCGCGCTCGGCGACCGCCTCGCAGAACAGGTGGTCGCGCTGCTCGACGGCGCAGCGCACCGCGGTCCTGCGGTGGAAGTGGTGACGCAGGCGCCGGTGCTGTTGCTCCCCCGCGTCCTCGACGCGGAGCACTGCGAGCGGCTGATCCGGGTGTGGGAAGAGGAGGGCGGCGTCGACACGGGGGTGGCCCGCGCGTCCGGTGACGTGCTCGACGCCAGCTACAAGCGGCGTCGTGACCACACCGTTGGCGACCCGCAGCTGCTACGCGAGCTGTCGTCGATGGTCGGGCGCCGCGTGCTGCCCGAGGTCCGCAAGGCGTTCGCGTTCCGGGCAACCCGCTTCGAGGGCTTTAAGATCGCCTGTTACGACGCCGCCACCGGCGGCTTCTTCCGGCCGCACCGCGACAACCTGACGCCGTCCACCGCGCACCGGGTGTTCGCGCTCACGCTCAACCTCAACGACGGCTACGAAGGCGGACAGCTGCGTTTCCCGGAGTACGGCAACCAGCTCTACCGGCCTGATGCAGGCGCAGCGCTGGCCTTCTCCTGTGCGCACCTGCACGAAGTGCTCGACGTGACGGCGGGCCGGCGCTTCGTGCTGCTGTCGTTTCTCTACGGCGATCCCTGAAGACATCCCATGAGCTTTGTTGTCAAACGGCGGCTTGCAGGTCTTGTTGGTGGTGTGCCCATGCGGTGGTTAGCCACGAAGTGCACATGCGTTCAGCAAGGCGAGCTGCTGCGCTACGTCGTCGTGTGGGGCTCGCAAACTCCGCGCAGGCGTGGTGACGTACAGGATCGGTGGCCGGGTGACGACGGCCGGGCCGGCCGGTGGACGCGAAAACGGGTGGGGACGGTACCCTCGGGTGTGCGACTGACCGGGCCGACTGCACCGAACCGATGAGGCTCACCGACCGGCTGCCCGGCGGCAAGCCCGACCGAGGACCTGCCCCCGAACCCGCCCTCGGGCCTGACGAGATCTTCGACTCCTTCGTCGACTGGGTGAAGCAGCGCGGCTTCGCCCTCTACCCGCACCAGGAGGAAGCGCTCGTCGAGATCGTCTCCGGTGCCAACGTCATCCTCAGCACCCCCACCGGCTCCGGCAAGAGCCTCGTCGCGACCGGCGCCCACTTCGCCGCCCTGGCCGATGGCCGGCGCACGTGCTACACCGCGCCGATCAAGGCCCTGGTGTCGGAGAAGTTCTTCGCGCTGTGCGACACGTTCGGCGCGGTGAACGTCGGCATGCTCACCGGTGACGCCAGCATCAACGACGACGCGCCGATCATCTGCTGCACCGCGGAGATCCTCGCGAACATGGCGCTGCGCGACGGCGAGCGGGCCGACGTCGGGCAGGTGGTGATGGACGAGTTCCACTTTTACGCCGAACCTGACCGCGGCTGGGCCTGGCAGGTGCCGCTGATCGAGCTGCCGCAGGCGCAGTTCCTGCTCATGTCGGCGACGCTGGGCGACGTGACCCGCTTCGTCGCTGACTTGACCCGGCGTACGGGCCGGCCCACCGCCGCCATCCGCTCGGTCGAAAGGCCGGTCCCGCTGCACTACTCGTACGCGATGACGCCGCTGCACGAGACGCTGGAGGAGCTACTCGCCACGAAGCAGGCGCCGGTCTACGTCGTGCACTTCACCCAGGCGGCCGCGCTGGAACGTGCCCAGGCGCTGATGAGCGTGAACGTCTGTACCCGCGCGGAGAAGGACGCGATCGCCGCGCTGATCGGCAGGTTCCGGTTCACGGCAGGTTTCGGCAACACACTGTCCCGGCTGGTCCGCCATGGCATCGGCGTGCACCACGCCGGGATGCTGCCGAAGTACCGCAGGCTGGTGGAGACGCTCGCCCAAGCCGGGCTGCTCAAGGTGATCTGCGGGACCGACACCCTCGGCGTCGGGATCAACGTGCCGATCCGCACGGTGCTGTTCACCGGACTGTCCAAGTACGACGGTGTGCAGACCCGGCTGCTCAAAGCCCGCGAGTTCCACCAGATCGCCGGGCGCGCCGGGCGCGCGGGGTACGACACGATCGGCACCGTCGTGGTCCAAGCGCCGGAGCATGTGATCGACAACGAGCGGGCGCTCGCGAAAGCCGGAGACGACCCGAAGAAGCGGCGCAGGGTGGTCCGGAAGAAGCCGCCGGAGGGCTCGATCGGGTACGGAAGGCCGACGTTCGACCGGCTAATCGACGCCGAGCCGGAGCCGCTGACATCGCAGTTCACCGTCAGCCACGCCATGCTGCTCAACGTGATCGGCCGCCCCGGCGACGCGTTCGCGGCGATGCGGCACCTCCTGACCGACAACCATGAGGACCGACCCGCCCAGCGCCGCCACATCCGCCGGGCCATCGCGGTCTACCGGGCGCTGCTGGCCGGCGGCGTGGTCGAGCGCCTCGATTCGCCCAACGCAGACGGGCGGACCGTACGGCTCACTGTCGACCTCCAATTCGACTTCGCCCTCAACCAGCCGCTGTCGCCGCTGGCCCTGGCCGCGATCGAGCTGCTCGACCGCGACTCGCCGGGCTACGCGCTGGACGTGCTGTCGGTCATCGAGTCCACTTTGGACGACCCGCGCCAGGTGCTCGCCGCCCAGCAGCTCAAGGCCCGCGGCGAGGCGGTCGCGGCGATGAAGGCCGAGGGCATCGAGTACGAGGCACGCCTGGACCTGCTGAGCGACGTGACCCACCCCAAGCCACTCGCCGACCTGCTCGACGCCGCCTACGAGATGTACCGGCAGGGCCACCCGTGGGTCGCCGACCACGTGCTGTCGCCTAAGTCCGTGGTCCGGGACATGTACGAGCGGGCAATGACCTTCGTGGAGTACGTGAACTTCTACCGACTGGCCCGCTCCGAAGGTCTCGTGCTGCGCTACCTCGCCGATGCGTACAAGGCCCTGCGGCAGACCGTGCCCGATGACGCCAAGACCGAGGAACTGGTCGACCTCATCGAGTGGCTCGGCGAAATGGTCCGCCAGGTCGACTCCAGCCTCATCGACGAATGGGAACGACTGCGCAACCCGTCCAACGATCCGGCGGCGGTGATCGACGATCAACCACCAGCGGTCTCCCGCAACGCCCGCGCCTTCCGGATACTCGTGCGCAACGCCCTGTTCCGACGAGTCGAACTGGCGGCGCTGCACCGTTTCGACCAGCTCGGCGAGCTGGACGCAGCCGACGGGTGGGACGCTTCCGCATGGGAGCAGGCGCTTGCACCGTACTTCGCCGAGCACGACTACATCGGCACCGGTCCGGACGCCCGCAGCCCCGCCATGCTGATGATCGACGCCGCGCGGGACCGGTGGACCGTCCGGCAGATCCTGGACGACCCGGCCGGTCACCACGACTGGGGGATCAGCGCCGAAGTCGACGTGCCCGCCTCGGACGAGGCAGGCGCCGCGGTGGTCCGGGTGACCGAGGTCGGCCAGCTCGTGTAGACCACCGAGACAGCCTGTGGTTGGCCCTGTGAGGTGCCAATACTCAATACTCAGCCAAGCCCGCGACCTGGGCATTGTCCGAGCGTGCCCGGCGGCGGCGGTATGAAGATGAACGCGTTCAAGCTCCGGAACACGGTTCCTGAACTCGTTTAAGTCGATCATGCAGGTCCATCGCGGTGGGAGACGGATTGCCGGGTCCCAGGCTCGGCTGAGTCTTTCGGCACCCACAGGTGCGCGTCCGATCTTCAGGATGGCTCGATGCAACACCGCCATCCCGAGATGCGACACCGCCTCGGAAGCTTTACGAAGCGAACGGCTCTGTTGCATTGGGCGATCGGAGTGATCAGCGTCCGCAGATCTTCCTGTCGAGATCGATTCCGTTGCTCCGACGGCAATCCAAACGGCGCGAAACCGCGCTCTTCGGGCGTTGCCGCTGCTGTTCAATTGACGGTCCTCCATCGCCGAGAGCCTTGCGACGGAAGATCTGCGGCGTCGGACAGTACCGATCGCTTAATGCAACAGAGCCGCGTCCACTGGCTCCTCCTATGCCAGGCCGCCGACCGCCGCAAGGCTTACGGGGTGCGCCGCGCTCGTGCCATCGCCGAGGACGGAGAGCGGTCGCAGCTCACGTTGTCGTGGCCACCAGCCATACGACGGCGGCGATGCGGGGGCGTCGTTCGACGCGGACGTTGATGAAGCCGGCCGCCCGGAGCCATTGCGCGGCTTGGCTGGTGGTGGGCACGTGGTAGACGTCCGGGTCGAACCGGGCCGGCAGCGGGTGTTCGCCGCCGCGGAAGGCCAGGACGAGCCGGCCGCCGGGGCGCAGCGCGCGGGCGATGTCGGCCAGGGTGGCGGCGGGGTCGGGCCAGAAGTAGATGGTGTGCACGCCGATGACGGCGTCGAGGCTGTGGTCGGCGACGGGCAGGGTGGTGCCGTCGCCGTGGTGCAGGTGGATGCGGCCGGCGGCCAGGTGTGCGGCGTTGCGTCGGGCGGCGGTGGCCAGCATGGTCGGTGAGGTCTCGACGCCGATGACGTGGGCGCCGGCGGCGGCGAGCCGGGCGAGGGTGCGGCCTGGGCCGAAGCCGATTTCGCAGATCCGCTCACCGGCCGTGGGTGCGAGCAGGTCGACCGCGGCGTCGTTGACTGCGGCGGTTTCCCGCAGCCAGATCCGGGCCAGTAGCCGCCCGCTCGGGCCGTGCGGTTGGGCGGCCTGGTGGGACAGGTACCGGCCGACCGGGACGAGGACGGGCGCGATGATGCGGGCGGGCCAGGCCGGTTGGGTGGTGCCGGGTACGGGGCAGGAGCGGCGCAGCATCACAGGGGCCTCCGGTCAGCGCGATGGCGGGTGGTGGCTCGCACGATGAGTTCGGCGAGCATCGCGGCGACCGCCGCGTCGTCGATGGGTTCGGCCGGGTCGGTGCCGGGTGGCCGGGGTGCGGGGTCGAAGTGGCAGTGCACGGCCCACAGCGCGCAGAGTTCCACGATGGTGCGGGCCAGCAGCGGCGCGGGTCCGGGCAGGTTGAGGGTTCCTGCTCGTTCGCGGCGGGTCAGGTACTCCTCGACGGCGTCGACGTGGGCGCGCCGGCCGGTGCCGAACCACACCTGGGCCAGGTCGGGCAGTTCCGGGGCGCACCGGTCGACGAGTTTGATGGCGACGCGGTGGCGGGCCAGCCGGGTGTACAGGTCGGTGACGATGCCGGCGATTTCGGCTGCGTGGTCGGCGGGGGGTGCGTCGGCCGGTAGCGGGTGGGCGAGGGCCCGGGCCAGGTTCAGGTCGGCGATCTCGCCAGCCAGTCGATTGGCGACCAACGCGGCGATCTCCCCGTCGGCCGGTGCGGGAACCGGCAGCTCGGCGGGAGCGGGCAGTGGTTCGTGGCCGTCGGCGTAGCGCACTGCTGCCGCGAACAGCGCCGCCTTACCCTCTGCATAGCCGTAGAGGGTGCCCTTGCCCAGGCCGAGGGCGTCGGCCACGTCCTGGACCTGCGCGCGCTGGTAGCCATGAGCGATGAACACCCGGGCTGCCGCCGCGACCACTGCCGAGAACCGCTCGGGAGGAATGACACGAGCCACCGCCCGAGTATAACCGACCGACTCGGTCGGTCACTATCCCGGGGCGTTGCTGCCCGCGGTCGAGGTGGCGTTGTCGAGTCGTGCGAGCACGCGGTCGAGGACGGTGACGAAGGTGCTCAGGTCGCCCGGGGGGACGCCGTCGAAGAGACGGGCGGCGGCCTGCCGGTACCCGGCGTGCCAGGCGGTCGCGACGGCGGCGCCGGAGTCGGTGAGGGTGACCAGGGTGGCCCGCCGGTCGGTGGGGTGTGGGCCGCGGGCCACGAACCCGGCCGCCTGCAGCGCGTCGAGGAGCCCGGTGACGTTGCGCGGCGTACAGCGCAGCGCCTGGCTGAGCTCCCGTTGGGTGACCGGGCCGCGGTGGTGCAGGTGCCAGAGCACCTCCGCGCGGGCCGTGGTCAGGCCCCGCCCGGCCAGCTCCTGGCCCATCCGGTCGCCGAGCCGCCCGGCCAGCGTGAACAGCCGCTCGAACGCGGCCTCCGCGTCCGCCCATTCCTGAGGAGCTACTTCATTGTGTAGCTGCTTCACTATGTGTATCCTCCTAGTTCATGGTAGTCACACGGGGACCCGGCCAGGCGAGCGACACGAGACGGCGCACGGTCGACGGCGCCGGCAAGATCGTGGTGTCCGGGCTGACGAAACGCTTCGGTACGGTCACCGCGGTCGACGACCTGAGCTTCACCGTTGAGCCCGGCACGATTACCGGGTTTCTCGGCCCGAACGGCGCCGGTAAGACCACCACGCTGCGGATGCTGCTCGGGCTGGTCACCCCGGATGCGGGCAGCGCCACCATCGGCGGCCGGCCCTACCGGGACCTGCCCAGGCCGTACGACGCGGTGGGCGCCGCGCTGGAAGCGACCGGGTTCCACCCCGCCCGCAGTGGCCGCAACCACCTGCGGGTGTACTGCACCGTCAACGGCTACCCGCGCCGCCGCGCCGACGAGGTCCTCGACCTCGTCGGGCTCTCGGGCGCCGGCCGGCGGGCGGTGGGTGGCTACTCGCTGGGGATGCGCCAGCGCCTGGCGCTGGCGACAGCACTGCTCGGCGACCCGCGGGTCCTGGTGCTCGACGAACCGGCCAACGGCCTCGATCCGGAGGGCATCGCCTGGCTGCGGCGGCTCCTGCGCGACCTGGCCGCCAAGGGCAAGACCCTGCTGGTGTCCAGCCACCTGCTGGCCGAGGCGCAACAGCTCGTCCACCACGTGGTGATCATTCATCGGGGTCGGTGTGTCCGGCAGGGCAGCCTCGCGGACCTCGCCGCCGGGTACGGACCGGTGGTGCGAGTCCGCACGCCCCAGGTTGACCGACTCTCCTCCGCATTGGCCCAAGCCGGGGTCCCGCCGGAGCGCGTCGAGCGGACCGGCCCGGACCAACTACGCGTCACCGGCCTGGACGCCGAACCCATCGGTCGCCTTGCCTTCCGCGAACGGGTTGAGGTGCTGTGGCTCGCCGCCGAAGCCGGGGACCTGGAGCAGGTGTTCTTCGCCCTCACCACCGGCGGCGACCAGCCGACCGGCGTCCTGCAGCAGATGGCCTGACGATGCGACGACTGATCGCCGGCGAGTTCGGCAAGCTGTTCACCACCCGGCTGTGGTTGTGGCTGCTGCTGGCCTCGATGGCCCTGACCGCCCTGTACGCCAGCCTGGCCATTGCCTTCGACGACGACCCGGACAACTTCGCACCGTCGCTGAACAGCCCGGCCGGACAGCGGCTGCTGTTCGCCGTGGCCGGCGGAGCCGCCAAGTCGCTCGTCGCGGTGCTCGCCGCGATCGGGCTGACCGGCGAGTTCCGGCACAAGACCGTCACCGCCACGTTCCTGGCCACCCCGCACCGCGGCCGGGTCGTGGCCGCCAAGCTCGTCACCTACGCCGTCGTCGGTGCCGGCTACGGACTGGTCTGCATCGGCGTGGTCGCCGCCATCGCGCTGGCCTGGCTGTCCACCAAGGGCATCCACGTGACCATGACCGGCAACAGCGTTCCCGCCACCCTCGCCGGCGTCATCGCCACGGTCGCCGTCTTCGCCGTGCTCGGCGTCGGCCTTGGCGCGCTGCTGCGCGACCAGGTCGCCACCGTGGTCGCCCTGCTCATCTACCTGTTCGTGGCCGAGCCGATCATCACCCGGATCTCCGCCCTGGGTGACTGGACCAGGTACCTGCCCGGCCCAGCGGCCAGCGCGCTGACCCAGGTCACCCTGGACAACCAGGCATTCCTCCACCCCTGGCAGGGCGGCCTCGTCCTCGCCGTGTACGGCGTCGCGTTCGCCATCGCCGGCACCCTGCTCGCCGTCCGCCGCGATGTGACGTGACCGCCGGTAGCCCACGCCTCACGGGCCGCCGATTCGCAGGCGTCCGGTGGACGTTGGGTTCATGTCGAGAGAGGACCCCCGTGGCCGAAGACCCCGCCGCGCGGACCCGCCGGCTCTGGGACCGCTACGCCCCCCGCCACGACAAGGACATGCGCCGGGCCGAGTGCCCGATGATGCCCAACACCCGGCCGGACCGGGCTGGAATGATGGTCCGCTTCGGAACCTGGCGCTCCCGGCTCACCGTGAGGGCGGGGCGGTGCATGCGTCGGCTCGATCGAGGAGCACCGCGCGTTCGCGGGCGTTTCGGGCCAGCGACGCGGCGCGGTGGAGTTCGGCGCGTGCTTCGTCGGTTCGGCCGAGCTTGGCGAGCAGGTCGGCGCGAACACTGGGCAGGAGATGGTAGTCCCGCATTGCCGGTTCGGTGCTGAGCGCGTCGATGATCTCAAGGCCGCGGGCGGGGCCGTAAGCCATCGCGACCGCTACCGCGCGGTTGAGCTCGACCACCGGGGTCGGGGTGAGCCGGTGCAGGGTCTGGTAGAGCGAGGCGATCCGTGCCCAGTCGGTGTCGTTGGCGGAGCGGGCTTGGGCGTGGCAGGCGGCGATCGCGGCTTGCAGCACGTAGGGACCGACTGCGCGGCCGGTCCGTTCGGCGCGTAGCAGCGCGGCGTAGCCGCGACGGATGAGCAGCTGGTCCCAGCGCCCGCGGTTCTGTTCCAGGAGTGGAACCGGCTCGCCGGATGGGCCCACCCGGGCCCGGGTCCGCGAGGCCTGGATTTCCATCAACGCCACCATGCCGTGGACCTCCGGCTCGGTTGGCGCGAGCTCGGCCAGGATGCGGCCCAGGCGCAGTGCCTCGTGGCACAGCTCTGGTCGCATCCAGTCGTCTCCGGCGGTTGCCGTGTACCCCTCGTTGAAGATCAGGTAGACGACCTCGAGCACCGAGGCCAGTCGGTCGGCCCGTTCGGCCGGCGGCGGGATCTCGAACGGGATTCGCTTGTCGGCGACGGTTCGTTTGGCCCGCACGATGCGCTGCGCCACGGTCGGCTCGGGGACGAGGAACGCCCGCGCGATCTCCTCGGCGGTCAGCCCGCCGAGCACCCGTAGCGTGAACGCGACTCGGGACTCGGTGGACAGCGCCGGGTGGCAGGCGGTGAAGATCAGCCGTAGCAGGTCGTCCTTGAGCCCGTCGTCGTCGATCACGGCGTCGAAGTCCGTCAACTCATTGAAGAGGGCGGCCCGTTGCTGGTCGCGGGCCTCGTGACCCAGTTCGGCGATCTTGCTGGCGAGCCGGTCGTTGCGGCGCAGCCGGTCGATGGCCCGGTGCCTGGCGGTGATCATGAGCCATGCGCCGGGATTGGCTGGGACGCCTGCTTTAGGCCACTTCTCCAGTGCATCGACGAGGGCGTCCTGGGCGAGCTCCTCGGCGAGCCCGACGTCTCGCACCAGGCGAGCGAGGCCGGCGACGATGCGCGCCGACTCCAGCCGCCAGACCGCCTCGACGACGGCGCGGGAGTCCTGCGCCGTCACGGTTACGTCTCCGGGCCGAACACCTGGCGGATGTCGCCCTCGCCGTCCTTGACGATCGCCCAGAACCGCTTGGCCAACTCGATGGCCTCTTCCTTGGACCGAACGTCGATCAGCGCGAAGCTGACGATCGTCTCCTTCGCCTCGGTGTAGGGCCCGTCGATGAGGGTGACCTTTCCGTCGGCGGCCTTGATGTGGGTGCCGCTGGTGTCGAGTCCGCCCGTGGCCAGGAGCACACCGGCCTGGGTGAGCGCTTCCACGAATCGCCCCATCTCGGCGTACAGCTGCCGGTCCGGCTCACGGCCACCGCCGTTGATCGTCATCAGGAACCGCACCGCACGTCTCCTCCCGCCGCATAGGTACCTCCCATCCAACCAGGCCACAAGAAAGTTGGTCGATCTTGTCGATCGGTGTCTGACCCGTTCGCTGCGTCAGTAGCGGCGGGTTGACCGAAGCAACCGGCAACCGATGTAGAGGAGGAGAGCGCAATGAGGAAGATCATCGTGGCGGAGTTCATCTCGGTGGACGGCGTCGTGGAGGCGCCGGAGCGGTGGCACTTTCCGTACGTCAACGAGGAGATGTTCGGCGTGATGTGGGCCCTGAACGCCGAAGCGGACACGATGCTGCTGGGACGGGTGACCTACCAGAGCTTCGCCGGGGCCTTCGCGAACGCACCAGCCGACGATCCGGTCGCGGCGCAGATGAACAAGCCGGCCAAGGTCGTGGTATCAAAGACCCTCAACGACCTGGAGTGGAAGAACTCCACTCTGCTCACCGGCGATGTCGTCGACGAGGTCGCCAAGCTCAAGGACCAGCCCGGGGCCGCCATCCTGGTCACCGGCAGCACCACCCTGGCCCGGACGCTGCTGCGCGCTGGCCTCGTCGACGAGCTCAACCTGCTGGTCCACCCCATCATCGTGGGCACCGGGCAGCGCCTGTTCGAGGACAACGGCGTCCAGGCGCCGCTGAAACTGGCGAGCTGCAACACCTTCAGCACCGGGGTGGTCCACCTCGTATACCGCAAGACCTGACAACGCCCGGCACGAACCCCGCCAACGGCGCGCCGGTGGGCGAGAGAAAGGCAGACAACAATGACCAATCTGATCCACGCACCCTCGTCGAACGCGACCCCTACCACGACGACCCGGTGGCTGCTGGCCGGTGGCGCCGCCGCCGCCCCGCTGTTCGCCGTCGTCGTGCTGCTGCAAGCCGTGATCCGGCCCGGATTCGACTTGACCCGGCACCCGGCCAGCGTGCTCGCCAACGGTGACCTGGGCTGGATCCAGACCACCACGTTCCTCCTCACCGGCGCTCTCACGCTCGGCGGCGCGGTCGGGATGCGCCGCGTGCTGCGCGGTGGCCGCGCCGGAACGTGGGGGCCGATCCTGCTCGCCGTCCAGGGAGCCGGCCTCGTGGTGGCCGGGATCTTCCGCCTGGACCCCGTCGACGGGTTCCCACCCGGAACCCCCGCCGGCACACCGACGTCCATGAGCTGGCACGCGATCGTGCACAACATCGGCGGAAGCCTGGCGTTCCTGTCGTTGACCGCGGGCTGTTTCGTACTCGCCCGACGGTTCGCGGCTACCGGGCACCGCGCGTGGGCCAGCTACGGCCGCACCAGCGGCGTGCTGTTCTTCGTCGGCCTCGCCTGGGCCATCAGCGGCGGCCGGGCTGCAGCGCTGACCCTCTTCCTCGGGGTCGTCACCGCCTGGACATGGACGGCTGCCAGCACCGCACGACTCATCCGCCTACCGACGCCAGCCGTCCGGCAGACGTAGAACCAACGTGGCCGGGTCGCCAAGAATGGCGGCCCGGCTACCGCGCGCCTCAGCCCGGCCCGGCCATCTGATGAGGCATCCGGCGAGCTGGGAACGCTACCTCGCCCACCGCAGGCAACAGGAAGGCACGGGGCGTGGGTGAGTTCGAGGGAACACGCGGACCTTGTGCGGTCGATCCATTGCAGGTCATCGAGTGTGATGAGTGGCCGATCGTAGGTGGTGTGGCCAGCAGCGCCGGCGCGGTGGCTCGGTGGCCACGAAACGGGGTGTGCGGCGGCCGTGGCAGGGCACCGTGGCCGTCGTCGCGACCAGTCGGCTCGGATCGGCCAGTCCCCGCTCGCCTGCCGGCGTCGCTCGCCGCGGCGGCTTGGTCGGCATAGCCCGTGGTGGTCTCGTGCGCGACTACGACGTCGTCGGCCACGCGCCCGACAGCGGGGTACAGCATGGCCAGCAGCCCGACCGCGAGCACCGCGCCGCCGACCTGTGCCACCACGAAGCCAGGCACGGACGCGGGGGCGATGCCGGCGAACGTGTCGGTGAACGCCCGTCCCACAGTGACGGCCGGGTTGGCGAAGCTCGTGCTGCTGGTGAACCAGTAGGCGGCGCCGATGTAGGCGCCGACCGCGGCCGGCGCGGCCGGTGCGCGGCCGGAGAGGGCCAGGGCGAAGATGAGCAGGATCAGCCCGGCGGTGGCGACGATTTCACCCAGCCACAGGTGCCCGGCGGCCCGGTCGGTGCCGGAGAAGTCGACGGCGGGCAGGGCGAACATGAGGTTGGCCAGGATCGACCCGGCGATGGCGCCGGTGGTCTGCGCGGCGGCGTACCCGGCCAGGTCCCGACCGGTCAGGCCGGTGCGGGTGCGGCGGCCGAGGAACCAGTCCGCGGCCGAGACGACCGGGTTGAAGTGCGCGCCGGACACCGGTCCGAAGATCAGGATCAGGACGCCCAGGGCGAACGCGGTCGCGATCGAGTTCTCCAGCAGCTGCACGCCGACGTCGCGCGGGGACAGCCGGGAGGCCATGACCCCGGAGCCGACGACGGCGGTGACGAGCAGTGCGGTGCCGAGGAACTCGGCGAGGAGCGCTCGCCACGGTGCGCGGTGGATCATCGGTAAGCTGCTCCAGATCTCTGCGGTGCCGGATGGTCAGGCCGTGGTTGGTGGTGAGGCGGGTCAGTGGGCGCCGATGTGGAGCTGGTCGAGCAGGTTGCGGACGCGGCGTTCCAACTCGTCGCGGATCGGGCGCACGTCGGCGAGGTCGAGGCCGGCGGGGTCGTCGAGGTCCCAGTTCTCGTGGCGGGTGCCGGGGAAGATCGGGCAGGCGTCGCCGCAGCCCATGGTGACCACCACGTCGGCCGCTTGGACGATCTCGTCGGTCCACGGCTTGGGGTATTCGCCGGTGATGTCGATGCCGCGTTCGGCCATCGCCGCGATGGCGGAGGGGTTGATCTCGTTGCCGGGTTCGGAGCCGCCGGACCAGCCCACGGCGTTATCGCCGGCGAGGTAGGTGAAGAAGCCGAGGGCCATCTGGGAGCGGCCGGCGTTGTGGGTGCACAGGAACAGCACCACGGGTTTGCCGTCGCGATGGTGGCCCTCGACCCGGGCCAGGGCGTGTAGGCGTTGGCGAGCGAAGCGTTCGGCCAGCAGCGGTAGGAAGTTCGGCACACTGGCGCGGGTGGCGAACTGGTCGTAGCTGGTGTGCAGGAACCGTTCGATGGTCTCCGGGCCGTAGATGCCGTCGAACTCGCCGGCCAGCCGGGTAGCGGCGGTGCGCAGCGCGAGCTGCTGGTCGATGGACAGGTCCTGCTGCCAGTGCACGGTGTCAGGCATGGTCGGCTCCCAGGGGCAGGGCGGGTGCCAGGCGGTTGATGCGCCCGGCCAGGTGGGTGTACGCCGCCTCAAACGCGGCGTCGGTGTCGACGCGTACCGGGTCGGGCACCGACCAGTGCAGCCGGGGACGGCTGCGTTGGTCAACGTCGTGGCCGGTGAGGTCTTCGTAGGCGTTGTCGCACACCGCGATCACGAGGTCTCCGTCGCACACCACGTCCGTGACGTGGGCGGTGCCGCTCGGGTCGAGGGCCAGGCCGTGGCGGTGGGCGACCGTGACCGCGCGGGGATGCACCCGTGCGGCGGGGCGCGTGCCGGCCGAGGCGACCGGCCGGCCGGTGTGCGCCCGCCACAGGGCGGCGGCCAACTGCGAGCGGGCCGAGTTGTGGGTGCAGACGAACACCACCCGGCCGGCGCTGTCCAGGTGCGGCGCCGCGAGTAAGGCGAGCGCGCCGGGTTCCAGGCGCAGGTAGGTGCGGCGGCGGTCGCCTTCCGACCGGGTGCGGACCACCAGACCGGCGTCGGCGAGGATCTTGACGTGGTGAGCGACCAGGTTCGTAGCCAAGGTCAGCTGCCGGGCGATCTCCCCGGGCGAGGCGTCGCCCAGGGTGAGCGTGTCCACGATCGCCAGCCGTGCCGGGTCGCCGAGCGCGGCGTGGATCTGGGCCCGCCGCTCCAGCGAGGGAAGCTCAACGTCCATTGACTCAATGGTCACTGAGTATTTCCTTGCGTCAACGGTGACCACAAGAGTTCACGTGACCGACGGGTTCCCGTCGCCCGCGCGCGCCGAGGCCGGGCTCGCGGTCAAGCCGGGTGTGTCCAGCAGAACGGACAGCCGGCGCAGGTTCTCCGGCCGGGGCCAGTAGTACACCCAGGTGCCGCGCCGTTCGCAGTCCACGATCGGCGGGTTCGTCGGCGACCCGGCCGAGGCGTACGCCCCGGCTGCCCCGGGCGGCTGCTGCGGCAGCGCCCCAGCGGCGCCGGCCGTGACCACGTCCGCGTTGCTGCGGAAGCACGCCGACGTGGGCGATGGTGGCGGTGGCCCGTTCCGGGAAGGCCGAGACGGCCACGAAGCCCACGCTCTCGCCCTGTTCGTCCGTCGCCAGGCACCAGGTGGACTCCGCGTCAGGTTCCAGGTACTCGGCCATCACCCGGGCCCAGCCCCGCGCACCGCACAGGGCGTAGTAGTAACGGTCGTTGCGGTCGAGCGCGTCGGCGACAGCACGGCCCATGACCGTCAGGAATGGCTCCAGGCCGCACTCGGACACCGGCGTGAGTCGCAGACCGTACGGCGGCGGCGACGACCAGTCGGCCGACCAGGCGTAACCCTGCTTCTCCTGGAACAGCGACAGCCCACCCGCGACGAGTATCCGGCGGCGGTCGGCCACATCCGCATCGGTTTCGGGGTTCACCCGTGCCTCGACCACCGTGCCGGGCGGCAGCCTCAGCCGGCCCAAGGCCGTTCGCAGCAGGCGCCCGGCAAGCTCTGCGTGCCCGGTCAGGTAGTCCAGCGCGAAGATCCTGACCTCGGGCGGTATCCGACGCAGTGTTGCCCTGAGCAGGTCTATGTCAGGATGCCGCGACTCGGCGACCGCGTGCGGGTCATGGCCGACAGCGAAGCCCAGCCGGGCAACTGCCTGACCGCCCAGCTCGGGGCGAGGAAACACCATTGCGGCCGAGAACTGCCCTGCTCCCACAGCCGGGTCAGCTGGGCGCTGCGGTCGACGAAGCCGGGAACGGGACAGACGAAGTCCTCGGGCCGCCCCGCCGGGACGGTTCTGACCTGCATCGACACCTCCAGGCGCGGCCGACCACCTCAGGCCCCACCTCGGCGGTCGTCCGCGACCGCCGCACCATACTTCGGCGACGAGATCACCGGTACCAAATATCCCGGCACCGGTACACGGCTGGGGGACCACATCCCATCGGCCGCACACACCAACCACTCAGCACGATCCTCCCGGTCAGGACCGGCACGCCACGCCCCCGACCGTAGATCGAGGCGATCGGCTCGGCGAACGCACTACTTTGCCGCCGACCGCGCGTCACAGACGGTGCCCGCTCCGCCAGGCACACCAACGCCCGGACGTGCCGAGATGAGGGGCGTTCGCTGAGCGCCCGCATCTAGGGTTCCTCGCCCGCCGAGCGGGCAATAGCTTCGACCCGCCATGTGGCCAGTCGCGTTGCTTCGGCCCCAGTCTCGTCGTCGGGCAAACGGTGCCCGATGTGCCGACCTGGTTGGTCGCTGTCCTGGCGACCTCACCGCTGTCGGGGACATCTGAATGACGGCTATCGCCGGCCGAGCCCGAATACGTCCCTGTAGACCATCTTGCGGCGGCTCCAGATCCCATCCGAGAGGCCAAAAACACGCACGCCAGCGCGGTCGAGCAGCACATAGCCGCAGATCGCAGCTGCCACGTAGGCAAGCAAGAGCCAGATCCCGACCCGACCCAGGACAATACCGGCGGCCATCAGGGCAACCTGCAGGGCGAGCACAGCCAGCATCACCCGAAAAGCCCAGATTCCTGCCTCGTATTTGGGCTTGCTGCGGGCCGCCTGCAACTCGTCTTCGGCGATCGACACGCGGCCACCCTAGCGGATTGGTGACCTCGATGATGCACCCTGCTGCTACGTAGCGGAAGCAAAGTGCACAATGCCGCGAGTTGCGGGCGCTGCTCTGTCCCCCCGACGCCGAATGTCCGCAACTGCCGCAATCCGAGCTTTGTCACTCGGTGCTCCGCCCGACTCTGGCCGATGAGCGCGCAACGGTCGCAAGGCGCGAGCAGTGCAGCTGCCTTGGGCTAGCCTGCGATGATGTCGCTCAGCTGGTCCCAGGCCACTCCCGGCGACAGGAAGGGCCTGGTGAGCCGCAGCCGAACCAGGCCCGAACCACCAAGAACGGACGAGACGTGACCGATAGCGCCGCCCAGGGTCAGCGACGGGCGCGCTATGGCAGCCATGAGTGCAGGTGTCGTTAATCGCTTGTCGGCCGCTTTGCGCATCGCCGATGATTGCGGCCATGGCCACGACCCGACGAGCCGACATGTTCACCGCGGACGGCAAACCGTCGGACGACGACCCGCGTGAGCACGGACCGAGGTTGGGCGATGAGCGCACCACGCTGGTCGAAGCGCTGCACCGCCAGCGCCTCACCTTGGAGATCAAATGCGCGGGCCTGGACGCCGAGCAAATGGCCCGCCGTTCGGTCGAGCCGTCGACGATGTCGCTGCTGGGGATCGTGCGGCATCTGGCCGAGGTGGAGCGTGCAGGGTTCCGCGTGATGATGGCGGGACAGGACGTGCCCCGGCTGTTCTGCTCCGACACCGACCGTGACGGTGACTTCGATGGCGCTGTTCCCGACCCCCAAGTGGTTGCGGAGGCGTGGCACGCATGGCGTGCGGAGGTGGACTTCGCGACACGGTTCGTGGCCGAGGCGCCCAGTCTCGACATCACCGGCGACGATCCCTTGAATCAGCATGGCAGCGGTGGAGGGCCGATGTCGCTGCGCGAGGTGCTGGTCGGATCGATCGAGGAGTACGCCCGCCACATGGGTCACGTCGACCTGTTGCGGGAGCGGATCGACGGACGCCTTGGCCAGTAGTCCACCCAGCCAATAGCCGACCAGACGTGCGGAAGACCGGTGTGGGCCGGGACGTCCGTTGCCTGTACTCGCTGCGTACGTGCCCGTGCCTGGCCGTGCGGGGACAGCCCGAGGGCGCTGCCGGATGTGCGGGAGTTCCCTGCCGTCACAACCGGACCGGGAACCGCTATGGATGTCACCAATCGCCGTGAGCTTGCCCGCAGGGCGCTCGATGGTTACGTGAGTGGCCCTGCCGCCTCGATCCGGGCGACGGCCCGCGCCCTGGCGAAGGTCGACAACGCCGTGGCCGTAGTGCTCGTCGAGGGCATCAGCGACCAGATCGCACTGGAAACGGCCGCGGTAGGCCGCGGCCGGGATCTCGAGGCGGAGCGGGTCGTGATCGTGCCGATCGGCGGGGCGCACGCGATCGGCCGCTTCCTGACGAGGTTGGACCCGCTGGGCACCCGGGTGCGACTTGCCGGTCTGTGCGACCTGCATGAGGAGGAGATATTCCGGCGCGAACTGGTCGCGACCCATGTCGGCTCACCCCGCACGCGCACCGACATGGAGCACCTCGGGTTCTACGTCTGCGTCAACGATCTGGAGGACGAGCTGATCCGCGCCGTGGGCACCGCAGGGGTCGAAGCACTCTTCGACTCGCAGGGCGACCTCGGGTCGTTCCGCTCGTTGCAGAGCCAGCCCGCCTGGCGCGGCCGGGAGCCCGAAGCGCAGATGCGGCGGTTCCTGGGCAGCGGCTCGCGCCGCAAGCTGCGCTACGCACGGCTGCTCGTCGAGGCGGCAGTTGGCCGGGATACCTTGCCTCGGCCGCTCGACGCGCTGCTCACCGCCGTTTGACCCACCGAAGGTCAAGCCC
>WNFV01004031.1_pt1 | contig 21899 bp, 20 predicted proteins | sample 5400101 | NCBI WGS metagenome assembly WNFV01 (sample SAMN13153361, study PRJNA577476) | soil metagenome | isolation source: 115 cm soil or saprolite under grassland replicate 1 | place: USA:California | collected 2016-06-15 | reverse complement strand
CACCGATCAACCAGCTCCCGGCGACGAGACCCGCGGCGATCGCCGCCGGCACGGAAAGGAGCACGAGGCCGCCCAGCCACAGCTCGGTGCGATGAAGGATCGCGGCGCAGGCCGTGCAGGTCGCCACCGAGACGGTCCGTTCGAGGCTCCCCGAGTGCATCGTGACCTTGCGAGCCGATCCGGGGTCCTCGGGGTTCGTCCCGCAGTGCCAGCAGCGCTCCACGATCGCTCACCCCCAATGCCGTGCGACCCACGGTAGATCGCGGAAACGCCAGGCTTCAGGGGGCGAAGTACCCATCTCCGAGGGGACCGATGGCGTCATGCGGAGGCGCCCGCCGATCTAGGGTTCGTCTCGCGCGTCCTGTCGGCGGCCCGGGCCGGCAGCATCGTCCTGATGCACGCCCTGCCGCAGACCGCCGACGCGCTCCCGCAGATCATCGACGACCTGCAACGAGCGCCTCTCCATGGTGACCCTGCCCCGGCTCTTCGAGACCGCCGACGACCAGTAGGGCCGGCGGGGCGGCGGGGCCGGTACCGGGCTCAGGCGACCCGGGGGGGCCGGCCGTCGTCCGAGACAAGCGGCAGCCCCTCGGCGAACCACTCCTGCAGGCCGCGCTCGAGGTTGTAAGCCACGAACCCGCGGGCCCGCAGCATCAGCATGGCCACCTCGCTGCGGCTGCCCATCGAGCACACCGCGACGACCGGCCGCTCCGGATCGAGGTCGGCCGGGCCCGACATCAGGCGGGACAGCGGGAGGTGCACCGACCCCTCGATGTGGCCGGCCGCCCACTCGTCGGCCTCACGCACGTCGAGCACCTGGACGTCGCCGATCCGGCCATGCAGGCCCCGGGAGGTGCTGATCGCGTCCTCGATCCGCTCTTGACTCATGGCTCGATGGTACCGGCTCCGGGATGAAGCCGCCCCTGCAGGGTGGCCCGCGCTGGGGCTCGCCCTGGTCTGCCTCTCGCTGCTCGGCGCCTGGCTCCTGCCGCTCGGCTGAGCCAACACCGAACCTAGGAGGAAACGACCTCCTGGCAGAACTCGCCGAAGGCGTCGACGTAGCGGGCGATGTCGTCCTCGTCGTGCCGCACCGAGATCGTCCACTGCTCCTCGTCGCCCGGCGTCATGAACACGCCGCGGTTGACCAGGTAGGGCCACGACGCCTCGAACAGCGCGCTGTCGGTCTGCAGGAAGTCGCGGTAGCGCTTCAACGGCGTAGACGAGTACGTCACGCACCCCTTGGCACCGAAGTCGACGGCGTGGGCCTGCATGCCGGTCTCGTCGATGGCCCGCTGGCAGCCCTCGGCCAGCAGCGTCCCGAGCTTGGCCAGGTGCTCGTACGCGTCGGGCGTCAGCACCTCGGTCAGCGCCGCCAGCCCGGCGGCCATCGACAGCGGGTTGCCGTTGAAGGTACCGAGGTGCGCGGAACGCTCGATCTCGTCCATCACCGCCGCCTTCCCGCCGAACGCGGCCATCGGCGTCCCGCCGCCGATCGCCTTCGCGAAGCAGGCCAGGTCGGGCCGCACGCCGAAGCGCTCGGTGGCGCCACCCGCGGCGATCGTCGCGCCGCACTTCACCTCGTCGAAGATCAGGACCACGCCGTGGCGCGCGGTGATCTCACGCACGGCCTCGAGGTAGCCGGGCTCGGGGGGGATGATCCCGATGTTCATCATCAACGGCTCCATGATCAGCGCCGCGACCTCCCCCTCGCGCTCGGTCAAGAGCGCATCGAGCGCCGGCGCGTCGTTGAACGGCACGACGAGCGTGTAGTCGGCCATGCCGCCCGGGATGCCCCGGGTGAAGGGCGAGGACGAGGGGCGCTCCCGCGGTCCCAGCCAATCCGCCGAGGGCATCACCGAGAACATCACCGCGTCGTGATGGCCGTGGTAGGAGCCCTCGATCTTGACGATGACGTCCCGTCCGGTGGCGGCCCGGGCCACGCGGATCGCATCCATGGTCGCCTCGGTCCCCGAGTTCGAGAACCGCACCTTCTCCAGCCGGAACCGTCGGCACAGCTCCTCGGCCAGCGCCACGGCCGACTCGCCGGTCGCCGCGAAGTGCGTGCCGCTGCGCGCGGCGCGCTCGATGGCCTCCACCACCTTCGGGTGGGCATGGCCGACCACCATCGTCCCGAAGCCGTTGTGGTAATCGACGTACTCGTTCTCGTCCACGTCCCAGACCCGGCTGCCGGCGCCACGCCGCACGTAGATCGGATAGGGGTCGTTGGCCTGGAACGACGAGGCCACCCCGAGCGGGAGGTGCTTCACGGCCCGCTCGTAGAGGGCGCCGGAGGCGGGGGTGCGCTCGACGAGGCGCCGTACCTCGCGCGCGGCGATCTCCTCAGTCTTCGGATAGGCCATCGCGGCCAGTCTGACACTCCCCCCGAGCCGCGGCAGCCTCCGGGCTGTCCAAACGGGCAGCCGGCCGCGCGCCGGACGGTACGAACGCCGGCCCGCCGTGGCGTCGGAGCCCGCTGCTAGGCTCGGACGCCGATGGGCGACACGTGGGACGGGGAGCGCCCGCCGGATGGCGAGGTCCGGACCCGCCGCGCCCGGGCGATCGCCGCGGCGCGGAGCCTCGCAGTCGACCTCACCCCGCTGCGCGCGTCGCGCGATTTCCGGCTGCTGTGGTTCGGCGAGCTCATCTCGCAGAGCGGCCACTTCTTCACGGTGGTGGCGATGTTCATCCAGGTCTTCGCCCTGACCGGCTCGCCAGCGGCCGTCGGGGTCGTCGGGCTGGTCCAGGTCGTCCCGCTGGTCTTCGCCACGATCTTCGGCGGCGTCCTGGTCGACCGGGTGGATCGCCGGCGCGTCCTACTGGTCTGCCAGGTCGGCTTCGCCGGGTCGTCTGCCCTGCTGCTGGGCAACGCGCTGCTCCCCCATCCCTCGGTGGGACTGATCTACGCGGGGGCGGCGGCCGCCGCGGGGATCTCGGGGATCGACGCGCCGGCCCGCTCGGCGCTGACCCCGAGCCTGGTCCCTCGCGCGCTCCTTCCCTCGGCGCTGGCGCTGAACCAGGTCATGTTCAACACCACGATGCTGGTCGGGCCGGCGGCCGGCGGCGTGGTCATCGCCCGGCTCGGCGTCTCCTGGGCGTACGGAATCGACCTGCTGACCTACGGCGCCGCGTTCCTGGCCGCCCTCCTGATGCGGCCCCATCCCCCGCAGCGGGAGGAGGGCCGCGACCGCCCGGCCGGGCTCGCCGCCGTGCGCGAGGGCTTCGCATTCCTGAAGGGCCGCCGGGTGCTCCAGTCCACGTTCGTCATCGACCTGATCGCGATGGTCTTCGGCATGCCGCGGGCGCTCTTCCCGGTGCTCGCGGCGGAGACCTTCCACGTCGGCGCCGCCGGCGTCGGGTTCCTGTACGCGGCGCCGGCCGCGGGCGCCGTGCTCGGCGCGGCGGGTTCGGGCTGGATGCGGCGAGTGCGGCACCAGGGCCGCGCCGTGGTCCGAGCGCCGCCGACGTGCTCAGCGCCGTCTTCCGGAGCACGATCCTGCAGACCGCCGTGCCCGACGCGCTGCGCGGCCGGATCTCGGCGATCCACATCCTGGTGGTGACCGGCGGGCCGCGGCTCGGGGACTTCGAGGCGGGCGCGGTCGCGGCGCTCGTCACTCCGGTGTTCTCGGTGGTCTCCGGTGGGCTCGCCTGCGTGGCCGGCGCGGCGCTCCTGCCGCTCACCGTCCCGGCGCTCTGGTCCTACCACGCCGGTGACGACACCCGGGGCGGCGGCGTCAGGGCGCGCGGCGAGGCCTCCGCCCGATCGCCGTCCGGGTGATGCCGTACTCGTCGGCCACCGTCTCGACGTCGCGGTAGCCGGCACGACGCAGGATCCCCGCCGCCCGGCGCCCCAGGTCGGTGCCGACCTCGATCAGCAGCCAGCCGTTCGGCCGGAGCCACCCGGGAGCCTCCGCCGCCACCCGGCGCACCATCCCCAGGCCGTCGGGCGAGAAGTCCGTGAGCGTGACGGCCGGCTCGTACGCGGTGATCTCCTGCGGTTGGTCCTCCACCTCACCCTCGCCGATGTACGGCGGGTGGATCGTGATCGCGTCCGTGCGGCCGCGCAGCCTGGGGGGGAGCGGGGCGAACAGGTCGCCGAGGTGGAACCGCGCGCCACGCAGGCCGAGCCGGCGGGCGTTCGCCCGCGCGCCCTCGACCGCCGCGGGGAGGATGTCCACACCGTGCACCTCGGCGGCGGGCACGAGATGAGCCACGCCCAGGGCAACCGGGCCGACCCCCGTCGCGAGGTCCACGTGCACCGGCCGGCGCCGGCCGCGCAGCCGGCGCGCGGCCTCCCGCGTCATGGTCTCGCTGGAGATGCGGGGGAAGAACGCGCCGTCGCGGACCCGGACCTCGAGGTCGAGGAAGTCGACGGAGCCCAGGATCCGGGCGGCGGGCTCTCCGCGCACCCGCCGGTCCACCATCCGCTCGAACCGGCGCACGGCGCGCGCCGGCACGACCGCCGCGGGACCGCCGCCGTCGGTCCCGCTGGCCAGGAAGGCCTCGGCGTCGAACCGCGCCGCCTCCTCCTGCCAGTGGTCGATGTGGGGCGAACGCCGGATCCGATCAGCCCCCTCCGCGATCAGGTCGCCGATGGTCAGGGCCATGGTCGGATCAGCCGGCGGTGCCGGCCGCCACTCGGGCGATCAGGCCGGCGAGCATCGTCACGCGCGGGACGACCGAGGACAGGTCGAGCCACTCCTCGGCCGCGTGCGGGTCACCCCCGATCGGGCCGAGGCCGTCGAGCGTCGGGACGCCCGCCGCCGCGGTGGTGTTGCCGTCGGAGGCGCCGCCGGTCGCCACGTCGACCAAGTCGAAGCCCAGCTCGGCGGCCACCGCGACCGCGGCGGCCACCAGACGCGCCGAAGCCACGGTGCGCTCCATCGGCCCGTGGTCCTGGAGCCACTTCATCGCGGCGTCGATCCCGTCGCCCGGGTCGCCGACGACCGCCTCCAGGGCCGCCTGGGCGGCCTCGAACCCGGCCACCGTCTGGGAGCGCACGTCGACGTCCACGATGCAGCGCTCCGCGACCACGTTCGCCCGCGTCCCGCCGGCGATGACCCCCGGGTTCAGCGTCACGCCCTCCCACCGCCCGTTGAGCGCCACGATCTCCAGGACCAGGCGCGCCGCCGAGACGATCGCGCTCCGCCCCCGGTCGGGATTCACGCCGGCGTGCGCGGAGCGGCCGCGCACCTCCACCTTCGCCACGCCGACCCCCTTGCGCGCCGAGACGATGGCGCCGCTCTCGCGGCCGGCCTCCAGGACGAGCGCGACGTCGGCCTCACCGGCCCGCTCGCGGATGATCGGCGTGGAGAAGGGCGACCCCACCTCCTCGTCCGGGTTGCAGACGAACGTGACCGACGCGAAGTCGCGGAACCCGGCCTCCAGCAGGGCCTCCACCGCGTGGAAGCCGGCGATCAGGCCACCCTTGCAGTCGTTCACGCCCGGCCCGGTGGCGCGGTCCCCGTCGACGCGGAACGGCCGCGCCGCGGCCGTTCCCTCAGGGAACACCGTGTCGGTGTGCGCCGCGAGCAGGAAGCGGACGCCGCCCCGGGCGGCGGGGCGGTCCCCGCCCAGCATTCCGACGACGCAGTCCCCCAGGCGGTGCGCACCGGGGGCGGGCCGGTGCGGGATGCGCTCCACCGTCCAGCCGCCGTCCCGGAAGCGCGCCTCGCACTGGTCGGCCACCGCATCGACGCCATCGGGAGAGAAGGACCCGCAGTCGACGTTCACCATCGCGCGGAGCGATTCGAGGTAGCGCTCGTACCCGCGTTCGACGATCGGCAGCAGCGCCCGGGCGTCCATCGGCGCGCAGTATAGGCGGGGGGTCTGCGGGGGTGGCTCGTCATGGGGAGCGATCGTCCCGACCACGTCCGGTGAGCGAACCCCCCAAGGTGAAGGACCCCCGCGCTACCATCCCGGGCATGCCGGCGGCGCGCCTGGTCGAGCTGCGGGTCCTCGACGGGCCGAACCTCTACTTCACCCGGCCGGCGGTCAAGCTCACCCTGGCGGTGCCCGGCTGGCTGGCGCTCTCCGAGGCGCGCGCGGCGGGCGCGGCCGCCGCGGCCCGGGGGGATTGGGGGGGTGGCTCGCCCCGGGCATCGAGCGACTCGACCGCCTCCGGCGAGCGGACCCCCCATGCAAGAAAGGCGTCCGGGCCGCTCTCGCCGGGAGCGCCCGGCAGCGACCGGCGCCGGCGGTTCGTCTCGCTGCTGGCCGCCCACCTCCTGCGCCGGCTGGCGCGGGCCCAGGGCATCCGGGTCGCGGTGCGCTGGCGGGCCGGTGCCCTGCCCGACGAGTTCGTCATCGCCTTCCCCTGGCGCCGGCGCGGCATCGCCGAGGCCACCGGCACGGCGCTGGTGCGTCTCCTCGACCGCGCCGCCTCCGGCCGAGCGGATGTGGAGGGGCTGGTCGCCCGGCTGGCCGCCGAGGCGTCGCGCACGGATCCCGGCCCCCGCCCGTCGGTCCCGGTCCCGCGGATCCCGGTGATCGCAGTGACCGGCACGAACGGCAAGACCACCGTGACACGCTTGCTATCGCACCTCGGCCGGGCGGCAGGGCTCACCACCGCCCACGCCTGCACCGACGGTGTCTACCTGAACGACGAGCTGGTCGAGGAGGGCGATTACTCGGGGTACGGCGGCGCCGGCCTGGCGCTCTCACAGCCGGGCGTGCAGCTGGCGATCACCGAGACCGCCCGCGGCGGGATCCTGCTGCGCGGGATCGGGACCGCGCACAACGACGTCTCGGTGGTGACGAACGTTTCGGCCGACCACCTCGGGCTCCACGGGATCGAGACGCTCGACCAGCTGGCAGAGGTCAAGGCGGCGATCGTCCGGATCACCCGCCCCGACGGCTGGACGGTGCTGAACGCGGACGACCCGCGGGTGATCTCGATGCGACGGCTCTCGCCGGCCCGGCCGTTCGCGTTCGCCCTCTCGGCGGACAACCCCTGGGTGCGCGCCAGCCTGGACGAGGGCGGCCGGGCGATGACCGTCGTCGACGGCGAGATCGCGATGCTCCAGGACAGCCGGGTGCACACCCTCGTGCCGGTGGAGGACGTGCCGATGACCATCGCCGGCGTCTCGTCGATCAACGTCGCCAACGCGCTGGCCGCCACGGCGGCCGCGATCGGCGTGGGCCTGCCGCGAGAGGCGATCGTCCGCGGGCTGAAGACGTTCGTCCTCGACCCGGAGCGCAACCCCGGGCGGATGAACCTGTGGGAGCTCGACGGCCGCGTCGTGGTCATCGACTACGCGCACAACGAGGCGGGCCTGACGGGCCTGATCGAGGTGTGCCGCGGCCTGCGGCCGCCGGGCGGGGAGATCTGGCTCACGATCGCCACCGCCGGCGACCGCGCGCCCGATATCGTCACCGGGATGGGCTACCTGGCCGGGCGAGGCTCCGACCACGTCGGAGTGGCGGAACTGCTGCGCTACCTCCGGGGGCGCGACCGCGACGAGCTGATCGCCCTGATGCGCGACGGCGCCCTCGACGGCGGCGCCGACGCCGTATCCGTCTATCCGGACGAGCTGGCCGCCCTCCGCCGGACCCTGCGCGCCTCGCGGCACGGCGACGTCGTCGCGGTGACGGCGCTCGGGATGCGCCCGCAGGTGTTCGCCTGGCTGGCGCGGCGCGGGGCGGCCCGCCTGACCCCCGCGCGCGTCAGGGCCCTGGCCCGCCGGGCCCGGCGCCCGGCCACGTCGCGTCCAGCGAGCCTCGCCCGGAGCGCCCGGTGACCGGCCCACTCGGGGTCGAGGTGATCGAGCTCCCTGGGGGCGGCGTCATCATGGCGATCCTGGCGCTCCTGATCGGCGCCGGCCTGATCGCGCTGGCGTATTGGGTGCTGCCCCGGCCGATCGCTTCCTACGTCGCGGGGATCGGCGGGTTCGTCCTGCTCGCGCTCGTCGTGGTGCTCGGACAGGTGAGCCCGGTGGTGCCGGCCCTGCTCGCGGCCGCGGTCGTGTTCGGCGCGGTGGCCTGGCTGGTCCGGACCGACCGGCGGGCCACGGCCATCGGTCGCTTCGCCGCCGCCAACGGCCTGACCCACGCGCGCCGGGACGCGCGGCCGTCGCCGTTCCGAGCCTCGGGCCTGCTCATGCGTATCGCCCGCCGCATCGGTACGGCCGCCCTGCTGCAGGGCCTCGGGCCGGGGACGGCGGTCACCGACGCCGACTTCAGGCTGTTCGGCGTGGGAGACGGGCGCCGCGCTGCGAACGTGGTCACCGGGGCCTGGCGTGGTGCGGCGGTCGTCGAGGCCGACCTGCGCTGGTGGGACACGAAGGGATACGTCCTCCTGATCCCGCTGCGGCGGGCCTGGAGGAACTCCGTGGTGCTGGTCGACCTGCCGGTCACGATCCCCCGGGCGGCCGCCATCCGTGAGGATCGCGCGCGCCTGATCGACAAGGTGCTGACCCACGACGTGGACCTCGACCTCGAGGCGTTCAACCGGGCCTACGTGACGAAGGCCGCCGACCGGGAGTTCGCGTTCGCGCTGTTCGACCAGCGCCTGATGCAGTGGCTGCTCGACCGCCCGACCCTGGACGGTCTCGAGGTCAACGGCTCGCGCGCGCTGCTCTACTGCCGGCGCCTGCCGCCGGCTGACCTGCCCTGGTTGCTCGACACGGCGCGGGACTTCCTGGAGCGGATTCCGCGCGTGGTCCGCACGCGCTACGGTGCGGACGGCGCCACGACGATCACCGGGGAGGTCCGGTGACCATCCCGTTCCGTGAGGTCGTTCGCTTCATCGGACGCAGCGGCAGGCGCGTCGCGGTGACCGCGGTCGGGTTCGCGCTGGTGGCGGCCGGTCTCGCGATGCTCGTCCTCCCGGGGCCGGGGATCCTGGTGGTGATCGCCGGTCTGGCCGTGCTCGCCTCCGAGTATGCCTGGGCCCGTTCGCTGCTGGACAGGGCGAAGGAACAGGCCCGCCGCGCGCGGCGGAGGATCTCCCGACGCGGGAAGGGTCAGCCCGCCGAGGGCCCGCCCGAGGAACCGCCCGCGGCGTCGGACTCCGGCCCTCTCCCCTGAGCCCGGCGGCGCTGTCGTTCCTCCTCGGCCCGTTGGGCCCGCACGTCGCGCAGAGCCCCGAGTTCCTCCACCGCCAATCGATCCTTGGGCCGGCCGGCCGCCCGCTTCATCCGGATGAGGTCATCGAGAGCGGGGACCCGGACGACCAGTCCCACCGCGATCTCCACGTCATCCGCCGCACGGTCGAGCTCGTCGAACCCCGAGACGCCGGCGAGCGTCCCGAGGATGTCGAGCGGTCCCGCGCTGGTCATGAACGTGAAGTGGTCGCCGTTCGCGAGCGTCGTCGCATCCAGCTTGAAGGGGAGATCCTCGGGCACGCCGGGGCCGCGGAGGCGCGCCCGGAGCTCGAGCAGGGCCAACGCCAGGCGCTCCAGGTTCTCCGGATCCCGCGAGTAACAGATGTCCGTGTCCTGGGTGAGCATCGGCGAGCCCAGGATGTTGGCGGCGAACCCTCCGATGACGACGAAGCGAACGCGGTGCCGCACCAGTGTCGCCAGCGCGCTGAGTGGATCCCAGTCCGCATCGGTCAACGCGAGGCTGCCCTTCCCGAGAGGCGTGCGGCAGCGCGGCTCGACTCGACCAACCGACGAAGTCGTTCGGGGATCGAGAGCTCGAGGAGCTCCCAGGCAAGAGTTCGGTCGGCGCCGATACCCGGCCGCGGAACGGACTCCAGGCCCTCCCCACACGCCTCGAGCAGACGGTCGAGGGTGTCGACCCGCGGCACCACCCCGCCCGACTCGATCCGCGCGACCACCGACTGCGGCACGGCGGCGATCGACGCCAGCTTCCGCTGCGTGAGGCCGGCGCGCCGCCGGGCAGTGCGAAGCACCATCGCGCTCTCCACCGCACCATGATAGCAGTTAGCTATCAACAGAGCGCTTATTCGATATCAGAATCCAGGAGGTCCGGGACGATGTCGGGGTCGCCGGTCGGGGGCTCGCCGGTGGCGCGGCCGTCGCCGATTACCGCGGCGCCGGGCGGTATGGCGCCGACGGCCTCGGTGGAGGCCTCCAGGCGCGCCTGCAGCTCGCGCCACACCTCGGTGGCGTAGTCGATGCAGAGCACGACCAGGTCGCCCGGGCGGCTGCGGTCGAGCGCGGCGCGGGTGGCTTCCATCTCGTCGACGATGACGTCCACCGCCCCGCAGCGGGCGCCCTTGCGCATCGACTGGCGGATGCCCTCGGCCACCAGCGCCGCCGTCTCCCCGCGCTGGCGCCCGCGCGGGTTGTGGTCCTCGCGGACGATGATCTCGTCGAAGTAGCGGGCGGCGATCCGGCCCACCTGGCGCATGTCCTGGTCGCGCCGGTCCCCCGGGGTGGCGATCACCCCGACGCGCAGGTTCGCCTGCCAGCCGTCGCCGCCGGTGGTCATGTGATCCACGAAGTCGCCGAGCGCCTGCATCGCCGCGGGGTTGTGCGCGTAGTCCACCAGCACCCTCACCCGATCGAGCTCGAACAGGTTCAGGCGGCCGGGAGCCTGGTAGTAGGACGTCGAGAACGTGCGCAGGCCCTGCCGGATGTCGTGCAGGTGCGCGCCGGCCGCATAGGCCGCGCCGGCCGCGGCCAGCGCGTTCTGGACGTTCATGCGCGCCTTCCCGCCGAACGTGGCCGGCAGGAGGTGCGTGTAGGCGAGCGGCATCGCCCGGCGGCCGTGGCGGATCACGATCATCTCGCCGTGCGTGCCCTCGCCGAGCACCACGGCCGCGCCGCCGCGGCGGACGTGTCGCTCCACCAGCTCGCTCGGCGGCTTCATCGTGAAGAACACGATCGAGCCGGAGCAATGCTTGCGCATCTCGGCCACCAACGGGTCGTCGGCGTTCAGGACGGCCTGGCCGTCGCGGGGCACCGCCTCGACGATCACCCGCTTCACCGCCGCCAGCTGCCGGAGCGTCTTCACCTCCCCGAGCCCCATGTGATCGCCGGTGACGTTCATCACCACCGCCACGTCGTTGCGGCCGTAGCCGAGGCCCTCGCGCAGGATCCCGCCACGGGCGACCTCGAACACCGCGAAATCCACGCGGGGGTTCTGCAGCACCATCTGCGCCGACTTCGGGCCCGAGGCGTCGGCCTTCTTCACCAGCCGCTCGTCGATGTAGATGCCGTCGGTCGAGGTCATCCCGACCTTCCGCCCCATCCCCTTGAATACGTGCGCGATGATCCGCGTCGTCGTCGTCTTCCCGTTCGAGCCGGTTACCGCGACGATCGGGATGCGCGACGCCGAGCCCGGCGGAAAGAGCAGATCGATCACCGGCTTGGCCACGTACTGCGGCTCGCCCTCGGTTGGATGGGTGTGCATCCGAAAGCCCGGTGCCGCGTTCACCTCGACGATCGCGCCGCCGGTCTCGCGCACCGGACGCGAGATGTCCGGGGCGATGAAGTCGATCCCGGCGACGTCGAGGCCAACCACCCGCGCGGCCTCTTCGGCGATCTCGACGTTGTCGGGGTGTGCCTCGTCGGTCCGGTCGATCGAGATGCCGCCGGTGGACATGTTCCCGGTCAGTTTCAGCTTGACCATCTCGCCCTTCGGCGGGACGTCGTCCAGCCCGAAGCCCTGGTGGCGGACGATCTCCAGGGACTCGGCGTCGACCGTGATCCGGGTCAGGACCTTCTCGTGGCCGATCCCGCGCCGCGGGTCGGCGTTCGCCTCCTCCACGAGGTCGGCGACGGTCCGCGTGCCGTCGCCGGTCACGTTGGCCGGGACGCGCTGGGCGACGGCGACCATGTTCCCGCCGACGACCAGCACCCGGTAGTCGTTGCCGTCCACGTAGGACTCGACCACCACCCGGCCGCTTCGCGTCTCCGAGCGCGCCAGGGCGAACCCCTTCCGGACTCCCTCCAGGTCGCGGATGTCGAGCGACACGCCGCGGCCGTGGTTCCCGTCCAGCGGCTTCGTCACCAGCGGGAACCCGATCCGCCGCGCGGCCGCCACCGCCTCGTCCTCGCCCGTGACCACCACCGACCGTGGGACCGGAAGCCCGGCCGCCGCCAGGAGGCGGTTTGTCAGCTTCTTGTCGCTCGCGATGTCGACCGCGATCGAGGGCGTCGTCGAGGTCATCGTGGCCCGGATGCGCTTCTGGTGGACACCCTGTCCGAGCTGCACGAGCGAGTACTCGTTCAGCCGGATGTAGGGGATGTCGCGCGCCAGGGCCTCGTCCACCAGGGCCTGCGTGGAGGGGCCGAACGCCGAGCGCTGCGCCAGCCGGATCAGCGCTTCCAGCGACGCGCGGTAGTCGAATCCCCGCTCGGCGCGGACCAGGTGGTTGACCAGCCGGACGGCGAGCTTCCCGGCCTCCGCCGCGACGGCCTCCTCCTGATAGCCGTAGATGACGTTGTAGCGGCCCGGCTCGTCCGCGCTGCGCGTCTTGCCGCGCCGGATCTCGGCGCCGGTCTCGCGCTGCAGCTCCAGCGCGACGTGCTCGGCGACGTGGCCGGCCCAGGTGCCGTCGCGCAGGCGCCCCAGGAACCCGCCTCGGCGCCCAAGCGAGCAGTGGTGGTCGGCGAGGCCCGGAAGCAGCTCGGTCAGGGCCTCGTTGAAGCCAGGGATCGTGTTCGACGGGAAGGCCTCGAGCGAGCCGAGGTCGACGAGCATGCGCACCGCCGGCTCGTAGGACCAGTAGTTCGGGCCGCGGTAGACGCGCATCTCCAGGATGCGCAGATCGGGCGCCGGACGCGCCTTCGTCTGCTTGGGCGGCGCGGGGCGCGCCTTCGTCCGCTTCGAGGGCGCCCCGGCCACCGACGCCCGGGGCGGGCTCACTCCGAGGCCTCCTCCTTCACCTGCGCCCGGCGGCGAGCCGCGCGGATCGGGGCCCGGTCGTCGGCGCCCTCGGCGGCGAGCTCCCGGACCTGGCGCCGGACCCGCTGCCCCGCCCAGCGCTGCGCGTCGGGAGAGACCGTCCCCACGTCGCGCGACACCAGGCGGCGCTCCACCAGGTCATATCGCCATCCTCCCGGGAGCGAATGGATCACCGCGCCGGACACCATCATCGGCCGGTGGCCCTTGGTGAAGAACGCATCGGTCACGATGTCCGAGCCGTCGACGATCGTCACGGCCCCCTTGCCGAGCGCCTCGAGCTCGTCGCCCTCGAACAGCGCAGCGGTGTCCTCGTCAAGGCCGACGCCCAGCAGGTTCGGCGACTGCGCGATCGCCGAGAGCAGCCGCCCGAGGCGGTTCCGTTGCTCGAAGTGCTGGTCGATGATCACGTTCGTGACGATGCCCAGGCCCGAGGCCACCTGGACCATGCGGTGCTTCGGCGTGGCGCCCGAGGCCCCGAAGGCCACCATGTGCGTGCTGAGCGCGCTCGATCCCGCCGAGGTGCCGGCGATCACGGCGCCGCGGCGGTGCGCGGCGAGGAGCTCCCGTCCGAGCAGCGTGCCGGCCACCACGCTCGACAGCCGCAGCTGGTTGCCGCCGGTCAGGAAGACGCCCGAGGCGGCCCGCACCATCCGGGCGAGCGAGGGGTCGTTCGCCTCCGCGCGCGTGGTGGGCCGCATCCCGGCCACCTCGCCGGCCCCCGCCTGCCGGAACAGCGCCCGGTAGAGCTCCGTGGCCTCGTCGCCGAGCGACGAGGCGGTGCTGACGACCGCGATCCGGGCGCCCTCGCCCCCGGCGAGCTGGATGAACCTGCCGAGGATCACCCGATCCTTGAGCTTGTCCTCCGCCCCGCCGATGGCCAGAACCGCACCCGGATCGGAAGCGCGAGAGGCCATGTTCGGCAAGTGTAGCCGACCGTTCCCACCCCCCCGTTCTCATCGGGGGGTTCGCTCGCCCCAACCCCTGGCGCCGCGGGAACGCGGTGTACGCTCGCGGCCGTGCGCACCGACACCGCGCCCCGCGCGTTCGTCCCGCCGCCGCGATGGCTGGACCTCGACGGCCGGACGCACTACGTCCGGTGGGACGGGCCTGAACTCGGCATCCCCTGGGTGCTCGTCCACGGACTGGGCGGGTCGCTCTTGAACTGGATGGCCGTCGGACCGGCGCTCGCCGAGCGGGGACCGGTGTACGCGCTCGACCTGGCCGGGTTCGGGCGCACGCCGCTCGACGACCGCTCGGCCACCCCGCACGCCAACCGGCTCCTCGTCCACCGGTTCATCCACCGGGTGGTCGGCCGGCCGGTGCTGCTGGCCGGGAACTCCATGGGCGGCTCGATCGCCATGCTCGAGGCCGCCGTGGGTGACCGCACCGTGGCCGGCCTGATCCTGACCGACCCCGCGCTGCCACTCGTCCGCCGCACCCCCTCCGACCCGCGCGTCGTCGCCCTGTTCGCCGCGCAGTTCATCCCCGGCTTCGGCGAGTGGTTCGCGCGGTCCCGGTACCGCAGGCTCGGCCCGGAGCGCCTGATGGACGAGACCCTCCGCCTGTGCACGCAGGACCCCTCTCGGATCGCCCCCGAGGTCCGCGAGGCCCACGTGGCGCTGGCGCGGGAACGGGCGCAGATGGGGCACGCCGTGCCGGCCTTCCTGCGGGCGACGCGCTCCGTCGTCTACGCGACCCTCTTCCCGGCCGCGCCCTGGCGCGCGGCGCGGGCGGTGCCGGCCCCGGCGCTCGTCGTCCACGGCGCCGCGGATCGACTGGTCCCCCTGGCGGCGGCCCACCGGCTGCACCGCCTGCGCCCCGACTTCCACCTGACGGTCATCGACGACGTCGGGCACATCCCCCAGCTCGAGGCGCCGGAGCGCTGGCTCGAGGCCGTCGAGAGCTGGCTGGCGGACCGCGACGTCGCCTCCGAGGTCGAGCGCCGCGCCGCGGCGCCGCTGCGCCCGCCGCGGATTGCCGGGTAGCCGCTCGATGCTCGATGGGTGACAAGCGCCCCTCGCCGGGTGTGCGAGTGAACCGGGCGCACGAGCCCTCGTACGCCGGCGGGCCGACGTTCTCGAAGCTCCGGCTCGTCCTGGAGCCGTCCGGCCTGGCGGGGGTGGACGTGGCGATCGTCGGCGCGCCGACCGACGAGACGACGAGCTACCGGCCCGGGGCGCGGTTCGGCCCGCGGGCGATCCGCACCGCCGACTACGGCGGTGGGTCGCCTCCGTCGGACCACCACATGGACCTCGGCCTCGACCCGTACACCGTCCTGTCGGTCGTGGATTACGGGGACGTCCCGGTCCGCCCGGCGGACGCGCTCTACAACCGCGACCGCATCCGTGAGACCGTCGGCGAGATCGTCGCCGCCGGCGCCGTGCCGGTGGTCCTCGGCGGCGACCACGCCATCGCCTACCCGGACGTCTCGGCGGTGGCGGAGGCCCTCCGTCCGGCGACCGTGGGCATCGTCCATTTCGACGCGCACGCCGACGACGCCGAGGACGTCTGGGAGGTGCGCTACTCGCACGGCACGCCGCTGCGCTACCTGGTGGAGGAGGGCTGGGTGCGCGGCGAGCACGTCGTCCAGATCGGCCTGCGCGGCTACTGGCCGTTCCCCGAGGAGTTCGCCTGGGCGCGCGAGCGGGGCCTGCGCTGGTTCCGGATGGACGTGGTCGAGGATCGTGGCATCGGCCCGGTGATCGAGGAGACGCTCGAGATGCTCGCCCGCTGCGACCACCTGTTCCTGTCGGTGGACATCGACGTCGTCGATCCCTCGGCGGCTCCCGGCACCGGGACACCCGAGCCGGGTGGGATGACCGCCCGCCAACTGCTGCGGGCGGTGCGGCGGCTGGCGGCGGCGCGCGGCTTCGCCGGCATGGAGGTGGTCGAGGTCTCCCCGCCTTACGACGTCGCCGAGATCACCGCTCGCCTGGCCCACCGGGTCGTCCTCGAGGCCCTCTCCGGACTGGCGCTGCATCGCACCGGCCGCGCCCCCGCCCCGGAGGACCCTACCCCGTCGGCCGCGTCGGGGTGAGCCGCAGGCCCTCGGCGAGCTCGGCGAGGCCGGCGGCGGCGCCCGGCGCGAGCGGCGCCCCGTCGAGCGCGGCGACCGCCTCGGCGATGAGCGCGTCGATCGCGGTGAGCGTCTCGGCCAGGGCGCCCGAGTCGCTCATCACCTCCCGGACCTGCTCGACCTCCCCGTCGGTCAACCCGGAGGTGCCGACGCGCGCCTCCAGGAACCGCCGCTCCGCCACGGTGGCCCGGAGCAGCGTCTTCGTCAGCACGACCGTCCGCTTGCCGTGGCGCAGGTCCGCCCCCCCGTCCTTGCCGGTCAGCTCGGGTCCGGCGAACGCGCCGAGCACGTCGTCGCGGATCTGGAACGCGCGGCCGAGCGCCGCCGCGTAGCGGGCAAGAGCCGCCCGCGCCGGCCCGCCGCCCGGGGCCAGGGCCACGCCGACCAGGACGGGCCCCTCCACCGAGTATCGGCCGCTCTTCAACGCTCCGATCCGCTCCGCGCCGGCCTCGTCCAGAGACGGGTCCGCGGGCAGGACGACATCGAGGAACTGCCCGGCCACCGCATCGAGCCGTGCGCGGTCGTACTCGCCGCGGGCGGCGAGGATCCGCTCCGGGGGGAACCCGCATTCGTCGAGCAACCGGTCGGCCGCCAGCAGGGCCAGGTCGGCCACCAGCAGGGCGGCGACGACCCCTGCCGACTCGCCGGCCCCCGGCGGGAGCGCCGGGCTCGCCGCCAGCCGGCGGTGCAGCGCCGTCGCGCCGCGCCGTGTCTCGGCCCGGTCCATCACGTCGTCCTGCACCAGCGCGAACGCGTGCAGCAGCTCGAGCGCTGCCGCCGCCTGCAGGATCTCCGTGCCGGCCGTCCCTCCGGCCGCCCCGTGGGCCAGAACGCAGAGCACCGGCCGCAGGCGCTTCCCGCCGGCGAGCACGGCACGCTCCAGCTCGTCGGCCAGGAGCGTGGCCTCCGGCGCGGCCGCCGCGACCACCGCGCGGGTCTCCTCCAGGCCCAGGCGGATCGCCTCCTCGATCGACGGAAGGAGCGCCGACATCAGCGGCCCGGGCTCGCCGATCGAGAACGGCAGCGCGTGCACCACGGCCGCAGTGTACGGTCCGCCGCCGCACGCGGTGCGGCCCGGGCGTCACCCTCCGTACAGGCGCTGGATCTCGTGGAACAGCTCGCCGGGCTCGAACGACGCCTCGAACTTCGCCTGGACGATTCCCAGTGCCGTCACCGCGAAGACCCAGGTGTCGCTGGTCAGACCCCACCGCCCGAGGACCGGGTCGAGCACGTCGGGGGTCGGCGAGTCGAGATCCAGGTAGTCCTCCACGTGGATCACGGTCAGCGAGGTGACGTCGGCCACCACCTCCTTGACCCGCTGGAGCGCCGGGAGGCACAGGTCGGTCAGGCAGTGCGCCGGCGAGGTGAAGATCACCACGAACGGTACGCCCATGCCCATCGCCCCGGCGATCGACGTCTGGTAGAAGCGCGGATCGGGGTGAGGGTCGCTGGTCAGCCGGGCGATGTCCCCGCCGACGTCCGCGAGCGTGCGGGTCTTGGAGCGTGGGGCCGTCGAGCCGATCTCGAGGGTCAGGCTCTCATCGCGCACCTCGAACTCCACGCGCGGCCGGGACTCGGTGGTCTGCGCCCCCCGGGGGCGGAGCTCCGCCGCCCACGGGCCCGCCTCGGTGAACGTGACGTCGGCGCGGAACATCCCGTATCGGTCGGGGACGGCCCAGAAGAACCGGGCCCGGACGACGGCGACCGGATCGCCCTCGGCGACCGCGAGGTCGTACAGCGCCACGTCCGTGTCCTGGGATGGTGCCCGGACGGCCGGCTCGCCGCTGGTGGAGTCCACCCGTCCGAGCAGGAGCCGGTTCCGGCCGACCGCGAGGTCCGTCGAGACCACCACCGGGACCAGCCGGTGCGGCACGCGCGGCCGAGCGGCCGAGGCGCCCGAGGCGCACGACGTGGCGAGCACCACCAGCGCCACGGGCAGGACGGCAGTCTGGAGGCGCTGCTGGGATACTGTGCGTCGCATGTCGGAACGAGAATCCGCGATCCAGGGACCGTACCAGACGGGCGGACGCGGGCTTCGGGCGCTGACGCTCGCCGCGACGGTGGCGACTGTCTTGCTCGTCGCCGTCGGCGCGCTGGTCAGGGCCACCGGCTCCGGCGATGCGTGTCCCGACTGGCCGTCCTGCCTCGGGCGCCTCGTTCCTCCGCTCGAGTACCACACGCTGATCGAGTACGGGCACCGACTGACGGCCTCGGTGTCCATCGCTCTGATCGCCGCGCTGGCGGTGCTGGCCGTGGCTCGCTACCGGGGAGAGCCACGGATCCTGTGGACATCCGTCGCGGCGCTGGCGCTCGTCGTCGCACAGGCCGCGCTCGGCGGGGTCGTGGTGGTCAGCGGGCTGAACGCCGCGCTGGTCACGGCCCACCTGGCCACCGCGATGGCGCTCGTCGGCGTGCTGGTCGGCGCCTCGGTCGCCGCGCGCACGGCCGGCGCGTCCCCGGGGCCGGCGGACGGGCTGGTGTGGCTGGCGCGCACCGTGGCGGCGGCCGCCTTCGCCCTCCTGCTGGTGGGGGCGACCGTGCGGGCCGAGGGCGCCGGCCTGGCCTTTCGCGACTGGCCGCTGATGGAGGGCTCGATCCTGCCCGCGCTCGGGTCGTTCGGCCGGATCCTGCAGTTCGCCCATCGCCTGCTGGCGCTGGCGCTGGTCCCGCTGGTTGCCTGGCTCGCGGTGCGCGCCCGGCGCGGCCGGGCTGGCGCTGGCGTATCCCGCGCCCCGTTCGCCTTCGCCGCGCTTGCCGGGGCACTCCTGATCCTGGAGGTCGGCGCCGGCGCATTCCTCGTCCGGACGCGTCTCGCCGCCGCGGCGGTCGTGGCGCACGTCACGCTGGCGGCGCTCGTGTGGGCGACGCTCGTCGCGGCCGCTGCCACCGCGCGCGTGACGGCACCGGTCCGGGGCCGACGTGAGCGATCGGCAGGCGACCGCGATCCGGCGGCCGCCGGCGTGCGGGTGGCCCAGCCATGAACCGCGCGTCGATCGGCCTGATGGGTGGTGGGTGGGGAGGGTCTCCTCCCCACGTGGACGGATGAGCATCGCGGCCCAGGCCCCCCTGGCCGTTCGGCGCGGTCTTCGCGCCACCATCGGCGCGTACGTCGCGCTGACAAAGCCACGGATCATCCTGCTGCTGCTGGTGACCACGGTGCCGGCGATGGTGCTCGCCGCGCGCGGACTGCCGTCGCCGTGGCTCGTGCTCGCCACGCTGGTCGGCGGCACGGTCTCGGCCGGCGGCGCGAACGCGCTGAACCAGTACCTCGATCGCGACATCGACGGCGTGATGGCCCGCACGCGCCGGCGCCCGCTCCCGGCGCATCGGGTGGAGCCCGGGCATGCTCTCGTCTTCGGGACCGCTCTCGGCGCGGCGGCGTTCGTGTGGCTGGCGCTGCTGGTGAATCTCCCGGCCGCGCTCCTGGCGACCGCCGCGCTCGCCTTCTACGTGTTCGTCTACACCCTATGGCTGAAGCGCTCGACGCCGCAGAACATCGTGATCGGCGGCGCGGCCGGGGCCATCCCCGCGTTGGTTGGATGGGCCGCGGTGACCGGCCGCATCGGGCTTCCCGCGGTCGTGCTCTTCGCCGTCGTCTTCCTGTGGACGCCGCCGCACTTCTGGGCGCTCGCCCTGCGCTTCTCCGGCCAGTACGCGAAGGCGGGCGTCCCGATGCTGCCGGTGGTGGCCGGAGTGCGCCGCACGACGCGGCAGATCGTGGGCTACTCGGTGCTGGTGGTCGCCACGAGCCTGGCGCTCGTGCCCGCCGCCGGGATGGGACCGGTGTACTGGATCAGCGCGCTCGTGCTCGGCGCCTGGTTCGTCGCCGGCGCGGTCCGGCTGCAGCGCCGCGATGGTCGCGCCCCGATGAGGCTGTTCCGGGACTCCATCACCTACCTCGCGCTGCTCTTCGCCGCGGTCGCCGTGGACACGCTGATCCGGTTCGGCCCGTAGCGCCGAAGCCGTGGAGCGCGCGCGCCGTCCCCTCCCCACGTTCCGGGAGTCGCTGGCGTTCGTCTGGCGCAGCCTGCGCTCGATGCGCACGGCACTCGTCCTCCTGCTGCTGGTCGGGGCGGCGTCGGTGGCCGGCTCCCTCGTCCCCCAGACCGGCGTCTCGGAAGATCGCATCGCGGCGCTCGTCCGGGATCACCCGCTGCGCGCGGCGATCTTCCGCCGGCTCGGGCTCTTCGACGTCTACGGATCGTGGTGGTTCACCACGCTCTACGCGCTGCTGCTGGTCTCCCTGGCGACGTGCCTGCTGCCCCGGACGCGGGCCCTGGCGCGGAACCTGCGCGCCCGGCCGCAGTTCGCCCAGGACCTAGTCGGGCTGCGCCACCACGCGGAGCGGACCCTCCCCGGCGAGCCGGCCGAGGCGCTCTCCCGGGCCCGCCGCGTGCTGCGCCGGCGGCGCTTCCGGGTCGCAGCCGGAAGGAACGGAGGTGGGCCGATGCTCGCGGCCGAGAAAGGGATGGCTCGGGAGATCGGCAGCCTCGCCTTCCACTGGGCGTTCTTTCTGATCCTGGTCGGCGCCGTGTACGGGAAGGCCACCGGCTTCACCGGACGGGCGGTGATCATCGAGGGAAGCACCTGGACCGAGACCCACGCGGCCTACGACGGCAACATCCGCGAGGGATCGCTGTTCCGCGAGGACCACTCCGGGGTCGGCGTGCACGTGCGCGACTTCGAGGCGACGTACCGCGACGACGGCACGCCGAAGGACTTCGTCACGCACGCGGACCTGCTCGACGCCGACGGGAACCTGGTCCGCTCCCAGGACATCCGCGTGAACCATCCCGCGGAGCTGGACCACGTCAAGCTCTATCAGTTCGGGTACGGCTGGGCGCCGGTGATCGAGGTCCGCGCGGACGGCCGGACGGTCGCCTCGAGCCCGGTAGTGTTCGTCCGCGACCAGGTCGAAGGCGTGGACCAGAACGCCCTCCCCTGGCGGGGGGTGCTCCGGCTGCCGTCGCTCCGCCCGCAGGTCGGGCTGGAGTTCCTGTTGTGGCCCGACCGCCGGGCGCTGGAGCGGTTCCTCCTCACCGGCGTGTCCTCTCCCATGCTCCGGCCGTTCGAGCCGGTGCTGCTGGTGACCGCCTACCGCGGCGACCTGCGCCTGACGGCCTCGCAGAACCCGACGCGACTGGACACCTCCGGGATGGAGCGGTTCCTGGCCAACGCGCCGGTGGCCGAGGGACGGGCGCTCGACGTGGTGCACGGCCTGACGCTCTCGTTCCCCGAGCTGCGCGAGTACACCGTGCTGCAGGTGACGCGCGACCGGGGGGTCCCGATTATGCTGGTGGCCGCGGTCATGATCCTCGTCGGCCTGCTGCCGGCGCTCTACGGCTCCCGCCGCAAGGTCTGGGTCCGCGCAGAGCCGGCCGGGGAGGGCACCCGGCTCGAGGTTGGGGGGTTCGCCCTGCAGCGCAAGGCGCAGTTCGAGGAGGAGTTCGCGCGCCTGGTGGACGACCTGGGAGCGGCGCCCGGTGGACGCTGAGCGGCTCTCGGGGCTGTCCGACTCGGCGTTCACGGCCGCGCTGGTGGGCTACGCGATCGCCGCGGCCGGCTATATCCACTACCTGGCCTTCCGCCGGCGCCCGGTCTGGGTGGCGGCACGCGCCGTCGCGGTCGTCTCCCTCGTCGCGCATCTCGGCTCGATCGTGGCCCGGGGGCTGGCCGCCGGCCGAGTGCCGTGGGGAAACATGTACGAGTACTCGTCGGTGCTGGCCGCCCTCGTGGTGGCCGCCTACCTGCTGATCGTGGAGTGGCGATCGAAGGTCCGCACGCTCGGTGGGTTCGCCCTCGGGTTCGCCGTCGTGACGATGGCCGTGGCCCGGATGCAGTTCTACGTGGTCCCCGCGCCCCTGCAGCCGGCCCTGAACTCCTCCTGGCTCAAGGTCCACGTCATCTCCGCGATCGTCGGGTCGTCGCTCCTCACGCTGGGGAGCCTGTTCACGATCCTGTTCCTGGTCCAGGACCGTCGCGAAGGGCGGCGGGCGGCGCGCGCGGA
>WNFV01004288.1_pt1 | contig 21912 bp, 18 predicted proteins | sample 5400101 | NCBI WGS metagenome assembly WNFV01 (sample SAMN13153361, study PRJNA577476) | soil metagenome | isolation source: 115 cm soil or saprolite under grassland replicate 1 | place: USA:California | collected 2016-06-15 | reverse complement strand
CGAGACAACTGCTTCTCAGACGATCTTATTCCCTCACACATTGAAAATTTTTGCAGGAAGAATTTTTGCGCGCCTGTGTAATAACCCGGAATCCGGGAACGACTAATGAGTCGTTGGCTTTCTGCGTGTGTTCATTAGTAAACCGATGCGTCGGTACGCGGGCGTATTCAACCCGGTCTGTATTAGGTGAACGCATTCAAGGCGGGAGGGGGCGCAGGTTCCGACTCGAAATAACACGAGGATGTCGAACAAGAGTTTGAATTGGGGAGTGGCGGGAATCCTGTTGACTGCTCTCCATCTCGCCCTGCTCTACATCTCACCTCAATTCGCCTACGAGCAGGATAATTTATCGAAACCTATCCTGACTTTCGTCGGAATCGAGATTGCGGCGGGCGCGATCTACCTGTTTGTTTTGACGGATATTCATCGAACGGGGCCGAACAGAAGCTTGCTGATCTGGGTGATCGTAGTCGGCGCCATTCTTCGGGCGCTGATGTTGGCCTCGACCCCTGTGCTGGAGGATGATTTCTACCGCTATCTCTGGGACGGAGCCGTCACGGCGCAGGGCGTAAATCCCTATTCGTTCTCTCCTGATGAAGTGTCGGCGGCGGATAAGGAATCCTCTGTTCCTGCGTCACTTTATCAATTGGCCGATGAGGCGGATGAAATTATCTGGCGAATCAATCATCCGGGACTTCGCACCATTTATCCGCCGGTAGCGCAGGCCTCGTTCGCGCTCGCCTACCGTTTCAAGCCGTGGAGCTTGACGGCATGGCGGTTGACGCTGCTCGGCTTCGATGTCGCAACGCTCGGGATGTTGGCGTTGTTGCTCCGGAGATTGAATCTTCCAACGCTGAGCCTGACCGTTTACTGGTGGAATCCGCTATTGATCAAAGAAGCGTTCAACTCCGCTCACATGGACCTTGTAGTTCTGCCGTTCGTACTGGCGGCGGTTCTGCTGGCCGTCAGCGGGCGGGAAGTCCTGGCGGCGGGCGCTTTGGGTCTGGCCGTAGGCGCAAAAGTCTGGCCGGCGTTGTTGCTTCCTGCGGTTGCGCGGACGCTGTTTGCTCAACCCAAAAGACTCATTGCGGCAGTCACGCTGTTTGCCTTATTGAGCGGAGCGATGTTCTTTCCCGTCTTCCGCGCGGGGCTTGACGGCAGATCAGGGTTCACAGCGTACAGTCGAAGCTGGGAGATGAATGACGCGCTCTTTATGTCAATTCTTCGGGTGAGCCGGGCGACAGTGGGCAGGCTCGGTTATGAGCCTCATCACGGGGAGCTTCTCGCCAGGTTGCTGATTGGCGTGACGCTCGGCGCATTGGCCGTTTGGACGATGCGCAACAAGCCAGGCGCCGGATTGCGGTTCTGCGAGAACTGTTTGATCATTGTCGCGGCGCTGTTCCTTCTCAGTCCCGCGCAATTCCCGTGGTACTTCATCTGGCTGATACCACCTCTCGCGCTGCGCCCGCGCAGATCGCTGCTGCTGTTGACGCTGCTGCTGCCACTTTACTACCTGCGCTTTTACTTCTCCGTCCGCGACAACGTAAAAGTATTCGATCATGGCATTGTCTGGCTGGAGTACGCCCCGGTATGGCTATTACTCGCGCATGAATGGTATGCGGCCAGGCGCGAACGGCTGAAGTCCGTTACGGAGGCGACTGTCTGATATGAGATTCGGAGCCGTGGTGTCAGTCATCATTCCCGCTTTGAATGAAGAGCGATCCATCGGAGCGGTTATAACCGCGATTCCGGAATGGGTTGACGAAATTATTGTCGCCGACAACGGCTCGACCGACCGCACGGCTGAAATCGCCCGCATGCTCGGCGCAAGAGTGGTAACTGTCGCCAAACGTGGCTATGGCTCCGCGTGTCTAGCCGGAATTTCGGCTCTTAGGAAGTCGGACGTGGTTGTCTTTCTGGACGGCGATTTCAGCGATCACCCTGAGGAGATGCGTCTGCTGGTCGATCCGATTATCAGCGGCGACGCCGATCTGGTGGCCGGGTCGCGGGTGTTGGGCGAGCGTGAGCCGAGGTCGTTGACGCCGCAGGCGCGGTTCGGAAACTGGCTGGCTTGTAATCTCATCCGGCTGTTCTGGGGAGCGCGTTACACCGACCTCGGTCCGTTTCGCGCCATTCGCGATTCGACGCTCCGGCAGTTGCGAATGCGCGATCCCGACTACGGCTGGATGGTCGAGATGCAGATCAAGGCGACGCGCGCGGGATGTCGCGTCGTGGAGGTTCCCGTCCGTTACCGGCGGCGCATCGGCAGGTCGAAGATTTCCGGAACGATCAAAGGCGTCATCGGCGCAGGGACGAAAATCCTGCTGACGATCTTCGGATTCGCGTCAGGTTTGTACGACGCGCGAGGCGCCGCCACAAATGAACGGCTGATCATCTTCACGCGCTACCCCGAACCGGGCAAGACGAAGACAAGGTTGATTTCCAATCTCGGCGCCGAAGGCGCGGCGGAACTGCAGCGAGACATGACCGAGCACACGTTGCGGAACGCCGGGCGGCTCAAGTCGCTCCGCCAGGTTTCACTGGAGGTGCGCCACGAAGGCGGGAGCGAGACGCTTATGCGGGAGTGGCTGGGCGACCATCTGACTTTTCGCTCTCAGGGCGACGGGGACCTCGGAGCGAAAATGAAGCGGGCTTTCCGCGACGCGTTTCAAGCAGGCGCGCAAAGGGTCGTAATCATCGGCACGGATTGTCCGGATTTGAATTCGGAACTGATGGAAGTGGCGTTCAACGCTCTTCGGCGCAACGACACTGTCATTGGCCCGGCCAACGACGGGGGTTATTACCTGATCGGCTCGCGACGTTATTTTCCGCAGCTATTCGACCGAATCCATTGGGGAAGCGAAAAAGCGCTCGAACAGACCCTGCGGCGAGCGCGTGAAGCGGGGATTCAGACCAAGCTGTTAATCCCGCTGAGCGATATAGATCGCCCGGAAGATTTGGCAATCTATGAACAGAAGAAGGTTAGCCCTTCCGCGTAGGCGTTAATCAATGGATATCTCCATAATCATTCCCGCCCTCAATGAAGCGCCGAATCTTATGGCGACTCTGGTAACGACACGCAGCGCTTCGACGAGCGAAGTGATTGTCGTTGATGGCGGCAGCGATGACGACACCGTGGCCATCGCCGAATCATTCGGCGCGCGCGTATTGACGACGCAGACCGGCCGCGCCTGTCAGATGAACGCCGGGGCGACCGAGGCTTCGGGCGAAGTGTTGCTGTTTCTGCATGCGGACACTCGTCTGCCCAAAGACTTTGACGCTTACATCCATGACGCTCTGGCCGAGCCTGGCGCCATCGCCGGGGCCTTCGGGCTGGGACTTGACGGGACACATCGAGGCCTTCGCTTCATCGAGATGACGGCCAACTGGCGCTCGCGAAAGTTACACATGCCTTATGGCGATCAGGCGATCTTTATGCGATCTGAGGTCTGGCGCAGGTTCGGCGGCTTCCCACTGATGCCGCTGATGGAAGATTTCGAAATGGTGCGGCGATTGCGCAAACAGGGGCGCGTCGTCATCGCGCCGGTCCCGGTCATCTCTTCCGCACGCCGTTGGCTGAAGCTGGGCGTCTTCAGAACAACGCTGATCAATCAAATGATAATCGCGGCCCATCTGGCCGGAGTCGCGCCAGAACGAATTGCGCGCTGGTACAACCGCCAGCGTAAAGCGTCACAGGAGGCTATGGATGAAATTCCTCGATGACCGGCACATAGTTTCTCTTCAGGAGGGACATGCTGCGGCTTCGATGAAAAGTGGAGAGTGTACCTGAAACGGGAGTTGTGGTCGGCGCTCCCGGCAGCAAATCAGCAGGACAAAAAAAGGAATTTTCAGCGGAATAATTTTCGATAGAGGCGAGTTTTTATCGATGGTTGACGCTTAGTTCGACTTCCTATAGAGGGCCGGCGCACCCTGCCGCGTCGCTATGCGGCAGGACGCGCCGGAACTTTCCGCAGCGGAGATAACTCGATCACTGCATTTGAATGGGAGTTTTTCCCAGCAGGGAGGTTGCCGCTCATCGCCGCTTGAAAATCGCTCCTGGCCAACGATGCCGGAGTTTGTTCGGTTTGCTGTGGCCTGACACTACATCGGCAAGGCGTCAGCCGTTTATCGGGGAGTTTTCTATGTTCGCCAGATTTTTGTCGCCCAAGCTGGCCTTGTTCTTCCTCATCATTTTCTCTGTCTCGATCGTAGCCTCATCGCAGGACATGCGCGCCACACTGCTCGGCGTCGTGACCGATAAAACCGGCGCTGCGATTACGAACGCGACCATCACGGCGACCGCGCAGGCGACCGGGCTGAAATGGGCGGCGGCGACTGACGGCGAAGGCCGTTATCGCATCCCGCTGCTGCCTTCCGGGAGTTACGCGCTAACGGTCGAGGCCGCGCAATTCGCCAGCCAGACGCAAACGGACTTGATCCTGCGCGTCGGCGAAGAGAGGCGCGTGGACGTCGTCTTGAGCGCGGGTCAGATCGAGGCCGGTGTCACCGTTACCGCGCCTTTGACCGACAGCGCGGCGACGACACTTTCAGCGGTAGTGCCGGAAGAGCGCGTAGCGAGTTTGCCGCTCAACGGGCGGCAGTTGCAGGAACTGGCCCTGACCGTGCCGGGCGTTTCGGCGGGGGGCGGGTTTCGTTCGGACGCCTTCAATCAGTTCGGACTGGCGACGCCGACCGATGGCAACGCGGGCGCATTCACGGTCAACGGCGCGCCTTCGCGAGCGAACGGCTTCTTTCTTGACGGCGTGGACATCAACATCCCGGAACAAGGAGTGATCGCGTTTCCGCCGCTGGTCGAATCCGTCCGCGAATTTCAGGCTCAGACCTCACTTTTCAACGCCGAATACGGGCGATTCTCCGGCTCGATCGTCAATATCGTCACCAAGTCGGGCGCGAATGACTGGCGCGGCTCGGTCTATGAGTATTTCCGCAATGACAAGCTCGATGCGAATAACTTTTTCAATAACGCCAATCGTCGAAGTTAACGGATTGCTCTCGAACCTGATTCTCGGCGTCGGAAACTTCGTCGTCGGCTCCGACGAACTGCCGCGCCTGCATCGCATCGACAAAAACAACTTCGCGCCGCGCGTGGGACTCGCTTATCGCTTGACCGAAAACGGGAAGACGACGTTACGCGGCGGCGTGGGAGTGTTTTATGACAACGGCGTCTTCCAGGATCGCTTTATCACGGCGCGCACGAACGCCCCGTTTGCGATTACGGCAATTGACAACGATCCCGCGCCGTTTCCTCAGGGTGACAGCCCGGCGGTGACGTTCACGCGGCTTCTCGGTTCCGGGCAGGCGACTTCGGCGGCTTCGATCGATGTCAATTACCGCACGCCGTACGCGCTGCAATACAACCTGAACGCGCAGCGCGAGCTGGCTTTGAGCACGCTGGCCGAGATCGCGTACGTTGGCCGGCGCGGCCTGAACGCTTCGCGCCCGGTCAACATCAATCAGGTCGTCGCAGCCAACAGTCCGGCGGCGACGGTATTGGGGCTGCCGGTAGGCTCGCGCCTCTTCGATAATCCGACCGTCCCCGCCGCCGCGCGTTTCGCGAACGACGTCATACAACAGCAATTCAACGGGCAATCCACCTATCATGCGCTTCAATTGCGAATCGAGCGCCGCTTCGCCAAAGGGCTGTCGTTCCTGACCGGCTACACATGGTCGAAATCCATTGACGACGTCAGCGGCATCGGCACTGGCGCTGATGACCGGGCGCAAGACTCTAACAATTTGCGGGCACAGCGCGCCGTCTCGAACTTCGACATCACGCATCGGTTCATCTTTAGCGCGACTTACGATCTGCCATTCGGCAAAGGGCGCAGCTTCTTCAGTCAGGCTTCGCCGGTCGTCAGCGCGCTCATCAGCGACTGGCAGGTGAATTCAATTACCACCTGGCAATCGGGGTTGCCGTTCACGGTGACGGTAGGTTCGTTCGATCCGGTCGCGCAGATTTCCAATCGACGGCCCGACGTCATCAGCGACCCGCGGGATAACGTGCCCGTGGGGTTGAGCTTTAACCCGGCGGCGTTTGTCGCGCCGCCTGCGGGGCGGCTCGGCAATGCGGGACGCAACACGTTGCGCGGCGACCGGTATTACAACACCGACATCTCGCTGATCCGGCAGTTCCCGCTTCCCTTACTTGGCGACGCCGGCGCCCTGAATTTCCGCGCGGAGTTCTTCAACGTCTTCAATCATCCCAACTTCAGCCTGCCGGTGAGCAGCCTGAGCAGCGGCGCATTCGGGCGTTTCGTCAACAACGCGACTGCGCCACGTATCGTGCAGTTCGCGCTGAAGGCGACCTTTTGACAAGCGGAGAATGATGGATGCAGGCCAAGGACGAATTTCAAAAACAACATCCCGAAGCCTTCTTCCTTGACGCGTGCGACGCGCCGGGCCTTGCGACGTATTTACGGGGCAGTGGCTGGCTGGGCGCCGACGAGCAACTGGTCAGCGCCACGAAGGCTGGCGCCGGCAATATGAACTACACGCTGCGCGTCAGGGCGCCGGCGCGCAGCTTCATTCTTAAGCAGGCGCGCCCCTGGGTGGAGAAGTACCCGCAAATCGCCGCTCCCTGGGAACGCGCCCTGATCGAAGGCCGCTTCTACGAAGTGGTTTCGGCCGAGCCGCGACTTGCGACGATGATGCCGAAGTTATTGGGGCTCGACCCTCAATCGCACATCATCGCTTTGGAAGATTTGGGCGAGGCGCAGGATTTCACGACGCTTTATCAAGGCGCCGAGATGAACGGAGCTTTGCTCGACGAACTGGCGACTTATCTGACGCGCCTGCATCGAGGGTTCATTGGCGCGTCGTTCAAGAGTGATTTTGCCAATCGCGCAATGCGCGCGCTCAACCACCTGCACATCTTTGATTTTCCCTTGCGAGAGGACAACGGCCTCGATCTCGATGCGTTCACGCCAGGCTTGCATAAAGCGGCGCAGGCGCTCAAACGGAATGAACGCTACGTCAGCCTGGTCAGTGAGCTGGGCGAGTTGTATTTGAGTGACGGAGAGACGCTTTTGCACGGCGATTTCTTTCCGGGAAGCTGGCTGAAGACCGCGCGGGGCGCGCGCGTGATCGATCCCGAGTTCTGTTTCTACGGCCCGCCGGAATTCGATCTGGGCGTGATGGTCGCCCATCTGTATCTGGCCGGGCAGAAAGCGAGACTCATCGAGCGGTTGTTGGAAAGTTACCGGCCGCCGCTGCCGCTCAAGCCGCGGCTGATCTGGCGATTTGCCGGAGTCGAAATAATGCGCCGGCTGATCGGCGTGGCGCAGCTTCCGCTGAATTCCAGCCTGGAGAGAAAGGCGGAATTGCTGCGGCTCTCGAGTGAACTGGTGTTGAATTCATAACCGGAGGTGAGGGTGAAAACAAGACACATTATGCTCGTCCTGTCTCTGATGACCTTTCCGGCGGGCGGCTGCCGGAGCGCTTCGCAGGAAAATGCGTCTGCCAGCCAGAAACCCGGCGTGAACAAAACAAGGACCGCCGTCTGGATTGACACCGATCCGTCCGTGTCGCTCGGCGGTCACGAAGTGGATGACGGGTTCGCGCTGATCCAGGCGTTTAATTCGCCGGAATTGGAGATTCGCGGCGTCAGCGTGGTCTTCGGTAACGCCCCGTTCGACAAAGCCTGGCGCATCGGGCAGGAGATTGTGCGGCGTTTCGGGCCGAAAGGGCTCCCTGTCTACTCGGGCGCGGCGCGCGCCGAAGAACTCGGCGATGAGACTGCGGCTTCATACGCGCTGGCGGGGGCGCTCCGGAAAGAGAAGCTGACGATCCTGGCGCTCGGCCCCGTGACTAACGTGGCCACCATGTTGAAGAATCATCCCGACCTGAGCGGCGCCATCACAGAGATCATCGCCGTCGCAGGACGCCGTCCCAGGCAGCGTTTTCTGGCGAAGCCGGAGCAGAAGATTCCATTTCGTGATTTCAACTTCGAACTCGACGCGCCCGGCTTTCAGGTATTGCTCGATTCGTCCGTGCCGCTGACGTTGGCCCCGTGGGAGATTTCGTCGAAAGTTTGGTTGAAGGAGGCGGAACTGAAACGGCTGGCGGAAGGCAATGAAGCCACGCGCTGGCTACATCCACCCACCGCTGACTGATTGGAGAGATGGCGGACCGTCATCGTTCGTATTATTGAAGATCAGGTCGCCCTGGATTTGCGAACCGTCACGCCCGACGACGAAAAGGATCTGATAGAAGCGTTGCGAGACGTTGCCAACGAATGATCGTCACGAGCGACCCTCCTCGAATTTTCCCCTTACCCTCCTTGTCCGCGACAGTGAGTTATTCCGCTCGCGCCAACCCTGAGCTGATGCAAAACGGCTTCTGCCATCGAAATTACATATTGGAATGACAATCAGCGCTTTGACTATACTCTTCGCCGACTTGCCAATCAGTTTTCGACGAATCGTTTGTAGGCAGTTTCATACCATCAGATCGCCATAGGTTGGAGGATGAACAAATGCGTTTCAGAAACCAAAGCGCTGCGGGCGCAATCGCGCTTCTGCTCTTTTTCGCAGTCGGTCTTGCGCCGTGGATGCACGGAGAGCGTCGCGGCGAAGCGGCAAGGTCGGAACCCAGAAGCCGCACGTTTGAATTCCGATACGCCGCAACCTTGCCTGCGGCGCCGCAGGAGACAAAACGCCTGAACGTCTGGCTGCCATACCCCACGACCGACCCCTATCAGGAGATACTCGACATTCGCGTTTCCGCCACGGGGAACTCCGCCGTCTACACCGAGCCGAAATACGGCAACGCGATTCTGTTTGTGACGATTACGGACCCGCAGCCCGGCCCCGTCGAGGTCCAGGTTACCTTCAAAGCCCGGCGAACTGAGAACCTTCGAAAGGACTTTGCCAATGTAGGCGTGAAGACGGCGACGCTCGACCCGGGAGTGGAGATGTACTTGAAACAGGACAAGCTGGTTCCCGTCAACGAGGAGATCAGGAAGTGGGCGATGGAAGTTACGAGGGGTAAGAAGACAGACAGCGAGAAAGCCCGCGCCATATACGACTACACCGTCGCCACGATGAAGTACGACAAGAGCGGCAAAGGTTGGGGGCGCGGCGACATCATCTACGCCTGCGACGAGAAGCGGGGTAACTGCACCGACTTTCACGCGGTCTTCATCGGATTCTGCCGCGCTGTCGGCATTCCGGCCCGCTTTGCCATTGGTTTTTCACTTCCCGAGCAGCGCGGGGCGGGCGAGATCCCAGGCTATCACTGTTGGGCCGAGTTCTACCTGAAGGGATATGGCTGGGTTCCCGTGGATGCCAGCGAGGCCTGGAAGCGCCCGGAGAAGAAAGAGTATTTCTTCGGCGGTCACGATGAGAATCGCATCCAGTTTTCCATAGGGCGCGACATCACGCTCAGGCCACGTCCGCAGGGCGGACCGCTCAACTACTTCATCTATCCCTACGCCGAAGCCGATGGCAAAGCTGTCGGCGATATCAAGCGGGAGTTTCACTTCAAAGACCTGCGCGACGACGGCGCCGCCCATAACTCATCTTCCCGATAATCACTGCTCGCGCTCGCAACACAATGGGAGGAGACAAACGGATCGCATGTCGTTTGACACGCAACTCCCATTCTTCGTGCTATCGTCCGCGGACCCGTCGCAGTCGGGAGCGCGGACCGGCGATCTGACCGCGCATCCGCGTCTGACGCGCTTCGGCGTCGACGTCATACCACCAAGGCTTCCTTCGGGTTGGGGGGCCCTCGGCACATTACCAACCGCTTCCCGGTCGGGCGTGGGCTGTCGTTCGGCTTCGATTATGGCCGCTGGCAGACGCGCTATAAATCGCTGCCGACCGGTAATAACAACCGCTTCAACCTGTTTGTGCAACAAACATTCTGATTTTCAACCGGCGACCGGCTTCGAGCCGGCGCCGCCACGAAGGCCCTGAGGGAGGATCTTATGAAGCTCCAGATACAAATCTGTCCGCAGGTATCGGAAGCAAGTGCCGATGATCATGCCCATGCGCTTGGGCAAGGATAAATCGCCCGCTATCACTGGCGGCCTATCGGGGGGGGGACTTACACCCTGATGGACAGCGACACGAGTAACAATACGAATACTTGTGAATCAGCATCTTCATTTACCGCAGTGGGCAGTGAGAAACCGACTCGCCGAGCGGAGCCAAGATCAGCCGCTTTTCTCCTCACTAGTTACAGGCCGCTGCGGTCTCATTCTCAGCTCTGACAAAAAATCTCATTAACGCATAGAACTTTTCTTCCATAGCCGCATCCTATAAGTAGGGAGATAGATATTCCAATTTGATAAAAGGTTTTTTCAATAGACCGGCGTCAAGCTCGTTGAGCCGCTGGAGGGGGTTCGTGTGTCATAAGTAATCAAGGGTTACCGTTTTTCTCACTTGTTCCCCCCCCTCGTTCAGGCCGCCACATTGACCAGTCGTATCCTCCACTTGGCGAGCCAAGACTAAAATGTGCCGGGTCAATGTCATAAGTGCGACAGCAATTCGCGGACAGGGTGTCTCTCTGTCTCAAGAAATGCCTCAGATGGTGTCTTTCAATGTTGATCTTTAACCAACCTTCAGAAAGGAGGATTAAGCATGAATAAGATCAGAAACTATATCCGGTGGCCCGTCTGGCTCACCCTCATGCTGATGATGCTGGTGATGCTGCTAGGAACGGGTAACACCTTATCGCGGATTAGGTCGGCTAACAGCGCCAACCCACCGCCATTCGATTTCAGTAACGCTTTCTATGTGGCTAATGGGCTCAACCCGAATTTTATCCGGGAGCGTGCAGGCAATCCTGACCGCAACCCTCTCCATTGGACAGTTGATAACTCCAACACTGATCCGACCCGTCGTAACATCCGCATCCTGGAGACGACCGGCGGGTTTGATAACTCCGGGAACCTGATCTATTACTCGATCATGGGTACAGTCTTCCCGGACACTTTCACCAACGACGGCGCCGGTCAGAGAGCCCGGGAGATCGCTAATCGTTTCCGGGCCTTCCTCTTCCCCAAGGATCCGGAACACGACGGTGTCGTCGTTCTCAGCCCGGCTCCGCCGAATCGCCGACAGGACAATCTCTTCGATACGCGGGACGGGTACTTCTCCAACAACCCGCTCGGCCTCTGGATTCTCGCCTTCGTGGTTTACACCGACAAGGCGTTTACCCCAGAGGGCCAGAGAGAGCTCGACCCAATCGCCGCCGTCAACGGCAGGGATTTGGATGGTACGCCCATCCTCAAGTCTGCCAACCAAATTGATAACCTGGCGGCCAGGGGGTTTGTTAAGATTCTCAATCGAGCGCTCGATGGGTCACAGGGTTTCCCCTGGGTAATATGACCGGTCATTCCTGACCCCCGGTTCGGGGGTATCGCGAATGATCAGCCCGGCGCGGACGTCTTCCTCGTGTCGGTGAAGAATCCAGATGGTTCAGAGCAGACACCGGCGATTCTCGATAACTTCAACTGTCTGCAACTGACCGGCAATTTCTGCAGGAACTAAACCGCTTCGCGTTGTGATCGGCACAACAACACGTCCACTCGGAAGCTGAATCGCAGCAGGAGTTCAGCTATCCGCTTGCGTGCTGGCCCCGGTCAGCTTAATTGGCCGGGGCCAGAACCTTGTTGATCAAGAGCATCCGCGGCCTGCTGCTACTGCGGATATGGAACAGAGAGCAAAAGCCATGCGCAGTCTCAGTCCCAGGCTGGCAAACATTCGAGTAGTCATAGAGGACTGGTTGACAGTTCGCGCTATCGCCAGGGCGCGGTCTGGCCATTTGCGGGCGCCTCGCCTGATCTCCGGCGGATTGGAGAGACGACGGATAGCGCAATGGGTATCGCTGTTGTTCTTCACCATCTTTTCGCTCGGCCTTGCCCTTCAAGGTTCACCTGATGCCGACACAGTGAAGAAGGACTACAGTTACCGGTTTGGGCCGAACCCTTTCGCGCCAGGCGAAGTGCGAACTTCGACCGGCGCCTTTATCGGCGCCGACCAGTTCATTCCGGCCGCCTATTGCGCGAGGTGCCACCAGGATGCGCACGCGCAGTGGGAACAGTCGGCACACCGTAATAGTTTCCGCGAGCCGTTCTACAAGAAAAACGTTGAGATGCTGATCGACCAGTACGGGATCGAAATCACGCGCCACTGCGAAAGTTGTCACAACCCCATCACGCTCGTCTCGGGCGCGCTCACCACAGGCTCCAAGCTCGCGCGCACCTATGACGAGGAGGGTGTCACCTGCGCCGTCTGCCATTCGATTGAAAAGATCACCTACCTTGAAGGGATCGGGAGTTACGAAATCCGGCCACCTGCGCTGCTCCTCGGCGAGGACGGGAGACCCTTTGCGGGCAAGGTGACTGATCAGATGATCCTCGAAAATGTCGAGGCGCACCGGCGCGCGATGATGAAAGATTTCTACCGGACGCCTGAGTTTTGCGCCGTCTGCCACAAGTCGGCGCTGCCGCGACAGATCGAAAATTATAAGTGGCGGCGCGCCTTCTCCGCCTATGACGAATGGCAGATGAGCTCGCACGCTCAAGAGTCGCCGCTTCCCTTCTACAAGAAGCCACGTAACACCTGCCAGTCTTGCCATATGCCGTCCGAAACGGCTAAGACTGATGTGTCTTCCAAGCAAGGGAAGATCGCTTCGCATCGCTGGGCCGCGGCCAACACGGCGATCCCATACTTCTACGGTTTCAAAGAGCAGGAGCGCGCGGTCATCGACTTTCTCAAAGCTGATCGCATCGGCGTGGATATCTTCACGCTGAAAAAGGGCGCCGCCTATCCCACGCAGCGCGAGGCTACCGACCTGATCACGCTACGCAAGGGCGCGGCAGGCATCAAGGTTGGCGAGGGCTTCAACACCATCGACGCCATCAACGCCGCGCTCTATCCCGGATACCAGCAGCCTGACGAAACCGTCATCGCGCCGATTGAGAAGCGCTCGTTCACACTGGCCGCTGGCGAGACGGTTACCATTGGCGTGGTCATCTCGAACCCGGCCGTCGGACACTTCTTCCCGACCGAGCTGCGCGACTTCTACGAACCCTGGGTTGAGTTCAAGGTCGAGGATGCGCGCGGCCGCGCGATCTACCACAGCGGATTCATCAAGCCCAACGGCGAGGTTGACGAGCGCGCGCACATCTTCCAGGCGGTCCAGGTCACCGAAGGAGGCGAGTGGGTGCGCCGCCATAACATCTGGGAGACGCGAGGCAAAGCCTACGATAACTTCATCCCGCCCGGCCGCAGCGAGCTGGTGCGCTACCAGTTCACCATCCCGCAAACTGCGCGCGGGCCGCTGCGAGTGACCGCCCGTGTGCTCTATCGCCGATTCAATCGTCATTACACCGACTGGGCGCTCGGCAAGAGTGTCGACTATCCGGTGGTCGAGATGGCTGCGAAGATCATCAAGCTTAAACTTGGTGAGAATCGTCCTGTCACGACCAGGCTCGACGAGAAGGACTTGATCCGCTTCAATAATCTCGGCATCGCGCTCTTCGATCAGTTGATGTTCGCCGATGCGCGGCGCGCCTTCGAGATGACGACCGAAATCAATCCGAGCTACGACGACGGCTACGTCAATCGTGCGCTCGCGAGTTTCTGGCGTGAGCGCTTCCCTGAAATGCATAGGCTACTTGGTCAGGCGCTCAGGATCAATCCGGACAACGCGCGGGCCATCTATTACCAGGGGGCATTGTTGAGGATGGAGAATAAGCCGGCGGCGGCGCTCGAACGCTTCAAGCTGATCGAGCCGCGCTATCCACGCGACCGGCTGATCCTGAACCAGATGGGCAAATGCTATCAGGCGCTGGGCCAACACGCTGAGGCGCGCTCTTTCTTCGAGCGGGTGCTGGAGATAGATCCCGACGACATCACTGCACTCTATTTTATCCTCGACGCCTACCGATTCACCGGCGCTGTAGCTCTGGTTGAGAAGACTAATGTGGTCTACCTCGATAAGTTCGAAGACTGGCGCATCCACTACCTCGCCAACGAATACATCAAGAGAGATGAGCTAGCGCGGATTGAGGCTGTGCCCTGGCACATCCACTCGGATGTATTCATCAGCGCAGCCAAAAATGCCGACCCGATTTACTGGAGTTCTGAGAAGGCGCCGAAAAAGCAGTGAGCAGCCCCACCAGACGGCAATCACTCCTTTATCACGCGCTCAGGTAGAGGGAGATCTATGCGATTGGATTTGGAGCTTGTGGAAGTATTTTGCTGTGTATTCGAGGAGGGAGGTTTTTCCAAGGCGGCCGCCCGTTTGCGCACGTCACAGCCAACCGTCAGCGGGCATATCAGAAATCTGGAGAGCTACATCGGCGCCAGGCTTTTTGATCGCCTGCCTCGCCGGATTGCGCCGACGCGGGCCGGTCATATCCTTTACGAGCATGGCCGCGTCATACTTCAAGAAAAACAGGCGGCCATTCAAGAATTGATGAGGCTTTCGGGCCGGGTGGAAGGGGAGGTCGAGATTTCAGCAAGTACGATACCTGGCGAATACATTTTGCCGCGCTTGATAGCGTCGTTCAATTCCAGTTTTCCGGGGATAAGAGTGGAGATGCAAATCTCGGATTCCATGGATGTATGCGAGAAGATACTGAGCGGAAGCGCGGAGATAGGATTTGCAGGAGCCAAAATTGACAGCGTTGGCGTCGATTATCGCCTGTTTGCGAGCGACGAACTCGTCCTCGTGGCGCCGAACAACGCTCAATGGAAAGGCGTCGAGTCGGTCAGTCTGGCTGAGCTTGCGAGATTACCGTTCATTGCGCGCGAGGCCGGATCCGGGACGCGGCTCAGGTTTGAGAAGGCAATAGGATGTTCAGTAAATGAATTCAATGTAGTTGGACGGCTTGGCTCGACCAACGCGGTCAAGGAGGCGGTAAAGGCAGGAGCGGGAGTGTCAGTGTTGTCGTTCCTATCGGTCAAATCCGACATCGCGGATGGCGCGCTTAAAACAGTCCGAATTGATAACTTGAAAACTATCCATCGGGAGTTTCATACGGTGGTGAACCGGCATCTGACTCTCTCTCCGGTCGCCGAGGCGTTCCTTGACTGGGTTTTTGAATGTCGCGCCGCGATTTCTGATGCAGCGTGATTGTTTCCTTGAATTCCTGCCAATCCGAAACGCTGCTGGTGAACGGCGGGAGGAAAACTTTCTCATTAGCGACAAGGTAAATAACCTTGCGCGTGGTATCGAGCAATATCCTGCACCGGCGACAATACTTCAGATGCTTCTCGATCTTCTCCCGCGTGCGCGAGTCCAACTGCGAATCGATGTATCTGGAAAGCTCCCTGATCGCGGTCTTGCACCTTACGACTCTGTGCATGAGCATCGAGGGCATATCGGCCATCATCATCACGAGCGGCTTCCAGGGCGAGGATGAGTCGCGGAAGAGCGGGGCGAGAAGCTCGCGCATCTGTAGCCGCGCCCGATGAAGCCTCGATTTGACGTTCGCTTCAGAAATATCGAGCATCGTAGCCGTCTCCGAGGCAGAGAACCGCTGGATGTCGCGTAAGACAAACACCTCCCGGCAAATCGAGCTTAGTGTCTGAAGAGCGCGATGCACCGCGTCCCATATCTCTTTCTTTTCCAACTCGTCCGATGGAATATTACGCCAATCCGCATAGTCGCGGGGAAAAAATTCCTCGGTGTCTTGCGAGTCGCCCTCAAGGTCTTCAACCACCAGATCTTCAACTAACGTCTGTCTCTTTCTGATCAACATGCGGGATTCATTGATAACAATGCTCATCAGCCAGCCGCGGAAGCTGTTCACATCATTAAGCTGATCGATGTGGATCAATGCCTTCAGCATGGTTTCTTGCACGGCATCCGCCGCCTGATCCGGATTGTGCAATATTGTATTCGCCATCAGGTAAAGACTCTGGTAATGCGGCTCGGCGATCTGCCAGAACAGCTCTTTCTCCCCGGCCTTGATGCGCAGGATCAGATCATAAACTTCTTGCGGCGCTGGACCAGTACCCTCATGTTTCATGATTTAACTCCTTACGCATAGTCGATTAGCGACTCTCCTTGCGAGCTGCGCCGGAACGCTATCGAAACAAATCCCTGTAAGTCCTGAAGAAACTCTCAAAATTGACTGAGCGGCTCTCTAGCTTCTTACAAGCGAGTTCCGAAGAAGCTTCTGAGCTATAAGCGCCCGCTTGAACTGGCCGGCTAACCGAAAGTAGAGTATCTCTGCTTTACTGGAGTGGGAGACCGGCGTCTATTTGAGGAAAGCTGTTTATCCCTAACGTAGCTCGGTCTTATCCTACGTGAGCCTATTTGTATGGCGCCGTATGCAAAGGATTGGGCTTGAGGCATTCAGCCCATGATTGTGCCACCTGGTGAACCCCCCATACTCTTATATGGCGCATTCGGATCACACTAGCAAAGCGGTTGTTGATAGGGCTGCGAATACCACGTTTTGATGCGCTATCTTATCAGAGCTGACAAGTGTGCTTTTCAATGGGAACAAGCCGCTAAAGTACAACAGAAGCGAATGCTCGTCAAATAAACTATGAGTAAAATCGGGCGGTAAGTGGGAAGGATTCGGCGGCGCTGCTTGAGGCTTGCTGGCGCTTGAGGCGCCGCGCGATCGACGATTTCCGGATGCTCCGGATGGGCCAAAGCCAGCCGATCGACGCGTGAAGAAGGTCATGGTTCGGCGTCGTACGCAACCTACCCGCAAACCACGAACGACCTAACGACGATAGATCATTCCTCAAGGCGTCTGCCCGGCGCCACAGACCGAAGGAGAAGACATGGCCTGGATCGAAGTCGTAGATGAAGAGCGAGCCGAGGGCGAGTTGCGCGACGCCTACCGGGAAATCAGCGCCACGCGCGGTCGGGCGCCGAACATCCTCAAGATACACAGCCTGAATCCTCAGGCGATGACCGGTTTTTCCCGCCACGGAAAAAATTCGGAATAGTTTCCCCTTCTGGAAGGTTTTCCAGGTCGAGAGTCTGTTTCTCGACAGAAAACCTGATGACCGACCGGAAGAGGAATATGAGCTTTAATCAGACCTTTGGGCCCGAAATCAGAAACTACCTGTGCGGATTCGCTCGACATCGGCTGCCGGACTCAGACTCGGTGGAAGATGTCGTGCATGAAGCAATGCTTTCCGCGTTTCGCAACGGTCATTCGTACGTGGGACAGTCTTCTGAAAAGACGTGGCTGGTCGGCGTGCTCAAGCATAAGATTATTGACCATGTCCGCCGCAATACTCGCGATAAGCGGCGATTCGAGCCTCTTGCGGAAGAAGAAACAGAGGATGGATGGAAGGCCGAACCGAGCGTGTGGAACGACCCCTGGCGCGCTTATGAACAACAGGAATTCTGGCGAGTCTTCAGGCAAGCGCTCGACACCTTGCCGCCACGTCAGGCGCAGGCCTTCTGGTTGCGCGAAGTGGAAGAACTCGACACTGAGCAGGTTTGTAAGATTCTGGGTATCTCGACGAATAATACTTTGGTGACGCTTCATCGCGCGCGATTGCGCTTGAAGGAGTATTTGGAAATTCATTGGTTTGGGCTGATATCAACGAGGGCGAATGAAAAAGATCATTGTCATCTTCATTAGTCTTGCAGTACTGGCGTTGGCGGCCTGGAGGCTGGTTCGGACTCCGGCTCCAAAGGCGATCTACAGCGCGTTGCAGGCGAACCGGGCGCAGCTTGACGCCTTTGCCGCAAGCGTCGGGCGGCTCGATCCCAAAGTTTATGAGGGCTGGGGGGAGCCGGGGAAGATCGCGTTTTTGATCAACGCCTACAACGCGCTGACGCTCGAAGCGATTCTCGCCAATTACCCGATCAAGCCGTCCGTGACCGGCGCGATGCTCTATCCAAAAAACAGCATTCGGCAGATTCCCGGCGTGTGGGACAGGCTCGAATTTCAGTTGCTGGGCAAAGCGGCGACGTTGGATGACATAGAGCATCAGATGCTGCGTAAACAGTTCAACGAGCCGCGCATTCATATGGCGCTGGTCTGCGCTTCGATAGGCTGTCCGACCCTGCGTAACGAGCCTTATGTCGCCGAACGGCTGAGCGAGCAGCTTGACGATCAGACGCGCAAATTCGTCTCCAACCCGCTGAAGTTCCGCATAGACCGTCAGGCCCGCGTTGTTCATCTCTCGCTTATCTTCAAATGGTACGGCGGCGATTTTGTCAGAAGCTTCAGCACGGATAAATTCGCCGGACACAGCGACGCCGAACGCGCATCGCTGAATCACCTCAGCGCGCTGTTGGAACCTGCTGACCGGGAGTTTCTGGAAAAGGCGAAGTTTAAGATCGAGTACCTGGATTATGACTGGTCACTGAACGAACAGGTGGAGCGTACTGAAAACCAATAGCCGGGATAAGGGAGACGATCTGACAGACAAAATTGAGGGATCAACGATGAATGAAGCTGCTGAAAATCGGGCCAAAGCGAGCGACAGATGGCGATTAGTAGTATTGCTGCTGGCTGTCGTAGCCGCGCTGGTATTGGCAAAAGTGTTTGGCTTGGGCGAACGAATGGGCGAATTGCGTGGCTGGATTGAATCGCTCGGCGCGTGGGGGCCAGTGGTCTTCGTGCTGCTTTATGTCGTGGCCGTTGTAGCCATGTTGCCCGGTTCGGCGCTGACGCTGGCGGCGGGCGCGCTGTTCGGTTCTGTCGTCGGAGTCGCAGTGGTCAGCGTTGGAGCGACGCTCGGCGCGGGCGCGGCGTTTCTGGTCTCACGATATTTCGCGCGTGACGCGGTGGCGAACTGGCTGAGGGGAAACGAAAAGTTCCGCAAACTCGATCAACTCACAGAAAAACACGGAGCGATCATAGTGGCGTTGACGCGGCTCGTGCCAATCTTCCCGTTCAACCTGCTCAATTACGGTTTCGGTCTGACGCGCGTGCAGTTCAGGACGTATCTCTTCTGGTCCTGGCTCTGCATGTTGCCGGGAACGTTTCTCTATGTTGTCGGCGCTGACGCGGTGACCAAAGGCGTCGCGCAGGGCAAAGTTCCCTGGCCGCTGGTCGGCGGAGCGGCTGTGGCGGCGGCGGTCTTGACCGCGCTGGTACGTTTTGCGCGTCGCAAACTCGATGACGGAGCGGCGCGGAAGGAGGCGGGCAATGCTTGAGATCCGCACGGTCAGGGCCGCTGAACATGCGCTCGAAGTATCTCCAAGAGACGAATTCAACAACAAGCTGATCGCCAACGTCCATCCGCCGGAATGGAGAAACCCCGACCCGGCGCCGCGCTACAATCTGGTTGTCATCGGCGCCGGAACCGCCGGGTTGGTGACCGCAGCAGGCGCGGCGGGACTCGGAGCGCGCGTCGCGCTGATCGAACGCAGCCTGATGGGAGGTGATTGTCTCAACGTTGGTTGCGTGCCTTCGAAGAGCGTCATTCGTTCGTCGCGCGTCTGCGCGGATATTCGTGAGGCGCGCAATTTCGGCATAGATGCGCCTGCAGGCGCCACTGCGGATTTTTCGGCGGTGATGGAAAGAATGCGACGCATTCGCTCCGGCATCAGCCGCCACGATTCGGCCCACCGCTTCGCCGATCTCGGCGTGGACGTTTTTCTGGGCGACGCGAAGTTTGCCGGGCCGGATACGGTTGAGGTTGCGGGCAAAACCCTGCGATTCAAAAAAGCCGCGCTCGCAACCGGCGCGCGCGCGATTGCGCCGCCGATCGACGGTCTGCGCGAAGCCGGCTATCTGACCAATGAGACGGTCTTCAATTTGACTGAACTGCCGCGCAGTTTGCTGGTGATCGGCGGCGGACCGATTGGTTGTGAGTTGGCGCAGGCGTTTTGCCGCCTGGGCAGCGAAGTCACGATCGTGGAGATAGGCGAGCAGCTCCTGGGCCGCGAAGACCAGGAAGCGGCTGAGATCCTGGCGCGTTCGCTTGAACGCGACGGCGTTCAAATCAGGCTGAGCGCCAGCGTCAAACGAGTCACCAGCAACGGTCTGGCGAAAGTGGTTTGCCTGGAAAGCGGCGGCAGGCAGGAGACAATCAGCGTTGATGAAATCCTGGTCGGCGCAGGTCGCGCGCCGAACGTCGAGGGATTGAATCTGGAAGCTGCCGGCGTTGAATACGACCGCAAAAAAGGCGTCGTGGTGAATGACCATTTACAGACGACCAACCCCCGTATTTACGCGGCGGGCGACGTTTGCTTGCAATACAAATTCACGCATACCGCCGATGCCGCCGCACGCATCGTTATTCAGAACGCGCTCTTTCTGGGGCGCAAGAGGCTTAGCGCGCTGACCGTACCCTGGTGTACGTACACCGATCCGGAGATCGCCCACGTCGGGTTGTACGAGCGCGAAGCGAACGAGCGAGGAATTTCTGTGGATACCTTTCAGATTCCATTGAGCGGGATTGACCGGGCGATTGCCGATGGCGAAGAAGAGGGCTTCGTCAAAATCCACGTCAAAAAAGGCTCCGATCGGATTCTCGGCGCAACGATTATGGCGCGCCACGCCGGAGAGATGATCAGTGAAATCACACTGGCGATGGTGGGCAAGGTCGGGCTGGGAACTATCGCCAGCGTGATCCATCCGTATCCCACGCAGGCCGAAGCGATCAAACGCGCCGCCGACGCCTACAATCGCACGCGGCTTACGCCATTTGTGAAAGGGTTGTTGGAACGCTGGCTGGCCTGGGTCAGGTTAATGTTGCGCGAAAGATTGCGCGTGGAAGCCGTTGCTGAAAAGGCATCCGGCGCAAGGCGGGTGTCAGTGTTTCTTCGTCTCTTTGCGCGGCGACATTGTTAATCCGCACCACGAGGATCAATTCCCTATGCTGAGATTCTACCTGTTCACGTCATTCTCATCAGTCCATCCACGATTCCGACTCATGCTGGCGCTTGCTATATCTGTTGTAGTCAGCGCCGGGCTGGCGGCCTGCTCCCGAAAACCTGCGGATCCGATCACCGGCGTCTGGCAGGCCCTGGTTCTCAACAAAGCAGGCGAAGAGGTCGCATTCAAACTGGAGATCGAGCGCGAAGGCGATCAAATCACCGGTGCGCTCGTCAACGGCGATCAACGTGTTGTGTCGACCGGCGGATCGTTTGATGGCAAGGTCCTGAAGCTGCGATACGATTTCTATGATGGCGATTTGACGGCGACACTGGCGAATGGCGAACTGCGCGACGATTTCAAGCGGCGATTGCGAAAAGAAATTCTGCGCCGCGAGTTACGCGCCTGGCGAGAAACCGCCGGCGCAAAAACGACGGCCGTGCCTGGCGCCGACCTCAGCGGCGACTGGCTGCTACGCGTCGGAGTCAGATGGCAGGAATGCCAATCTCTTATTTCATCAACCCGGAGAAAGTCCATGAACCGATATAAACTTGCTGCCTGGTTAACGATAATCGTGGCGCTGGCGACCGCTGGTTTTGTCCGGGCGCAGGCGCAACTCGGCCCGAAGGATTCGGCCAAATTGCCGGCTGCCGATCTCACCCGCCTCAAAGTGGGCGATGAAGCGCCCGACTTCACGCTGGAGGATCAGGACGCCAAGCCCGTCACGCTTTCAAGCTATCGCGGCAAAAAGTCCGTTGTGCTGGTCTTCTATCGCGGTTATTGGTGACCATATTGTAACGATCAGCTCGGGAAGCTGAAGTCGCTGCTCACCGATCAGTTCCGCGACCAAGTGGAGATTCTCGCCGTCAGCGTAGACCCGCACGACAAGGCGCTATTGACGCGGGAGAAGTTGAAAGACAATCCGGGATTCAACTTCCCCCTGCTGTCAGACCCGGATCATCGGGTAATAGACCGCTATGGACTGCTCAATGACAAGGCGCAGCGGCCGATTCCGCATCCGACTACGCTGGTGATTGATCGCAAGGGCGTCGTTCGCTGGCGGTTCACTGAAGTGGATTATCGAGTCCGACCTTCCAATGAGGACATCTTGAAGCAGGTCTCCACGA
>WNFV01003004.1_pt1 | contig 21921 bp, 19 predicted proteins | sample 5400101 | NCBI WGS metagenome assembly WNFV01 (sample SAMN13153361, study PRJNA577476) | soil metagenome | isolation source: 115 cm soil or saprolite under grassland replicate 1 | place: USA:California | collected 2016-06-15 | reverse complement strand
TTCTCCCGCACCGACTGGTAGCGCCCCTTCTGGCGGACCATTCGCGCCGTCTTCTCGTCGAGGTACGTACCGAGCGCTTCGTTCATCGAGACGGCCAATCGGTCCATCTCCACCGTCCCCGAAGCCCGGTTGGTCCGCCAGCGCCTCATCGCCTGCTTGCCTTCCTGCGAGACGCCGCTATGGTCGATGACATACGACGTGATCACGGCCATGAGCGACCACGCTTCGTCGACTTCAAGGATGATCTGCATGACTCGCTTCTACTCCCCTTTGAACTCCGCTTTCCGTTTCTCGAGGAACGCGCGCACGCCCTCCGCCCGGTCCTCCGTCGTCTGAAGGATCACCGTCAGGTCGGTCTCGAAGCGTAGCGCCTGCTCGAGAGGCATCTCCAGGCCGCGGGAGATCGCCTCTTTTGCGTAACGCACCGCCAGCGGCCCGCGCTCCGCGATCCGAGAAGCGATCGCCTCCGCCTCCTCCGCAAGGCGCTCTCGGGGGACGACGGCGCTCACGAGTCCGATGCGCAACGCCTCCTCCGCAGCGACGGTCTCCCCCGTGACGATCATCTCGAGCGCCCTCCCGCGGCCGATCAGGCGTGGCAGCCGCTGCGTGCCTCCGGCCATCGGCAGCAACCCCAGCGAGACCTCCGGCAGCGCGAATCGCGCTTCCGCCGCCGCGATTCGCACGTCGCAGGCAAGCGCCAGCTCCAGCCCCGCGCCGATCGCGTCGCCGTTGACCGCGCACACCACCGGCCGCGACAGCTTCGCGAAGCAGCCGAACGGGTCGGGCGGGATCCCCTGGGCGCGCATGGCGGCCAGCGGACTCTCGCCTTCGCCCGTCAAGGCATCCCAGTCCCAGCCGCGCGAGAACACCTCGCCTTCGGCCGTCAGGAGGACCACGCGCGCACCATCAGCGGCGGCGATCGCCTCGCAGGCGCCGGCCAGCTCTCGGACCAGCGGTGCGCCGACCGCGTTATCTGTCTCGGGGCGGCAGAGCATCAGGCGCGCGATCGCGTCACGGATCTCCAGCGAAACGCTCTTCCCGGCCATCGGCGTCCGAATTGTAGCAAGCGCGCGAAACAGGAGCCAGGAGCACTCATACGATATGTTCACCAAACATCTCCCGTCTGCCCCCGGCAATGCAACACCAGACGTCCCAGCTTCATCCCTATAATGAGTCACCTTTATGCGAAACTGGCTCCTCCTGTCGCTGCTGCTTGGCCTGGCGCTTGTGCCAACCTGGTATGTGAGCACGAGCAGCGGACGCGCCGATCGGGGCCCCAGTCCTCCTTTCGTCGAGAACGAGACCATCGCGGGTCGCGGGGCTGCCCAGACCGCCGGCCAACTCGTCGTGCGCTTCAAGCCGGGCGTGCCGGAGGCAGCAGCGAACAGCCTGCACGCGGCTCACGGCGCCCAGGTCCTGAAGAAGCAGCCGCGATCGGGCCTGGAGCGCATCGCCCTCCCTGAGGGTGCGTCTCTCGATGAGGCGCTGGCCGCCTACCGTGCGAGCCCGCTCGTGGCGGAGGCGAGCGTCGCCCATGTGGCGACGATACTCGATACGCCGAACGACCCCAACTACCCGTACCAGTGGCCTCTGCACAACACCGAGGGCGGGATGTGGGCGGACATTGCTTGGAACCTGGCGCCCAACCGCGGTGCCAACGTAACAGTCGCCGTCATCGACAGCGGCGTCGCCTTTGAGGACTACAATACGTCGCTTGATGGCCATCCCCAGAGCTTCAAGAAGGCGCCCGATCTCGCCTCTACGACGTTCGTCGCTCCCTACGACTTTAACCAGAACGACGAGCACCCGAACGACGACAACGGCCACGGGACCCACGTCGCCGGCACGATAGCCCAGAACACGAACAACGCCTACGGCGTCGCCGGCGTCGCTTACAACGCCCGGATTATGCCGATCAAGGTACTCGACTACACCGGCAATGGCTTCGATGACGACATCGTCGAAGGCATCTATCACGCCGTCGCCAACGGCGCCGACGTGATCAACATGAGCATCGGCTTCCCGGGCAGCGGTGGCGGTGCCGTGCCGTGCAGCGAGTTCGCCGGCCTGAACGCCGCTCTGGATTACGCCCACGCTCAGGGAGTCGTAGTCATCGCGGCCGCCGGCAACGACGGCGGCATCGTCTCCTGTCCGGCCGCTCACCCGGACGTTATCGCGGTCGGTGCGACCGGCTACGACGGCCTCTACACTTGGTACTCGAACAACGGCGCCGCACTCGACATTGCCGCCCCCGGCGGCGATCCGCTCGTCGATAAGAGTGGTGACGGCTACATAGACGGCGTTCTCCAGGAGACGTTCTGTTACGATGCCTCAGCCCTGCTTCTGCTGGACGCCTATGACACCTTCTGCGATTCGTTCTACGCCGGCACATCCATGGCCTCGCCGCACGTGGCCGGAACGGCAGCCCTTCTTCTCGCCGAGAACCCGTCACTGACGCCGGACGACGTGCGCGGCTACCTGCAGGACACGGCACGCGACCGCGGCGCGCCCGGCTGGGACCCCAACTACGGTTGGGGCGCCCTCGATGCCGCCGGTGCGCTCGCTTCCCTGCTCGGCGTCCCGATTCCCACGCCGACGCCGATCCCCGGCCTCGACACGCCGACCAACCTCGTCGCCGTGGCGACCTCTTCCAGCCGCATCAACCTCACCTGGACCGATAACGCCAGTGCCGAGACAAGCTACAAGATCGAGCGCTCCTCCGACGGCGTGAACTTCACACAAATCGCCATCCTCCCCGCCAACTACACCTCCTACCCCAACCAGAGCCTGCCCGCCGGCACGACGTACTACTTCCGCGTGCGCGCCTCTGGCAGCGCTATGCAGTCCCAGTACTCCAACGTCGCGACGGCGACCACGCAACCCACGCCGGACGCGCCCTCAAACCTGAACGCAACCGCGTCGTCGTCGAGTAAGATCACGCTTTCCTGGGTCGACAACGCCACGAACGAGGCCGGCTTCAAGATCGAACGCTCGGCCGATGGCTCAAATTTCACCCAGGTCGGCGTCGTTGGCCCAAACGTCCAGTCGATGGCGAACCTCAACCTCGCTGCCAGCACGGTGTATTGGTACCGCGTCCGAGCGTATGAGGGGCCGAATTACTCGGCGTTCTCGAACACCGCCTCTGTTATTACCTTCCCAACGCCGCCGGCGCCGTCGAACCTGAACGCGATTGCTGTCTCATCCAGCCAGATCACCCTGACCTGGACCGACAACGCCAAGTACGAGGCCGGGTTCAAGCTCGAGCGCTCGACTGACGGCGTCAACTTCACTCAAGTCGCCATGTTGCTGGCCAACGCGACGGCGTACAACAGCACCGGGCTGGCACCGTCCACGACCTACTACTTCCGCCTCCGCTCCTACGACGGCCCGAACCTCTCCGCTTACTCAAATGTCGCTTCGGCCACGACCAATAGCGCTCCCTCAGCGCCGTCTAACCTCGTCGCCGTAGCGACTTCCTCCAGCCGGATCGACCTCACGTGGACGGACAACGCCACGAACGAAGGCGGGTTCAAGGTCGAGCGCTCGACCGACGGCGTCAGCTTCTCGCAGATCGCCACCCTCGCGCCGAACACGACGTCATACGCTAGCACGAACCTCGGCGCCTCCACCACCTATTACTTCCGCGTACGCGCCTACGAAGGTCCGAACCACTCCGCCTACTCAAATGTCGCTTCGGCCACGACCGATGGCGGCCCCGCTGCGCCGACCAACCTCGTCGCCGTAGCCATCTCCTCCAGCCGCATCAACTTGACGTGGACGGACAACGCGACGAACGAAGGCGGGTTCAAGGTCGAGCGCTCGACCGACGGCGTCAATTTCTCGCAGATCGCCGTCCTCGTGCCGAACACCATCGCTTACGCCAGCAGCAACCTCAACGCCTCCACCACCTATCACTTCCGGATACGCGCTTACGAGGGCACAAACTACTCCGCCTTCTCGAACGTCGCCTCAGCCACGACGCAACCCACGCCTGCGGCGCCGTCCAATCTCGTCGCGGTGGCGGCCTCGTCCACCAGGATCAACTTGACATGGACCGACAACGCGACGAACGAAGCCGGATTCAAGATCGAGCGCTCCGCAGACGGCGTCAACTTCACGCTGGTCGGTTTCTCGTCTGCGAACGCGACCTCCTACGCCGCCACTAACCTCAACGCCTCTACCACCTACCATTTCCGGTTGCGCGCCTACGATGGCAATAACCACTCCGCCTACTCCAACACCGCATCCGCTACGACTCAACCCGCGCCGGCGGCTCCCTCTAATCTCACCGCGACCCCCTCGACCGGCAAGATCACTCTTACGTGGACGGACAACGCGACAAACGAGGCCGGCTTCAAGCTCGAGCGCTCCTCTGACGGCGTCAGCTTCATCCAGCTCGGCTACCTTAGCGCCAACACGACGACATACCCCAACGCTGGCCTCACCTCGGGCGTGACCTACTACTACCGCATCCGCGCCTACGACGGCCCGAACCACTCGCCCTACTCGAACGTCGCTTCGGCGACGGTGCCGTAGGGGCAAACCTGCCACCGGCAAACCTGCAAAGCCGCCACCGGCAACCTGCAAACCCGCCAACCTAAGCGAACACGCACGTTGTCGATAGTTCCGCCAGCGTAGTATCATCCGCGCTACACCGACCGGAAGGAGAGCCGCCCGCTTGCCCGATTCCGCCCTCGAAGGCACCCGCGTCGTCGACCTCTCTCAGGGGATCGCGGGTTCATACTGCACTCGCCTCCTGGCCGACCTCGGCGCGGAGGTCATCAAAGTCGAGCCGCCGGAGGGCGATTACGCCCGCCGCCTCGGCCCGTTCCCGAACGACATTCCGCACCATGATAAGGCCGGCCTCTTCCTTCATCTGAACACGAACAAGAAGAGCGTGACCCTCGATCTGTACACCCAGAGCGGCCGTGTCGTGCTCCGCAAGCTACTGGCGACCGCTGACGTGCTCGTAGAGAGCGATATGCCCGGTACCATGGCCGCTCGCGAGCTCGGCTACGAGCAACTCAGGGGCGACTTCCCGGATCTCGTTTACTGCTCGATAACGCCATTCGGGCAGACCGGACCATACGCGGGCTTTAAAGGCAACTCGCTCGCCGCGATGGCCCTCTCCGGCCTGATGTACATCACCGGCGACCCCGACAAGGAGCCTCTCTGCACCGGCGGCGAGCCGGCAGAGTACTTCGCCGCCCTCCACGCCTGGGTCGCCATCCTCGCCGCGCTCGAGCACCGTGCCGCACACGGAGCGGGACAGCACATCGACGTCTCGATGCTGGAGTCCCTTGGCTGCGCGGACGAGTACAACACGACGATGTACGCCTACCTGGGCGCCATCCGCAGGCGCTTCTACTCCCGCCACGCCATTCCCACGTACCCCAGCGAGATCTTTCCCTGCCGCGACGGCAGCATCGTCGTTATCGGCGGCGCCACCGGCTTTCCGCTGCTCATGGCGATCCTCATCGAACAGCCGGAGCTGGAGAACAACCCGCTGTTCCAGAACCTTTGGCTGCGGTTCATGCAGTGGGAGCAGTTCGAGCAGATCCTGCGCCCCTACCTCGCCGAGCACGACTGGCAGGACCTCCTCACTCGCGCCCAGGAGCTGCGCGTCCCCTTCGCCGCCGTTCTCGACGCGAAGTCCCTCCTCGAGAACGAACACCTGCATGAACGCGGCTTCTTCGCCGAGGTCGACCACCCGGAACTCGGCCGTGTGCCGATCGCCGCGCACCCGTTCAAGATGTCGGAAACGCCGCTGCGGGTCGGCCCCTCGCCGCTGCTGGGAGAGCACACGCACGAAGTGTTAGGCGACTTGGGGTACGAGGCGGAGGACGCAGTTATCCTGCGGGAGAGAGGGATAACGTGAGGGTCGCCCATCACGTCATTCTGAGCCTCACGGACCAGCGCGGCAGTCGCGGCCGGATAAGCCGACACCTGAGAACAGCGTGGGCTACCGAGAGCGAAGAATCTCGGCGGCTCCGGTGAAGGATTACTACGTCTACATCATGGCGAACCGCTCCCGAACCCTATATACGGGGATGACCAACGCCATAGCGCCGAGAGTCTGGGAACACAAGCACATGCAGACGGACGGCTTCACGAAACGCTATCTAATCGACAGGCTCGTATACTACGAGATCGCTCCGGACGCTGCTTCAGCGATCCTGCGTGAGAAGCAGATCAAGGGATGGGTGAGGCGCAAGAAAGTCGCACTCATAGAGTCAGTCAATCCAAAGTGGCGGGATCTGAGCGAAGACTTCCTCGACATCAGACCGACGGTTTCGCCGGGCCCAGTCCTCTTTCGGGATCCACGCCGCCGAGATTCTTCGCTACTGAACGCCCAGGCCGAGGCTGGAGTGAACCCTGAAGGGCAAAGCAACCATAGTAGCTCCCGTGCGTCTCAGAATGACGGAAAGGGCGCGGGGTGAGCCTACCCCTCTCCAACATCCGCGTCCTTGACCTCACCCAGGTCTACGCCGGCCCCACCTGCACCCGAATCCTCTCCGACCTCGGCGCCGACGTCATCAAGCTCGAGGGCCTCAAACGCACGGACATCACCCGCAACTTCGTGATGCCGGAGAACAGCGGCAAGGACGACTTCTGGAACCGCGCCGGCTACTTTCTGCTACGGAACGGCGGCAAGCGGTCGCTCACCCTGGACTTCAGCGACCCCGAAGCGGTCGAGCTGGTGAAGCGTCTCGTTCCCCACGCAGACATCGTCGCGGAGAGCTTCACGCCTCATGTCATGGCAAAGTTCGGCCTCGACTACGAATCGCTGAAGTCGATCAAGTCGGACGTCATCATGATCTCGCTCTCCGGCTACGGGCAGAGCGGCCCGTGGCGAGACTACAGCGCCTACGGCATGGGCCTCGAGCCTGCCTCCGGTATCTCCAGCATGACCGGCTATCGCGACGGCCCGCCCCTGCGCACCGGCATCTCCTTCACCGACCCCTACTCGGGCGTCGTCGGCGCCGGCGCCGCCCTCGCCGCTCTGCACTATCGCCGCCGGACCGGCAAAGGGCAGTACATCGATCTCTCGGAGCACGAGTCGGCGATTCCGGTCGCGGGCTTCGCCCTCATGGATTATGCGCTTAACCAGCGACTCGACCTCCGTATGGGCAACCGGAGCCACTGGTACGCTCCGCAGGGCTGCTACCGCTGTGCCCCCTCCGAAGGCGGGTCCGCCTCTGGCGAAGGCGACGACAACTGGCTCGTCATCACCGTCCGCAATGACGCCGAGTGGGAGGCGTTCTGCCACGCGACCGGCCACCCCGAGTGGGAGAACGGCCGCTTCGGCGACGTCCTCAGCCGGTTCGACCGTCACGACGAGCTCGATGAGCAGATCTCGTCCTGGACGCGCGAGCGGGACCACATCGAGGCGATGCATCTCCTGCAGAAGGCCGGCGTGATCGCCGCTGCCGTCCTCAACCCGAAGCAAGTCCTGCTCGACCCGCACCTGCGTGAGCGCGGCCACTTCGACGTCATCGACCAGCCGGACGTGGGGCGCCGTCCGATCCCTCGGCAGCTCGGGGCCAAGTTCTCCGCCTTCCAGCCCGACAGCGACCGCCCGGCGCCCAAGCTCGGCGAGCACAACCGCGAGGTCCTCCAGGGCCTCCTCGGCCTCAGCGACGATGACTTGACTCGACTGCAAGAACAGAAGGTGATCGGCGATACTCCGGAAGGGGCCGTCCCCCTCGATGTCATGCGCATGTTCGTCCAGTGGCCAACGACGACGTTTCTCCAGATGGGGAGCATCGCGGGACTCGACCAGGACTACAAGCAGCAGCTAGGGATAGAAGGAACCGGGAAATGAGACTGGGGAATCAGGGACGCGCCTACGCCGTTCGTCCTGAGCCTGTGGAAGGATGAACGACGGCGACTACCTCCCGGCGTCGGAGTGACATGACGTTCCACGTTTATATGCTGCTGTGCGCCGATGGGTCTTTCTACACCGGACACACAGACGATCTCGAGGCGAGGCTGATGGCTCACGAACTCGGCACGTTTCGCGGCTACACCCACGCCAAGAGACCCATTCGGCCGGTGTTCTCGCAAGAGTTCACAACTCGAGAGGAGGCGTTGCGCGCCGAACGACAGATCAAGGGCTGGTCGAGGGCCAAGAAGCGAGCCCTCTCCGAACAGGATTGGGACGTTCTGAGGGAACTGGCCAGATCGAAATCTCCCGCCCCCGCTCATGGTTCGACAGGCTCACCACGAACGGGGAAGATGCCCAATTACTCGATCGATGACGCATCTACGCCGTTCGTCCTGAGCCTGTCGAAGGATGAACGGCGGCGTCCACCCTCGGTGCAGGAGTGACATCATGACCATCCGCTTCGGCGTCAACACCGGACAGGCCAACACGACCTGGCCCGAGCTCCTCGCGCTCTGGCAGGAGCTCGACCGCGACTCCAACTTCGATTTCCTCTGGCTCGTCGACCATTTCGTGCCCGGCCAGGGCACGGCGATGGGCGCCGACGGCCCCCACTTCGAATCCTGGACCGCCCTCGCCGCCCTCGCGCAGGCCACAGAGCGCGTGCGGCTCGGCATCCTCGTCACCGGCAACACCTATCGCCACCCCGCCGTCCTCGCCAAGCAGGCCACGACCGTAGACCACATCTCGAACGGGCGCCTCGAGTTCGGCCTCGGCGCCGCCTGGCACACCTACGAGCACGACGTCTACGGCATCCCCTTCCATACCACGCGCGAGCGCCTCGATCGCCTCGAAGAGGCCGCGCAGCTCATCAAGCTCCTCTGGACGCAATCGTCGCCGAAGTTCGAGGGCCGCTACTATCAGCTCAACCAGCCTCCGTATAACCCGGCGAACGTCCAGGAGCCGTACCCGCCTTTTCTCATAGGCGGGGGCGGCGAGAAACGCACGCTGCGCACCGTCGCCCGCTACGCCGACGCCTGCAACGTCTCCGGCACCCCTGAAGAGGTCCGCCATAAGTTCGAGGTCCTCGACCAGCATAGCCGCGATATCGGGCGCGACCCGTCGAGTATCCGCCGAACAGTCCAGCTGCTTCTCTTCCTGAATGAAGACCCGGCGTTCCAGCAGCGCGTCGTCCAGGGCGTGATGGCGTTTCGGGGCAGCAGCAGCGAGGGCGAAGCGCGCCGCTCGGTCCTCCTCGGCTCCATCGACGACGTGAAAGCGGGCGTCCAGTCCTTCATCGACGCTGGCGTGCAGGAGATATACGTCGCGCAGTTCCCGCGCACTCACCGCGAGTCGCTCCTTCGGTTCTCGAAGGAAGTCATACCGGCGTTTCGGTAGCAGCTCGCGTTCCAGGCAGACGTTGACACGCTGTGAGCCCGTCATATAATCGTATCGAGCCCAGGAAGTCTATCGAGGGAGGCCGGTCGTGCGATACTTAGGATTCCTGCTGGGCTTGCTTGCTCTGGGCGTTTTCCTGACCTTCGGGTCTCTGCTGCTACGCCCACTGATATCTGAGGCCATCCAGTCGCCAAGAATCAGCCTCGACATGGACCCTACCGGCAACACGTACGATCCGGCGACGAACACGATGACGGTGGGCGCCATCGACTTCTGCCTTGCGAGCCCGGAAGCCAACGCCGCCACTCACACCCATACGGCGCATCTAGTCATAGAGAACGTGGAGGACCTCGTCGGCTGGCAGGCGCGGCTGAATTATGACGGCGACGCGATGCGGTTCGCCACAGCCAACTTCGCGCCATTCACCGACACCAGCACCAATCAGGACGTTTCGTTTCTCAACCTCCCAAAAGACCCGACCACGAACGCTCACCGTGATATCGAAGGCGTCACTAGCGACTCCGCAATGGCCGCGAACTCCGTACTCATCGGCTCGGTTTATTTCCGCGTGCCGACGGTGCCAGTCTCTCCAGACACGCCAGCCAAGGTCCCGCCCGACGACGCATCGTACAGCGCGCCAGGCGGCGGAGTGTTGGCTTCCATCGACCTGGAGGTACTGGGGGACCAGAGCGGCCGCACGCTCTTCATGCAACTGGACGACGACAACCCAAATCCGCCCGGAAGCAAAGTGTTGATTTATACAGGAAGCGGGCTATTGAGCGAGGATATCAGCCTGCCCGAAGACGACGTCGCCAGCGGCTTCCACGCGGAAGGCGCCGAGATCTGTTCGGCCGTGCCGACGCCGACGAACGCGCCGACCGGTCCCTTGACCGCTGACATCGCTATGACAGCATTCGAAATGGATGCGCCGGCATCGGTTGAGGCGGATCAGCCATCTAATGTAAGCGTAGCCTGGGTGATTCAGAATCTGGGACCAGACGAAGTCGAGGTGTTCTACCGCGTGCAGATCTGGTCTGCGCCTCTTTGCCTTTCGTTCACCTCCTTCGTCGGCTTGGAGGTCATGCCGGTGCTAGGCGAGGTTCGGAGAGAGGTTGTCGTCCCGTTCACTTGTAGTCGATCGGTCGACGGCACCCTGCCGGTTACATTTGTGGCTAATGGTTATGCCCATGACCAGTCCCAAATTAATCGCGACCCGAACCCCTATAACAACGCCCGTGAGACACAGGCGAAAGTCACGCTGCTCGGAACAGCGCTGCTGCCCACGCCCACGCCCGGCGACCCTGTGATCGACGATCCGACTGCGACACCCAGTCCCGCAGCGCCGACGGCGTCTCCGGAAAGCAGCCCGGCCAGCAATGAGGACCCAAGCGCCACCGCCCCTGGCACCATGCTCGGAACGGGATCCGCTACCAATCCCACACTTGGAGCCTTGGCCGCCGCTCTGCCGAGCACCGGCGATTCCGGCGAGAGGGGATATCCCGGCTGGGCCTATGTGGCCCTGTTCGTGGCAGTTGCGGGAATTCTTGCTTCTGCCGCTGCCGTCGCCTGGCGAATACTCCTTCCAACCCGTCGCTGATTTATTCTCGTGATACCCTAGGGCAGACATGCCCCTCACCCTCATCGCCGGCGGCACCGGCGACCTCGGCTCGAAGCTCGCGTCGCGGCTCGCCGCTGCCGGGCATGACGTGCGCATCATGTCCCGCCGGCCGGCCCCTCTGGATGCCCAATACGAGTGGGCGCAGGCCGACCTGCGTGCCGGCGAAGGCCTTACCCAGGCCGTCAAGGGCGTGGACCTCATCATGCACTGCGCCACCAGCCCCTTCCGCGATACCAAGAACGCAGATGTGGAGGGTACACGCCGCCTCATCGAGGCCGCCAGTTCCTCCGGCGGCAGCCCGCACCTCTTCTACATTTCGATCGTCGGCATCGATCGCGTACCGCTGCCGTACTACAAGCAAAAGCTAGCCGCGGAGAAGGTCATCGAGGAGTCCGGCGTCCCGTGGTCGGTCCTACGCGCCGTCCAGTTCCACACGCTCATCGACCGCGTCCTCGACGGCGCACTGCGCCTGCGCGTCGCCCCGCTACCGAAGTCGTTCAAGTTCCAGCCCATAGATTCCGGCGAGGTCGCGGACCGCATGGTCGACTGCGCCGCGAAGGGCCCCTCCGGCCGCCTGCCCGACCTCGGCGGACCGGAAGTCCGCACGCTGGGCGATCTCGCCTCGGCATGGCTCAACGTCCGGCGCCGGCGTGCGCTAATCCTGCCGCTGCCGCTGTTCGGCAAGATCGCGTCCGGCTTCCGCAACGCCTACAACTGCACGCCCGACCACGCCGAGGGCAAGATCACCTGGGAGCAATGGCTAGAGCGCAAATACTCAAAGCCCGTCTAGGCGCCTCCACTCCCGCGTAGAGACGCCCCGCATCGAGGCGGTTTTCTGACCCGCCTACCCCTGCGGCCCGCTATACTTCTCGTAGCGCGCCCGATACCCCAATAGCCTGGCAATCGTCGCCAGAACCGCGAGAACCGGCTTCTGCAGCCAGATCGGCAACTGCGCCAGATATGTATCGTTCTCCTTCGCCAGGGCGGCGGTCTGCAGCAGGTTCCGAAAGTTCTTACCATCTCGATGGAGGCCGATGACCGTCTCGAACATCGTTTCGGTCTTCATCGGGGGCCGCATCTGAAGGCGAAAGTGCAGAAACTCCTCCCCCTCGCGTTGAAGAGAGTGCGCCATGCCCGCTGGAATGACCACCGTCTGGCCGGGGCCCAGGACCTGTTCCTTTCGGCCCGTCCGTACGCGCGCGGTACCCGCGACCACCTCCAGTCGTTCTTCGCTCTTCGTATGGATATGCGCCCGCGCTGCCACCAGCGCAAACTCGCGCGCGAAGAATTCCATCTCAAGCACCTCACCCTGGGTGTCTCGCGGACGCCTCAAGAAGGTAAGCTTCTCACCCGTTCTGGGGATCTCGATCACGTCTACCGCTTTCGCCATCTCTGCCTCCGTTGCTGATGGTTCAACTCTCAACCGTCAACTGTCAACTATGCTACTCTGTGGCTCGCAATGGCTCCGAAAGTCCTCACCGAGCGCCGCGAACGCACCTTCGTCGTCACAATCAACCGCCCCGACGTCCGCAACTGCGTCGACGGCGAGACCGCCGGCCTCCTCTTCGAAGCCGTCGAGACCTTCCGCGCCGACGGCTCGCTCGACGTCCTCATCCTCACCGGCGCCGGCAGCGACGCCTTCTGCTCCGGAGCCGACCTCAAGAACGTCGGCTCCCTCGGCGCGCGCCCGGGCGCCCGCGACTCCGGCCCGATGGGCATCTCCCGCATCACCGATCTCCCGAAGCCGGCCATCGCCGCCGTCGAGGGCTACTGCACCGCCGGCGGCCTCGAGCTCGCCTGCTGGTGCGACTTCCGCGTCGCCTCGCAGACAGCGCAGTTCGGGGTGCTCAACCGCCGCTGGGGCGTGCCCCTGGTCGACGGCGGCACGCAGCGGCTGCCTCGCATCGTCGGGCTCGGGAACGCGCTCTACCTCATCGAGACCGGCGCCCTCATCGACGCCCGCCACGCCCTGAGCATCGGCCTCGTCCAGGAAATCGTGCCGGCCGGGACAGCCCTCGAACGCGCCCTCGAGATCGCGGCGACTCTCTCGACCTACCCTCAGGGCGCCATCCGCAACGACAGGCGCGCCGCCCTCGAAGGCTTCGCCCTCCCGCTGCCCGAGGGCCTCGCCCTCGAAGCCGAAGTCCACCGCGACACCGCCCGCGATCCCGCAATGGCGGAGTGGCTCGCCCGCTTCGCGAAGGGCGAGCGCCCGCAGCCGATCCGTCCGCCTGAGCCGTGATCCGTTCGCCCTGAGGCTGTCGAAGGGTCGGTCAGCCCCAGCGCAGGCTCGAATCAAAGTCTGGGTGCGCGTTGGCGCCCTTTACCGTTCGCCCTGAGCCCGTCGAAGGGTCGGTCATCGCCAGGGCAGGCTGAGGAACCGAAGCCGGAGCGCGCGGGCGGCCTTGCGCCAGTTCGGGTGCATTGATGCAGGCGAACGGCGTCCCTTTCCGCTCGTCCTGAGGCCTGTCCTGAGCGCGGCGGAAGCCGCAGTCGAAGGGCTCTCGAAGGATGAGCCGAGCAGCCACGCATCGAATGCCGCGGTCACCCGCCGACCGCGTCCGCCCGCATGGCAGACGCGGTGACGCCCGCCGTGCTCTCGACGATGCGGATCGCGGCGCGGGTGACTGGCACCAGGCTCGGGCGGTGGATCTTGTCCAGCGTGTCCATCTCGTCGAACAGGTAGAACGGCGCCGTCAGGTAGTTCACCAGCGGGACGCCGACGAGGTGGAAGTCCGCGCCGTCCGTCGTCGGCTTCGGGCCGAAGACGTCCGGCCGCAGCATGAACGAGCGCCGCAGGTCCTCGTCTTCGATCGCGGAGCGCACGGCGGCCTCGAGACGATTGATGCGAGTCGTGAACCACCAGCGCGCCTCCGGGCGGCCCGTTGCGTGCGGCGTGCCGCCTTCGTCCGAGAACTCGTTCGCCGCATGTTCCAGGTGCACCTCGAGCACACACCGGTCCAGCTCCGCGCGATGCGACGCGACGAACGAAGCCTGGCCGGCGCCGCCCGCCATGTGCCCCGAGTTGAGCAGGAACATCAGCCGGTGCGGCCGCTGCGCCTGCGGCATCCGCGACCAGTAGGCGGCCTGCGCCAGCACCAGCGCGATCCCCGAGCCGTCCTCCACGGCGGATGTCCACGGCCCGTCGTGGTGCGATCCGATGATCACGGTCTCGTCGTCCACTCCGGGCAGCTCGCCCACGATGTTGTAGCAGTTGATCGTCCCGGTCTCGGCCTCCACGCTGAGACGCGCTCGCACGGCGCCCGCCGCGAGCATCTCGCTCAGGCGGCGGCCGTCGCTGCCGCTCACCCAGACCGCGCGGATGTCCCGCCGGGTACCGTCGTAAGGGACGTAGTAACGAGAGGAATCGCCCGGGTAATCGCTTAGCGCGCCGATGAACCCCGCCGCGCCCGCGTCGGTGCACGGCCGAGTCACGTCCTGCATCGCGCGACTGAAGGGCAGTATCTGCCGCGTGCCTTCGAACGAGCCTTCCGGGTCGTAATGCCATGTCGCCAGGCCGGCGTACACCGAGTGCGGGACTCGCATCAGCGGAGCGTCGTAGAGCGCAATCGCGCCGCGCACGCGCTCCGGCGACGTCTCGTCGAAGGCGACGAGGTCCGCTTCGAGCTCGCCGGGGACCGCGAACGGTAGCGCGAAGCAGGCAAACTCCGTTGTCGCACCCCGTGCGTCGGTCGCCAGCAACGATGCGGCGCGCGGCTCCCAGTACGGCATCTCCACCGGCTCCGCACGCACTCGCTCAAGACCGAAGGAGCGGAATTGCTGCTGGAGCCATCCCTCCGCCCAGCGATCGGCGGCGTATCCCGGCCTGCGGACGCCGTGGCGGAAGACCTCCTCGATCCAGCCGAAAATGCGGCTCTCATCCGGTAGCAGCTCGTCTCGGACCATCGACCTCGTATCCCGGCGGCAGTTTATCGCGGCCTATGATCCCTGGCAAGGAACCGGATGTTGGCGTTGCATTCGGCCGCTCCCGAGAAGACGCGAATGTAGGCGGGTGCCTTCAGGCTCCCGCCAGCGAGTCGTCCGGCGAGCAGTCACCTCGTAGCCCAGCACGCTCAGGTGCGTTGAACGAGCGCCATTCGCCCCTTTGAGATCTGGCGGATATCCGGTAAGATCTAGCTAGAGATCATGGCTTACCGGCAGCGGCCTCCGCGGCGAAAAAACGGTCATAAGACGATCATGTCCAGATCAATCAACAAATTCGGAGCCTCTCGCCCGTACGCAGCCCGATTTCTCGAAACTTTTTCTGAAATCCATCAACACTTAGTGCCGCTTCAATCAAGCCCGCGCGTCTCTTGACCCCCTGGCCTCGGCGGCCCTATGTTCACCTCATATGGCCCACTGGTTCCGCCTCGGTCACCTCGAGCTCCTCGTCGTCAGCGACGGCATCATCCGCCAGGACGCCGGCGCCACCTTCGGGCTCGTCCCCCGGGTGATGTGGGAGCGCTACACCCCTGACCTCGACGACAACCACCGCATCCCGGTCGGCCTCAACTCTCTCGTCGTCCGCTCCGAGGGCAAGACCATCCTCGTCGACACGGGCGTCGGCACGAAGCCGACGCGCCCACCGGGCGCGATGGTCATCGACCAAAGCGCCACGCTTCTGGAGGACCTTTTGCGGGCCGGTGTGCGGCCCGACGAGATCGACATCGTCGTCAACACGCACCTCCACTTCGACCACTGCGGCGGCAACACCAGGAACGAGGACGGCTCGCCTGTGCCGGTCTTCCCGCGCGCCCGCTACTTCATCCAGAAGAGCGAGTGGGAGGCCGCGACCCACCCTAACGAGCGCACGCGGGGCACCTACCTGGCGGAGAACTTCGAGCCCCTGCACGATGCGCGACAGGTCGAGCTCGTATCAGGCGAGGTCGATCTATCGAAAGGCGTTCGCATCGTCCCGGCGCCCGGCCACACCGAAGGCCACTGCGTTATCGAACTGGAGTCGGACGGCAAGTACGCCCTCTACGTCGGCGAGCTCTCCCAGCACCCGGTGATGCTGGAGCGCCTCGCCTGGATCTCCGCGTTCGATGTCCTGCCGCTGGTCTCGCTGGAGACAAAGCGGCGGCTTCTGGCGTGGGCGATCGAGAAGCGAGCGCTCCTCGTCTCCGTCCACGCGCCGTATCCCGGCTTGGGCCGCCTGCGCGTGGAGGCCGGCAAACGGCGATGGGAGGAGACAAAAGGAAACGGAGCGGACTTGTGATCCGCTCCGTTACCGGTAGCTCAGTGGACTGAGCACGCTCTGACTAAGGCAATTGAATTATAGGCCAGACACTCGCGGTTGTGAAGGTGCCCCGGGCGGGACTCGAACCCGCATCTCCACCTTAGTCAAGGGCGAGCTTTGTCCGATTAAGCTACCGGGGCACCGGGGTAAACTTAGGCAGGTACAGGAAGGGCCGTCAATGAGCAGATGTCACTAGACGAAGCACCCGCAGGAACCCTACTCCGCACCGCGCTCTATGACGAGCACCGCCGCCTGAGCGCGCGGATGGTGCCGTTCGCCGGCTGGGAGATGCCGGTGCAGTACACGGGCATCGTCGAGGAGCACCACGCGGTCCGCCAGCGAGCGGGTATGTTCGACGTCTCTCACATGGGGCGATTCGAGGTGCACGGACCCGACGCCGCGCGCTTTCTGCGATACGTGAGCACTTGGGACATGACGCGCCTGAAGCCCGGCGAGGGGCACTACTCTGCCGCCTGCCGCGAGGACGGCGGCATCCTCGATGATATTTACGTCTTCTGCCTGACCCCGGAGCGCTACCTGGTGGTAGTCAACGCCTCCAACGCGGACAAGATGAAGCAATGGATGGAGCAGCATATCGGTAGCTTCGATGCTCGGCACATCCACCGGCATACGTCGACGGCGATGATCGCAGTGCAGGGACCGGAGGCGCTCGGGCGTCTCAGCGACGTCATCGGCGGCGAGTTCGTCTCCTCGCTCAAGCCCCGTCGCTGCGGCGAGACAGTGTGGCAGGGCCATACGCTGTTCGCTTCGCGCACCGGCTACACGGGCGAGGACGGTTTGGAGCTCGTGATCGACGCTGAAGCCGGGCCTGAGCTCTGGCGTTCGCTGGTCGATGCTGCGGTGATCCCCTGCGGCCTCGGAGCCCGCGACACGTTGCGGCTCGAGGCGGCCCTGTTGCTGTACGGAAACGACATGGACGAAGATACCAACCCCTGGGAGGTCGGCCTCGATTGGGTGGTGACTCTAGATGACGGAGGCGAGTTCATTGGGCGCGAGGCGCTAGTTCGCCTGAAGGAGGCTGGCGTCTCCCGCCAGCTTGCGTGTCTAAAAGCGCTCGAGCGAGGCATCATGCGGCCGGGATGCCCTGTCTTGCGTTCAGGCCAGGACGCCGGTAAAGTCACGAGCGGCAGCTACTCCCCCACGCTTTCCGTGAGCATCGGTCTGGCTTCTGTCCCGACGGAGCTGGCAACCGAAGGGACCGAGCTGACCGTCGACGTGCGGGGCAAGCCGCTGCCCGTCCGGGTTGTTCCCCGCCCCTTCTACAAGAGGTCAAAGCAGGCTTAGCCGGAGGAGGACTCATTGCCCAGCCCCGCCGATCTGAAGTACACGAAGGAGCATGAGTGGGTGCGAGTGGAATCTGATACCGGGACCGTGGGGATCACGGACTACGCCCAGGACCAGCTCGGAGACATCGTATTCGTGGACTTGCCCGCCGTCGGCATGACGGTGGCGCAGATGCAGAAGTTCGGCGAGATCGAGTCCGTGAAGGCGGTATCGGAGCTGTATTCGCCCGTATCCGGCGAGGTCACTGAGGTCAACACTGCTCTGGCCGCCAGTCCGGAGCTGGTTAACGATTCTCCCTATGGCGAAGGCTGGATGCTTCGCATTCGGCTGGGCGAACCCGGCGAGATCGAGAGGCTGCTCTCGGCAGCAGAGTACGACGACTTCATCGCGCAGGGCGCCGAATGAGCTCGAGCCCCCATCCCTACATCCCGAATACTGACGACGACCGCCGCACGATGCTCGAAATCATCGGCGCAGGCAGCGCGGACGAGCTCTTCACCGACATACCTGGCGACTTCCGCATCGATGGCCTAGACCTGCCGCAGGCGCTCTCAGAACTGGAGCTCACGCGAGAGATGTCGGAGCTTGCCGGGCGGAACATTGCGGCAGGGAATGGTGTCGCCTCTTTCTTGGGGGCGGGCGCTTACCGGCACTTCATCCCGAGCACCGTCTCCCACATCATAGGTCGCAGCGAGTACTACACGGCGTACACGCCGTACCAGGCGGAGATCAGTCAGGGGACGCTGCAGACGATGTTCGAGCTGCAGTCGATGACCTGTGAGCTTATGGGCATGGATGTCGCGAACGCCGGCATGTACGACGGCGCGTCCGCCCTGGCGGAGGCCTGCCTGATGGCCTGCAGGGTGACGGGGCGAAACCGGATTGCCGTCCACTCAAGCGTCAACCCGGCGTACCTGGCGGTTATGCGCACGTACGCGTCGGGGCCTGGTCTGGCGGTTGATGTTTTCGACGGCGAGGGACTGACGTCCGAGCACGCTTGCCTTGCCATCCAGTTCCCCGCATTTCTGGGCGACCTGATCGACGCTTGGGCCCTGAGTGATACCGCACACGCAGCCGGGGCGCTTCTCATCTCGGCGGTCGACCCCATCTCGCTCGGGATGCTCGCGCCGCCCGGCGTCTACGGCGCCGACATCGCCATCGCCGAAGGGCAGAGCCTGGGCTGGCCCGTGAACTTCGGTGGCCCGTACCTGGGGCTGTTCACCTGCCGCGAGCAGTACGTTCGCCAGATGCCGGGAAGGATCGTGGGTCGCACGACGGACTTAGAGGGACGCACGGGCTACGTCCTCACGCTCCAGACGCGCGAGCAGCACATCCGGCGGGAACGGGCGACCTCCAACATCTGCACCAGCCAGCAGCTGGTCGGCCTGGCGGCGACGGTGTACCTCGCGACCGTTGGTAAGCGAGGGCTGCGGCAGATTGCCGAGGCGTGCTACCAGAAGGCGCATTACGCGGCGCGGCTGATCGACAATCTCGACGGCCACTCCGTCGACCTGAGCCGGCCGTTCTTCAAGGAGTTCGTCGTTCGCTGCCCGCGCCCGCCGGCCAAGATCAACCGGCGGCTTCTCGAACGCGGCATCATCGGTGGGCTCGACGTTTCGGAGCACGTCCAGAACGGAATGCTCGTCTGCGTGACAGAAATGAACACGAAGGAGGAGATCGAGCGACTGGCGGAGGTGTTGCGGGAGGTGGGGAGGGGGTGACACTGGGGTCTTGTCGCTGATCAGCATGGTGCGGTTGAATTCTGGCGTCTAACTGTCAACGGATAAAGAACGGATTAACGGATGGAAGACAAGCCTTTCGCTGATATTAGTTATCGCATCATTGGGGCGGCCATGCGTGTTCACAACGCGCTTGGCCCAGGGTTGAAGGAGGCCGCTTACCAGAATGCGCTGTCACTGGAGCTCGAGAACGCGGGGCTGGGTTACCAGTCCGAATGCGCGGTGGAGGTTTACCTCGACGAGGTCACGATCGGTTTGCTCTACCTAGACCACCTTGTTGAGGGCGACGTGGTCGTGGAGGAGAAGGCGCTGTCGCATTTGTTGACGAACGAGGAGATAGCTCAGGTCATCACGTACCTGTGTGCAGCGGGCAAGAAGGTCGGGCTCCTGCTCAACTTCGGGCGCGAGCGACTCGAATACAAGCGCATCTTCGCGCCCACCAAGCTAGACCCGTGGCGAGAGCGAATCCGCCGCTATGTCTGGATACCGCCCAGCACTCGATCCGTTAATCCGTTAACGCATCCGTTGACAGGTTCGACGCCTCGATGACCACCGCCTCTCGCCCGCGCACAGATCCCAAGACCGCCGATATCGGCGCGCGGCTCACGTTCGACCGTAGCCGCCCGGGGCGGAAGGGTGTCTTGCTTCCAGCGCTGGACGTTCCGGAAACAGAACCGCTGCCGGAGCGTTTTTTGCGACGCGACCTCGGCCTGCCGGAGATGTCGCAGAACGAGGTCATCCGCTACTTCGTGGGCTTGAGCCGTCTCAATTACAGCATCGACACGGGCTTCTACCCGCTCGGGTCGTGCACGATGAAGTACAACCCGAAGATCAACGAAGACATCGCCCGCCTCTCGGGCTTCGCGAGCGTGCATCCGCTCCAGCCGTCCGAATCGATTCAGGGGGCGCTCACCGTGCTGTACGAGCTTCAGGCGGCGCTGGCGGAGATCACGGGCATGGACGCCGTGAGCCTGGCGCCGGCGGCGGGGGCGCAGGGCGAGCTGAGCGGGATTCTGATCGTGAAGGAGTACCTCGCAGACCAAGGCAACGGGCACCGGCGCAAGGTGCTGGTGCCGGACTCAGCGCACGGGACGAACCCGGCCACGGCCGCGATGGCCGGCTTCGAGGTGGTGACGGTGCCGTCGGACGCGGACGGCAACACGGACCTCGCGTTCCTGGCATCGGCGCTGGATGACGGCGTGGCGGCGATGATGCTGACACTGCCTTCGACGCTCGGGCTCTTCGATCCGAACATCGCCCGCATCGCGGCGATGCTGCACGAGCACGGCGCGCTCCTGTACGGCGACGGCGCCAACCAGAACGCCTTCCTCGGCCGCGCCCGCTTCGGCGACATGGGCTTCGACGTGGTCCACCTGAACCTGCACAAGACCTTCTCGACTCCACACGGCGGTGGCGGGCCGGGCGCGGGCCCCGTCTGCGTAAAGGCGAAACTCGCGCCGTATCTGCCCGGGCCGATAGTGGAACAAGCCTCCCTTCCCGCTCATCCTGAGGTATCGAAGGATAGAGCGGAGCAACCACACTCCGAATACCGCTTCGCCACGCCCAAGAAGTCCATCGGCAAGACAATGGCCTTCCACGGCAACTTCGGTGTCCTCGTCCGCGCCCTCACGTATATCAAGTCGCTCGGCGCCGAAGGGCTGCGCGCCATCAGCGAGAACGCCGTCGTCAACGCGAACTACGTGCTCGCCCGCCTGCGCGGCGCATACCGGCTGCCGTACGACCGGCCGTGCATGCATGAGGTCGTCTTCTCCGGCAGCAAGCAGCGGGCGGAGTGCGGCGTGAAGACGCTGGACATCGCCAAGCGGCTGATCGACTATGGCTACCACCCGCCGACGATCTATTTCCCGCTGATCGTCGACGAGGCGCTGATGATCGAGCCGACGGAGTCCGAGGGCATGGAAAGTGTCGACGCCTTCTGCGAGGCGATGCTGGCGATCGCGCGGGAGGCGGCGGAGGACCCGGAGCTCGTGAAGGGCGCGCCGTACACCGCCCCGCTCCGCCGCCTCGACGAGGCGACGGCGGCGCGCAAGCCGGTGCTGCGCTGGCACCGGGCCGAACAGACGAATGGCAGAGACGCTGAGAGCTAATTTTACGCGCATGTTACTCACTGGCTGCACGCTCGGCGGTATCATGCTTACCGGATGTGGAGGCGAATCCGGAAGTAATGGATCAGGCGGAGACGACGATCAGTTCGGTATGGAGGATCTGTCGCCCCCACGTGGCTGGGAACTAACGGAGGGCCTCGGCGTTGATCCGCAGTCAGTTCCCGGCTCCGAGGGTGGATACAAAGTGATATTCAACGCCGAGGGCGCGAATATCCAGCTGGCCACATACGTCTTTCCGAGCGACGAAGGCGCGAACGAGTTCTTCAACTTCGTATTCGCGGGGCCGGCAGCGAGGAAGCCGTCCGGCCCACCGATTGGTGACGAGGCGTATTCGATCATCGATGAGACGATTCCCAATGTTCTCCTTATCGGCTTCAGGAGAGACAACGTAATCGGGTCGTTGCAGCTGGCCGCGAGCGCTCCAGCAGAACTCGAAGGCGAAATGCTCGACCTCATGCGCGAGTTAGATGCGCGCGTCGCGGAGGGTCTACGGAATTGACCGACGACTTTGGCGACCTGAATGTCCCCTTCCGCCTGGTCCTCGTGGCAGGGCCGTCGGTGGTGCATCCGCGGGCGACGGCGCCGCGCAAACCGGTGCTGCGCCGGCGGGC
>WNFV01009312.1_pt1 | contig 21927 bp, 15 predicted proteins | sample 5400101 | NCBI WGS metagenome assembly WNFV01 (sample SAMN13153361, study PRJNA577476) | soil metagenome | isolation source: 115 cm soil or saprolite under grassland replicate 1 | place: USA:California | collected 2016-06-15 | reverse complement strand
GTGCGAGCGGCAATACGGGTCGAGCACCGACTCCCGTGGATCGGTACCGAAGCACAGCGTCCCACACTGGTGTGTCGTATTCCTGCGGCCGTGCGAGTGCTCGACGACGAGCCAGAATCCCAGACGCCGGAGCATCTGTCGTGTCTTTTTCACGAGCAGCTTGTGCGGCGTGACGTTGTTCGGCCGGTAGTGAAGGCGAATGCGGCCGTCTGGCTCCACCGTTATGCGGTTGTCGCGGCAGGGCAGATCTTCTGACATCACGAGCCAGTCCACACCCCGCGAAACCCAGGACTCATAGGCCCACAGCGGGATCCACGGCACCACCGTCTGCGCCATGACGGCATGCGTGCGCCCTTGCGACTGAATGTGCCCGAGTGGATAGTCCGTGAGCCGGCCCGGTAGGTAATAGTCGTTGATGGCCACCGTCTTCTGAAACACCGTGTCGTTCGGCTGAAATGGGTGGAAGCCCTGCATCATCGTCGCGTGATGCGCCATGTAGCGCCGGCCGACGAGACCAGACGAGTTTGCGAGTCCATCCGGGTGCGCCTCGTTCGCAGAGCGCAGCAACAGCGCCGCGGAGTTGATCGCGCCGCACGAAACGATGAAGACAGCGGCGTGCACGCGGACGGTTTCGCCGTTTCTGCGGAGTTCAACCGCTTGCACTCGACGACCAGCCGGGTCGGTGATGAGGCGCTGTGCGCAGGTTTTCGTCCAGAGCGTCACGTTGGGCCGCTCGAGGGCGGGCCGCAGGCAACACACGTCCGCTTCGCTTTTCGCGTGAATCTTGCACGCAAACGAATTGCACGTCCTGCAGAGGATGCAGCCATCGCGCAGTCCGAGCGGCAGCGGAGAAGGGTGCAGCCCGTGCTGCTGCAATTCCGCGACGAGTGCGGCGATTCGCGGTGCGTGAGGGACGGCCGGATGAGGAAACGGTCCGCGCGGCGCTTCGGTGGGATCGACGCCAGGCTCGCCGTGGACGTGATAGAGGTTTTCGGCGCGCTCGTAATACGGCTCGAGCGTCGCATAATCGATTGGCCACCCGGGAGACACGCCGTCCACGTGCTCGACAACCTCGAAATCCTCGCGGCGAAGGCGATAGAGAACGCTCCCCCAGAATTTCGTGTTGCCGCCGACGCAGTAGTGGCTGTACGGCGAAAATTCATTTCCCTCTGCATCGAGCCAGCGCTCCTTCGTCTGATAACGGAGGTGCTTCCAGACCGCTTCGGGATCCCAGTTTTCCTCTTCGCGTGGGACAAAGTCTCCGCGTTCGATCACCAGAAGCCGGGCTGGACTGGTCGACAGCGCGTGAGCGACCGTCCCGCCGCCGGCGCCGCTGCCGATGATGACGATGTCGTAGCTCTCTTCTTTCATCGACATGCGGGCTCTGTTGCGACGGGTAGTGTGGGCGCCACATCGTTCGTCGAATAGATGCGATCCATCAGGTGTTGATCTTCAATGGCGCGCTCGACACTCATTTCGGGAGCGCCGTCTTCGCGAATGGCGCGCAGGAAGTCGCGATACATCGCCCGGTACCCACGAATATCGCGGAAGAAACCAGGAATGCGGAGGCGCGGCAAACCGTGACCGCGGGCGATGGCGAACAGGCCGTTTGATTCAAACGTAATGATGCCACTGCGTCCGAACAGCTTCGAGAGGCGCAGACCTCGAAGAAGCGAAGGAATCTCACGCGAATAGTACAGGCTGCCGACCGCGTCGTTGTCGTACCGAAATGCGACCATCATGCTCTTGCAGCGACGGTCTGCATCCTCGCGGGACACGGAGGGACGATAGCCGTGAATCGCGGTGATTCGTGGTCCGAGGCTGTTCGCCAGATGCAGCCAATGAATGCCCTCCTCGAAGAAGGCATCTCCGCCGGCCATGGTTTCGTCGTTGCGCCAGTCGTCGACGGTTTTGAGTCGTCTCGCGATCGTGTTGAACTGTGCAAAGACCATTTCTCCGATCGCCCCTTCGCGTACGAGTTCTCGAAGGCACACCGCCAGGGGCTTGTAGTGATCGTTTTCACCCACGAGGACCACACGCCTGGCGCGACCGCGTGCCTCGAGGACCGCCCGGTAGTCCTCCATCCGCAGGAAAGCCGGCTTCTCCACGAGCACGTGCTTGCCGGCCGCTAGAGCGGCAAGGGTCAGGTCCAGATGCCAGCGTGGAGGAACAGCGATGACCACGGCATCGACACCGGGGTCGAGGATCGCGGCTTCGTAATCGCTGTAGGTCCCTTCCCCCCGAAATTCGCGACAGTACGCGTCCGCTTTGCTCTTGTCGCGGCTCGCATAGAGCAGGTCGACATCGGAGCGCAGCAGTTGTAAGTGTCGGCTATGGACGCGGGTGATGAAGCCGCAGCCAAGGAACGCCAGACGCAGCGGTCGCCGGGGACTCGTCATCGCTCCGGAGTCAAGATAACTCATCGGGCGGTCACGAACCTCCGACCGCCTCAGGAACCTCCGACCGCCTCAGGAACCTCCGTCCCCGTCAGGGAGTTCCGTCCCCGTCAAGGACCTCCCGTCCCGCGCGAGGAGGGACGGAGGTTGCCCGGGAGGGGCGGAGGCCGTCCCGCGCCGAACATATTGCTGTTCAGCAGTTTAGCGAGCCGCCCGCCTTGACTTCGGCACGCGTACTCCCGATAATGGAAGAAGGGACGATACCCAGCACATGCGAACCTCGCGTGAGCTGGATCGGCGCGACCCCCAGCCGCTGCCTGCGTCCGATTACCCATCGACATCGACGATGTCGCTTGAAGACCGACTCCGCCAGTCCGTCGAGGCGGCGCTCTCTGAAGTAAGGGCCCGCGTCGAAGAGGAACTGCGCGCGCTGGGGAACCAAGTCGTTGCCACCGCGGCTGAAGAGCGCGACGAGGCGACAACGGCCGCACGCCGCGCTGCGCTCGAAGGCGCGGCGCACGATGCCAAACAGCAGGTCGCGGAGGCCGAAGCCCGCGTGTGGCAATCGCTCGACGAACGCGTGCAAGTCGCCCGCGCCGAAGAACGCGAGCGCGCGACACTCGATGTCCGCCGCACGTTGACAGCCGAGGCTGATGAGCGGCTCACTGCCGCGCTTGTTTCGTCCAGAGCTGAATTGAAGCAGGCCCTGCTTCAGGCGGAGCAACGGTCCGAGCAGGCCGTCCGTGAGTCGGTGGCTGCCGCGCAAGTCGGCGAACGCGAGCGCGAACTGGCCTCTCTTACGCGGCTGCTCGAGAGCATTCGAGGGCTCGATGGGGCAACGACATTGAGCGAGGTGCTCGACGCGTTGGCTCAGGCAACGGCTCGTGAATCGTCGCGGGCTGCGGTTCTTGTGAGTCGTCACGATCGTCTCGTCGGTTGGAAGCTGTCAGGGTTCGGCAGCCGCGACGCGCAACCAAAACAGATCGATTTGAGTTTTGATGAAGCCGGCATTGCCGGTGCAGCGACGACGACGGCGCGTCCCGCGTCGACTCGCGATTCTGATGCCGCAAGAGCACCGGACTTTGCCGATTTGCCGCCCGATCGTTTGGGTCTCGCCGTTCCGGTCATCGTCGGCGGTCGCGTCGTTGCGGTCGTGTACGCGGACGGACTGGGGCGCTCAGGTCAGGAGCAGCCGGTTCCGAGCGGCTGGCCAGAGGTGGTGGAGGTTCTGGCCCGACATGCTGCGCGTTGCCTCGAAGCGCTGACCGTTCAGAAAGCGGCAACCGCATCGGCGCCGCGCTTCTGGGTTCCGCCCGCGAAAGGGGCGACACCGCAGCCAGCTCCGGGCGAGTCGGCAGCTGACAGCGCACACGACGTTGACCACTCTGTGGCGCGCGCGCGTGGCGTTCCTCCAACTGGGACAGCAATGTCAGGGTCTCAGGATTAAACGCATGTTGAACGCTCGCAGTCCCAACGCGGTCAACTTTGCACGGCTCTTGCTACAAAGACGGCGTCCCGAACCCCAAGCATGACCGACCGTACCAATAGCCGCGTCCTCTTCACATTGCTGGCGTCAGCCCTGCTGATTTCCGTTCAGGCGGGTACTGCTGTTCCCGGGACACCACAGGACTTTTCCGCTGCGGGCGTCACCAGTACTCTTGGCGTTCCGCTGACGCCGACCGCTCATCCGCCGGTTCCGGAAACGCTCGAATCCATGTGGTACGCGCCCGCCAGAGGCTTGAGTCGTGCATCGGGGCCGCTCGCGGATCTCGCGAGGGGCGTTCGGATGCTCGAGCAGACGGGTGATGCTGCCGCGGCGTTGCCGCTCGTGAGCGCCGAGCCGCTCCAAACAACCGACGTCGCGTCGTACGCGCGCTACTACGCGGGTCTCGCGCTGCAGCGGCTGAATCGGCTCGAAGACGCCGAGGCCGCGTTCGCATCTCTGGCCGCCCTGGACGTGGAGGGTTACCTTCCTGAAGCGGCGGCGCTGCGGCAGGCGGACGTGCGGGAGGCGCGCAACGACTTCAGCGGCGCCGAAGCGGTTTACGAACACCTCGTCCAGAAAAAGGTCAGCTCGCCGCAAACGATCTGGCTGCGCCTCGGCATGATGGCCGAAATGAATGGCCATCGTGACCGCGCACGCGAAGCGTTCCAGTACGTGCTCGACAATTTCCCGCTCACGCAGGAAGCCAACGAATCCGAGCTGGGCCTGGCGCGCATCAACGGATTCAATCTCACAAGCACCGAGGGCGTTTCCAAGGAGCTTGCCCGCGCTGACACATTGTTCAACGCCCGTCGGATCTCGCCGGCGCGAAACGCGTACGAGCGGCTCCGCGGTGCGGTCGACGGCGATGATCGCACCCTCGTGGCGGTTCGTCTGGCCGCGCTCGACGCGCAGGAAGGTCGCGCACGTGCCGCCCGGGAGGCGCTCCGAAAGTACGTTTCGCATCCGAAATACGGCGAGGAAGCGCAGTTTGCGCTGCTCGGCGTCACGCGCGATCTTGGTGAGACCGACACCTATCGGTCGATGGTGCGATCATTTGTCGCCGCGTATCCGGCCAGCCCTCGTGCGGAAGAGGCACTGAACGATCTCGCCACGCACTACGTCCGGAGCGATGACGATGAGGCCGCGGCGCAGGTATTTCGGGAGATGGTCGAGCGCTACCCCGCGGGCAAGTTTGCCGAGCGCGCCGCGTGGAAGGCTGGCTGGTCGGCCTATCGTCACCGCGATTATCGCGAGACAATCCGCATCTTCGAGCGAGGGTCCGCGGCATTTCCGCGATCCGACTATCGTCCGGCGTGGTTGTACTGGAGCGCACGCGCGTACGATGGGGCGAGCGATCGCGAGCTGGCGACCGAGCGGTACCGACTTGCGGCCACTGATTATCTGAACACCTATTACGGCCGGCTTGCTTGGAAGAAGCTGGAGGAGCGGAGCGAGGCGTCGGTGACACCGGGCGTCCGCCGGGCAATCGTGCCGCCGCCGCCTCCACCTCCGGCCATCGATCGCGTGGCGCGTCTGATCGAGCTCGAGCTGTATCATCCCGCGCTGGCCGAATTGCAGTACGCACAGCGGATGTATGGAGATTCCGCGCCGCTGCAGGCGACGATTGCTCTCGTGCAAAACAGAATTGGCAATCTGCGCCTCGGCATCAACGCGATGAAGCGGGCGTATCCGCAGTACATGGCTGCAGGCGGTGAGCGCCTGCCCGCCGAAATCCTGCAGGTGCTGTTTCCGCTGGACTACTGGCCGATGATTCAGAGCTATGCGCGGGAGAACGATCTCGATCCGTATATTGTGGCGGCGCTCGTCGGCCAGGAGTCGACCTTCGATCCGGCCATTGTCTCGTCGGCCAACGCCATCGGGTTGATGCAGGTGATGCCCGCAACTGGCCGTCAATATGCGAAGAGGCTCGGGATCGCGCCGTTCTCGCCGGCACGCTTGACCGAGCCGGATGTCAACGCGCGGATCGGCACACGATACTTTTCGGATCTCGTTCGGATGTTCGGCGGCGCGCATTACGCGATCGCCAGCTACAACGCGGGAGAGTCGCGTATCGCGCGGTGGCAGCAGGAGCGGCCCGGGCTGCCGCAGGATGAGTTCATCGACGATATTCCGTTCCCGGAGACGCAGAACTACGTCAAGCGCATCCTTGGCACCGCGGAGGATTACCGGAGGCTGTACGGCGGCGGTTTGCAGCCGGCGGCCGTGATGCGGCCGGCGCCGGCGAAGTACGTCGCGCGAGCGACAAGCAAGACATCAAAGACGGCGCGCGCCAGCAAGGCCTCATCGAAGGCGACGTCCAAGAAGAGCTCCTCCAAGAAGAGCGCGTCGAAGAAGACCACGACGAAGAAGAAACCCTCCGCGAAGACACGGCGGTAATGCGATCGTCAGCGGCTCGCTGACTTTGACTCGACGCGCACGAGAATCATCCCACCCACTGAGTGCGCGTCGGCAACACGCGCCGAAAACCCTCGGAGCAGCCAGCCTCACTACGGCCGAAAAAATGCGTTGTAGGCCGTTCTGTCAGATCTGATGGAACTGCCCTGATCTCACAACCCGCTACGAGACAGCTTGGCAAGTTGTCATGCTGGTGGCAACCGCCGAGGCCGGAAACGCATTTTTTCCTGGCTGCGACGTGGGTTTGTCGGCGCGTGTTGCCGATGCGCAGTGCCCGTGGGTGGAATAAGTCGACCGACATTGACTCACCGTATCCGATACACAAGCCAGCCTTCCTGATCGATCAAGAACTGGAGTTCGGAATCGCGGCGCAGCCGCGCGAGGGTTTCACGTCCGTACAACTCTTCGAACGGCCGCCGCGCGATCATCACGTGCGTCACGCCAATCGAGCGCAGTTCAGCGATAACCGCCGAATCCGGAAACCGCTTGAGCCGCTGCGCGCGCTCGAAAAACGATTCGGGCGCGAAGCTGCTGTATCCGTTCACCATCGGCTTCCAATGGCGTGTTTGATCCAGCAGATACGGCGCGTTCATATGGAACGCCTCACCGCTGTAAAAGGGATACATGACGACGGCATGCACATCGTCGCTGCGAAGACGGCTGTGAACTGACGCGATGCCGTTGAAGCGCACGAGAGCGAGCGGCGTGCGCATGGCTTCGATCGTCACAGCTCCAACCATCGCGACGACCAGCGCCGGCCACCACGAGCGGCCGCGAACGCGATTGGCGACCGCTGCCGTTCCGAATCCCGCCAGGATTGCAACAGATACCAGAGCGAGATATCCCCAGCGAGCGGCGGCGCGCATGCCTTGCAGGATGGTCACGTGTTCTTGCAACCATTCATACCCCGGAAGATTTGCGCCGAACGACAGACACACACCTGCGATTCCGAACGCGAGCGCCGAGCGCGCCCGCCGATCGCGCCAGGCGCTCCCGGTTCCAAGAGCGACGCCCGAAAGCAGGAGCACCGTCACCCCTGGAAAGAGCGCCGTTCGATCGGCAGCAAACCGGTGCGACCAGAGCGTGTAATGCAGCCTGCCTGCCGTAGCCAGATAGTCCTGCCAGCTTGCCGAGTACAACCTGACGTCTTCGATCGTGCGCGTGAGCCCTTGCGTTTGATGGAGATGGTAGTACGGCAGAAGAACCGGCGTCAGAATGACCGCCACGCTCGCCGTCACGAGAGCGGCCAGCGACCAGAGTCGTCGTTCGAAACGCCAGAGCTCCGGTCGTACGGCAGCGGCGATCACGACCGCAAGCGCAAGCATGACCATCGCGTAGTTGGAGCACAACGACTGCAGCACGAAGGCAGCACCAAAAAGTGCGGCCCAGCGTGGATGTGGCTCGCTGAGGAATCGATCGAGAGCGTACAAGGCGATGGGGAAGAACTCCACGTGCAGCGCCTGGAGGTGCGCGAAGCGCGTGAGAACGTGGGCGTTGAAGGCGAACAGCGCACCGGCAATCACGCCGGCAGCGAAGCAGCCCGTCCAGCGTCTGACGACCCACGACATCGACAGTCCCGACAGCAGGAACCCCGCCACTGCGAGCAGGTTGTAAACCAGCACCGGCGATGCGCCTGCCCAATTGAGTGGCAGCCCCATGGCGGCAGGCACGATCATGTGCTCCGAATAAGCCAGCGTGTCGTGCTCCGGGTAAAAGATTGGCGCTTCGAAAAGATGGACAGGGTCGTGCGGCAGTTGATGCTGCACCCATGCGATGACCCACGTGTTGAACGCGGTGTCATTGTTGTCGAGCCGGGAGAGATGGGCCGGATCTGAGGCCAGTGGCCAGGTGTGCAGCAGCGTGAGCGCGAGAAAAATTGTCAGTTCGGCCAGTCGACGATTTCGTAGAGCCACACGTCGCCCTCGCGCACGATCGGCCGCAGGTAGTTCGAGTAGTTCGTAAGACGTTCCAACAAGCGCTCGCGCAACCGGGCGTTATACATGTTCAAGTGAAAGACGACGTAACGGGCGCCGATGCGCCCGAGAATACCGAACGACTCGCGTGACGGGAATGAGCTGAGCGGGATCACGGTATTCCTGAAGTCCTGTGGAATATGGTCGCTGTATCCGTTCACGAGCGGCATCCAGTGTGCGGTCGAGTTGAGCATGTAATACGCATGACGCGGAAAGTCGCTTCGCTCGTACCAGTACGGGAGCTCGATCACGGCGCCGTACGGCAGCGTCGCCAGGACGCGATACACGGGCGACAGCGGCTCGCGATCGCGGAGCTGGTTCAGTGGAACGGCCGCGAGTTCCGCCGCCGCGACGACTGCCACTACCACTGCTGCGATGAGCGGTCTTCGTGCGCGCGCCAGAAGCGACGCCAGCACCGGCGAACCGAGGACCACGAGGGCGAGCACCACCAGGATGCCGATGCGGCCGGGGGCACGCATGAACGTGAAGACGGGGATTGTCTTATATAGGAGCCAATAAAGGCCGGCATCGGGCCCGAATGACAACCAAACCGAAATGATGCCAATCAGCAGGTACAACACCGCTGTGTCTCGCGGCAAGGTACGCATACCCTGAAAAAAAGGGGACTGTCCCCTTTTCCGCAGAACCTGCCACGTTCCGGCAAGGCCGAGCGTCAGCGTCAGCATGCCGGGAAAGAGGACCTCATTGAACTCGCCGAGCGCCGGCAGCCACCACCGGTGCGCCCACGCAGACGACGCCAACCACGCGCCGAGATTTACCGAGTACTGTCTCGTGTCGTCGAGTGTTCGTGCGAAGCCCATCTCCTGCTGAACGCGTACGTACGGGATGAAGAACGGCAAGGTGAACGCGATGCTCACGAATGCCGCGAGGCCGATCGCGAGCCAATAATCGCGCGATCGCCAGAGCCCGCGCGTCATTGCGTAGACGAGTGTGCCGAGCGCCACCATCAGAATTGCGAACACACCGTAGTACGCGCACGCAAGCGACTGCACGACAATCAACAGCCCGAGCGCGACGGCCCGCGCTACCGTTGCGCGATCCACCATCCGATGAAACGCAAGCATGCAGAACGGCAGACCTCCAGTCAGGAGCAGCTGGATGTGCGCGGTGCGCGCGAAGATGAACGGGCAAAAGGCAAACAGCACACCGCCGACGAGGGCTGCTCCCTGGCTGCCGGTGAAATACCTCACGAGATAGTAAGCGCCCGCATACGAAACAACGAAGGCGACGACCACGACGACGTTATGCGTCAGGTACGGGTTCGCGGAAACGACCCACACCGGCGCGCCAATGGCGCCGGCAGCGATATTCGCCTCCGAGAAGGCGAGCGCCGATTTGTGTGGATAGAAGATGTTCGCGTCGAAGACGCGGAAGGGATTTGTCGTCAGCGCGTGAGCGACCCACGAGACGACCCAGATGCTCCAGCGGCCGTCATCGGTATTCACACGGCCGATGCGATCGATACGGAAAACCAGCGGATAGGTCAGCGCAGTCGTGAGCATGGCCCCGGCGAGCATGACCAGCGCCGCCTCGCGGAGGGCGCGCAAACGGGGCCGGCGACTCGGTACCGAGTCGCTCAGGCCAGGAGCGATCACGGACCGGCATGGTAGCATGGGCTCCCGCACGCGCACGCCGCACCGCACACGCGGTTTGCGCAGGCGTGGTGAGGGTCTCGCCCTCGACTCGATGGATCGTCTGCTCGAACTCACTCACCGCGCAGAGCAATCGCATTTCTGGTTTCGCGGGTTTCGCTGGTACGTGCGTCCAGAGATTGCGCGTGCCGTGGAGGGCCGCCCCCATCCGCGTTTACTCGATTGCGGCTGCGGGACAGGCTCGAACCTCGCGATGCTCGAACGTTTTGGCGATGTGTACGGTTTCGATCTCACGTGGAACGGGCTGAGGTTTGCGCGAGCGACGGGACGACGGGATATCGTGCGCGGCAGCATCAGCCATATTCCATTTGCGAGCGCGCAATTCGACGTCGTCACCGCGTTCGACGTGTTGCAGTGTTTACCCGACGCCGTTGAAGGCGCCACCGTCAGCGAGCTGTGGCGAGTGCTGAAGCCAGGCGGGCACGCGATTGTCACGGCTGCAGCCCTCGACATTCTGAGCGGCGGACATTCCATCCTGTCGGAGGAAGTGCGGCGGTACACGCCTCGGCGACTCAGGTCGATGTTCGAGGCCGGCGGCTTTCAGATTGAACGTCTGACGTTTGCGTACGCCACGCTGGTGCCTGTGATGCTGCCGGTCCGCGCCTGGCAACGGTGGCGCAGCGGAGGAAACCTGACGGCGGGCGAGTTCGATATTGCCGTCCCATCTGCACCCATCAACGCGCTTTTCAGCGCCGTCGTTGCCGGAAGTAATTCACGTCGATCGAGCGGAACCCCAGCTGCGCGCCGACGTTTTCGTTGAAGTTCACCGTGCCGTACAAATCGAAGTCGACATAACGGCCGCCGAATTCGTCTTTGCCCAGGTTCTTCGGGATCTTGAAGAAGGAGAACTCCCCAGTGATCGATACGTTGGGGACGACGTATCCGCGCCCGGCGAATCCAATGGTCGGTATGGGCGCAACCTGCTGCGCGAACGCCGGTCCCAGCGGGCTATCCAGTCTGACGTCGACGTTGGTGTACTTCAAGTCGATCAGGACACCGGCATACCCCATGTTGCGGTAAAGGAAGTCGTACTCGTAGCCGAATCGGACCGTCGTCAGATCCGCGGTGGTGTTTACCGGAAGCCCGACGCGATAGCGCAATCCGTTGAACACGAATTCGCGGTTCACTTGTCCCTCGCCCTCGTATTTGATCGGCGTGTAGTTGAAGCGGAATTTGTGCTTGTCCGCGGGGCGAAGCACCAGCCGGAAATCGGGAATCTGCTTCTTCTCGACGCCGAGGTCCTCCACGAGATCGACGTCAGACCCTGGAATGCCAAGGCCTTCGCTCGAGATGATCAGCGTCGGCGTGGCGTTCCACCACACGACGGAGCCTTCGACGTGGTACGTCTCACCAATCGCGCGTTGTCCCCTCGGCCGATACTGGGCTGTAGCCGGCGCGACGCTACCGATGAGCAGGATGCCAGCCGCCACGAGGCACAGGGGGAGATGAGTGAGTTGACGCATGGTTGTCCTACTTATCGTGTCGTGCGAGGCGGGTGGTTAGAGAGCCACTACAGCTTGCGAGTTCGCTCCAGAACTCGTGCGTCCATTCCTCAACATCCCGGCGGCTCGTTGTAGGCGAGAACGAAGAACTGACGCACGCCTGCGAGAAAGCGGAGAAACCATCGCACGTTCAGCTCTCCGTTGCGACTGCCGGCCGCGCCCCGCTCAGCACGCGAGCCCATGTACCGGCAGCGGAGAACAGGATTAGCAGCGCGAGCACCAGCATGATGGCCGTGCAGATCGAGAGGATATATCCCTGCAGGTGCAGAGCGGCATTGGCGCCGACGGCCAACGGCCAGAAATTGTCCCGGATATTGAGGAAGCCGCCGTAGAGCGTGTTCGTGGCAAGGAATGCGAAGGGCGTCAGTGTTACCCAGGTGTAGCGCGCCTTGCCCATGTTCATCAGAATTGTGGTGGCGACAGCCAGCGCCACACATCCAAGCAGCTGATTGGCCACGCCAAACATCGGCCAAATCGTGCTGATGTTCCCGGTGTAGATGAAATAACCCCACGCGAACACGAGCAGCGCCGTCGAGATGCAGGCTCCCGGAAGCCAGTCAGGACGGCCGAACGGTTTGTAGACGCGTCCCAGCGCTTCCTGAAGGATGAAGCGGCCTACGCGCGTTCCTGAATCGATCGTCGTCAGGATGAACAGCGCCTCGAACATGATCGCGAAGTGATACCAGTACGACAGGAGGCCTCGCATACCCGGCAGGGCGCTGAAGATCTGGGCCATGCCGACGGCTAACGACACAGCGCCGCCGGTCCGGCCGGTGACGACCTCGCCGACGGCCGCTTCAATGCCGGCGAGATTGACGGGTGCAAGGTGACTTCCCATGAAGGTCAATTGCGCGTACGCCGCGGGCGGGACGTTGATCGCAAAGTAATCACCGGGCTCCATTGCCGTCGCCGCGATGAGCGCCATGACACCAACGACGCCTTCGATGAGCATCGCCCCATAACCAATCGGCCGGATATCGGATTCCTTGTCGAGCATCTTCGGCGTCGTTCCGGACGCAATCAGTGCATGGAACCCGGAGATCGCGCCGCAGGCGATGGTGACGAAGCAGAAGGGGAAGAGCGGTCCGGGAATAATTGGACCGCCGCCACCGGCGAATTCGGTCAGCGCCGGCATTTTCAACTCGGGATTGACAATGATGACGCCCGCAGCGAGCAAGAAAATCGTCCCGATCTTCGTGAACGAGCTGAGATACCCGCGGGGCGACAGCAAGAGCCATACAGGCAGCACCGACGCGATGAATCCGTAGATGCCCAGCCCAAAGGTGAGCTGATGATGTGAAAACTGAAAGAAGCTCCCCAGCCACGAGTCGGGTCTGTTCAGTGGCTCGCCTCCGACAACGGCGAGCAGCAGACCGATCACGCCGATGATTGTGGCCTCGGCAATCCGCCCTTTACGCCAGACGTACATCCACAGGCCCATGAACATGCCAAGCGGAATCGTCATCGCGATAGTGAACGTGCCCCACGGGCTTTCGGCCAACGCGTTGACGACGACAATGCCAAGGCCGGCCAGTGCGATGACGACGATGAACAGGATGGCGATGGATGCCACGAGCCCCGCGAGGGGACTGATCTCCTCCTTGACGATCTCGGACAGCGACTTGCCGCCGCGCCGAGTCGACGCCCAGAGAATCATCGAATCGTGCACAGCGCCGGCGAGGCAGACGCCGGCGACCAGCCAGACCAATCCCGGCGCGAAGCCGAACTGCGCCGCCAGCATCGGGCCGACGAGCGGCCCCGCACCCGTAATCGCGGCAAAGTGATGGCCGAAAAGGACCCAACGGCTCGTCGGGTAATAGTTGGAACTGTCGTATTTGGTGTGCGCAGGCGTCTGCCGGTTGTCGTCCAGCATCCAGATGCGCGTCGCGATGAAGGCGCTGTAGTAGCGGTACGCGATGGCGAGGATGGCGAACACCGGCACGAGCAGATAGAGGGCGTGCATGGCCGGGTCGATCTTATCAGCAGGGCTTTCGGATCATGCAAGGGTTTGTAATGGACAATAAACTGACATCGCGTTGGATCAGGCCACCCGTAGGTTGTTGAGGTTCGTTGTCCGGTATCGCGGACGCTACATCGTCGGATTCGCAAGCGTCGTGTCCACGGCCGCGGTCACGCTCCTTGCCCCCTGGGTGTTGCGCCTCGCTATCGATGATCTGCAGCAGGGCGTCACCCGCTCGAAACTCCTCTTCTACGCCGCCGTCATTTTCGCCATCACGTTCGTAGGCGGCCTGAGCCGCTACGCGATGCGCCGCGTCATCATCGGCGCGTCGCGGGATATCGAGTACGACCTGCGGAACGCGTTCTTTGCGCATCTGCAGACCCTGCCGCTGGCCTATTTCCATCGCCATCGCACGGGCGACCTGATGTCGCGCGCCACCAACGATCTGAACGCCGTGCGGATGCTGGTCGGCCCCGCGGTCATGTACACGGCGAGCACCGTCTGCACCTTCGTCATCGGCTTGACGATCATGGCGTCGATCAATGCGCGTCTGACAGTCATCGGCTTGCTGCCGCTTCCGTTTGTGACCGTTGTGGCTCGGTACTTTGGCCGCGCCATTCACGAGCGTTTTGAGCGCATACAACAGCAGCTCGCCGATCTCAGCGCGGTCACGCAGGAAGCGCTCGCAGGCGTCCGGGTGATTCGAGCGTACGGGCAGGAGGAGCAGGAGCTGGAGCGATTTCGCGTGGCCAATCGCGAGTACGTCGATCGCAATCGCACGCTTATCAGCCTGCAGGGATTCTTCTACCCAAGCATGGGTTTCTTCATGGGAGTCTCAGAGCTGCTCGTGCTCTGGCTCGGCGCAGCAGATGTGATCGCGGGCCGCATGACCGTTGGCGACCTCGTTGCGTTCAACGCCTACCTTGCCATGCTCGCGTGGCCGATGATTGCCTTCGGCTGGGTGACGAACCTCCTTCAGCGCGGTCGCGCCTCCTGGGGCCGCATGCTCGAAGTGATGGACACGCCGGCGGCGATTGCTGATTCAGACCTCACCCGGCTGGAGGTCGGCCCCAACGATATCAAAGGCAGCATTGATTTGCGCCATCTGACATTTGCGTACGACGGGCGTCCAGTCCTCAGCGACGTCACGCTCTCGATTCCCGCTGGCCAGACGGTCGCCATCGTCGGCCGCACGGGATCCGGCAAATCAACGCTGTTGTCGTTGCTGGCGCGGCTCCACGAACCGCCGCCGCACACGGTATTCATCGACGGCACTGATGTTCGCGAGCTGCCGCTGGCGACGCTGCGCGGCGCGATTGGATTCGTGCCGCAGGAGCCGTTTCTGTTTTCTGAAACCGTCGGAGCGAACGTTGCGTTTGGAAGCCCGGGCGCGGAAGCCGCCCATCCAGCGGGGGAGTCGCCGCAGTCCCCAATGCGGCAGCCGGCTGAGCATGACTTGAGTCTTGCGACAGCGCGTGTTCAATCTGCGGCCTCCGTCGCTCAACTCGACAAAGACGTTGCGGCCTTCCCTCAGGGCTACGACACGCGCGTCGGCGAGCGCGGCATCACCTTGTCCGGCGGACAAAAGCAGCGCACTGCCATCGCGCGCGCGTTGTACGTGAATCCCAGGATCCTGATTCTGGACGACGCCCTGTCGGCGGTGGATACGCAAACGGAAGAGGACATCCTGCGGCGACTGCGCGAGTTCATGCGCGACCGGACGTCAATCATCGTCTCACACAGGATTTCTACCGTGCGCGATGCCGATGTGATTCTGGTTCTTGACGGAGGACGCATCATCGAACGCGGAGGTCACGACGAGCTCGTCGCGCGTGGCGGTCTCTACGCCGATCTCCATCGCCAGCAGTTGCTCGAAGAGGAGCTGGCAGCTTCCTGACGAACTAAGAACGAAGAACTAAGAACAAAGAACGAAACGAAAAACGAAAAACAAACAAGACCCAAGACCCAAGACCCAATGCACGAAGAAGACGTTCTCGGCAAGGCTTACGACGCGCGGCTGATGCAACGGCTGCTCGTCTACCTGCGCCCTTACTGGCGGCAGGTCCTGCTGGCGCTTATCGCGATCATCTCTGGAGCCGCTCTGCAGGTCGTTCCGCCATGGCTCACGCGTCGCGTCATCGACGAAGCCATCCCGGCGGCCGATTTCCGCACGCTGCGGTTGATTGCCGTCTTTTATAGCGGCGTGCTCGTTGCCGAGTTCGTGCTCGAATACGTCCAGACATGGACGCTGCAGATGACCGGACAGCGAATCATGTTCGATCTTCGGATGCAGATTTACGAGCATCTGCAGCGGCTCGACGTTCGCTTCTACGATCGCAATCCCGTCGGACGCCTCATGACGCGCGTCACGACGGATGTCGATGCGCTGAACGAGCTCTTCACTTCAGGCGTCGTCTCGGTATTTGGCGACGTGTTCACGCTCATCGGCATCATGGCGACGATGCTGCTGCTCGACTGGCGACTGGCGCTGATTGCCTTCTCTGTCCTCCCGCTCATCGTGCTGATCACGCAGTGGTTTCGGATCCATATGCGCCAGACATACCGCGACGTTCGTGTGTGGATCGCACGCATCAACGCGTTTCTTCAGGAGAACATCACAGGTACGTCCACCGTGCAGTTGTTCCGGCGGGAGCAGCGTAACTTCGCGCAGTTCCGCGAGATCAACGATGCACATCGGCAGGCGAACGTCCGTTCGATCTTTTTCTACGCGGTGTTCTACCCGGCGATCGAGCTCGTGAGCGCCATCTCGACGGCGCTGCTCATCTGGTTTGGCGGCGGCCGCGTGCTGCAGGGCACCGTGACGCTCGGCACACTCGTGGCGTTCATTCAGTACGGACAGCGGTTCTTCCGTCCAATCTCAGACCTTTCGGAAAAGTTCAACATCCTGCAGGCGGCGATGGCCTCGTCCGAGCGAATCTTCGCTCTGCTGGATGCGAAGGTGGAGATTAGGTCGGGTGGGTCGGGTGGGTCGGGTGGGTCGGGTCGATCGGGTCGGTCGGGTCGATCGAGTGAATCGGGTGGGTCGGGCATACGCGCGTACAGCCAGATCTACCGGACCGACCAGCTCGACCAGCCCCACCTGGCCTTCGAAAACGTCTGGTTTGCCTACAACGACGATGACTTCGTCCTTCGCGACGTGTCATTTGTCGTCGAGCCGGGCGAGCGAATAGGCATTGTCGGTGCCACGGGTGCGGGCAAGACGACCATCATCAATCTCCTGCTTCGCTTTTACGACGTGTCGCGTGGACGAATCACGGTTGACGGAGTGGACATCCGTGAATTGCCGCTCGACGACTTACGAAAGATGTTCGGGCTCGTGCTGCAGGATGTGCATTTGTTTTCGGGAACGATTGCCGGCAACGTGCGAATGGGCAACGAGGCGATCTCTGATGACGATGTCCATCGCGCGCTTGCCGCGGTTCATGCCGACCGGTTCATCGAGGCATTGGGCGGTGTGAATGCGACGGTGGTCGAGCGCGGCGCGACGCTGTCGGTTGGTCAGAAGCAGCTCTTGTCATTTGCCCGCGCGCTGGCATTCGATCCGCGCGTCCTCGTGCTCGATGAAGCCACGTCGAGCGTCGATACCGAAACCGAGCTGCTCATACGCGACGCGCTCCGCGTTCTGATGAAAGGACGGACAACACTCGCGATTGCGCATCGGCTGTCGACCATTCAGGACATGGATCGGATTCTGGTCTTTCACAAGGGACAGCTGCGCGAATCGGGCACGCACCAGGAGCTCGTTGCCGAGCGGGGGATTTACCGGAAGTTGTACGACTTGCAGTTTTCGAGGACCTGAGCGTCGTTCAGAGCGGTGGTGTAGGTGGCGACGCCACCAGGACACCCGTTGGATCCATGGCCTTCGCCGGAATAGGCGCGTCGGCCTTTTCTTTTTCGCGCTTCTTGAAGAGCACGTCGACGACGCCAGGCTGGCTGTACTGAGGGTTCCAGCCAAGCCGCATCACGTTCAGTTGCACGGCGCGCTTTCCGAACTTGAGCGCCTCGTTGCAGCTCCAGATGTACAGGTCAATCATGCGACCCTGAACAGCCGGACCCGTGTCCATGACGGTCCAGATGCCCGCGTACCGTGCATCGGACGTGTCGAGACGCACAACGCTGCCAACAGGCAACAAGGCCGGGTCGGCCGCGGCAACACCGGTCCGAACACCGACGCCGGACGTGGTTGTTTCACCTTTGCAGTAAGCCGTTGCCGTGAACGCGAGCGGAGTGCCGACAATCGGCCGCATGAACCAACATAGGAGTTTCCCCACGATCGAGTGCCCAGTGCCGAGTGCCCAGTGCACTAAAAGTGCTCAAACCCGCCGGGCAGTACCTCTGTTCGTCCGTCGCGCAGCAGGAGATATTCGCCCTCTGCGCGTGTCAGCTGTCCACTGCGCGTCAGCGGCGGCTTCGACACATGACGCGGTGCGTGCCGCAGCCGTCCCCGCCATGCCGGCGGCGCGGCAACGAGCAACTCGTAGTCGTCACCACCAGTGAGTGCCGCGCGCACCGCATCAACGCCGCGCGCGTCCCACCATTTCCTCGCTGCCTCGGCAATCGGCAGCGCCGATTCGATCACTTCAGCCCCACAGCCGCTGGCTTGCGCAACCTGCCGAACCGCGTCGGCAAGTCCATCGCTCAGGTCCATTGCTGCGCGCGCGGCGCGCGCGTGAGCGAGCGCACGTCCCAGCCGCACTCGTGCTGGAGGCCGTTGGTAACGGCCGATGCAACCGGAGCCCTCTCCGGACCGCTCACCCGCCTGGAGCATCTCCAGTCCAGCCGCCCCGGCGCCAACCGACCCGCTGAGGTAGAGATCGTCACCGGGCCGGCCGCCGCTGCGCGTCAAGAATCGCCGCGGATGCACCGAGCCAACGGCAGTGACGTCAATCACAAGCGGCCCAGGACTCCGGGTGACGTTTCCACCGACAACGGCGAGGTTTTCCTTGCTGGCGAGGTCTGCCAGGCCCCCTACGAGTGCCTCAACCTCGTCAACGATCGCGTCGTCGGGCAAAGCCAATGACAGCAGCGCCCATTCCGGTGTCGCGCCCATGGCAGCTAGATCGCTCAGATTGACCGCAAGCGCTTTATAGCCGATGTCCGCCGGAACCGAAAAGGCGCGTTCGAAATGAACTCCTTCAACGAGCGCATCCGTCGTCAGGACCAACCGGATGTTTCTCGCTGGCGCGACGACCGCCGCGTCGTCGCCCACACCGACGATGACGCTGGCTGGAGGTCTAGGCAACCGCGCGCGGATACGCGCGAGCAAGGCGCGCTCCCCCAGCTCGGAAACGAGGTGCCTGGGTGCGTCAGGTGCGCTCAGGTTCACAAGTGCGGTGCGGTTCACAAGTGCGGTGCGGTTCACAGGTGCGGGCGCGGTTCACGGGTGCGGTGCACGTGTGCAATTTTGCCCGACGCGGGAGCCGCACTTAAGCACCGCACCTAAGCACCGTGCTGCACCTAAGCACCCGAGCGCACCAGACGCACCTGACGCCCCTGGTTCTTGAAAGGTCCCGCTTTGCCGTGTGGGGAGGTCTGCTGAACCTGCGATAGCAGGTGGAGCCGCTGTAAGAACCGCGCTTCAGGCTTCCTCTCTCGGAGGCGTGCACACCACGCGGCTGGCCTCCTGAAAACCATCACGAGCAAAGCAGGAATCCCGATCTTAGGGGTTCGTGAGGGTGGGGTCAAGCTGCGGGGAATTACGGACGTGTCGTCGAGCACCGAATTGGGAGATTGCCCAATTTTGGGCGTTACTTCCCTAAATCTCCAGGATCACTGTTCGTGCCCGGCAAGCTGTAGCGCCTGGTCAACGATCCGTTCGAGGGCCTCGGTGCGCGAACTGAGGGTTTCCACCTCCCCTGAGCGCTCGTCGCGCGCGCGAAAGAACTCGTCGGCGACGTTGAGCGCTGTCAGAACCGCAAGTCCCACGGTATCGCTCGAGGGGGATGCTTCGGCTGCCGCCCGCATCTTGCGATCGACGTACGCCGCCAGCTCCTGAACGTACCGCGGATCAAGAGTGGTGCGGATCGGGTAGCGCTGGCCATGGACCTCGATGTGAACGACTCGCGGCTCACTCATTGCCAGGTGCGTCAGGTGCGACGGGTGCGCTCAGGTTCACAGGTGCGGTGGGTGCGGTGCACGGGTGCGCAGGTGCGGTGCACAGGTGCGCTGGTGCGGTGCACGGGTGCGCAGGTGCGGTGCACGGGTGCACGAGTGCAACGCACCGCACCCCACCTAGGCACCCGAGCGCACCTGTCGCACCTGTCGCACCCGATCAAAGGTTGAGCGCGTCGAGCTGTTGCAGCATCTCAGACACACGGGTGCGAATCTGATCGCGCTCGTCCCGCAGTGTCGACAACTCTCCGGCGGCGCCTTCCGCCTCGCTCAGACGCCCGCGCAGCGTGTCGACTTCTCGCTGCAGCCGCGCGTTTTCTTCGGCAACGCGCGTCTGTTCGCCGCGAAGCCGGCCGATGACGCTGACGAGCAGCTTGATCTTCTCTTCGAGGCGATCGATGGGTTCAAGCGCGGGAGCGGTCTTCGTCGTAGTAGCCATGTTTTTCAAAGGAACTTATCTTTGTATCGCACCAAGATTATTTCTGAGCGCCGCGACGATCGCGTCCATCCCGGCGTGCACTTCAGCATCGGTGAGCGTCCGATCCGCAGCGCGAAATGTGAGGCGGAGCGCGAGGCTGACCTTGCCGTCGGGAATCCCGCGACCCTGATACCGATCGAACTCGCGAAGGTCGACAAGCGTCGGTGGGGCCGCGGCCCGGATCGTGCCACGAACTGTCTCTGCAGACAAGGTGTCGTCGACAAGAATCGACACGTCGCGGACGATTAAAGGAAATCGCGGCAGCGGCTCGGCGCGTCTTAGGGCGGTTGACTTTGCGGGCGACAGCAATTCCAAATCGAGTTCCGCGACGTACACCGCGTCGCTCATCGGCAGCTCGCGAGACTCGGCTATCGAGGGATTCAGTTGCCCGAGTACGCCTATCACGCTGGAGCGCGCGTGCACTTCTGCAGCGCGTCCCGCCACGAGGTACTCGCGTGTCGTCGGCACGAACGAGGCGTCGGCATCCAACGCCGCGCAGATCTGCTCGATGACGCCCTTGACGTCGAAGAAATCCACTTCGCGTTGTCCACCGCTCCAGTGATCGGGCGCTGCCAGGCCGGTCCAGGCAACCGCCGCGCCGCGAGTTTCTCCGGCAGCCGCGAAGCGCGTGCCGATCTCGAACAGCCGAACGTCTCGCCGCCCGTGCCTCCGGTTGTGGCTGACCGCATCGACGAGCCCCGGCAATAAACTTGGCCGGAGCACGGCAAATTTCTCCGAGAGCGGGTTGGCCAGCTTCACAACCGCTGCGCCGTTTGCGTACGGCGCCGCGACCGAATGTTCGACAAAACCAAACGTGATGGCCTCACTGAACCCGGTTGCAAGCAGCGTCTGGCGGACGCGGTTGTCTCGACCGATGCGAGAGTCGGTTGGAGGCGGCGCCTGTTCGACTGCCGGGAACGTCGCCGCCAGGTGTTCAAAGCCGTAGTGGCGACCGACCTCCTCGATGAGGTCCACTTTCCGTTGGATATCGACACGCCACGGCGGCACGCGGACGCGCCAGACCTGGCCGATTTGACCGACCGGCAAAGCTGCGTCAGGTTGCGAGGCCTGCCAACTGCCCAGCGTCTGTACCTCGAAGCCGAGCGATCGCAGAATGCGTGTCACCTCGGCGTGAGGCACGTCCATGCCGAGCAGGTTCTTGATGGCAGGCGCATCCAATGTCAGCTCGCGTGGTTCGTGCGGACGCGGGTGGCAGTCAATCAGCGGCCCGCGTGCGCGACCGGCGCCCGTGAGCTCGATGAGCTCGAGCGCGCGCCTCATGGCCTCCGGTGGCGCCGTGAGATCGGCGCCGCGTTCGAAGCGATACGATGCTTCGGTGCGCAACGCGAGTCGTTTGCTCGTCGAACGCACGGATTGCGGTTTGAACCAGGCGCTTTCGAGCACGATCGTCGCCGTATCGGCGGCGACCTCCGACTCGGCGCCTCCCATCACACCACCGATGGCCGAAGCGCGCTCGGCATCGGCGATCACGAGCATGTCGGCTGTCAGGACACGTTCTTTGCCGTCGAGCGTTGTGAGTCGTTCATCCGATCGCGCGCGGCGCACCACGATGGCCGATCCATGCAGTCGCCGGAGGTCGAAGGCGTGCATCGGATGCCCAAGCTCGATGAGCACGTAGTTGGTGATGTCGACGATGTTGTTGATCGGCCGAACGCCGCAGGCGGCCAGCCGCGCCTGCATCCACTCCGGCGACGCGGCTACGTGGACGTCGGCCATGCCCGCCACGTAACGTCCGCAGAGGTCGGGATCGTCGATCGTCACCGTGATTTCGGAGGCAACGCCGGCATCCGACGTCCTGTCGGCGTTGGAACGGGGCGCGGGGCGCGAATTCAGCGGCACGCGGACGCGCCAGACCTGGCCGATTTGACCGACCGGCAAAGCTGCGTCAGGT
>WNFV01009991.1_pt1 | contig 21943 bp, 23 predicted proteins | sample 5400101 | NCBI WGS metagenome assembly WNFV01 (sample SAMN13153361, study PRJNA577476) | soil metagenome | isolation source: 115 cm soil or saprolite under grassland replicate 1 | place: USA:California | collected 2016-06-15 | reverse complement strand
GACGGCAAGGTGATGGACGAGCTCATCGATCAGTTCACCAAGGACACCGGGGTGCGCGTCGAGCAGCAGCGCATCCCGTGGGCGGATCTCTACGCCAAGCTCCAGGTCTCGGTGCCCGCCGGCCAGGGACCCGACATCGCGCTCATCCATACCGTCGAGGTGTCCCACTTCGCCAGCGACGGCGTGCTCGAGGCCATCGACGAGTCCGTAGCCGCCGGCAAGGGATTCCGCGGCGACGACTACCTCCCGTCCACCTGGCAGGGCGGTATCTACCAGGGCAAGCGCTACGCCATTCCCCTCGACGTCCCGCAGCACATCCTTTATCTCAACGTGAAAGTCATGCGCGACGCCGGCCTCAGCGCGGCCGACGGCAAGCCGAAGGTACCCGGGAGTCGCGACGAGCTCCTCGCCATGTCGAAGCAGCTCACCAAGGGCGACACCTTCGGCTTCTCCATCGGCACGGTGAGCCCGGGCAAATACACGTGGGGCTTCCAGAACCTTCTCTGGCAGAACGGGGCCAACGTCTACACCCCGGATCTCAAACGCTGCGCCCTCGCGGAGCCGGCGGCCATCGAGGTGGCGGATTTCTGGGGCGCGATTCAGGCCCAGAACAAGATCGCCCTACCCGCCAACGCCAATTGCCGTGACGCCTTCATCGCCGGCAAGCTCGGGATGTGGATCGCGGGCTCCTGGAACTTCACCGGCCTGCGCGAGGCGAAAGTCGACTTTGTGGTGAGTCCGGTGCCGCGCATCTTCAAGCAGCCGACGGTGTGGACCATGCCGCATCAGTTCACCTTCCCCAAGGCGAGGGCGGTCGATGCGGCGAAGCGCGACGGCGCGTGGGCCTACATGCGGTGGATGAGCGATCACGTGGCGGAGTGGACGCTCAAGGCCGGCCAGGTGTCCGCCCTGCGCAAGCCGCACTCGGATCCGCGCATCACCGGCGACCCCGTCCTGCGCACCCTGCTCGCCCAGGCGCCCAACTGGCAGGGCGGCCAGCCCACGCCGAAATGGGTCGCCGCCGAGAACCTCACACGTCCCGTGATCGAGAATGTCTACATCGGCCAGAAGCCCGCTCCCGCCGCGATGACCGACCTCGCGCGCCAGATCAACGCCCTCCCCGACTAGAAGAGCCTTCCCCTCTCCCCCGCCGAGGGGGAGAGGGCAGGGTGAGGGGGAGAGTCGGTGACCATAGAGACGAGGAGGCCCAAACGAAACGCCGCGTAGCCCGAAGAAGCACGCTCACTCCCTATCTCTTCCTCCTCCCCGGGCTCGCGCTCTTCGCCGCCTTCCGCCTTTACCCGTTGGTGGATGGCCTCCGCCTCTCCTTCACCAACGCGCGCCTCGGCCGCGCGCAGTACGCCTTGGTCGGCCTCGCAAACTACCAACGGCTTCTCGACGACACACGCTTCCACGTGAGCCTCGTGAACACCGCCTTCTATGCGGTGGCGAGCACGCTGCCCATCCTCGCCGTTCCCCTCGCCCTCGCCATCGCCGGCCCTCTCAACTACTACCTGAGAGCGCTGGGCCTCCCTGCCCGCTCCTGGCTCGCAGATCCCACCACCGCCATGTGGGCGATCATCCTCACCTCCGTGTGGTGGGTGACCGGCTACTACCTCGTGATCTACCTGGCGGGGCTTCAGGATATTCCGCGCGATCTCTACGAGGCGGCGTCCCTCGACGGCGCCGGCGGGTGGCGAAGCTTCTGGGCCATCACGCTGCCGCTCCTCCGTCCGGTCTTTCTCTTCGTGTTCGTCACCCACATCATCGGCTCGTTCCAGATCTTCGGGCAGGTGTTCATCCTCACCCAGGGCGGGCCGGGCGACGCCACGCGCACCGTGGTCCAGCACCTGTACGAGACGGCGTTCCAGAACTTCTTCCAGTTCGGCTCCGCCTCGGCCATGGCGTGGGTGCTCTTCGCGGTGATCCTCGTCTTCTCCCTCCTGCAGTTCCGGCTGCTGCGCGGCCACACGCAGTATTGATCTGATGCGCCCGCGGCGGGGAGTGTTGACTGCGCTCATGGTTGCCTGCGCCATCCTGTGGCTCTTGCCCGTGGTCTGGGTGCTCGTGACCTCGCTCAAGCTGACCGCCAACATCGTGAAGCTCCCGCCGGAGTGGATACCCTGGCCGGCCACGCTCGCCCACTACGGCGAGGTGCTCTTCAGCAGCTCGCGCACCGCCCGCATCGGCCGCGCCTTTCTCAACAGCACCATTGTCTCCCTCGGCGCGGTGCTGTTGGTCGTCTTCACGAGCGCGCTCACCGCCTATCCGCTGGCCCGGATGCGCTTTCCGGGCCGCGACGCGATCTTCGCCCTCCTCGTGGGCAGCCTCATGATCCCCAACGCGGTGGTGCTGGTGCCGCAGTACATCCTGACCCAGCAGCTCGGCTGGCTCAGCACGTACCAGGGCCTGATCGTCCCAGAGGCGGCCATGACCTTCGCCTTCGGCGTCTTCCTCCTGCGCCAGTTCTTCCTCACCCTGCCCTCCGAGCTGGAGGACGCCGCGCGCATCGACGGCGCCGGCCCCTGGCACATCTTCACGCGCATCGTCCTTCCCCTCTCGCAGCCCGTGCTCGGCGCGCTGTCCATCTTCGCCTTCCGGTCGGCCTGGAACGATTTCCTCTGGCCCCTCATCGCCGTGAACAAGCCCGAGATGTTCCCGCTCCCCGTAGCCCTCGCGCTTCTGCGCAGTGCCTATAGCTCGGAGTCGTACGGGCCCATCATGGCCGGCGCGACGCTGAGCGCTCTGCCGCTGCTCGTGGTGTTCCTGCTCGCCAACCGCCGCATCATCGAGGGCGTGCGGGTGGGCGGCCTCAAGAGCTGACGAGCCGCTCCACCAGCCACACGAGGCCGAAGGCGGCCACCCCGAGGGAGGTTGCGCGCACGATGCGCGGCTCCCAGGCCGAGCCGCGCATCCAGAGGAGAAGCGGCAAGAGGAGAACCACCACGAACGCCTGACCGGCCTCCACACCCAGGTTGAAGCCGAGGAGGGCGAGGGCCAGGCGTCCCGCGGGCAGCTTCAGCGGCTCGATGGCCGAGGCGAAGCCGAATCCGTGCACGAGCCCGAAGCAGAAGCTGACGAGCCAGCGGTGCGGTGGTGCGTCCTTGCGCAGGAGGTTCTCGAGAGCGATCCAGACGATGGAGGCGGCGATGGCCGGCTCGACGATGCGGCCGGGGATGGTGACGACCCCCAGCACGGCCAGGGCCAGGGTGATGCTGTGGGCGACGGTGAAGGCGGTGATGATCTTGAAGAGAGACAGAAAGTCCCCTCCGCGGATCAGGAGGGCTCCGAGGAAGAGAAGGTGGTCGTAGCCGGTGAGGATGTGCTCGACGCCGAGCTTGAAGAAGCTTGTCTCCGCGCGACCGGCCGCGCGAGCCCCAATCTGGACTCGTGCCTCGCGCGACTCGGGGGCGAAGGCCAGCTCCCGCGTCTCGCCGTCGGTCTCCACCTTTGCCAGCGTGTGGTGGTCGGATCCGAGGACATCGAAGATATTGTCCTCCACGAGGAGATCCCGCACCGCGCTCCCGCACGCGAAGTCGAGCTGCATCGTGAAGCTGGTGGCGTCGAAGGCCGAGGGCACGACCTGGCCCGGACCCGGCTCGCAGCGGGTGCCGTTGGCGCGGAGGATGATGTGCCGGCGCAGCACGTCGAGGAGCTTGTCCCGGTTCTGCTGGCTCCCCGCCTGCGCGAGGCGGAGCGCCTCGGCCAGATCCGACGGGAGCGCGGCCGTCGGCAGGGTCAGGGTGTAGCGGACGGTGCTCCGGCTGACCGTGATGGAGGCGTAGCCGGTGCTGCCGCCAACGTGGGCCCGCGCCCCCGCCGGGGCCGCGGCGAGCAAGAGAAGGCCGAGGCCGATCCGGCCGAGGGCCGCACTCACCCGCCGCTCGCCTCGCGGATCGCCTGCTCCCATTCCTCTCCGATGAAGCGCGACATCAGGTAGACCTGGTCGCGTCCCCCGAGCTTCATGTACTGCAGCACCTTCTGCGGATTCGGCGCGCCGAACTCCGCCCCGAGCACGGCGGCGCCCCGGCGATAGAGCGTCGCCGTGTAGCGGGGCGGGTCGAGGCCGAACTCTCGGAGCCCGATGGGCGACCACTCCGCGCGCTCCATCGTCCGGAGCGGCGCCGACACGTGCATGAACTTGATCGAGTCGTCGAGGTGTGCGGCGAGCGAGGGCGGCGCGGGCGGGCCGGCCGGCTCCGCGCGCCAGCCATCGGGCGCACGCACGAACACCCAGCGACCGGCGCTCGTCGTCATCTCGACCCGATCGATCTCGCCCGGTGGCTCCGGCATGACGCCGGCCGGCGTGAACTTGACGAGTTGCTGGTTCTCCCTGAGGTGGCCGGCGACGACCATGGCTATCAGCAGGCCCACCGCGAGGAGGGCGGCGACGGGGGCGAGCAGGCGGCGCGGACGCCTTATCGCCGTCTCCACCACACGACGGCGCCCAGTGCCACGACACCGAAAGGCAGGAGGACCTCGATGACGAGGAAGATCCGCTGCATCTGCGACTTGGTCAGAAGGACGAGCGGTGGGACCGGCATCCGCACAGTGACGGAGGAGGCCCGCTCCTCGCGCACGAGCCAGCGCACCATGGCGAGGGCGAGGTCGCTGTTGGCCATGTACGGCAGGAAGGAGTTGCTGGCGAAGTCCGCGTCGCCGACCACCACGAGCCGGAATGGTTTGGCTGCCGGTCCCACGCCGGGCCGGGTCCCCTCGATGGCGGCCCCGAGGACCCGCCGACCAGCTCCGGCCGGGGCCGCGGGCGAGCGCGCCGCCCCGACGTTGCCGCCGGGCTGCCGCTCCGACACCGCTTGCACCTGGCGCGTGTAGCTCTCGGTGCTGCTGCGGAAGAGCGGGGCACTCGCGACCCCGGGCGGTGGGGGACGCAATGTCAGCGATCGAACCCCCGGGAAGAACGTGAGCGCGATGTTCCGGGTGATCGGGTGCTGCTCGTACACGGGCACGGCAACGACCTCCGGGTCCGTGGAGTAGTGGTCCAGGGGGTCGATCACGACCTCCTGGTCGACGGCGATGCCCAGCGATGCGAGGCCCGCGGCCAGGCGGGGCTCGAGAACGAAGCCGAGGTCATACATGAGCAAGGCCGACCCGCCCCGGGCGAGGTAGCCGAGGAGCAGTTCGCTCTCCCCCGGGAGGTAAGTCGTGCGCGGGTTCACGTCGATCACGACGGCGCAGTCGGCGGGAATCGCCGTCAACGTGGCGGGGATGATCTTGCGGACGTCGTAGCCCAGCGACTCGAGGGCCCGCCGGAGGCGCCCCGCCCCGTGGGCTCTCATCTGGACGAGGGCGGAGGAGCCGTCCCCGTGGCTGTGACTCGCCACGCCCTCGAAGTGGGTGTGGAACTCGAAGTTCTCCATCGGGTACTCGTCGTGACCCTCCATGAAGCAGACCGTCGTGACCTGCTCACGGACCACCCGGAGGATCCCGAGAGCGATCTGGTTCTCGTCCGTGCTCATCACCTGGATCCGCCGGCCGTCTGTCTCGAGCACGGCAGCGTTGTAGATTCGCACTCCGTAGGTGTCGGCGACCGTCGGCTGCTTGTCGGGATCGACGGTGCGGACGCGCAGGCGCGGGTTGCGCCGACCCAGCACTTCCACCATGTCCTTGGCTCGCCGTCCCGCCTGGTCCTGCGCCTGGTAGAAATAGGTGAGCTTGACGTCCTGGCGAAGCCGATCGACGACGGTCTCGGCCTGCTTCGACGGCGTGAAGACTCCCTCGCGGGTCAGATCGAAGTGCACGTCGTGGAGCACGAGGGCGACATTGGCCAGGGCTGCCAGGCAGAGCGTCGCGGCCACGACGGCACCCGCGTAGGCGAGACTGGGGAGGCGCCGAAGGCGTGGCATGAGGGGCAGCCGAAGGCCGAGCAAGAAGAGGACGGCGACGGCGATCAGCCAGCCCGCGAACCAGATCGTGTTGACCCCGTCGAGGCGGTCCATGGCCAGTCTAGCGCCGCGCGAGCGCCCGGACGCTCAGGAAGAGACTGGCCAAAACGATCGTGAGGAAGAACCCGACGTCGGAGAGGAACAAGGCGCCGGTGGCGAACGGCGTGAAGTGCGCGACCAGCGAGAGCTGGGTGACGATCGTGTCGAAGGGGTCGGGGAGCAGATGACCGAGGGTGTCGATCATCCAGAGCAGGATGCCGATGCCCATGGCGACGACAGCTGCCACGATCTGGTTCGCGGTGAGCCCGGACACCAGGAGCCCGATGGCGGTGAGGGCGGCGGCCAGGAGCAGGAGGCCGAGGAAACCGCTGTAGATTGGGCCCCAGTCGGGGTCACCGTAGACGCCGAGGACGGCGGGGTAGCTGCCGGTGAGCGCGAGCATCAGCGCCGGGAGCGACAGGCCGGCGGCGAACTTGGCAAGGACGACCTCGATCTCCCTGACGGGCGACGTCAGGAGCAGCTCGAGCGTGCCCGCCTTCCGCTCCTCGGCGAAGAGCCGCATCGTCACCACGGGCACGATCAGGAGGAATAGCACGGCCGCCTGGAAGAAAACGCGGACGAGCTCGCCCGTCCGGTTGAGAAAGAGAACCGCCGTGAAGGTGTAGCCCATGAGGAGCAGATAGACAGCCACCGTCGCGTAGGCGATGGGGGAGGAGAAGATCGCCTTTTCCTCTTTCAGGAAGAGCGTGGCGAAATGCCTCACGGGCGCTCCTCGGAGTGGCCGCTCGTGATACCGAGGAAGAGGGTCTCCAGATCCACATGCACCGGGGTCATGTCGAGCAGGCCGAGGCCCGCGCCGACGACGGCGGCGGCCAGCGCCTCCGCAATGGGGCCGGCCCCGGAATCCACGACGCAGGTCGCGAGCTCGCCCCCGGGCAGGGGCTCCACGGTCACGCGCTGCACGCCCGGCACGCCGGCGAGGCAGGTGCGAACGGCCTCCTCCGGGCCGCGCACGCGCATACTGATGCGCTGCCCCGAGTCTCCGCCTCCGAGAGCGCGCACGCCGAGCAGGCGGCCCCCGAGCAGGATCGCCACGCGGTCGGCGACGCGCTCGATCTCGCCGAGGATATGGGAGGTGACGAGGACCGTTCGCTCTCCCGCCAGCGCCCGGATGTGACTCCGCATCTCGATGATCTGGCGCGGGTCGAGCCCGTTGGTGGGCTCGTCAAGGATGAGCAGCGCGGGATCGCCCAGGAGGGCCTGGGCGACGGCGACGCGCTGGCGGTACCCGCGGGAGAGCTTTCCGATGAGGATGCGCCGGACGTCGCCCAGGGCGAGACGCTCGACGACGGCCTCCACCGATCCCGTCGCCGCCTGGCCGGCGAGCCCCTTCAGCCTGGCCATGAAGGCGAGGAATTCCCGGACGCTCATCCATCCGTAGAGCGGCACGTCCTCAGGGACATAACCCACCCGGGCCCGGGCCGCCAGCGCGTCGTCCACGACGTCGAGCCCGGCAATGCGGGCCGTTCCGGACGACGGGAGCAGGTAGCCGGTGAGAATGCGGAGAATCGTGGTCTTCCCGGATCCGTTCGGGCCGAGCAGCCCCATGACCTCGCCGGCCTCGACCTGGAGGGAGACATGGTCGACGGCCAGTCGGGCCCCGTACCACTTGGTGAGCTGATCGGCGACGATGATCGAAGTCATGCGGAGCGGAACGTCACGGCACCACCGGGGTCACCGAGCCACCCCGGTGGTGCCGTGCTACCTCACGCGTCTGGCCGCGCGACCTATTCGAACATCTGCGGCGTCTTTGTCGTGCGGGCCTTCCCGGCCGGGCCGTCCAGGTCGTGGGCGGTCATGAAGCTCGCGCCCTCGCGTGCCTGCATGGAGCGAATGTACTCGTAGGCGCCCAGGATCCCCGTGGGATTGTAGGCGAGCGAGATGTCGGGGAGGAGGTTCTTCGTGACATTCTCGGCGAAGTACACGTTGTCACTGGTCAGGATGACGGTGCCGGTCTTGGGCAGGCGCACGATGGCCATCTGGCTGCCCGGAGTGTGGCCCGGCCAGCGCTTGATGACCACGCTGCCGTCGCCGAACAGATCCAGATCCCCGGTGAGTTGCTCCATCTTGAACTTGTTGGGGAGCGCCTCGCCGAGATCGTTACGAAGGCAGGCGACGTCGCCCGGGATGTACGGGCCGGCGGTGCCCGCTTCGGGCCAGGCCGCGTTCTTCATCTCGTCCTTCTGCACGAGGAAGGTCGCCTTGGGGAACTTGCAGACGTTGCCGCCGTGGTCGAGGTGCATGTGCCCGACCGCGACGTATTTGATGTCATCCGGCGTCAGGTTGATCTTCTTGAGCTGGGTGTCGATGGCGACGTCTGGGCCGCGCTCCGGGGTCAGACCCTTGATAAAGGGTCCCCAGTAGCTGGGATCGGTGATGATCTTGTCATTGTTGCCGGTGTCGAAGAGGAAGTTACCCTTTGGGTGCACGACCACGAAGAAGCCGACCGGCACCGTGATCTGGGTGCTCGGCGCCCCGGATTGCAGCGCACTCTTTGCGATGGTCAGGCCGCCCGAGCTGAAAGCGTAGAGCTTCATCCCGGCGGGCCCGGCCGCCTGCGACAGGGTGATGGAGCCAACGAGCAGGAGCGCCACGGCCACTCCCAAGATCAGACTCAAGGTCGTTCGCTTCATTGCGACTCTCCTCCGGTAGTCCTACCCTCGACTCAGTGTGACGTTAGACGCAATGAGGTCACCCACGATGACGATCGCTTGCTGATCGGCGCTTGCATCCTCCTTTCCGGACAGGTCTCGATTCGCGCCCAAAGTATGGGAGCCGTGCCGAATGTTGTCAAGCGGAGCGGCCATTGACGATTTCCTCGGCCCTCTGGTACCGTGGCCGCCTCGTGGTCACGCGACCTCATCCCTGCGGTCATTCCCCAAAGGAGGCTTGGCAATGGCGCTCGAACCGGTATCGCGACGGACGCTCTTCACGGCCATGGGGGCGATGGCCGGCGCGGCGGCCCTCGGCTCTCGCATAGCCATGGCGCAAACTCCGCCTCCCGGGCCGGCTACGCCGCCGAGCACGATCACCAGCCCACCCAGGGATTTTGGGCCTCATGCGCCGCCGACCACGTACTTCACGGATCCAGACGTCATCAGCGTCGACCCGTCCTTCGACGGCTTGCGGCAGCCCAATGCGCCCATCCAGCGACTCTGGACCGGCGCGCTGTGGTCGGAAGGTCCGGCCTGGAGCAGCCAGGGGCGCTATTTGGTCTGGAGCGACATTCCGAACAACCGGCAACTCCGCTGGCTCGAGGACGACGGCCGGGTCAGCGTGTTCCGCAGCCCGTCGAACAATAGCAATGGCAACACGTTCGATTTCCAGGGGCGTCAGCTCTCGTGTGAGCACCTGACCCGACGCGTGGTCCGCTACGAGCTCGATGGCTCGGTGACCGTGATCGCCGATGCCTACACGGGCAAGCGGCTCAATTCGCCCAACGACGTCGTCCCGCATCCGGATGGCAGCTACTGGTTCACTGATCCGCCTTACGGCGGCCAGCTTTATGAAGGCGCCCCGGACGCGGCCGGCGGACCGAGCAATGCGGCAGGACGGATCAACCCGCGGCTCGGCCAGCCGGCCGAGGTGGGCCGGAGCAAGCGGGAGCTGCCGACCAACGTGTACCGCGTGGACCCGAGCGGGCGGGTCGACCTCGTCGTCGGCGAGAATCAGGTGCCGGATCCGAACGGGCTCGTCTTCTCGCCGGACTACAAGAAGCTCTACGTGATCAGCACGGGCAAGGGGCCGGGTGACACCGGGCCCGGCGGCAAAGGCGAGATGTACGCCTTCGACGTGGGGAGCGACAACAAGCTCTCCAACCAGAAGCTTTTCAGCAACTTCATGATCGACGGAGTCAAGTGCGGGCCGGATGGCGCGCGCTGCGACGTCTACGGCAATGTCTGGGTCTCGAGCAATGCCGGCCGCAACGTGGGCTATAGCGGTGTGACCGTCTGGACGCCTCAGGGACAGCTCATCGGGCGCGTTCGCCTGCCGGAGGTATGCGGCAATGTGGCTTTCGGCGGGCCCAAGCGCAATCGCCTCTTCATGGCGGCCAGCCAGTCGCTGTACGCTCTCTATGTCGGCACACAGGGGGCGGGGCCTGCGTAGACCGCCTTTCGGCCCTACACCCACGAGGAGGAACCCGACCATGGTCAAGCATCCGATCGCGAGAGGAGTCGTACTCGCCCTCATCGTCTCTCTGCTCACGCTCCTCGGCGGCGGGTACGCGCCCGCCCGCGCGGACGAGACCTGCCAGTCGCCCTTCCTGCCCAAGGTCACGGGGCAGGAAGACTACATCTACGTATGGACCCTCGGCATCAAGGGGGTGGCCGACGGCAACGACAGCATGGTCACCGTCGACGCGAATCCGAAGTCCGCGAGCTACGGCAAGATCGTCCATCGCGCGCCGGTGCCCGGCCAGCACGAAGCCCATCACGCGGGCTTCACCGACGACCGTCGCTTCCTGTGGGCGGGCGGGCTCGACACCAGCCAGATCTTCGTCTTCGACGTCGCCGCCGACCCGGCTCGCCCCAAGCTGGTGAAGACCATCTCCACCTTCGTCAAGGACACGGGCGGCCTCGTCGGCCCGCACACTTTCTACGCGCTGCCCGGCCGCATGCTCATCTCCGCGCTGTCCAACGCCCAGGACGGCTCCGGCCGCACCGGCCTCGCCGAGTACAGCAACGACGGCAAGTTCATCCGGACCATCTGGATGCCCAAGGAGGCGCCCTACGGCTACGACGTGCGGGTGAACGCCAACCTGAACCGCATGCTCACGTCGTCCTTCACGGGCAAGAAGAACTACATGCGGCCCTTCGGCGAGCTCATCAAGGATGCGGAGGCGATGAAGCAGTTCGGCGACTCGGTGGTCGTGTGGGACTTCCACGCGCGCAAGCCGCTCCAGATCCTGCGCGTGCCCGGGGCGCCCCTCGAGCTGCGCTGGGCTCTGCTGCCCAACCACAACTACGCTTTCACCGCGACCGCGCTCACCGGCCAGCTCGTGCTCGTCTACCAGCAGGAGAACGGGACGTGGGCGAGCAAGAACATCGCGGAGATCGGGGCCAATCTCCCCGTCGACATCAGCATCGCCCCCGACGACAGCAAGATCTACGTCAACTCCTTCGGCGACGGTAGCCTGCGGGTCTACGACGTGTCGAACCCGTTCGAGGGCAAGCTGTGGCCAAGTTCACCACCGACTTCAACGCGGCGGGGCGGGCGCACATCATGAACTTCGGGAGCAAGACTTTCGGGCCGCGCGCGGCCCGCGGGGCCCAAGTGAATCCGCGAGTGAGCGCGTATGCGGCGCCGCGCTGAGCTCGTCTTCGCCCTCCTCCTTTGCCTGGCGGCCGTCCCCCCGGCCGCCGGGGCTCACGACGCGCTGAGCGTCGAGGACGAATTCGTCAAGGGCGTCTTCTCTCCCAGCTTCATCCCGCCGCCCGCCGGCAGCTACGAGCTGCCGCTCGTCAAACGCGTGCCCCCTTTCGTCCTGCGCGACACCGCCGGTCACCGGGTGAGCACCGGGGCGATCACCGCGGGCAAGGTGGCCGTGATCAGCTTCATCTACACCGGCTCTCGATCAGCTTCGACCCTGGGCGCGACCGGCGGGCGACGCTGGCGAAGTACGCGCAGGTGTACGGCGCCGATGCTCGCCTCTGGCGCTTCATGACGGCGCCGTCGGAGCGCTCCCTCGAGGAGGTGCTGGAGGGCTACGGCCAGGACCGCGCGCCCGTGTACGACGAGCGCGGACGTTTCACGGGGCGGTACCGTCACGTGCTCAAGGTGTTTCTCCTGGATCAGGACGGCTACATCCGCAACGTCTACAGCGCGGGCTTTCTCGTGGCGGACCTCGTGCTCAACGACATCAAGACCGTGCTCACGGAGCGATAGATGGACCCCCGCGCTTGGGTGCGCGACACCCTCTCGCCCGCGGACTGGCTGGTACCGCTCCCCGCGGCCGCCGTGGCGGAGCTCGAGGCGGCGGTGCATCGGCTGCGGCGCGAGCCGCTGCCCACCCTGCTCGTGTCGCCGACGCAGTTCGATCTCTCGGAGTGCCGCCAGGTCATGGCGGCCGTGGGGCGGCAGCTCCGCGACGGCATCGGGCTGGCCGTGCTCGACCGTGTTCCCGTCGAGCGCTTCTCGGCGGACGAGAACAGGGCCTTAGGCTGGATCCTGGGATCGTTGCTGGGCCGGCTCGTGGCGCAGAAGTGGAACGGCGCCATGCTGTACGACGTGCGCGACACCGGCCAGGCGCTGTCCTATGGCGTCCGCCGGTCCGTGACCAATCTCGATCTCCAGTTTCACACCGACGCGCCGTGGCTCGCCGCTCCGCCCGAGCTGGTAGGCCTGCTTTGCCTGCATCGGGCGCCCGAAGGCGGAGTGAGTCGCTTCGTGAGCCTGGTGACGGCGCACGAAGAGCTCGACCGGACGCATCCCGCGTGGTTGAAGCGGCTGTACGAGCCCGTGCCCTGGGACAGGCAGGCCGAGCACGCGCCCGACGACGCGAAGGTCTCGTGGCAGCCGGTCTTCGAGCGGGCGGCGGGCGGTCTCCGCGCCCGCTACAACCACACCCTGGTCGAGAACGCCGAGGACCTCGAGGGCAAGCGGATCGACCAGGACGGCCGCGACGCCCTGACCGCGATGAGCGCCATCATGAACTCACCCGCCCACTGGGTGGAGTTCACCATCGAGAAGGGCCAGCTCCAGTATCTGAACAACCGGCTCTTCGCGCACAGCCGGACGCCCTTCCGCGACGCCGACGAGCCGGAACGCAAGCGCCACCTCATCCGCCTGTGGAACCGCGACGAGGGCCGCCAAACCTTCCACGCCTAGCGATCCCCCTCTCCCTCAGGGAGGGAGAGGGCCAGGGTGAGGGTGGGTGCGTTGCGACCGGGGATCTGCCCCTCAGTTATCCCAGCCCTCGCCTCGCCGCTGCGGCAGCGTCTCGGCTCGAACTGCGCCCTCTCCCCTGCGGGGGCGGGGATGCTTCGGGGTTGTTGACAGGCTGCGCCACCTCCTGCCCAATACCGTGGGCATCATCGCGGTGGCCGCCACGCTGAGCGTGGCCCGGGCCATCCTCCTCGAGTCGTACATCAGCTATCTCGGCTACGGGATCCAGCCGCCGCTCGCGAGCTGGGGTAACATGCTCAACAACGCGCAGAGCTATTTCGCCTCGGCGCCGTGGGTGGCCATCTTCCCCGGGATAGCGATCACCCTGGCCGTGACGAGCTTCAATTTCCTCGGGGACGGACTGCGAGACGCCTTCGATCCACGGCACGTGATGCTCCAGCCCTAGCCAATTCCCCTCTCCCCCACTGGGGGAGAGGCGCAGTTCGAGCTGAGACGCTGCCGCAGCGACGAGGCGAGGGCTGGGATAACTGAGGGGGAAATCCTGGTGAGGGGGGAGGAGAAAATCATATGACCCAGACAGCCGACGTAGTGGTGGTGGGAGGTGGAGTCAACGGCGCCAGCATCACCTACGCCCTCGCCGCTCGAGGGGTGAAGGTGGTCCTCGTCGAGAAGGGCGCCCTCGCCAGCGGCGCCTCCGGCCGATCCAGCGCGCTCGTCCGCATGCACTACACCAACGAATGGGACTCGCGCCTCGCCTGGGCGAGCTTTCCCGTGTTCAAGCACTGGACCGAGCTCATGGGCGGGCCGGCCGTCTTCACCCATACCGGCTTCGTGAATGTGGTGGCGCCGCCATACGCGGACAATCTCCGGCGCAATGTCGAGATGCTGAAGGGCCTCGGGGTCAACACCACCGCCATCACCGCCGCCGAGCTCAAGGAGCTTCAGCCCTTCGCCAACGTGGACGATATCGGTGCGGCGGCCTATGAGCCGGACAGCGGCTACGCCAATCCGGCGGAGACGGTGGAAGGCTTTCGCCGGCGCGCCACCGAGCTGGGCGCGCGCGTGCTCCAGTGGACGGCGGTGACGCGGGTCATCCGTCAGGAGAGCCGGGTGATCGGCGTGGAGACCTCGGCGGGACGGATCGACGCGGGCAGCATCGTGGTGGCGACGGGCGCGTGGTCGCGGCGTCTCTGCACGGAATTCGGCCTCGACCTGCCCGCCCGCCCCAAGGCCATCGACACGGTGGCCGTGTCGCGTCCGCCCGAGCTCGCCAAGGGGCACATGGTCTTCATCGACAACGTGCAGGGCAACTACTTCCGGCCCGAAGGCGGCGGGCTGACTCTGGTCGGCGTGCCGTGCCAGGAGTGGGACATCGACCCCGACACCCTCGGGACCGGGCTCTCTTCGCAGGCGGCGGACACGGGCGCTCAGCTCCTCATGCATCGCATCCCGGCCATGGAACGGGCCACCCTCGCCCGCGGCTACCGCGCCTTCGACGGCTACAGCGCCGACCGCCACGCCATCCTCGGACGAGTGGAGGGCATCGACGGGCTCTACCTCGCCACCGCGTTCAGCGGCTCGGGCTTCAAGATCGCGCCGGCCGTCGGCATGTGCATGGCGGAGCTGGTGATGGAAGGGCGCGCCAAGACCGTCGACATCGAGCCGTTCAGTCTCCGCCGCTTCGCGGAGGGACGCACCGTGGAGGGGCCCTATCCCTACGCGGTGCGGGCGGACTACATCGATCCCAAGGCGGCGCGCGTGACATGACGGGGTCTCCGCCTGGAGTCGAGTTCCATACCTTCACGGTGATCGGCCGCTGCGCCCGGACGGGCCGCTTGGGCATCGGCACCGCCACCCGCTCGCTCGCCGTGGGCGCCCGTGTGTCGCATGCGCGGGCCGGGCTGGGTGCCGTGGCCATCATGGCCATCGCCGATGCGCGCCTCGGCCACATGGCGCTCCGGCTGCTCGAGCTCGGCTACAAGGCGCCGGGCGTCATCGACGAGCTGGTCAAGGGCGACCCGTACGCGGAATATCGCCAGCTCGGCATCATCGACGCCGACGGCTTCGCAGCGGCGCGCACGGGCAAGATGAATCGCGACTGGGCGGGGCACCGCGTCGGTGACAGCTTCGTCGTGCTCGGCAACTACCTCACCGGCGCGCATCTGCTCGACGCCATGGAGCGGGCCTTCACCGCGGATGCCGGCGAAGACCTCGAAGAGCGCCTCATGCGCACCATCGAGGCGGGGCGCGATGCGGGCGGGCAGCACGGCGGCCAGCAGTCGGCGGCGCTGCTCGTGGTCGACGACCGGCCCTTCGCCTACGTGGATCTCCGGGTCGACGTCCACGCCGAGCCCGTCGGCGAGCTCCGCCGGGTCTTCGACGCCTACCGGCCGGCCATTCCCTACTACAACCTGCGCCAGATCGACGCGCGGGTGCCTCCGCTTCCTGACTGGCTGCGCGAACACCGCAGCTGAGAGCTCAGCCCTCGACGTTGCGCAGGGTCGGGTCGAGGAGATCCCGCAGCCCATCGCCGAGCAGGTTCGCGCCCAGCACGACGAGGGCGATCATGAGACCGGGAGCGGTGGCGAGCCACCACGCGTTCGACAGATAGTCGCGCCCCTCCGCGAGCATCGAGCCCCACGAGGGCAGGGGAGCCTGGATGCCCAGCCCGAGGAAGCTCAGACCCGATTCCAGCAGGACCATGGTGGCGAACTGGCTGGAGCCGATCACGAGGATGGGCGCCACTGTGTTCGGCAGGACGTGTCGCAGGATGACGCGCAGGTCGCTGGCCCCGAGCATGGCGGCGGCGTCGATGTAGTCGAGGCCCCGAATGGTGAGGACGTGGGCGCGGATCGTCCGCGCGTAGAGCACCCAGCCGCTCAGCGCGAGCACGCCCACGAGGGTGAGGGGGTTGGTGCCCACCACGGCCACGATGGCGATGGCGAGCATGATGACGGGAAAGGCGAGCTGCACGTCCGCCACGCGCATGATGACGGCGTCCGCGGTGCCGCCGCCCCAGCTCGCGGCGAGCCCCACCACCACGCCCACCACCCCCGCGATGGCCACGGCGGCCACGGCGAGGGCGAGGGAGACCCGCCCGCCGTAGAGCAGCCGCGCGAGGATGTCCCGGCCGAGATTGTCCGTGCCGAGCACATGCGCGGGCGTGCCGCCCAGACCCCAGGGCGGGGAGAGACGCTGGCTGAAGCTCGGCTTGATGGGATCGTGGCGAGCGACCGCCGGGGCGAAGAGGCTCGCGAGCACCACGAGGCCGAGGAGCATGCCCCCGATGGTCATGGTCGGATGGCGCTGTCCCCATCGCCTGAGCGCCCCGGTGTCCTCGCGGGCCGCCATCACGAGTACCGGATACGGGGATCGATGACCGTGTAGAGCAGGTCCACGAGGAGATTGATCGCCACGAAGACGGTGGCGGAGAGGATGAGCACGGTCTGGACCACCGGGAAGTCGCGGAAGAAGATGGCGTCCACGATGAGCTTGCCCATACCCGGCCACGCGAACACCGATTCGGTGATGACGGCGCCCCCGAGCAGCGCGCCGATCTGGAGTCCAATCACCGTGAGGACGGGGATGGCCGCATTGCGGAGGGCATGGCGAAGCACCACGCTCCGCTCGGCGAGGCCCTTGGCGCGGCCGGTGCGGATATAGTCGCGGTTGAGTATCTCGAGCATGCTCGAACGCGTGAGGCGCGCCACCAGCGCGGTGGGAAACGCCGCGAGAGTCACCGCGGGCAGGACGAGGGACGTCCAGCCCGCGAAGCCGGAGGTCGGCAGCCAGCGCAGGGCCACGCCGAAGAGCAGGATGAGCATGATGCCGAGCCAGAAGTTGGGTAGCGACTGGCCGAGCACGGCGAGGATGGTGCCCGCGACGTCGTAGCGGGTGCCCCGGCGCACGGCGGTGCCGATGCCGAGCGACACGCCGGCGGCGATGGTGACGAGCATGGCCGCCACCGTGAGCTGCACGGTGGCAGGCAGCCGCTCCACCACCACGCGCAGGGCGGGCGCCCGGTACTGGAAGGACTGGCCGAAGTCTCCGCGGGCCACACTGCGCAGGAAGAGGCCGTACTGGACGATCAGGGGCTCGCGGAGTCCGAGCTGGCGATTGAGCTCGGCCACCGCGGACTCGGGGGCGCCGTCGGGCAGGAGCATCCGGGCGGGGTCGCCGGGGAGGACGCGGAGGATGACGAAGACCAGCACCGATACGCCCAAGAGCGTGAGGGCCGACTGCGCCACGCGGCGGAGGATATAGGTCTTCATCCGCCGCGCCGCGTCGCCGCCGGGCCGTGGGTGCCCGGCCGGCTACACGATGCTGACGTCACTCAGCAGGACGTAGTAGTCGCGGCGCGCCTCGAAGTTCCGCAGGCGATCGCTGACCCCATAGATCGCGACGGTGTAGTAGAGCCAGATCTCCGCGTCCTCGTCCCACACGATGCGCTCGAGCTCCTCGTACTTGGCCTGCCGCACCTTGGCATCGGGCACCCGGCCCTCGGCGATGAGCTGCTCCACCCGGGGATTCGCATAGCGGGTGAGCTTCTCGGAGCCGGCCTTGGTGAACCACTGGCCGAAGTACCAGTCGGGGTCGTGAGGCATGTGCGCCCAGCCGGAGAAGAAGAGATCGTAGGTGCCCGCCGTCCGCTGCTCGCGCGCGGAGGCGATCTCGAGGTTCTTGATGTTGAGCTTGATGCCCACGTCGCCGAGCATGGCCGCCACCGCCTGGGTGATCTCGAGCTGCTTGGGATAGAAGTCCTTCATGAGGACGATATCGACCGAGACGTTGGCATAGCCGGCCTGCTTGAGGATCTGCCGCGCCTTCTCGGGATCGTAGACCTTGGGGGGCAGGGTCATGTGGCCGATCAGGCCGGGCGGCACGGGGCTGTCGACGGGACGCCCGTAGCCGCGGAGCAGCTCCTTGATGATCACCCCCCGATCGATGGCGAGCGAAATGGCCTGGCGCAGGCGCTGGTCCTTCACCGGCTCCTTGCCGAGCTGGAAGATCCAGCGCTGGGCCTCGATGGCGGGCACGTCGAGCACCTTGACCCCGCGCGTGCCCTTGAGCGTCTCGACCAGATCCGGGGTGACGCGGTCGATCACCTGGAGCTCGCCCGCCCGCAGCGCGGCCGTGCGCGTGGACAGCTCGGGAATAAAGCGGAAGGTGACCTTCTCCACCTTGGGGATGCCGGGCTTCCAGTAGGTCGGATTCGCGGTCATGGCGATCTGGTCGCCGTGCGTCCACGAGGCGAAGCGGAAGGGGCCGGTGCCGATGGGCTTCTGGAAGAAGGCCTCTTCGTTCTTCCCCGCGCTCGCCGGCAGCATGCCCAGCATGGTGAGATGGGCAGGCAGGGAGCCGAAGGGCCGCTTCGACGTGACGACGACGCCGTAGTCGCCGTCCTTTTCCACGGATTCGATGTCCTGGTAGACGAAGGACTTGATGAGCTTGGCATTGCCCTGGACGCGCCGGAGGGTAAAGACCACGCTGTCCGCGTTGAACGGCGTGCCGTCGTGGAAGGTGACGCCCTTGCGGAGCGTGAAGCGCCATGTGGTGTTGTTGACCGGGCGCCAGGTCTCGGCGAGGGCGGGGACGAACTTGGAATCGTTGGTGACGTCGACGAGCGGGTCGAAGAGGTGGCGAAGGACGGACGTCGTGGAGATCGAGTAGTGGTTGGCCGGATCGAGGGTGAGCATGCGCTCGGAGAGGCCGGCGGCGATTTCCCCGCTGCGCTTGGCCTGTCCGGCGGCCAGGGCGGGCGCGCTCGCCAGCGCGAGGGCCGTGCCGGTCACCGCCAGGAAATCGCGTCGGCCGAGGTGAGCGGGTCGGGACTGCTGCTCGCGCATTGAGCTTTCTCCTCTGCGGTGCCGCTCGTGGAGGCATGAGGCCGGGACGCCCCCCTCCGGGGTCGGCCGTCGACCGAGGTGCCCTCGGTGTATGCCATCCCGAGGCTTGCTGTCAAGCACGCGCAGGGTTATCCTCCAATCCCCGTGACACTTCGAGCGCCGTCCTCTCGCACCCTCCGACAACCGTGAGCGCGCCCTTGATCGTGGTGTCGAGCCTCGAAAAGACCTACGCGACCCGCGGCCGCGCGCAGGTGCACGCGCTGGCCGGCATCTCGGTGGAGATCGGCGCCGGCGAGTTCATCACCATCGTGGGTCAGTCCGGCTGCGGCAAGACGACGCTGCTCAAGATCCTCGCCGGCCTGCTCCAGCGCTCGGCGGGGAACGTCACCTTGCGTGGCCGACCCGTCGACGAGCCGAGCCGCGACATCGGCATCGTGTTCCAGGACCCTGTCCTCCTGCCGTGGCGCACGGTCTTCGACAACGTCATGCTGCCCGTGGAAGTCCTCGGGCTCGACCGCAGGGCGTCGGCCAATCGGGCCATGGAGCTCCTGGGGCTGGTCGGTCTCGCGGGATTCGAGGACAAGTACCCGCACGAGCTGTCCGGCGGCATGAGGCAGCGGGTGGCCATCGCCCGCGCGCTCGTGCACGACCCCTCGCTCCTCCTCATGGACGAGCCCTTCGGCGCCCTCGACGCCATGACCCGCGAGTTCATGAACCTCGAGCTCCTGCGCATCTGGAAGAAGTCGGGCAAGACCATCGTGTTCATCACGCACTCGATTCCGGAGGCCGCCTTTCTCGCCGATCGCGTCATCGTGATGTCGGCGCGGCCCGGGCGGATCAAGGAGATCGTGGAGGTGACGCTGCCGCGCCCGCGCGATCTCGACATGATGGCCTCCGACGAGTTCGGCGTGTATACGCGCCGGATCCGCCATCTCTTCGACGCGAAAGGGTGGCTCGATTGAGCGCGATCGGAGCCGAGGGCGCGGCGCCGGCGGTTTCCGGCGCGCGCTCCGCGTGGGCGGAGATGCGGGAAGATCCCGGGCTCTACGTGCGCAATCGCCCCCACCTCCTTCTCATCCCTCTCGTGTTCGTGGTCTTCGTGGGCGTGTGGGAATGGGTGGTGCGCACCTGGAATGTTCCCGGCTTCCTCGTCCCCGCGCCCAGCACGGTGGCCGGTGCCCTCGCGCGCGGCGTGGGGAGCGGGCTCTATCTCAGCAATTTCTGGGTCACCCTCTGCGAGGCGCTCCTGGGGTTCGTCATCGCGGCGGTGGCGGGCATCATGCTGGGGGCGGTGATCGCGCAGTTCCGCCTGATGGAGCAGACCTTCTATCCGTATCTGGTGGCGCTGCAGACCCTGCCCAAGATCGCCATCGCGCCGCTCATCATCGTGTGGTTCGGCTTCGGCATTTCCTCCAAGGTCATCATCGCGGCCACCGTGGCCTTCTTCCCCGTGCTCGTGAACGTGATCGTGGGGCTCAAGACCATCGATCCGGCCAAGCTCGATCTCATGCGCTCCCTCCGGGCCAGCCGCTGGCAGACCTTCCGGCTGGTGACCTTCCCCAATGCGTTGCCCTTCGTGTTCGCCGGTCTCGACATCGCTATCGTCTTCAGTGTCCTCGGCGCCATCGTGGGCGAGTTCGTGGGCGCGCAGAAGGGTCTCGGCAACCTCATTCTTCAATTCAACTTCTCCCTGGACATCGCGGGCGTCTTCGCGGTGCTCATTCTGCTCTCGGTGATGGGCGTGGCCCTTCACCTCATCATGCAGGCGGTGCAGAGGCACATCATCTTCTGGGCGGAGCCCGACGAGACCATCAATGCGTGACCGCGGCGCGGGCCTTCGGCCCGGAAAGAGGGGATCTTCGATGAAGCGCATCACTATCGGAGCGGTGATCATGGGCGCCCTGCTGGCGACGTGGGGCGCGGCGGGGCTGGCCCAGGACAAGCCGCTGAGGAAAGTCGTGTTCGCCGTGACCACCAAGGACATCTCGGTCGGCCACTCGGCGCATTCGTCCTTGCCGCAGGCGCTCGGCTACTGGAAGGAAGAAGGGCTCGACGTGACGGTGACCAGCGTCGAGGGCTCCGCCGCGGGCATGCAGCAGCTGGCCGCGGGCAATCTGCAGATCGTCTCCATCGGCCCCGAGGAGATCGTCATCGGCCGGGAGAAGGGCGTGAGGATCAAGGGCTTCTACGTCCAGGCCCGCGAGACGATTTATCGACTCGTGGTGCCGGCGGACAGTCCCGTGCAGAAGTTGGCCGATCTCAAGGGCAAGACCATCGGCGTGCCCGCGCTCGCCTCGGGCTCGGTACCCTTTGCGAAGGCGCTGGTTGCCTCCGTCGGACTCGACCCCGAGAAGGACGTGAAGATTCTCGCCGTCGGGGTGGGCGCGCCGGGTCGCCTGGCCCTTCAGCAGAAGACGGTTGATTGTCTCGCCCTCTGGGACACGCTGCAGGCCTCGATCGAGAACAGTGGGATGCAGCTCCGCCGTCTGGATTCCCCCCTGATCCAGGAAATGCTCGGACAGACCCTCGCCACGCGCGATGACCAAGTGACGGAGAACGCGGCGATGCTGGTCGGCTTCGCCCGCGGCATCGCCAAGGCCACCGTTTTCGGCCTGGCCAATCCCGAGGCCGCGGTGCGCATCCACTGGAAGATGTACCCGGAGACGAAGCCGCAAACCGGCGACGAGGCCAAGGCCCTCAAGGACGCTCTGAACGTCTTCAACGCGCGCTTCGCGCTGCAACGCGTGGACAATCGATCGGACCCGCGCTTCGGCGTCGGCTCTCCGGCCCAGTGGGAGAAGCTCAAGAGCATCTTCAAGGAGTACAAGTTCATCGAGGGCACGGTGCCCGCCGCCGACCTCTACACCGCCGCGCTCATCGACCAGATCAACAAGTTCGACCGCGCCGCTATCGTGGCGCAGGCCAAGGCTTACAAGCCTTAGCGCTCGTGGTGATTACACGCCGGGCGGGGCGGGGGGTTCCCTCCCCAGACCACGCCGAGTCGCATTCCGCGCGGCCACTCTTGGCCCGCCACGAGATGGTGGTTTGGGGCTTCGAAGAGTCTCCCCAGAAGATACGGGTCTGGGGAGGGAACCCCCCGCCCCACCCGGCTCTCCGCGCGGAGAATCGAACGGACAGGTGTTGCAAGGGTGGATTCGGTTTGGCGGTGACTACACGCTGGGCGGGGCAGGGGGTTCCCTCCCCAGACCACGCCGAGTCGCATTCCGCGCGGCCACTCTTGGCCCGCCACGAGATGGTGGTTTGGGGCTTCGAAGAGTCTCCCCAGAA
>WNFV01006422.1_pt1 | contig 21953 bp, 19 predicted proteins | sample 5400101 | NCBI WGS metagenome assembly WNFV01 (sample SAMN13153361, study PRJNA577476) | soil metagenome | isolation source: 115 cm soil or saprolite under grassland replicate 1 | place: USA:California | collected 2016-06-15 | reverse complement strand
GGCCATGGCGATCGAGGAATCGATTCGCGAGATTGCAGAGATTCGCGGCTCCCGGCCGGTTACTCCGGAAGAGCTCTCCCTCGGCATCGCCGGGCTCACGCGCGGCTACGCGCGGAACTTCGAAACGGCCGACCAGATAGCGCGCGCGGCGATGCAGCTGGCGCTCTACGATTTGCCCGATGATTACTTCGCGCAATTCGTGCCGCGCATCGAGTCGGTGACCGCCGATGAGGTGTCGCGCGTGATGGAGCGCCACGTGGAGCCTTCACGCCTGACCACGCTCGTCGTGGGCGACATCGACGCCATCGGTCAGGATCTGGCCCGGTTGGGTTTCGGCGATCCGGTCGTCCTGTCCCACGATACCTTCTGATAGCATTTCCGTGAGTGAAGGCCGTTCGTTTCCACCAGCACGGCGGGCCCGATCTGCTCCGGTGCGAGGACGTCGACGATCCGGTGCCTGCCGCGGGGTGGGCGCTCGTCCGCGTGCGCGCGTGCGCGCTGAACCATCTGGATCTCTGGGAGCGCCGCGGCATTCGGCGCGTTCAGATTCCGCTGCCGCACATTTCGGGCAGCGACGTGGCGGGCGAAGTCGTCGTGGCGCCGCCGGGCGACGTATCGCCGGGCCGGCGCGTGATGGTGCAGCCGGGCGTCAGCTGCGGAACGTGTGCGGCGTGCCTGTCGGGCCGGGACAATGAGTGTCCGCAGTACGAAGTGCTGGGGTATCTCCATCATGACGGCGGCTATGCGGAGCTCGTCGCGGTGCCCGTGCAGAATCTCCTTCCGATTCCCGACGACATCGACTTCGTCCACGCGGCGGCGTTTCCGCTGACGTTCCTCACAGCCTGGCACATGCTGATCACCCGGGCGCACCTCAAACGCGGCGAAGACGTGCTGGTGCTGGCCGCGGGCAGCGGCGTGGGGCAGGCGGCGGTTCAGGTGGCCGCGCTCCACGGCGCGCGCGTGTTCGCCACCGCAGGTTCGGACGACAAACTGGAGCGCGCGAGGGCGCTCGGTGCGTATGAGGTGATCCACCATTACAAGCAGGACGTAGCCGCGGAAATCCGGCGGGTGACGAACAAGCGCGGCGTCGATGTCGTCATAGAACATGTCGGGGAGGCCACCTGGGCGGGCAGCGTGCGATCGCTGGCGCGGGGCGGGCGCCTCGTGACCTGCGGCGCCACGACCGGCGCGAACGGAACGCTCGATCTGACGGCCGTGTTCGCAAGGCAGCTCTCGATTCACGGCTCGTACATGGGCACCAAAGGCGAGCTGATACGCGCGGCGCGGTTCTTTTTCGCCGGCCAGTTGAAGCCGGTCATCGATCGCACCTATCCCCTTGGCGAGGCGGCCGCGGCGCAGCGGCGGATGGAAGAATCCGGCCAGTTCGGGAAGATCGTGCTGGAAGTGCCATGAGCCTGCAGCGCATCAGCGTCAGCCTGTTCACGCTCGTCGCGATCATCAGCATCTCGCTGGCGGCGGCGAGCATCTGGCTGTTCCTCACCAACCCGGTGACGGTCGCCAACGCCGTCAATCAAGGCGATGTCTCGCCTATCATGCGCAACCTCGCCGAAGTGCTGTATCAGGCGCTCAGCGGGTTGTTGAAGTACCTGTAACGAGTGCTTTTTTCAGAAATCGCGTCAATACGAAGCCGTCGACGAATTTGAACGGCGTCTTTCCGGTGCTGTAGTGACCGCATCGCAGTACCGCGACCTCGTGCGGAAGATCGAGCTCGCCGAACGCGCGGACGAGATCCTCAGAGAGATCGACCGGGAACGTCAAATCGTAGCGGGCGTACACGAGCAGTGTGTTTCTGCTCCGCACGCGCTCGAGAAACAGCCGCGGGCTGATCGGCGCCCAGAGCGCGCGCAGCAGCTCGAGATCGATGTGGCCGTCGAGCCCCGCGCGCACGTGGCGCGTCGACAGGCCCCGCCACACCACGTCAGCGAAGTACGGCGAAATGTGGTTGAGCGCTTGCGCTCGAATCAGCGGCTCGTGCGCCGTCGTCAGAAGCGCCAGGCACGACCCGAGACTGGTGCCGAGAATGCCAATGCGGTCGTATCCCTGCGACGCAAGCCATGCAATGGCGCGCCGCGCGTCGAGCACGGCCTGACGGCAGATCTGCACCGTCCGTGCAATGTTGGCGCTGACGATGTAGTCGGCGCGATGAAGTTCGGGAGGCATCCGACGGTCGTGATACGGCAGGCTGAGGCGCAGCGCGCTCATCCCGTTCATCGCGAGCAGACGGCACAGGCCCACGTGCCCGCCCGGATCGGCATTCCACTGCGGCAGCACCAATACCGCGGCTCGTGGGACCTGCGGGACTTGTGGGACGGCACTCCTGTAGGGAACCGCTTTGAGGCCGTTCCGAACCCGCGCCGGAAAGTACCGGCAATACACCGTGTTGTTCTCGTCGTGCGGCGTGACGAACGCGCTCGGGAACGTCAGCACCTCGCCGTCGCTCGTGCGATGCACCGTGTAATCGGACGTCCGCGGCGGTGTGAAGAACGCGTCGGTGTCGGCCATCACACGCGCTATCCAGTCGCGCAGCACCTCGGCGCCGGTTGCGCCGGCCGAGTGGCCGTTCTCGGGAATCCAGTCGACGCCCCACTCGAACGGACGGACGACGCGATCCATGGTGACCGACGCCAGCCGCCGCTCCCACGCGTGGAAGATGGCTTGCAGCATTCTTCCCTCATGCTATACTGCGGCCTTCATGCGCTTCACCTTCGACACTCGAAAGTGCACCGGTCGAAAGCGGGCCGGCCGTGTCGGAGCCTGTATGCGCAAGCGCTGATACCACTAGTACACGCGAGCCATCATGGTGCCGACCGGTTCACAGAACCGCGTCGGCATTTTTTTTGGTGACGGCGCGGGTGATCAGCACAACACCTGAATCACCCGCGCTAACGGCGGGCCACATGGCCCGCCGATCGAGTAGAACACACGCACTGCGTGTTGGTCAGGCCTGTGTTCTGCAAGGATGGAACGATGACTCGAATCGACGTCGGGATCCTCGGCGCGACCGGCATGGTCGGCCAGCAGTTCATCGCGCTGCTCGCGCATCATCCGTGGTTCAAGGTTGCGTGGATGGGCGCCAGCCAGCGGTCCGAAGGCAAAGCCTACCGCGATGCGACGTCGTGGCGGCTCGCCGTCCCGTTGCCCGACGATGTGGCGGGAATGGGCGTGGACGCCGCCGCTCCGGGTCGCGCGCCCAAGCTCGTGTTCTCCGGCCTCGATTCGTCGGTCGCCGGCGAGATCGAAGCCGCGTTTGCGGCGGCCGGGCACATCATCGTCAGCAACTCGCGAAACTACCGGATGGACGCGACGGTGCCGCTCCTGATTCCCGAGATCAACGGCGATCACCTTGCGCTGCTCGACGCGCAAGGCGCCGCCACGGGCTGGACGGGACGCATTGTGACCAATCCCAACTGCGCCGCCGTCGTGCTGGCGATGGCGCTCGCGCCGCTGCGGCAGTTTGGTCTCGCGAAAACCCTCGTGACGACGCTGCAGGCGATCTCGGGCGCCGGATATCCTGGCGTCGCGTCGTGGGACATTCTCGCGAATGTCATTCCGCACATCGGCGGCGGAGAGGAAGAGAAAGTCGAAGTCGAGACGAAGAAGATTCTCGGCGACCTGAAATCCGGCGCGATCGCGGATCACCCGGTCGCGATCAGCGCGACGACGACGCGCGTGCCGGTGCACAACGGGCACACCGCGTCGATCTCGATCGCGCTCGATCAGAAACCGGAACCGGCGGCGATCATCGATGCGTGGACGTCGTTCAGGGGGCAGCCGCAATTGATGGAGCTTCCGTCCGCACCGCCGCGACCGATCGTGTATCTGACCGAACCGAATCGTCCGCAGCCGGCGCTCGACGTGAACCGCGACGGAGGCATGACGGTCACGATTGGCCGGTTACGCCGCTGTCCGGTGCTCGACGACAAGTTCGTCGCGCTCGGCCACAACACCATTCGCGGCGCGGCCGGGGCCGCGATTCTCAACGCCGAACTGATGTATCGGGAAGGGCTGCTATGAACAGGCGTCGTGCTCGGTGCACGGTGCACCGAGCACCAGGCGCTGTGCACCGAGCACGGCGCACCGTGCACCGTGCACGGCGCACCGTGCACCGCGATGGAGGCGCCGCGTGACCGGCGTCGTCATGAAGTTCGGCGGCACGTCGGTCGCCGATCCCGCTGCGATTGAACGGCTGATCGGGATCGTCCGGCATCGTCCGGTGCTGTCGAAGACGCCGACCGACGGCGCGCCCGTTGTCGTCGTGTCCGCGCTCGCCGGCGTAACCGACACGCTCGTGGCGGTTTCGCGCCTGGCCGAAGAAGGCCAGGCGGTCCGCGCCGAAGAGCAGGTGCGCGCGCTGCTCGAACGCCACGTCGCCGTCGCGTCGGCCGTCGCCGACGAGCGCCGCGCGGCCCTTGTCGCCGACGTGCGTCGCGAGTTCGACGAGTTGATTGGTCTGGTCCACGCGCTTGCTGTCTTGCGCGAGGTGTCGCCGCGCTCGCTGGATGCGATGCTCGCGGTCGGCGAGCTGGCGAGCAGCCGCATGGTTGCGGCCGCGCTTGCCGATCACGGGATAGCGAGCGAGTGGTTGGATGCTCGACAGGTGCTGATTACCGATTCCGAGCACACGGGAGCGGTGCCGGACATGATCGAGACCTGTGAGCGGGCGCACGAGCACCTCGTACCCGTCCGCGCGACCGGCGCCGTGGCAGTGCTTGGCGGCTTCATCGGGTCGACGGCAGACGGCGTGACCACGACGCTGGGCCGAGGCGGATCCGATTATTCGGCGGCGATCCTCGGCGCCTGTCTCGGCGCCGGTGAAATCCAGATCTGGACCGACGTCGACGGAATGCTGACCGCCGATCCGCGCATCGTGCCGCATCCCCGCGTCGTGCCGCAGTTGTCGTTTTCGGAAGCGTCCGAGCTGGCGTACTTCGGTGCGAAGGTGCTGCATCCGAGCACGATTCTGCCCGCGGTCTCCAAGGGCATTCCCGTTCGCATCCTGAACTCGCGTCACCCGGACAGACGCGGCACGCTGATCGCGGCGCATGCGCAGACGGCGGAGGGTGAGTTGACGGCGATCGCGTGCAAGCGCGACGTCACGGTCATCGACATCACCTCGACGCGCATGCTGATGGCCCACGGCTTCCTCAGACGCCTCTTCGAGGTGTTCGAACGCTTCAAGACTGCGGTCGATGTGGTCACGACGTCCGAGGTGAGCGTCTCGGTGACGGTGGACGACACCCGGCGTTTGGACGCGATTCTCGACAACCTCCGCAGTTTCGCCGAGGCGAGCTGTGAGCCGGAGATGGCCATTATTTGCGCGGTCGGCGAGAATCTGCGGGCCGATGCGACGCTCTTCGGACGGGCGGTTCGTGCGCTCGACGGCGTTCCGCTCCGGCTGGTCTCGCAGGCCGCGTCGCGCCGCAATGTCACGTTTGTGCTGCGCAATGCCGACGTGCCTCATGCGATGATGCGGTTGCACGAGACGTTTTTCTGATGTCGAGTTGCATGTGAAGCTCCTTCTGGTCGGACACGGCAAGATGGGACGCATGGTCGAGGCGCTCGCGGCCGAGTACGGGTGCGAAGTCGTCGGCGTCATCGATCCGCAGTCCCCCTCGCATGGCGGTGGCCCCGACGATCCACGATGGAGCGGGGTCGACGTGGCGATCGACTTTTCAACGGCGGCGTCTGTACCAGTGAACGCGCCCGTGCTCGCCCGGCGCGGCATCAATCTGGTCGTCGGCACAACCGGGTGGTCGCAGCATGAATCGACGGTGCGCGACGCCGTCGCCGACAGCGGCGCCGGCATCGTCGTCGCGCCGAATTTTGCGACCGGTGTCGTCCTGTTCGACGCGCTTGTGGCGCACGCGGCACGGCTGTTTGCGCCGCAGAAAGACTTCAGCGCGTTCCTTCACGAGGCGCATCATGCGGCAAAGGCGGACGCTCCCTCGGGAACGGCGCTGCTGCTGAAGCGATCCATCGAACACTCCGGTTTCGATCGACCGGTCGATGTCTCGTCCACGCGCGCCGGCTTCATTCCGGGGACGCATACGGTTGGATTCGACGGTCCCGCGGAGACGATTACGCTGACGCACGCCGCTCGCGATCGGTCGGCGTTCGCGCGCGGCGCGCTCACCGCCGCGCGATGGATCCAGGGAAAGCGCGGATGGTTCACGATGCGGGAGGTGCTGGGGATTGAGTAGTTGACAGTTAACAGTCCACCGTTGACAGTGGCGCGTCGACACGTGGTCCATCGGTGACCCGGCCCGCCGACTGGCGACGGAACTGTCGACCGTCAACGGTGAACTGTCGACTGGCAACTGTCGACCAACGTTGGAGAGCAATATGAGAAGAGCATTCACCGGCGTCGGCACGGCGCTCGTCACGCCGTTCACGAAAGGCGGCGACCTGGACGAAGCGGGCGTCCGTCGCCTTGCGCGGCGTCAAATCGACGGCGGCGTGCACTTTCTTGTGCCGTGCGGCACCACGGGCGAGAGTCCGACCCTCACCGAACAGGAGCGCCTCCGTATCGTCGACCTCGTCGTCGACGAGGCGAACGGCAAGGTGCCGGTCCTCGCGGGAGCGGGTGGCTACGACACGAAGGAAGTGATCCACCTGGCGCACGAAATGGAAAGGCGCGGTGTGTCCGGATTCCTGTCGGTCACTCCCTACTACAACAAGCCGACACAGGAAGGGTTGTTTCAGCACTATCGCGCGATTGCGGAGAGCACGCCGCTGCCGATCGTCGTGTACAACGTTCCGGGGCGAACGGGCGTCAACGTCGAAGTGCCTACGCTGATGCGCCTTGCGGAGCTGCCGAACATCGCCGGTGTCAAGGAAGCGTCTGGCAACGTCACGCAGATGTGCGAGATCTGCCGCGCCGTGCCATCCGATTTCATTGTCCTGTCCGGTGACGATGCGCTGACGTTGCCGCTGATGGCCGTAGGCGGCCACGGCATCATCTCGGTGGCGTCGAATGAGATTCCCCGCGAGATGGCGGAGATGGTCGAAGCAGCCGAGCGCGACGATTTCGCCGCGGCCCGCGCGATTCACGCGCGGATTCTGCCGCTCATGCAAATCAATTTCGTCGAGGCGAATCCGATGCCGGTCAAGGCCGCGATGGCCTCGATGGGACTGGTCGAAGAGACGTTCCGCCTGCCGATGGTGTCGCCGAAGATCGAATCGAAGGAAAAGATCCTGAAGGTGCTGAAGGATCTGGGTCTGCTCAAGGCCGCGCTCGTTTAGCGGACTAGGATGATCGAAGCCGACATCACGAAGCTCGTCGCCGCCGGTGCGTCCGCCGACAGGGACGCCGCCCGTGAGGCATTCGCACGGCTGCGCGAGGCATTGTCCGCCGGTCAGGTCAGAGCGGCTGAACCCGACCCGTCGAGTCCGGTCGGCTGGCGCGTGAACGCGTGGGTGAAGCAGGGAATCCTTCTTGGCTTCAAGTTCGGCGACATGGCGGATGCGTCGATGGACCACGGCCGGTGGCCGTTCTACGACAAGGACACCCTGCCGCTGAAGAAACCGGGTCTGGCGGCGGGCGTGCGCATTGTGCCTGGCGGGTCGGCGGTTCGCGACGGCGCGTACCTGGCGCCCGGCGTCATCTGCATGCCGCCGATGTACGTGAACATCGGCGCATGGGTTGGCGAGGGGTCGATGATCGACTCGCACGCGCTCGTCGGCTCGTGCGCCCAGGTCGGCGCGCGCGTCCACGTGAGCGCGGGCGCGCAGGTCGGCGGCGTGATCGAACCGGTCGGTGCGCTGCCCGTGATCATCGAAGACGATGCGCTGATCGGCGGGAATACGGGTATCTACGAAGGCGCCGTCATCAAAGCGCGCGCGGTCATTGCGGCCGGCACGGTGCTGACCGGTTCGACGCCCGTCTACGATCTCGTGCGCGGCATCATCATCGCGCCCACCGCCGATCGGCCGCTCGTCGTGCCCGAAGGCGCGGTGGTCGTGCCCGGCGCCCGAGCCGTGAGCGGCGGCAGAGGGCCTCAATGGGGCCTCTCAGTCGCGACGCCCGTCATCGTGAAATACCGCGACTCACGCACCGACACGAGGACGGAGCTCGAGACGTGGATTCGATAGGCGTGTCACGACGATCAACGCAGAACCCGCAGAACTGGCAGAGAACACCGATCTCTGCGTTGTCCGCGCGCTCCGCGTGCATCGTTGTGGACGGGATGTCCGCGTGACAGCGGACGCCGTGGACATCGTCGCGCTCACACGGGCGCTCGTCGACATCGATTCCACGACAGGTCAGGAAGGTGCGGCGGGCCGTTGGCTCGCGGACTATCTGCGCAGGCGTGGGTTTGCGGTCACCGAGCAGCCGGTTGACGACACCCGCTTCAATGTTCTCGCCGCGCCGGCCGTCGGGGCCGATCGCGCCGGCTCACAACGCCACGCCACGCCGATCGTCATGCTTTCCACGCACATCGACTGCGTTCCGCCCTTCTTCCCGAGCCGCCTCGACGGCGGCACGCTGTACGGACGCGGCGTCTGCGACGCGAAGGGCATTCTGGCGGCGCAGGTCGCCGCAGCCGACCGGCTCGTGCGAGACGGCGAATTGCGCGTCGGCCTGTTGTTCGTCGTGGGGGAAGAACGGGGAAGCGACGGCGCACGCGAGGCGAACCGCGCGGCGACCGGAAGCAGGTTCCTCGTGGACGGCGAACCCACGGACAGCCGCCTCGGGCTGGCCACGCGCGGTGTGCTGCGGCTCAAGCTGCGCGCGAGCGGGCGCGCGGCGCACTCGTCGTTTCCCGAGCTCGGAGAATCGGCCATCGACACGTTGATCGACGCGCTCGTCGCGCTTCGATCGATCGCATTGCCGGCGGATCCCGTCCTCGGGCGTACGCATTACACGATTGGGCTGATCGGTGGGGGTGTCGCTCCGAACGTCGTGTCCCCGTCCGCCGAGGCTGAAGTGATGTTTCGGACCGTGGGCGACGCCGCCGATGTGCGGCGTGCCGTCGCGCCGCTCGAGTCGCAGGTGGCCGTCGAGCACGTGCTCGAGGTGCCGCCGGTCCGGATGACGACCGTTCCAGGCTTTGACAGCGCGGTGTTTCCGTACACCACCGACATTCCGTTTCTCGCCGCCTGGGGAGAACCGCTGCTGTTCGGCCCCGGATCGATCCATCGCGCGCACACGGCGGACGAATCGATCTCCATTGCGGAGCTGACGGCCGCTGCGGATCATTACGTGACCATCGCCCGAGCGCTTCTCGGCCGGGTCTGAACGTCGCGCGGACGATGAAGCTCAAAGGCGTCGACGGCGAACCGTGATCCCTCCTGCTCGAACGGAGTACGAACAGCGTCTCGCCCGGTGGCGCCAGCGGATCGGCGACATCGATCGCACGCATCTGCTCGTCTCGAACGGGCGGCTGTTGCTCGCCGCCACGGGCGCGGTGCTGCTGTGGCAGGCGTTCATTCGCGCGCGCATCTCGCCGTGGTTGCCGGTCGTCGACTGGCTGGCCTTCGGCGTCCTTGCCGTGTATCACGCGCGGGTCCTGCAGCGCGGCGAGCGCGCGAGCCGGGCCGAGCGCGTGTACGTGCGCGGCTTCGACCGGCTGGATCATCGATGGCCGGGCACCGGTCGCGGCGGACCGGAGTTTCTCGACGGCCATCCCTACGCGCGGGATCTGGATCTGTTCGGCCCCGGTTCGGTGTTCGAGCTGATCAACACCGCGCGAACCGAAGCGGGCGAAGTCACGCTGGCCGAATGGTTTCGTGCGGGCGCGTCGATTGACGACGTGCGCGCCAGGCAGGCCGCGGTCGACGAGCTGCGGCCGAAGGTTGACTTCCGCGAAGACGTCGCCGTGCTCGCGGCCGAATCGCCCGTCGGTCGCACCGGCGTGCTGGCGACATGGGCGGCAGCTCCCGGCGCAAACTTCTCCGGCGCCCTGCGGGTCGCGCTGGCGATGTTCGCCGCCATGACCGTGCTGTTGGCGATCCTCGCGTACGAGGAGATCGTCTCGTCGGGCTGGTTTCTCGCCTGGACCGTCGCCGAAACATCAATCGCATCGATCTGGCGGCGGCCGTTTCATCACATCCTGCATGCCATCGAAACGCCCGAGCGCGATCTCGGGCTCTTGTCGGAGCTGCTGGCCCGCATCGAGCGCGAGTCGTTTTCGTCACCGCGGCTGGTCGCGCTGCGGCAGGCGCTGATCACCGACGGCGTGAGGCCGTCGCGCCGCATCGCGCAGCTTCGATCGCTGGTGTCATGGTCCGATTCGACGCACAACCTGCTCTTCGGGCCGATTGCGTACGTGTTGCTCGTGCGGCCGCAGGTCGCCGTCGCGATCGACCGCTGGCACCGCGCGTACGGCGCCGCGGTCGCCGAATGGCTGCGGGTCGTTGGCGACGTGGAAGCGCTGTCGGCGCTCGCGACCTACTCGTTCGAACATCCCGCCGATCCGTTCCCCGAGCTCGTCGAGCAGGGGCCGCTGTTCGACGCGGACGGTCTCGGCCATCCACTGATTGCCGAAGACGTGTCGGTGCCGAACGACGTGCGTCTGGGGGGAACGGGTCCGCGCGTCATCGTGATCAGCGGATCCAACATGTCGGGAAAGAGCACGTTGCTGCGGTCGGTCGGCGTCAACGCGGTGCTCGCCCTCGCCGGCGCTCCGGTGCGTGCCGCGCGGCTGCGCCTCTCGCCCCTCGTGATCGGTACGACGCTGCGCATCGAGGACTCGCTGCAGGAGGGGCACTCGCGCTTCTACACGGAGATTCTCCGCATTCGCACGATTGTCGACGCGGCGCGTGGTCGGGTGCCGCTCGTGTTCCTGCTCGACGAGATCCTCCACGGCACCAATTCTCACGATCGGCGGATCGGCGCCGAGGCAATCGTTCGCGCGCTCGTCAACCTGGGCGCCATCGGCCTGGTCACGACGCACGATCTGGCGCTGACGGAACTGCCGGCGACGCTGCCGGCCGCGATCAACATGCACTTCGAGGATCGGTTGGAGCGGGGCACGATGGTCTTCGACTATCGCATGCGGCCGGGCGTCGTCGAGCACAGCAACGCGCTCGCGCTCATGCGCACGATAGGGCTCGACGTATAGCCCGCGTTCCAGCAGGCAAACTTGTTGCACAGGTGCTCATCATGATGGAACAACCGTCTCGACCGGATATTCCGCGGCCACCGGACCCCATCGATAAGCCGCCGCCGGACATCAAGCCGGTGCCGCCTCCCGACATTCCACCGCCGGCTGGGCCGCCAGACATCCCGCCGCCGAACCGGCCCGAGCGTGGCGATGGCGTCCCGGTGATGTAAGGGCCCCTCCGGAATAACTGCGCCATTCTGGCCGCCGAGGCATCCCGGCTGGCTGCGTTGCTCGTCGCTTACATAGTCCCGCTATGCTCGCTCCTCGCGCCTTGCCAGCCGGGCGCCTCGACGCCCGGAATAGCGCACTTATTCCCGGACGGGCCCTAACGGACGGGGTTCGAGTCACGAAGCGCGACTGATGTGGATCTCGCACGCGAGCGCCACGCGAAGCAGCGCATCCGTCTCGTGGCGGCAGCCGACGAGTTGCACCGCGCACGGCAGGCCGCCGGTCGCCACACCGGACGGGATCGAGATGGCCGGGTGTCCCGTGACGTTGAACAGCTGCGTCAGCCGCAGCATGGCGTTGCGCACCGGCTCCGTGGTCGATCCAATCTGCACCGAGCTCGCCCCGAGCGGCGGCGCCGGAATCGGCAGCGTCGGCAGGACGAGCGCATCGTGCTGCGCGAGCGCCGCGTCTACCTCGCGCCGCAACAGCTGGCGCCCTGCCAGCGCGCGCACGTAATCCTCGGCAAGGACGTAGCGGCCCATTTCCAGCCGCAGGCGTACCGGCGGCGTGTACCGTTCCGGTATCGTGTCGAGCATCGCCGCGTGATAGGCCGCCGCATCGGCGAGGACGATGTGGAGGTAGATGGGGGCGACATCCTGCGCGTGATGAATCTCGATCTCGTCGACACGGGTGCCGGCCGCGCGCAGCCGGCTCAACGCCTCTTCGAACCGCGCGCGGACGTCCTCGTCCAGGAGATCGCAAAAATAGGGCCGCGGCACGGCGAGCCGCAAGCCGCTCACTGGCATCGGTGCCGGCGGCGTCGCCGCCGCATCGCCAAGCAGCGCGTGGTAGACCAGGCACGCATCGGTCACCGTCTGCGTCAGCGGGCCGACGTGATCCATCGTCGGCGACAGCGGCACCACGCCGTCGATCGAGATGTCGCCGAGCGTCGGTTTCAATCCGACGAGGCCGCACGCGGCGGCAGGAATGCGAATCGATCCGCCGGTGTCGGTGCCGATGGTGCCGAGCGCCATGCCGGCGACCACGCTTGCCGCCGATCCGCCGCTCGAGCCGCCCGGCGATCGCGACGGATCGTGCGGGTTGCGCGCCGGGCCGAACGCCGAGTCTTCGTTCGTCGTGCCGAACGCGAACTCGTGCAGATTCGTCTTGCCGATGAAGACCGCGCCCGCCTGCCGAAGATGGGCCATCGCGGGCGCATCGCGGGTCGCTGTGTGCCCATCGCGGACGCGGGAGGCGGCGGTCGTGGGAGTGCCGCGAATGTCGAAGAGGTCCTTGATGGAGAGCGGCACGCCGTGCAGCGAACCGCGGTCGCGGCCCGCCGCAAGCTCCCTGTCGGCTTCGCGCGCCTGCCGGCGCGCTTCGTCGGCCATCACGAGAATGAACGCGTTGAGACGAGGATTCTCGGCCTCGATCCGGCGGAGGCATTCCTCCGTGACCGCCTCCGACGTGATCTCTCTGGCGCGCAGGCGGCGAGCGAATTCCTCGATCGTCATCATGACTGCCGATCGTCGTCTGACGACTGTTCGCTGACGACTGCTGATTGCTCGCTGACGACTGCTGATTGCTCGCTGACGACTGCTGATTGCTCACTGACGACTGCTGACTGCCGACTGATGACTCCTGACTGACGGCTGATGACCGGCGACTGACGACTGAAGCCCGCCCCTCTCAGGGCTTGCGTGGACTTGGCCAGCGCCTCCAGGAGCGGCTTCAATTCGGTCAGGCCGCGCCGTTCGGCGTCGGCCACGGCAGCCTGCAGCCACGCATCAATGGTCATGGTTCTCCAACCGCGTACAGCGGGCGATCGTGTGTCGGCCAGGGCGGACGCGCAAGTCCGCGCCTATGTGTCCGAGTTTTGACGTTTAACCGAGATCGACACGCCGTCGCGCAGCGGAACGATTGCCGTGACGAGCTCCGGATGCGCCGCTACGCGCTCATTGTATTCGGTGATCGCGCGCGTCTCGGCCGCGTCTCGTTGCGGCCTGTCGGTGAACCCGGGCGCAACCTCGCCGTCCCACAACACGTTGTCGGTGACGAGCAGACCGCCCGGCCGCAGAAGCGCCACGAGGCGATCGAGCATCACCGTGTAAAGCGGTTTGTCGCCGTCCTGAAAGATCAGGTCGAACGGCCCCGATACCTTGGCCAGCTTCAGGTTCGCGTCGCCGACGATGACGCTGACGCGTTCGGCAAGGCCGGCGCGCGCGAAGTTGCCGCGCGCCTCCTGTGCGCGCTCCGCGTTCATCTCCATCGTGATGAGCATGCCGCCCGGTCGAAGTCCGCCGGCAAGCCAGATGCCGGAATAGCCAATTGCCGTGCCGATCTCCAGCAGGCGGGTAGCGCCCGTCGCGATCGTGAGGACGCGCAGCAACGCACCGACTTCCGCGTCCGTTCGACGTTCGACGTTCGACGTTCGACGTTCGACGTTCGACGTTCGACGTTCGACGTTCGACGTTCGGCGTTCGGCGTTCGGCGTTCGGCGTTCGGCGTTCGGCGTTCGGCGTTCGACGACGGTCGATTGACCTATGAAATTCCGTCACACGAAGATCATCGCGACGGTGGGGCCCGCAAGCGATTCCGACCAGATGCTCGATGCATTGATCGCTGCCGGCACCGACATCTTCCGCCTCAATTTTTCGCACGGCACGCACGACTCCCATGGCGCGACATTCGCACGCGTGCGCGCGGCGGCAACGCGCGCGCGTCGCGAGGTGGCGGTGCTGCAGGACCTCGGCGGCCCGAAGATCAGGACCGGCCCGCTCGTCGATCACAAACCGCTGCAGGTCAACCCCGGCGATACGCTGCGTATCGCCACGGGTGACTTCGCGGGCGAGCCCGGGCGTCTGTCGACCACGTTCGCCGCGCTGGCGCACAGCGTGCGTCCTGGCGATCGTCTGCTGCTCGCGGATGGCCGCGTCGAGTTGCGCGTCGAGGCGACCGACGGCATCGAGATTCGGACTACCGTCGTCGAGGGCGGAACAATCGGTGAACACAAGGGCATCAACGCGCCTGGCGTTCCGCTGCCGGCGTCCGCGATCACGCCGAAGGATGTCGAGGACCTGACGTTCGGGCTATCGATCGGCGTCGACATGGTGGCGCTCAGTTTCGTGCAGACCGCCGCGGACCTTCAGTACGCGCGGCAGTTGATCGCCGAAGCGGACAGCGGAGCGGTTCCGCTGATGGCGAAACTCGAGCGGCCGCAGGCGCTGGAGCACCTCGACGCTATTCTCGCGGCAAGCGACGCCGTGATGGTTGCGCGCGGCGATCTCGGCCTGGAGATGCCGCTCGAGCGCGTCCCCAGGGCGCAGAAGGAGATCATCCGGGCCGCGCGGCGGAGCGGCATTCCTGTCGTGGTCGCCACGCAAGTGCTCGAATCGATGATCGCGGACGCGCGCCCGACGCGCGCGGAAGTCAACGACGCCGCCGACGCTGTCGACGATGGCGTCGATGGGATCATGCTTGCGGGCGAGACTGCCATCGGCGTGCACGCGGCCCGGGCCGTCCACACGCTGGACGCGATCATCCGCGACGCCGAGTCGAGCCCCGAAAGCGATTTTCAGATCCGGCTGAAGCCGGATGCCGCAGATGGACGCGGTCCGGCGCGCGACGATCACGCCCAGGCGCTCTGCGAAGCGGCGGTGACGCTTGCCGAGCGCGGCGAGGCCCAGGCGATTGTCGCCGTCACCCGAGGCGGGGGGACGGCGCGGCGGCTGTCGGCGCTGCGGCCGCGCGTGCCGATTGTCGCGACCACCGACCGTGACGACACCGCCCGGCGGCTGGCCATCTACCGCGGCGTCGTACCGGTGTGCACCGACATCGGCGAGAACGTCGACGCGGCGGGCACGCTCATCGTCCGTCAATTGGTCGCGCGCGGCCTGGTCGCTGCGGGGGCCGTGGTCGTGCTCGTGAGTATCAGCGCCGATCTCACGCGCACCGACGCGAACTATCTTAAAATTCAACGTTTGTGATTCCGTCGATTCGCTACACGACTGTCGCGGCGGTCGTCTTCGCGTTCGTCATGGCCGCGGTCGTCGTCCGGATTGCGCACGCGATCGTGCACCGGCTGCTGGACGCGCTGGACATCATCGACGCGGACAACCGCGCCGCCGTCCACGCGCGCGCGAAGCAGCTCATTCGCGCGCTGACGCTCCTGGCCTACGGCGTGGCCGCGCTGGCGAGCATCTCGCTCGCGCTCACCCGCTTCGGCATCAACGAGTCGCGCTGGGATCCACGTCTGCTCGCGCGCTGGTTCGCCACGCACGGCATCAATGCGCTCGTGATTCTGGCGGGCGCATTCGTCGTGGTCCGCGTGGCGAATCTCGCCATCGAGCACCTTCAGTTCAAGCTCTCGCGCAGGCACGCTGCCACGGATCTCGAATGGCAGCGGCGCGCGACGACGCTCGGCGGCATCCTGACGAGCCTCGTGACCACCGCCGTTGGATTCGTCACCGTTCTGATGCTCCTGCGCGAGTTGTCGGTCGACATCGTGCCGATTCTGACCGGCGCCGGAATCGCGGGCCTGGCGATCGGCTTCGGCGCGCAGAACCTGGTGCGCGACGTGATTTCGGGGTTCTTCCTGATCCTCGAAGATCAGGTGCGCATCGGCGATCTCGCGCGCATCAACGGCGTGGCCGGTATCGTGGAGCAAATCAACCTGCGGACCATCGTGCTGCGCGACGGCGAGGGCGCCGTGCAGGTGTTTCCCAACGGCACCATCACGGCGCTGGCGAACCTCAGCAAGCAGTTCGCCTACGCCGTCGTCGATCTGAGAGTGGGTTACGGCGAAAACATCGATCGCGTAATCGGGACGCTGCGTGAAGTCGGTGCGTCGATGGCAAAGGACGCGGTGTGGGGTCCGCTCGTGATGGCGCCGCTCGATATCGTGGGCATCGAGTCGCTGGCTGACGGTGCGGCGACGTTCCGTGTCAAGTTCAAGACGCTGCCGCTCAATCAGGGGAAGGTGGCCAACGAGCTGCGCCGCCGCCTGATGACGACGTTCGCCAGCCGCGGCATCAAGCCGTATGCGTGATCGTCCGCCTCCCGTTGCGCAATCCGGCCATCCTTCCTTCGTTCATTGTCGTCTAAACCGCCTATGGTAGATTCACGACGTATGCGCGAGATGTTACTCGGTCTCTGTTTCGTGCTGTCCGCTGCCGCAACACCCGGTGCGCAGCCGGCCAGTTCCTCCTCCAATTTTTCGGTTCCGGTGGTGTATCGGAAGCTGCCGAACGGTCTTCGGGTCGTGGTCAGCGAGAACCACGCGGCGCCCGTGGTCATCGTCGAGGTGATGTACCGGATCGGGTTCCGGATCGAGCCGAAGGATCGCACCGGCTTCGCCCATCTGTTCGAGCACCTGATGTTTCAGGGGTCCGAGCACGTCGGCAAATTCGAGCACGTCCGCATCGTCAACGAGAACGGCGGCGTGCTGAACGGTTCGACACGGTTCGACCACACGAACTATTTCGAGGTGATGCCGTCGAACGCCTTGGATCTCGCGATGTGGCTGGAAGCCGATCGCATGCGCTCGCTGAAGATCAGTCCGGAGAACCTGAAGAACCAGCAGGACGTCGTGAGCGAAGAGGTTCGCGTCAACGTGCTCAACCAGCCGTACGGCGCCTTCGAGTGGCTCGGTCTTCCTCAGCACGCGAACACGAACTGGTACAACGCGCACAACTTCTACGGCGATCTCTCACATCTTCAGGCGGCAACGCTGGACGATGTGAAGAGGTTCTTCGACACCTATTACGCGCCGAACAACGCCGTGCTGGTGGTGAGCGGCGACACGACGCCGGACGAAGTGATGAAGCTGGCCGAGAAGCACTTCGGCGGCATCGCCTCGCGGGCGCTGCCGCCGCGCCCGGACATCAGCGAGCCGCCGCAGACAACGGAGAAGTTCGTCACGGAGAGCGACAAGCTTGCCCGTACGCCCGCCGTGGCCTTCGGCTACCACCTGCCCGAGCGGATGACGCGCGAGTTCTTCGCCTTGTCGCTCCTCGATCCGCTCCTCGTGAGCGACGAGAGCGCGAAGCTGTATCAGGCGCTCATCAAGGAAAACCAGATCGCGTCGGACGTGTCGGGCGGCTTCAACTACGGGCTGGGCAACAACTGGGATTACAACGGCCCGATGCTCTACACGTTCCGCGTCGATTACCGGCCCGATTTGAAAGGGGCGGACGTCCTGAAGGTAGTGGACAAAGTGATCAGCGCCATTCAGGAACACGGCATTACCGAAGACGAGCTCAAGCAGGCGAAGGTGAACCTGCGCTCGTTGTTCCTCGAGAATCTCGAAGGCGGCATCATTCCAGGGTTCGGCCGCGCCGACCTGCTGGCGGCGCTCGCGCTGTACGACGACAACCCGAACCGCATCAACACAATTCTCACGGATCTCGACAAGGTGACGGTCGCCGAAGTGCAGCAGGCAGCGAAGAAATACCTCGTGCCGACGAATCGGACGACGATCGACCGCAGGCCGGAGGGTGCCAAATGAGCCGGCAGCTCTTGAACACGATCAAGCTCTCCACCTCTGTGGTGTTTGGTGTGTTCGTTGTGATGGCGGGCGCCTCCGTGGTCTTTGCGCAGGCGCCCGAACGGCCCAGCGTCGGACCGGAGCGGCCGTTCCAGATCGCGCCGCGTGTCGAGCGGACGCTTTCGAACGGCCTGCGGGTCATCGTGACGCGCCAGGCGGCCGTCCCCAAGGTGACGGTGACCCTGACGGTCCTTTCCGGATACGCGAACGATCCGTCCGAGCTGACCGGCCTGGCGAATTTCACCGCGGAGGCAATCCAGGAAGGCACGAAGACGAAGAACAGCCGTCAGATCCGCCGCGAGATGTTCGGGATGGGCGGGTCGTTGTCGGCGGCTGTGTCGCAGGACTATTCCTCGTTGACTGCCAGAGGCCTCGCGGAGTTTTCATCGCGGTTGATCGACCTCGTGGCCGACGTGGCGATGAACCCGACGTTGCCCGCCGACGAAATCGCGATTCTCAAGCAGCAGCATCTGCAGACAGCGGCGCAGCAGAAGGCCTCGCCCCAATTCCTGTCGAACCGCCAGTTCCGCGCGGCGCTCTTCGGCGACCATCCCTACGCGCGGACCTCCGAGACCGAGGCATCGCTGCAGGGGATCGATCGCGCAAAGATCGAAGCCTTCCATCGCGCTCACTACCGGCCGAACAACGCCCTGCTGATCGTCGTCGGCGCCGTCGATGCCGATGCGATCGCGGCCGCGGCCGAGAAAGCGTTCGGCGCCTGGGCGCGCGGCGATACTCCAAAGGCGACATTCCCGCCGCCGCCGGCGCTGACCGGCCGGCACGTCTATTTCGTCCAGCGGCCCAACAGCATTCAGTCGTCGATCTCGGTCGGCAACGTGGCCGTCAAGCGGAGCGATCCGCGATGGTACGAGCTGACGGTGGCCAACACGGTCTTCGGCGGCGCCTTCAACTCGCGCATCATCCGAAATATCCGCGAGGAGAAGGGCTACACGTACTCCCCGCAGTCGGCGCTGACCGGCTTCTCGGACGCGGGCTTTTACCGGTTCGCCGCCGACGTGCGCAACGAGGTCACGGGGCCGACGCTCACCGAAGTGTTCAAGGAGATCGACAAGATGCGCGCCGAAGGCAGCGACGGCGCCGAGCTGCAGGGCGCGAAATCCTATTTGCGCGGTGTCTTTCCGGTTCAAACCGCCACGCAGAGCGGATTGGCCAACGTGTTGAACACCGTCTATGTGTTCGGCCTGTCGAAGGATTACCTGGAAACCTTCCGCAGCCGCATCGCCGCGGTGACTCCGGAGCAGGTGAAGGGCGCCGCCGCCATTCTCCTCGGATCCGAGAACTCGGTGATTGCGATTGTCGGCGACTATACGAAGGTGAAAGATCAGCTGGCGGCGTTCAAGGACATCACGTTCCTCGACACCGATGGAAAGAAGACTTCCCCTCCCCCGTAACTTTCAGAACAGATCGAGGTCGAGTTGCACGTCGGCGTGCTTCCACGCCTCCTTGAATCGCTTCTCGAACGCCCTGGCCTCCCGCTTCTTGCCGTTCTGCAGCCGAAGCGTCTGCCACAGCCCGAACAGCGATCGGCCGTTCTTCGGATTGCGGATCAGATCGTCGCGGAACACCTTTTCCGCTTCGTCGAGGCGCTTCGCCCGGAACAGCGCGGCGCCCAGTGATTCGCGCGTGGGATAGAACCAGTCGGGCGGCTCGTCGTAGTTGAGGCGATCTTCCGCCGCCACCGCGCGCGTCCAGGCGTCGATCGAGGCATTATCGTCACGCTTCGCCCGCGCAATCCATGCGTCGAGCACGGCGTCGCTGACGGCGAGCATGTCGCGCGCTTTGTTGAATCCCCAGTCGCTGTCCGGTGGAAGGGCCTTCCTGGCGTCGAGATAGGCGGCGCGCTCGCGCTCCGCATCGGCAGCGTTCCCTCGCGCGGCCTGGGCCACAGCGCGTCCAAAATGCGACAGCGTATTCAGCAGCGCGTGCTTCGAATCGGCGGCGGGCAGCCGCATGACGTCGTCCCATCGCGCGAAGCGGAGCAGCACATGCAGCTTCTTGGCGCCGAACGGCTCGATCATGGGCATCTGCGCGATTGCGGGAACGATCGAGGCGACGAGCTCGTCCGCGGCGCGGCTCGCCTCGGCGAATTGCCCCGTCATCATCGCGGCTGACGCGAGGAAGTCGACGTTGTGGTTGTAATACATCAACGGATACACGCCCCCTGCGTGCGTCGCCTTGATGTACGCGCGGTCGACGTCCGCGGCCTTGGCGTTGCTCGTCACCGCCGACTCGTAGTCGCCGGTGCGCATGTAGATGTGGGCCGGCATGTGGACGAGATGTCCGGCGGCCGGCACCAGCGTGTCGAGACGCTTCGCGCTGGGCAGCGCGCGATCGGGGGTTTTGGACGCTTCGACCGCGTGGATGTAGTAATGGTTCGCGCCGACGTGCGCGGAATCCCGCTTGATCACGCCCTCGAGCACGCTCACGATCTCAAGGGTGCCTTCGGTCGGCGTGCCGTCCCTCGCCCAGAGTTGCCACGGATGCAGATTCATCAGGCTCTCGGCGTACAACGTGGCCGCGTCGAGGTCGTCGGGATACTGCCGCGCGAGATCGCGCATCGCATCCTTGTATTGCACCGCCAGCGCTTTCAGGTCCGCCTTGGGGTCGTTCGAGTACCGCTTGGCCAGCGCCTCCACGTACGCGCGTTCGTTGGCGGGCGAATTGGCGGCGAGCGACTTCGCGCGCTGGGCCTCGTCGTACGCGGCCTTCTCGCGCTCGGGGTCGACGTCGAGGTTGATATTTGGTCCGAGGGCCAGCGCGATGCCCCAATGCGGCATGGGCGACGCGGGATCGAGCTCCGCGGCGCGCCTGAAAGAGCGGATCGCTTCGTCGTGGTTGAAGCCGTAGACGAACGTCAGACCCTGATCGAAGAATCGCTGAGCCTCAGCATTCTTCGTCGCAATCCCATGATGGAGCCGCCCGATTCCGGTCATGAGCGTCGCCGCGCGATCCGCCGCGGCGTGCGTTTCGTGTTGCTGTGCCTCCGCCCACATCGACAGCAGCAGAACGAGGATCATGCAAACCTCCTAAATGGCGATGCTCCATCGAATCGAGCTCAACATGAATGCCGTGGCGGAATCAGCGTTCGAGCAACGCTTTGAGCGAGGTGAGCGCGCGCTCCCATCCGATGGCAATCACCTCATAGTACCGCCGCCACCGGGGACTTTCGTCGAATCCATTCTGCGTGACGCGCACGCGCGTGGCGCTGCTGCCCTCCGCGGCAAGGGCGATTTCGAGGGCCATCGGTCCTATCGGATCGCCGTCAGGAGGCAGCCAGAACGCATCCGCCACGAAGAAGCCCTGCGCCGGATTGAACTGCATCACCGTGCCGCGGAACACCCCGCCGAGCCGGCCGAGGATCTCGTCGCGATACTCGGTCGGTGTCCACTCGATCGCATAGGCCCCGAGCGTCCGCGGCGTCGTGACCGAGCGTGTGACCTGCCACCACGCGTGCAACGCCGCGGCGTCGAAGAAGGCTTTCAGCACCCGCCCCGGCGGCGCGGCGATGACGATGGCGACGTCGAGGCTGGGTGGAGCGGCCACGGCACTACGGTTGTCCGGCTGTCGTATGCACCCGCAGCGCGCGCGCGCGCGACACCATCTCCTTGACCTCGCGCATCAGCGTCGGCACGTGGTACGGAATGCCGTCCTTGATCGTCCACTCGATGCCGCCGCCGCGCACGTTCACCGCCTTGTCGCCCCGGCCGACGGCGGCGTAATTCGACACAGGCTTGCCGTTGAGCAGCATGACGTCGGTGCCGTATGGGTTGAGCAGCTTCAGGTTCTCGAGCGGGTTGCCGTTGACGACGAGCAGGTCGGCGACGAATCCTTCGCGCACCTTCCCGAGGCGATCGTCCATGCCAATCAGCTTCGCCCCGTTCCAGGTCGCGTGCTCGATGACCTCGAGTGGATGGAAGCCCGCCTCTTCGTGCAGCGCGAGCTCGCGCGAGATGCCGAAGCCGTACATCGAATAGATGTAGCCGGCATCGTCGCCGGTGGTGACGAGCCCGCCCTTGTTCGCGAACTCGCGCACGGCGCTCATCCAGATCCGGTACTGCTGCTTCCAGTTGGATTCCTGCGTGGACGTCCAGCCG